>Ga0307505_10000192_pt1 | contig 74880 bp, 50 predicted proteins | sample 23_S_MG_FD_202183 | JGI IMG/M metagenome (GOLD analysis project Ga0307505, IMG submission 202183) | Soil microbial communities from Populus trichocarpa stands in riparian zone in the Pacific Northwest, United States - 23_S | ecosystem: Environmental > Terrestrial > Soil > Riparian zone > Trees... | reverse complement strand
GGGCCGCCATGCGCAAGCTCATTCATATCGCTTTCGGAGTGCTGAAGTCGGGTAAAGCATTTGACCCCAATCATCAACTCTTATTTAACTCCCGCTCTTGATTTTCAAGACGGTATCTCACATCCGGTGGCAAAGCCGAGGCGGTAAATACGTATCCGTGCAGTAGACGCCCACAGAGCTCTAGTACTCCCGGACGCCCATCACTAATGGACCCGACATGTTGAGCGCACGGTTCACAGCAACCGAGTCGTACTGAATCGTCGCGTTACCGCCGCCCGCAGTGGTGAAAGTCGGCGCCAGAAAACCTCCGGTCCCATTCACGTCAAACTTCGCCACCGTGATCGCTCCGTAGATGTTGCCATTGCCACCGCCTTTGCGGTTGATGCTGCCTTCGCCGAGCACGAGAATCAATCCCTCAAAACTCGGATTTCCCTTCATCTCCAGATTGCCGGTCACGATCAACAAACCTGCACCGCCGTCCAGATCGCAGTCGCCATCGACAAACGTGAGTTGAGGCGACGACGAGCTACCGGCATTACCACTAAACGAAGTGAAATGACGGCCCTGGCTCGCGGCATTTGCCTTCTGCTCTCTGATAAAAGCGCGCGCCTGGTTTGCACTTTGAAGCCAAGCCGGCAATGAAGAGTTGGCAAACTTCCCGGCTATCGGCGTCGCGACCGTGCCTTTGTTCGCAGCGTCGACCTCGATTGCCATGTCGGCATCGGTGTTCGAGCCAAACGCCGGCAGAGTGGCAGCCATACCGGCGTGGTCGTGACCTGAATACTCTTTCGCGGCGCTGCTGCCGGCCGTGAACGTAACCGGCGTTCCGTCGTCAGAAGAACGCATCATGATCGTCGCGACAGGATCGTAGTCAAAATTTGTGCGCTTGATGATCAGTTCCAACTTCTTGATCGCGCCCTTTGGACCATAACCCGTAATCCGCAAGCGCAGTCGTTCCGGTTCGCCGCTCAACAGCGGCGTATTGTCAGGATCTTCGACGACCACGCTGAACGCCATGCCGTTTTGCGGCGCGTAACTCGACGTTAACGTGACGCGATCGGCAACGGTGGCGCCCGCGGGCGTGTAGTTGTAGTTGAGCCAACCCGACAAACGCGCGCTGGTGGTCGTGTCCGAAGGCAGGTTCGAATTGGTCAGCGTTACAGCCTTGCGAAAATTCATCGTCGAGCCGCTCGGCATTTCCGTTCTCGGCGAGACGTTTCCACGCAACACGTTCAAAGTCGCCTGCAACCCGCCCTCAGCACCGTAGTACGCCTGCATTTCGGCGGTTGAGTCGACCGCGGTGCGCGTTGACATTGCCGATACGAAAATCAAGGTGCTGCCCGCGCCCAGTAACAAAGTGGAGAGCAGCAATACAGTCAACAATGCGGAGCCGCGCTCGCCATGCTTAACGTTACGACTTGTTTTTAACTGATACCTCAAGGTTTGCCCCCTCACTTTGTCAGTAAACTGTCAGATTCGAATTTCGCAGAGCCACATCCGAAAGCAACAACACATTCTTGGATGGTTGATAACCCGAGCTACCAGGGGTGCCAACCGCCGCCAGGTTCACGCAGACTGCAATCACTACGTATTTCGCCGCGCTCGGACTGACCTCACTCGCAGACGCGCCAGTCAAATCACAGCCCGAAGTGCTGTACGTAACTCTTTGCCCGTAGTAGTGCATGTGCAGATTGTCCAAACGATTTGCGAGCACTGTGACACTGCCGCCGGCCTGCGCATACTCGTCGTGGCGCGCGAGCAAGTTTGTGTTCGACGTTTTGTAAACGAAGTACTTCACGTCTTCGCCGGCGTCCTCGCCGATCACGCCGATGCCGTTGCGCGCCGTCGTGCTGACGGATTCGTCGTACCTGTTCGTGTTGGCGCGAAAGCGAATCATACTGTTGCCATCCGCGTCAGTGCCGGTATCGCCCGCGACGATTCCGTTACCGGTGAGATTGAAACCGGCATTGGCAATCTCGCGCGACATGATGTTGAGCGCGCGCTGCGCATCGGCAAGTGCGTCGTTATTGGCATTGGTACGCGTACGAACGTTCAGCGCCTGCGCCAGCAACGTGGAGGCAACGCCCATCACCGTGATCGTCAACGTCATTGCGATGATCAACTCGAGTAGCGAAAAACCGGCTTGCTTATTGTTTCTCTGCAACATTGCTGCTCCTCAAAATGCGCGGTTTGGCCCCGCGATTAGCGAACTTCGCGTGCTCACGAGCGTGACGGAACCGAAGATCGTAGTAACGTTCTTGGACCACGCAGCAGTTGAGTTCTGCGGTGTCACCTTGATCGTTATCGTCTTCAGCGTGGCACTGGAATTAACAACCACCGAATCCGCGATCACGGTATTGACGCTGTAATCGCGGCCGAGCCGCGTCACTGTCGTCGTGGTTCCACCTGACGACGTGGCCGCAAGAGTCGAATCGGTGAAAGCGACACTGCGAAGCTGCTCCATTTGTTGTTGGGCCACAGCGCTGGCCATCTCACGATCCGCCGCGTTCGCGGTGCTATTCGCGGCGTAGGCAAACAACCCGGCGATGCCGAGACCGACGATGGCCATGAGGACCATTGCCACCGTCGTCTCGAGCAGCGTGAAGCCTGCCTGTGAAGTTGAGTGTTGTTGTTTGAGGTTTTTCATTTCCATTGCTCCTTCTACGGCACCGTGATCGTGACAGTCTTCGAACCGCAGGATGACGACAGCGTCACTGAGCCACTCTGCTTTTTGACCGTGACAGTGAAACTCGCACTGCCCAGACCACTGACTGTGCGTGAAGACGGCGAGACCTGAATCTGACCGTTGTTACTGGAGGTAGCGGTGACGGTGGTGGTCCCGCTGAAGTCATTCAGGACGGCCGCAACCGTACCGGATCCGTTTTGCTGAATCGTCAACGGATTCGGCGATACGGTCATTGAACATGGCGTCGGGGTCGGAGTTGGAGTTGGACTCGGAGTTGGTGTGGGAGTCGGCGTGGGGGTAGGCGTCGAAGTCGGAGTTGGCGTGGGCGTGGGGTTCGGAGTTGGCGTGGGGGTAGAAGTGGGTGCCGGTGTCGGTGTCGGTGTTACGGTTGGCGAAGCGCTGGGCGACGGACTCGGCGCCGGTGTTGCGGTTGCTGATGGTGAAGGGCTCGGCGATGCAATAGGCGTCGCCGACGGAGTGGCGTTAGGCGTAGCCGATGAATCCGGGAGCACATCACCGGATACATTCGCGTTGTAAGTCACATTGGGAACCGACGCGTCGTGAAAGATCTCGGAATCGATCGTCACGTCGCCTGAGCCGGTAATGTTCACGTTTGCCGTGCCCGCTTCGTTACTAAAACCGACTGAAATCTCGACGGGAATGCGGCCGCGCCAGTCAAACGTGATCGTCTTCAGATCAGTGATGAAGGCGACGTTGTTTTCCAGCGGAAATGTTTGGGTTGTGACAGAACCGTCGCCCGCAAAATCCATCGTCACGCTGTAGGTGCCGTTTGTGAGCATCTGCACCGACGACTGGCCGTGACGCCGGACAGCGTCGGCGCGGGCGCGTTCGATGTACGCCGCAAACTGACGCGTCGCGTTGGACAACCGCATTGACGCACGAGCGCGCGTGACGCCCATGACTGCGATTGCCGCCACCACAGAAACGATAGTAATGGTGATCAGCAACTGCGGCAGGCCAAAGCCGAGCTGACTTGTGTGGGTAGATTTATGTTTATGTTCGTTCATGGCGGTCACTCGGTGGGGATGAGCGGCAGCGTGTGGAGAAACGCCCGGTCAAGATAGACCGCCAAATGGAGTTTCGCCGTGCTGAGAGTCACGGGGAAAAAACTGTGTAACTCGTGCAAATCCCTTTTCTGGTCCAACCCGCTGGTAAGTTTGGACCAGAGTTGAGAGGCTATTGCACGAACTGTTCCACGACGAGTCTTTTTACTTCAAATCATCGAGTTGCAGGCCGATTGGCTCGGCGCCAGCGCCCTTTAGACCATCCATGACTCGCATTATTCTTCCATACGGCATGTTGCGTGGGGCTTTGATGAACACGGTCTTTTCGACGCGGAATCGGTCAGGCAGGTCAATTCGGTTGCGCATGTCGTCGCGATAGACCTTGTTTCGCGTTCGTTCTTCAAAAAGTGCTACCAACCGGGAGCTCAATTTGGAGAGATCATCGACAGTGCCCATTTCTGTCAGTGCGTTGAGACGTAAAGTGTTATCCGGCTCGATTGTTACTACTAACGTACGTTTGTCCGGCTCGAACTGAGGCAGGTCGTGTCGCGGCTCAGCCGGGAGTTTTGCCGTGAAGCGGCTGGGTCTCAAAGGCGAAGCGACCATGAAGATAATCACCAGTACGAGGAGGACGTCGATGAGCGGTGTAACGTTGATGTCCGGTTGAGGTGTGCTGCTTTTCATGGCGTCTTAGACAATTCGACGCCGAAAAGGTTCCCGGGATTCTTAACGGGTGTTGCCGCGCGGAAAGAGCACGCGGTCGGGAGCAGCATTGAGTTTGACCAGCAGGTCCTCGATCAGGCGTGTCTTCACGCGGCCAGCTTCTTTCGGGTGGACCAGGTAACGAACAATCGCTTCGACCCACGTGTTTTCACTGACCCGAAACATCACGACCGGACGCTCCTGCACTTCGAGCTGGTTCACCGGCGTTTGGGCCAACAACTCACGAAAGACGCGCACCTGCTTCATCATCGCTTCGCCCACTTCCTTCTCCGCCACCTCGCGCATCGTCTTGGCTACGAACGCCAGATCGGAATCGTAAGCAATCTGAAACTTGATCTCGTTCCAGATGTAAGGAAACAGCGGCCACGTGTAGTTATAAACCGGCGTGTTCAGAACGTTTGAATTGGGAAACTTGATCACGCGGCCGGTCGGGTGTTCGGTGGAGAGATACTCACCGCCAAACTCCCACAACGTCGTGTCGAGATAGCCGACGTCGATCACGTCGCCATGCGCTGTACCAATCTGAATGCGATCGCCGACGCGATACGGCTCGCGCACCAAAATGTAGATCCAGCCGATGAAGCTCGTAATCGGTGTTTGCAGCGCGAAACCGAGAATTAATGAGAGTAAGCCCAGTGAAACGACAGCGGTGTACCAGTTCTGAAAGAGAATCGTGAGGATGAAAAACGCCGTGATCAGCCAAACGACCAGACGCGTGACACGCTTGAGGTTGTACTTGTAAACGGCGTCTTTGACTCGTCCTACAAAATAAACGTCAAGCAGTTGCAGCACGATCAAACACGTGATGATTACCGCGACGGCAAGCACCAATTTCCCCAGGAGCGGATACTGATCGTGGAAATTCGGGAATCTTGAACGCAGTAGTTGGTAAACGATGCCGAGTCCGACCAGCAGCACGAGATGAGTGCCGATGAGCAGTTTGTCGCGCGTGCGCGTCGGCGGGCGCTTCGCCTTTTCGGTCGGCGAAGCCTGTTTCAACGCGCGCTGCACGTTGGCATCCTTCTTTATCTCTTCGACTTTGCTTTCGAGTTCTTCCTTCAATTGAGTTCCTTGAGGCCTTCAATTACGGCGCGTGCAACTGTGGGAATGATTTCGCGGTCGCTTGCGTGTTCGGAGGTAAACGTTGCCAGCACAAACTTCTGGCCGTCAGGCAGTTCGACGTAGGCAACATCGTGACGTGTGGTGCTGGTCCAGCCCGCTTTGGACCACAAGCGAGCGCCGTCAATACCTTTCAGCGCGATGCCTGTAAAACCGTGTCCCTGATCGTCGCCGTCGTTGCTCGTGCCGGCGTACTCTCGCTTGAGAAGATCCATCATCATCGCCGTGCGCGCCGGGTTGGCTGCTTTGCCGGCGACGATCTCCATCATCAAACGCGCGGTGGCATCGGTCGTTAGCTTGTTGCGGTTCTCGCCATTCGGTCCGCGCGAAACACGTTCGCGGCCGTAAGCGTCTTCGCAAAAGGTCTTCTGGTTGACGTTGATGTTCGTGTAGCCCAGTCCGGAGAAATAACGATTCACGGCGTTGCGTTTTTGTTGCCACTCTTCCATTTCTTTCGGCGGCAACTCGTAACCAGAGGTCGTTTGTGTGAGCACGTCGACGACGTATTGCGTTGCTTCATTCGAGGAATCGACAATCATGTCGCGCAACGCGCGCGTCAGTTCCGGTGTCAATTCGATCTTCTTGTCTTCGAGCCAGCGATGGGCAGCCACGAGATAAAAGAGCTTCACGACGCTGGCAGGATAAATGCGCTCGTTGCCGCGAAAACTCGCGCTGACCGGGCGTTGCGGATCGCGCAGGTCGATCAAAGTGATCGAAAGCTGCTTCTCTTCCAGTTTTTTGTCAGCAAAACGTTCGAGGGTGGTTTTAGCCGCGCGGTCCAACACGTCCTGCAATGAAGCCTTCGGTTTCTGTTGGGCCAAAGCGGAAAGGGCGAAAAGCAAAATGAGACAAAAAGCGGCTGCTTGTTTGATTCCAATCATGCGCACAATATAATCTGTCACCCCTGTGCAGAACCACACTGACGAAGGCCTGGTCCGAGGTATCAGCCGCTGGGACCTGGTCGCGATCGCAATCAACGGCATCATCGGCGCTGGAATTTTCGGGCTCCCTTCCAAGGTCTTTGCCTTAATCGGTCCGTACAGCATCATCGCTTTTGTTGCTTGTGCGCTGGTTGTCGCGCTGATCATCATCTGCTTCGCCGAGGTCGCCAGCCGTTTTGACGACACGGGCGGGCCGTATCTCTACGCGCGCGAAGCGTTCAATCCAGCGGTCGCGTTTGAGATCGGTTGGTTGATCTGGCTGGCACGCGTCACCGCGTTCGCCGCAAATTGCAACCTGCTGATCAATTATCTTGGTTACTTCTGGAACTCGGCCAGCGAGACTTTCTGGCGCACGACGGTTATCGTCTTTGTCGTTCTGGTCCTTTGCGCGATCAATGTGCTCGGGATTCGCCAGGCGGCGATCGTTAGCAACGTCTTCACGGTTGGCAAACTCGTGCCGATCATCATCTTCGTCGGCGCCGGACTGTTCTTTCTCAACCCGCAGGCATTTGCGTTAGGACCAAGCCCGGACTCGGGCGCGTTTTCACAATCAGTTCTATTTCTGGTTTACGCCTTTACCGGGTTCGAAATGGCGACGATCCCCGCCGGTGAGGTGCGCGATCCGCGGAAAAACATGCCACGGGCGCTGATCATCGCGATCCTCGTCGTCGCCGTGCTCTACATCCTGATTCAGATTGTGTGTGTCGGCACGCTGCCGGGTTTGGCGCAATCGCAGAAGCCGCTCGCCGATGCGGGTACGCAGTTTCTGGGCACCGCCGGCGGCGCGATCATCTCGGCGGGCGCGATCATTTCGATTACGGGAAACTTGAACATCCTGATGTTGTCTGGTTCGCGTCTGCCGTTTGCGATGGCGGAACAGAAACAGTTGCCCGCATTCATCGGCAGCGTTCACCGATCGTTTTTCACCCCTTACGTTGCGATCCTGCTCACGGCGGGCTTGATGCTGTTTCTGACGCTGAAGAGCTCGTTCGTTGCGGCGTTAACGATCAGCACGATCGCGCGACTGATAACTTATGGCGCGACGTGTCTTTCGGTGCCTGTGTTTCGACGTCGAAAGGATGCTCCACCTACTGGTTTTTGGGTGCCGGGAGGAACAATTGTCGCAATGCTGTCGCTTCTGTTGATCGTATGGCTGTTGCTCCACAGCACGTTGCAGGAAGCAACAACGTCTGTGATAGCTGGTGCAGTCGGTTTGGCGATCTACTTTTGTTACTGGCTCTACTCGCGCTCTTCGTAAACCACGCGGCCGTCGACCATCGTCAGCACGACCTTCACGTTCTCGATCTCTTTCGGATCGATCTTGAAGATGTCACGCGATAGCAGCACGAGATCAGCGAGTTTGCCGGTGGTGATAGTTCCCTTCACGTTTTCCTGAAACTCCGCGTACGCCGAGCCGGCCGTGTAAGCGCGCACAGTCTCCTCGACTGAGATTTTCTGTTCCGGCACCCAGCCTTTTGAGTTCTTGCCGTCGATCGTGCGGCGCGTCACGGCGGCGTAGATCGTTAAGATCGGATTGAGCGGCGCGACGGTCCAGTCAGTGCCAAAGGCCAGGGTCACACCGGCGTCGAGGAGCGAACGAAACGCGTAGGTGGTTTTCGCACGTTCCTTACCGATACGTTTTTCGGCCCAACGTCCGTCGTCGATCGCGTGATACGGCTGCATCGACGCGATCACACGATCGCGTGCGAAACGCGGAATGTCCTGCGGGCGCAGATACTGCGCGTGCTCGATGCGAAAACGTCGATCGCGTTTGCCGTTCTCACGTTCGACCTGTTCGAAGATACCCAGGATCAGATCGTTGGCCCGGTCGCCGATCGCGTGAATCATGATCTGCAAACCCGCGCGATCCGCTTCGGTGACGCGTTTGAGCATCACGCCTTCGGGATACATCTCGTCGCCCGCGATGCCGCTCGTCGACGGATCGTCACGATAAGGCTCGTAAAAGAGCGCGGTCGTCGATCCCAAACTGCCGTCCGAGAAACCTTTCAAACCACCGACGCGAAGCATCTCGCTGCCGAAGTGCGCGCGCACGCCGGTGTTGCCCAAGCGTTCCCACTGCGGTAGCGGAGCGATCGCGTAGATCCGCGTCTTCAATTCACCGCGATCGAGCAGCGCTTGATAGATGCCGACGTCAGTGCCCGCGGACACGTCCTGAATACTCGTGACGCCGAGCTTCGCGGCATAATTCGAAGCCGCGCGCGCAGCGGCGAGTTTCTCGTCAAACGAGGCCGGCGGAATGACCTTCCAGACAAAACTCTGCGCCGCATCTTTGAGCACACCGGTCGGCTCGCCTGACTTGTCGCGCACGATCACGGCGCCGGGCGGATCGAGCGTTTGACGTGTGACACCGGCGAGCCTCAACGCAAGACTGTTTGCGAGCGCCATGTGGCCGTCGAGCCGGCTGACGAAGACCGGAGTGTCGGGAGTCAAACTGTCGATCAATTCTTTCGTTGGCAGCTTCGCGTCGGGCCAGCGCTCGTGATCCCAATCGCCGCCGGTCATCCAACGCCCCTTCGGCAGCTTCTCTGCAAACGCTTTGATGCGTGCGGCAAACTCCTGTGGCGAATCAGCGTCACGCAGATCGACGCTCGAGAGTTGAAACCCGCCGCTCATGAAATGTGTATGCGCGTCGTTGAAGCCGGGCAGCAGCAATCGCTTCTTCGCGTCGATCGTGCGCGTGCTTGGACCAGCGAGTTTTTTGATGTCTTTGGTCGCACCGACCGCAACAATCCGATTAGCATAGATCGCTACGGCTTCAGCAATCGGTTGCGCCTTGTCCATCGTGTGGACGACGCCGTTGATGATGATCGTGTCGGCTACCAGCGCGGGTTTGTCAGCGTGAACGGGAAGAGTCATAAAGATAAGGGTCAAAGCTGTGATTGAAACCAGTAGGGGTGTGGTTTTCATAAGCGGTAGATTGTACACTGTCAACCAACTTCGGCGTGGATCAAGTAACCCAAAATCTAGTCGCGATCGTAGGCCGCGAAAACGTACTTTCGAAAGCCGACGAGCTGCTGGTGTACGAGTGCGACGGCTTGCCGCAACACAAACATCGCCCGCGCGCGGTCGTGTTTCCTTCCTCGACTGAAGAGACCTCGGCAGTCATGCGCGAGCTCGCGCGCGCGCAGGTTCCGTTCACACCACGCGGTGCGGGGACGGGTTTGTCGGGCGGCGCGCTAGCGTTGAATTCAGGCGTGGTGATCGAGTTTGCGCGTATGCGCAAGATACTGCGCATCGATGCCGAGAACCGTCTGGCTATTGTGCAACCGGGCGTCGTGAATCTGCACGTTTCGCGCGCCGTGCTGCCTTACGGTTTGTATTACGTTCCCGATCCGTCGAGCCAGCCGACTTGCACGATTGGCGGCAACATCGCGGAGAGCGCTGGTGGCATTCACTGTTTGAAGTACGGCACTACCACAGATCACGTCGTCGGTTGTCGTGTTGTGTTGGCGGGCGGTGAGATCGTCGATCTTGGCGGCGAATCTGATGGATACGATTTGCTTGGCACGTTCGTCGGATCGGAAGGAACGTTTGGCATCGCGACTGAAGCAACGCTTAAGTTGAGCCAGGTTCCTCCGGCGGTGCGCACGCTGCTCGCGGAGTTTGGTGAGGTTGATGATGCGAGTCATGCGGTGTCGGCGATCATCGCGGCGGGAGTGATGCCCGCCGCGTTGGAGATGATGGACCGCGAGATCATTCGCGCGGTTGAGGCTAGTGTGTTTGCGGCTGGACTTCCGCCTGACGCAGGCGCCGCGCTGTTGATTGAGTTGGACGGAATCGAAGCCGGACTCGATGACGAAGCGCGCAAGGTGACGAGCATTTGTATGGAATACGGCGCGCGCAACTGCCGTCTCGCGCACGATGAAACCGAACGCAAGAAACTTTGGGCGGCGCGCAAGGGCGCGTTTGGCGCGATCGGCCGTATCTCACCTGACTCAATGATCCAGGACGCGGTCGTGCCGCGCTCGCGTCTGCCGGAAGTTCTGCGGGCTGCGTACGACATCGCGGCGCGCAATGAGCTGCGCATCGCCAACGTGTTTCATGCGGGCGACGGCAATCTGCATCCATTGATCTGTTTCGACTCGCGCTTCGAGGATCAGGTGCGGCGCGTGAAAGAAGCCGGACGCGAGTTGATGGAAGTTTGCGTGGCGGCGGGCGGAACGATCACGGGCGAGCATGGCGTGGGGTTGGATAAACGCGAACTGCTGCCACTCGTCTTTTCAGAAGCAGACATGAACGCGATGCTCAGCGTGCGCGCGGCCTTCGATCCCATCGGCCTCTGCAACCCCGGAAAAATCATCCCCATGCTGCGCGGCTGCGGCGAAGCAAAGGCAGTGGCCACGGATGACACGGACAACACGGACATGGCTTCACCTCAGTTGCGTGATCGCTTCCAATCACAGCGTCCCAACATGTCGTTTCAAACGTCCGTGGTATCCGTGCCGTCCGTGGCTTATCCATCATCAACCGAAGAACTTTCCGAGATCATGAAACGCGCTTTCGCCGAGCGCTGGACCGTTACGGCAGTCGGCGCTAAAACTTTATTGGCCAACCCTACTACCACTCTGACCGTCGACACCACCCGGTTCAATAAGATCATCGAACACGAACCCGCGGATCTGATCGCCGTCGCCCAAGCCGGTGTAACGCTCAGCGCCTTCAACAAAACACTCGCACAGAACGGCCAGTGGTTACCACTCGATCCGCCCGATGACGGACGCGCCACACTCGGCGGCGTTGTCGCCACGGGTCTCGGCGGCGCTCAACAGTTCGGCTATGGCCGTCCACGCGGCTCAGTGATCGGCATGAAAGTGGTGCTCGCCGACGGCAGTGTAATCAAAGCCGGTGGCCGCGTCGTAAAGAACGTCGCCGGTTACGATCTCTGCAAACTATTCACCGGCAGCTACGGCACACTCGGTATCATCACCGAACTGATCTTTAAACTGCGCCCGCGTCCAGCACGCGAAGCCACCGTGATCGCAACCGGATCGATTAACAATCTTCTCGCTGCCGGCCGCGCGTTGATAGACGCGAGGCTCTTCCCGGTCGCAGTCGAGTTGGTATCATCCGCTTTCAGCAAGCGGCTCGGGATAGCCAGCGACGAACCCACGTTGCTGGTCCGCTTTGCCGGGAACGAAAAAGGCGTCACGTATCAAGTCGAACAAGCCTTGATACATCTGGCGAGCTCGGCCATCAAGACAACCGAAGTGCTGAATGATGATGCTCAACTTTGGCAGTCGCTCGCTGCGCTACCCGTACAAGAGCCCGCGTCACGTGAGTCTCGTGTGTTGCCAACCAGGTTGACAGAGTCGATTTCGTCTCTTGACCACGAGGGTTTGTGGCAGATGGGAATAGCGGACGGTCGCGTAAGAGTATTCGACGTTGCCGCAAACCATAGGTCACTCGACTCGCTCAGCCAACGCATCAAGCAACAACTCGATCCCTTTAACTTACTTCGAGGACACGACCATGAACACGCTGCGTAAACTCGGACGAGTTTTCTTAGTCCTTGTATTCATAAACGCTTCAATCACGCCTGTTCCCGCGCGCGAACCGGTTCGCGGCAAACGCGGCATGGTCGCCTCTACCAACGAAGTCGCCTCGCGCGTCGGCGTCGAAGTCATGAAACGCGGTGGCAACGCCGTAGACGCCGCGATCGCAGTCGCGTTTGCGCTTCAAGTCACGCATCCTGCTGCCGGCAATCTCGGCGGCGGCGGGTTCATGATGATTCGTTTGAAAGACGGCCGCACCACCGCGATCGACTATCGCGAGATGGCGCCGGCCGCCGCTCATCGCAACGTCTATCTCGACAAGAATGGAAACCTGATCGAAGGCGAAGGTGGTTCACTCATCGGCTATCGCGCCGCGGGCGTACCCGGCACGGTGCGCGGCATGGAGCTCGCGCTGAAAAAATACGGCTCTGGCAAACTGACGTGGAGCCAACTTGTTGAACCCGCGCGCCGGCTCGCCGCTAACGGCTTTGTCGTCACAAATTCGCTCGCGCGTTCGTTGTATGCGAGTCGCGAATACCTCTCGAAATACGCGGAAACGAACCGAATCTATTTGCGTAACGGCAAGTTCTACGGCGAAGGCGAACTGTTTCGCCAACCCGAGCTCGCCGCGACCTTCTCGCGTCTGCAACGCTTTGGACCAAATGAGTTCTATACTGGCGAAACCGCACGATTGATCGTCGCGGATATGAAGCGCAACAACGGTCTCATGACGTTGGACGATCTTCGCGGTTACGTTGCTAAAGAACGCGTCCCCGTGCGCGGCAACTATCGCGGCTACGAGATCATTTCGATGCCGCCACCGTCTTCGGGAGGTGCGGTGCTGATCCAGATGCTCAACATTCTCGAAGGTTTCGATCTCAGCAAGCTCGAAGCATCGTCGTCGGAACGTTATCACCTGATGGCTGAAGCGATGCGCCGCGCGTTTGCCGATCGCGCCGAATACATGGGCGACTCCGACTTCGTAAAAGTCCCAATTGCCGGATTGATCGACAAGGCTTACGCCGACAAGTTGCGTTCAACTATCAACACCGAACGCGCGTCGAGTAGTACTGATGTACGCGCGGGCCGCCCGGCAGGTTATGAGTCTGACGAGACGACGCATTTCACCGTTGTCGACGCGGAAGGCAATGCTGTTTCTAACACTTACACGCTGAACAATTCGTACGGCTCGGCTGCGATGGCGAAAGGCACCGGCATCCTGCTCAACGACGAAATGGACGACTTCGCTGCCAAACCGGGCACGCCGAACATGTATGGGTTGATTCAGGGCGAACGCAACGCAGTCGCGCCGAAGAAGCGCCCGCTATCCGCGATGACGCCCACGATCGTTTTGCGGAAGGATGGCAGTCTGTGGTTCACGGTCGGTAGTCCGGGTGGTCCAACGATCATCAACACCGTGCTCTGCATCATCACCAACGTGATCGACTATGAGATGAATATCCAGCAGGCGATCGACGCGCCGCGGATTCATCATCAGTGGCTGCCGGATGAACTGGTTGGCGAGCCGTCCGGGTTTTCGAGCGACACGCAACGCGCGCTTACCTCGCGCGGGCACGCGCTCAGCAAGTTGCGCTATCTCGGCGATGCCGAAGGAATCATGATCGAAGAGAAGACAAAGATGCGCCTCGGCGCTACGGATCCTCGGCGCAGTGACGGTTTGGCCGTTGGTTACTAAATCCGTTTAGTTCGTGTAATCAATGTCCCACCTAGCTGCCCAGGAACAAAAGCTGCTCGCCTGTATTCACTGCGGGTTATGCCTCGAGGCGTGCCCGACCTACGTGATTACCGGCAACGAGAATGATGGACCACGCGGGCGGCTATACCTCATGCGCGCGGTCGCCGAAGGGCGTTTGGAAAACACGTCGGAAGCGTTTCGCACGCATATCGATCGCTGTCTGGGCTGTCGCGCGTGTGAACAGGTTTGTCCGGCGGGTGTTGAGTACGGCCAACTGCTCGAGCACAGCCGTGAAGAACTGTTGCATGCGCAGCCGAAGTCAGATTTCACGGATAAGGCTCTACGGTTTGCATTACGTCATCTATGGTCGTCGCCCGCGCGATTGCGGTTGTTTTTCGGAGCGTCACGGGTGTTTCGCGATCTCGGCCTTGCTCGCCTGTTACTCAAGTCGCGACTCTTTAAGCGCCGTCTGACATTCGCGCTAGCCTTGCTGGAGAGTTCCCGCCCGATATTCGCAAAGCATCAGCAAAAAAGTTACCGGGAGGTCCAATCCGATCCTTCGCGTGAGAACGTAGTGTTGTTGTTTACGGGTTGCGTCGGCGAAGGCTTGTTCGAACGCATTAACCGCGCAACCGAGCGCGTGCTGCGTGCTAACGGGTTTAAGGTTGAAGCGCCGCGGGAACAGGTTTGTTGCGGCGCGCTGCACGCGCACGCCGGAGATCTTGAAGGCGCGCGTGAACTGGCGAGACGAAACATCGCGGCTTTCAATTCAGGTTCATCAATCGTCACGAATGCGGGCGGTTGTGGAGCGATGCTCGCTACTTACGGTCACCTTTTGGCCAACGATGCAACCATGGCTGAAGCCGCAGCAGACTTCAGTAACCGTGTACGCGACGTGAGTCAACAGCTTCAAACCTGTGAAGTTCGAACCGTTCCGACGGCTAGTGGCGAGAAGCGCGTGACTTACGATACGTCGTGTCACCTCTTGTATGGTCAAAAGGCTGGTGAGGCGTCGCAAGCGATGTTGCACTGTGCTGTTGGTCCAGATTTCGTCCCACTCGAGGGCACGGAGAGGTGTTGCGGCGCGGCCGGGATCTATAATCTCTTGCAGCCTGAGTTGTCAGGCCGTGTGTTGCAAGAAAAACTGGACCACGTGCGCGACACCGGTGCTACGATCCTCGCCACCGGCAATCCCGGCTGCCAGATGCAGATCGGCGCCGGTGCACGGCTGGCAGGCATGAACCTACAGGTTTGTCATCCGATCGAGCTCGTTGACGAAGCGTACGCGCAGGCGGGTGTTTACGCTGATGGAGAATAGGACTCTCAATCAAACGACGTTGATGATCTTCGCGCCTTTGCTGATCCTCACCGGCATCGCCGGATTTGTGATCCCCGCTCAGTACAGTTTGATGAGCAACGCCGCGCCTTACAACCTGTTTCACATAATCTTCGGCGCGATTGGTTTGCTGTTGCTCCAAACGAAGAGCGACTTCGCGGCGAGCTCATTCAACCTGGGTTTCGGTCTGATCGATCTTTACCAGGCGCTGGCGAGTACGATAGGTTTGTCGCCGATAGAATATTTTCACTGGACGTTCGCTGACGACGTAGCCCATGTCATCCTGGGGTTCGCTCTCGTAATCATCGGTGGCTATGGGATTCGCAAATGGAAGGAGACGACTACATGAGCGCTATCGCTGGCACTTTCCTCGACACTGCCGTGCTGGACCTCGACGCACTGCGCTGCATGACCTACGACGAACTCCACGCGCTATACCGCAGCGCGCGCTATCCGAACACTATCTCAGAATTGAACGGCGACACCCGCGGCGCGATGCTCGCATGGAGACATCCGCGTACTGGTCCAATCGCCTGGTGGCTACGCACGTACGGCGCGTCCTCAGCGTTTCCGTGGGAAGGCAAGTCCTTTGAAGGTGAACAACAGGAAGGTCGCGGCATCAACCGCGTAAACCTCTTCGGCAAACGACGCTGGTTCCCTTTCAAGACCCGATTCGCCGCCTCATTTCTCGACGGCAAACCCACATTCCTTCTCGACTACTCCGGCCCTGCAAACCCACCCTTCATCCGTTCGATCGTCGACGAGATACGCGAAGTCGCCCCCGGCCTCTACCTTGGCCCAGCCGCCCTCAACTTCCGCGGCCGCCCGCGTCCGGTGCTCTTCTTCGCGGTGAGCCACAGATAGAGCTTTCTCATGCCAACTGTAATACAAAAACCGAGTGCGCTCTCTCCGGGCGAAATCTACGAGGATTGTTTTTATCATCCCTGTGTGTGTACTTCAGCGGATGACGACGAGATTCAAGGCATTTCGCTCGTCGATGGTTCATACCCGAGGAGTTGTTCGATCGAACATTGCGCACCTCGGAAGCTCACAGTTGAAGAAGCCCTGCGCTGGAAGATGTCCGGACCTGAAGACATCCAACTGGCGCCGGAGTTTCGTTGGTGGGAAGCTGTGCGGTGAGCTTCGGGGTCAAGAAATACTAGGCGTTCAATTGGACCGGGATTCAGTATACAGACCCGTGCAGAAGCGTGAAGCGCACGTTGCAATCGCTGTCGAGCGCTACGAGATCGGCGCGCTTGCCTGGTGAGATGGAGCCGCATTCGTGAGAAAGCCCCAGGAGGTGGGCGGGGTTGGTTGAGGCCATTTGGGCTATGTCGACGTAAGAGATGCCGAGGGAATGCATTACGCGTACGGCGTCGAGCATCGTGATTACTGAGCCGGCGATGCTGCCTGACGCGTTGCTCGTGCGGCCGTTTTTGACAGAGATCGTTTCGCCCCAGATTCCGTAGTCGCCGTCGCCTTTGCCCGCTGCTGCGATCGCGTCGCTGATCAGACTGATACTGCGCGCGCCTTTTATTTTCACCAGCAACTTGAGAATGACGGGGTCGAGGTGGATGCCGTCGGCGATCATGTCGACGGTGACGTCGTCGTGAGAAAGGCCCCATGCGATCGGGCCGGGGCTGCGATGGTGCAGCGGCGACATCGCGTTCATAAAGTGTGTCATGTGACGCGCGCCCGCCGCGAGCGCTTCATCAAGGGTCTCGAGGCTCGCGCGCGTGTGACCGATCGAAACGACCCAACCGCGACGCACCAACTCACGAATCAGTTCAACGCCTCCCTCGACCTCCGGCGCGAGCGTAATCATCCGCGCCATGTCGTCACTCACCGGCAAACTATCCAGGTCAGCAGGACTCGAATACGTCTTGAAGTACTTCACGTGCAGCGCGCCACACTGAGCGGAGTTCACAAACGGTCCTTCATAATGCAGACCCAGAATCCGTGCTCCAGTAACCTCCGAGGAGCGCATCGCTCCGGACACAGCCGCCGCGACGCTCGCATAATTCTCATCACTTCCCGGAACCAGCGTCGGCAGCCAACCGGTCACACCCTGCGTCGCGAGATACTTAGAAACTTCCTGCAACCCACGCGGCGTCGCTTCCATCACGTCCACCCCAACCGCGCCATGAATGTGAACATCGATAAAACCGGGGAGAAGCACCAAACCCGACATATCAATGGTTTTGGCTTCGGAAATAGCTGGCGAAACTTGTTCAACCGCAGCAATCAATCCGGACTCAACCACTACTGCGCCCTTTTCCATCACGCGATCTGGCAACACTACACGTGCATTCTCAAGAACCAACGCCTGTTGTGAATGGAAGCTCATGGTTGAATTAAATCAACAAAAAGATCGCGACGAAAGAAAAAACCCGCAGCGCATTGGTACTGCGGGTAATGTGTACTGAACAAGACTCCAATAGCTTAACTTACTTACAGGCGTAACCAACCAAATAATGATCCGGTTTTGCTCTCGTTAATGTTGTCTATCACATAACGGGCCAACGCGTCCTCGCCGGGTACAAGGAATACATCCCACGCCCAGCGACCGATTTGCGCGTTGCGCGTATCTCTGACCTTGGCTCTGTAGCGAAACGCGTTCCCATATTCGTCCCGCCGCTTCGACTCTTTGTAGTCGCACTCGATAGCAGTCAACCCGAAGTGTTTCAAAGAAAACAGCTCACTGGTTTCGGAAACACCGTTATGGTTTTTGTCTTGCCACAGCAGCAGGCTGCCGAAGACTGCGTCGCGTTCGCTAATCAGCCTATCGCTATTGCCACCTCTCGTGGCTAAGTCGTATTCAGCGAGAGCGTTGAAACCGTTTCTACCGTATCCAGCCGGCGGATTAGACTGTGGCGTGAAGTTCCCAAACAACTCCGTTCCGTTGTTTATAACTCCATCGCCATTACGGTCCAAAGCAAGCCACGCGTCATCCGTTTGCGCCACGGTCCACGATAACTTATCCCTCGTACCGTCGCTATTAAGATCAAAGTCTACGCCGCCGGCAGCATTGGTAAGAGCGAAGCCGTTGCCGAGAACGTCAACGAGCACAGGCGACGCACATTGGTTCGGATTGCAACTGGAATCCAAATTGTCAACATCGCCATCACAGTCATTGTCGATTCCGTCTTCACACAACGTACAGAACCATTGGCCCGCAATAAATTCATCCCCCTCAAAGGATGGACATTCGCAAGGATCCTGGTTATCTGCGGCACCGCTGCAGTTGTTGTCGACCCCATCCCAACAACTCTCTTCTGCGTTCGGATTAATCTGAGTGTTCGAGTCATCGCAATCGGAGCCGCCGCAAGCGTTGCTGGCAAAGCCATCGCCATCGGCATCAGGACAAGCCTGGCACTCGGAGTCGATGTCTAATCTGGTGTGGGTAGTAAATTTCGTACAGTGGTCGCCACCACTGCCGGCATCATTTATGCAGCGAGCGGAAACCGGACCATGCGACCATACCCCGGGATTGATATTGTCGTCCATATCAATTCTCTGGATGCAATCGATGGAAACGTCGTCAGGACACGGAAGTCCCTCGTAGGAGCCGTTCCAAGCCGTACATGTAGAAAAGGGAGCGGCGGGTTGGGCGGGCGCAGCGTGATTGAAAGCAGACTTTCCAGAGGACTGATTGCGTTTCAGCGCTAAAGGCGCATCGCCCGGAACCCACTTTCCTGGTGTTGTTGAATCACGTCGAAGCAACTTGCCGCGGTACCACCTTAAGTCATCATTGAAAATCACCGTATCCAACGAGAAACTTACCTCAGCAGCGCCCGCCACCGCGCCGCGGTTCTTCATATCTGCCAGCGTATCGTTCAACAGACCCTGATTGACTACTAGTTCGACTTCAGCTCCAGGTAACAGAGGGGTTTTCCCAAGTTCTTTCGAGAATGTCAGCTCCAGGCTGAACATCATCGGAAAGCCGGCGGGTTTGAAGAAGAGAAACGCTTGTAGTCCGTAGACGGGTTTGTCGGACACATTGCGCATCGTGATCGACACCCGCTTATACCAGTCGTCCTTCTCCTTGAATTTTACGCTGTCGACGCCCCACTTACCCGTCTTGTCCTTAAACTTGGGCTTGATGCGGTCTTTAACAGATTGCGTGCCTATTTTGAGGTTGACTAACTGCACCGGTTCATCGGGATACCGTTGCAGTTCCAATACTCTGTCGGCCTCTTGCGTTTGAACCAGAGTGTGGCGGGCTTCGCTTTTGATCAACGCGAGCGCAAGAGTCGACACAATTACAATTGTCCAAAAGAAAGATTTGAGGTGTATCACAGTTGCCTCCAAAGGTTGAGTTCTCTGGGCGCACAGGAGAATCACACGATCGTGTGAATAACGTGAGTGCTCGTTGTTTGCTGAGTATAGACAGAGATGCCCGCATCCACCAACGGTAAATGCGGGCATCCCTGATTTAAACCTTGAAGCCTTAGAAATTCAGCTTCAAACCAAACTGCATCGTGCGCGGATCGCGCGTTTGCGTGACAACACCAAAGTTTGTTGCCGTGATATTCGTCGAGATCGCTCTGAAGTTCGTGTGGTTGAAGATATTGAACATCTCCCCACGCAACTGCAGGTAAACCGACTCGGTGAACCGGAAGTTCTTCGACATCGTGAAATCGACACGCTGCGTACCCGGACCATCAATGACGCCGCGCGGCGCACTGCCCGGAGAGTTCGATAGTCCCGTCGAACCCGCTCCAGTGTTCGGCGGATTCAGTTGGAAGCACTGATTAGTCACCCACTGCAACTGATGCGGCGCGTTTTCGTTTGGATCGCACAACAGATTCGGACGCGCCGCCGGGTTTGCGTTGATCAGACCCAAGCCGGCGAAATCCAGATTCGACGTGGTCGCACTAAACGGAACGCCCGTGTAGACGGTAATGATTCCCGACGCCTGCCAACCACCGAAGGCCTTGCCCACGAAGTCGTCGCGATTGCGAAGGAACGGAATCTCGTAAATGTAGTTGAGATTGAACACGTGACGGCGATCCAATGTCGCGCGCTGATACTCGCTGCGAATGTCATAGGTGTTCTGCGGCGAGGTAGTGCGATCGTTTGGACTGTCGGTCAAGTTCTTGGACCACGTGTACGCTAATTGAACTTGCGACGTGTTAGCAAAATTGTGTTGCGCCGAAACCTGGAGCCCGTGGTAGTTCGAGTTGTAACGCGGCTGCACCATCGCGATCGAACGGTAACCCTTGAAGGGCCGCAGTTGATCGAGAATCAGCAGATCCGAGAACGCCGTCGCTCCAACCACGTTGGGATTACCCGTTGCGGTGGTCGTGTTGCGGAACGCGTAGCCAGCCGGCTGGCAGCGAACGAGTGTCGGAGCGGGATTCTGTCCGATAAAGCCATTGCCCGGCGCGCACATCGAATTCAAAGCAGCTCCCGGTGGAACTTCGTTGAGCTCCGTGAGTCCGATCAGGTGCGTTCCCTTGGAGCCGAAGTACCCGACAGTAAACATCGTGTTGCTGTTGAGCTGATGCTGGAAGTCCAGCGACCAGTGCTGCATGTACGGTGTATTGAAGTCGGATTGCACGGCGCGAAGTCCCTGCACCGTCAAGTTTGTCGGTACGCCACCACCTGGGTTATCGAAGTTAGTGTTTGTGGCAGTTGCCGTTTCCTGGTACGGCGGGTTCAAACCAATATCCTGCAAGAAGGTTCCCACCAGCACCTGCTCGTGGTAGATGCCGTAGCCGGTGCGAATGGACGTCTTGCCGTTGCCGGTTGGATCCCACGCAAGACCGAAGCGTGGCGCGAAGTCTGTCTTCGAAACGCCGATGACGTACTTGCCATACGGCGATGTAATTGGCCGGCAGTTGAACTGCGCGGGACCGGTCGTGACGTTTTGCGAGTTCACGATCAGGCCGTTGCACCAATTACCCGTTCCAGCAACGCGGTTACCAGCACCGGTAATTTGCGGCGCCAGCGCCGGGTTGTAGAGTTCCGGAACGAACGTCGAGAGACGTCCGTTCTTGTCATAAGGCGACGGGAAATACGAATAGCGCACGCCGTAGTACACCGTCAGGTTGGGTCGCATCTTCCATTCATCCTGCGCAAATGCTTCGAAAGCTTTCTGCCGCAGGTCAGCCGTGTAGTCAAAGCGCGCCTGCGAGAATGATTGCGCGTTGCCGACGAGGAAGTTGGCCCAGCGTTGGATGTTCTGATTGTTCGCGTTATTGGTAACACCAGAAACCACAGTTGCGTCGAAGGTGTTGTAGAGGCCTTCGTTATTACCCGCCAGCGCGTTCTCGTTCTTGCGATAGATCGAATAGACAGCGCCATACTTAATTGTGTGGTTGCCATGGATCGACGTAACGCTGCCGCCGAAATTGTGCTTGTACGAGAAGTTGTCGTAGGGACCGAAGCTCGTCAGACCGGTAAACCCGTTGCCCGTAAGCGTCGGGATGCGGTCACGTTCATTGACAAACGGCAAGGTGATCGGAACCGTCGTACGGTCCAAAGCCAGCAGACCAACGTTGCGGCTGAGAATCGCGCCGTAGCCATACGTGTAACGGCCTTCCAGCACCGTCTTCGGACTCAGGACGTAGGTGGTATTGAACGTGTGGGTCTTGCCGGGTGAATCGGTAACCGTGGTTGAAACGCCCGGCAGGTTACTGCCGCTCGAGAAGAGCGCGTTTCCATCGACGGTTGGAATCTTGTCTTTCTGGAAGCGGTAATAAGCCGTCCAGTTGTCACTGAACGCGTGATCGATTTTCACAATCGTCTGATCGAAATTAGCGACGTTCGGCACAGCGACGTTGAGATTGAATCCGCCTGCGTTAGGCAACGGCAACTGATTATAAATGCCAGTGACGTACGCCTGTGCCGCTGAACTACGCCGGTCGGCCGGAATCGGTGTGCCTGCGGGAAGAACAAACTGGCTGCTGCCGGCGACACATGCTTCATTCAGGTATCTCCGTGCGATACAAACCGGAACCGGGAAGATGCCTTGTCTCAGGTTCGCGTCCGGCACGGTCACGGTTGACGGCGCGCCAAAGCGGCGGTCACGGCGAAACTCCTGCGCGACAAAGAAGAACGTGCGGTCGACTTTCTTGAACCAGTTGCCCGGCTGTCCTTCACCGAAGTTCGGGACATACACCGGGCCACCGAGCGTCCAGCCATAGTTGTTGTAGCGGAACGGAACGCGGCGGGCTTTGCCGTTTTCGTCTCTGCCAAGCTGCGGATTCGACGACGCATTGGTCAGAAAGTTATTGGCGTTGAACGCTTCGTTACGAATGAACTCGAAAGCAGTACCGTGAAACTCATCCGTCCCAGAGCGAGTAACGACATTGACCTGTCCGCCACCGCTTCGTCCCGACTCTGCCGGGAACAGGCTGCGCAGCACTTTGAACTCACCAATCGTGTCCACGCTCGGATAAGCCTGAATCGTGATATTTGAACCACGATCGGTAATGTCAGCGCCGTCAACCGTAAACGTGTTCTGACTGCTGCGCGCGCCGTTGACCGAGAGATTGATCGTGTTGGCCTGGCCGTCAGGATTCGTGGTGCCGACGTAAACCTGGTCCGCGAGATCGCTGCTGACGCCGGGCGCCAACGCGACGAGTTGCACCCAGTTGCGGTTGTTCAATGAAAGCTCGCGCGCCTGTTGGCCGGTGATCAAGCTCGACGCCGTAGCCGTTGCCAATTCCACTGCTACTGCGTCAGCCTTCACGAGCACCGTTTCCGAGATGTTTCCGGCTTCCAGCACGATGTCGATGGTTCTTCGTTGTCCGACGTCGACCTTGATATCGTTTTGTAGCGTCTTCTTGAAGTTCGCTGCTTCCACTGAAACAGAGTAAAGGCCCGCCGGAAGGTTGGGCACACTGAAATCCCCTTCGTCGTTTGTTTCCAGAGTGCGCACAACAGAGTTCTTCTGCGCGTCCGTAACAATGACGGTTGCGCCTTTTATGATCGCGCCGGTTGAGTCCTTTACGTTTCCGGCAAGGTTGCCCGTGATCTCCTGCGCAAAGGCGACGCCGCAAAGGGCGAACGGGAGCACCAGCAACAGCATGATGGTCTTAAGCTGAGCGTTAAATTTCATGGGGATAATCCTCTTCTAGTTGTAGTGGAAGCATGCCCTCCGAATAGGAGCGGCCGTTGGGGAGAACCACAGTACGCATGGTTTTTTGCAAGCCAGGCAAAGCAATTGTCGTTGGAAAGAAGGCCGAGCCTCGTTAAACGAGTGCGCGTATTCTTACACACGAGTCTGTTTATGGCAACAGGACCAAAAGTCATAAAAACGAACTAATTAGGAACCAAGTCCATGACCGCCGCCACGCAGGGCAACGCCCGGGCGCGCCGTGGTAATTTGACCGTTTTCCAGTACCGTTTCGCCGTTCACGATCACGTAGCTGATGCCAACGGGAAACTGGTGTGGCTTATCAAACGTCGCCTGATCGGCGATCGTGTTTTCGTCGAAGATCACGAAGTCGGCGGCGAAGCCTTCGCGAATCAATCCGCGGTCGCGAAAGCCAAACGTCTGGGCCGGCAACGACGTCATCTTACGGATCGCGTCCTCCAACGCGATCAGCTTCAGCTCGCGTACGTAGCGGCCGAGCACGCGCGCGTTGTTGCCGTAGCCACGCGGGTGCGGAACGCTCTCGTCGACCTGGCGCACACCGCTATCCGAGGCGATCATCGTGAACGGTTCCTGCATAATCCGTTTCACGTCGCCTTCGTCCATGCCGTGATAGATCATTCCCGCGCCACCTGCTTCGTACATCTCGAGCATCTGTTCGATCTGGCTGGTGACGTCAGATTTCTTGCGGACGATTTTCGTGATCTCGGCGATGGACTTGCCGTTGAACGATTTGTCAGGACCGTAAGAAGCGACGACCGCGAACGAATAGTCTTTGAAACCACTGCGCTTCAATGCATCCTTAGTGTCGTCGATGACCTTTTCGCGCATGGCCTTGTCTCCGAGACGCTTCTTTGCTTCTTCAAAACCGCCGGCGCGAAGCCACGAGGGCAAACGGGCATCGAGCGAAGTCGAGCTCGCCGTGTACGCGTATTGATCGACGGTGACGGCGAGTCCGCGGGCGCGTGCGTCGCGCACGAGACCAAGCGTCATTGGCGTCTGGCCCCAGAGTTTCTTGTTACTGATCTTGAAGTGTGAAATCTCGACCGGCAGTCCCGCCTGTTCGCCGATCTCAATGCTCTCTTTGATCGCGTCGGCAACCTTGTCACCTTCGTTGCGCATGTGAGTCGCGTATAAGCCACCGTAACGGGCCGCGACGCGAGCAAGCGCGACAATCTCGTCTGTCTTCGCATATGTACCCGGCACGTAAATCAATCCGGTAGACAAACCAACCGCGCCGTCTTTCATTCCCTGCTCGACGACGGCTTCCATCTTTTTAAGCTCATCGGGAGTCGGCGCACGATCGTCAAGGCCGATCACTTTCCGGCGCACCGAACCATGCGCGATGAGTGTTGCAAGATTTATTGCTAAAGGTTTGTCTTTGATCCGTCCGAGAAACTCGCCGACTTCCGTAGTCGATGAACCACAATTACCGGTGACGAGCGAAGTGACGCCCATGCGAACGAAGTTCTCCGCCGCGGGCAGGCTGTAGATCGATTCCACGTGCGTGTGCACGTCGATGAAACCCGGCGCGAGAATCTGCCCGCGCGCGTCGATCACTTTGGCGGCGGTGTCGGGAGCGATGCGGCCAATGCGAGCTATCCGGCCTTCGCGTATCGCAACGTCGCCGCGGAACCACGGGTTGCCGCTACCGTCGACAATACGCGCGTTGGTGATTAGTAAGTCGTAGACGGGTGCGCCGGCGTGGGCCTCACTTCGTGGTTGGCCCACCAGAAAGTTGCCGAGCGCAAGTACCAGCAGGACAAGCGCAGCAGAGTTGTGGAAGAGACTCGCCTTCACTACTCTCAGTTTCGGTCCGTTACTTCTGAATTCGCAATGATTACCAGGTGAAGGATCCGGATTATAGGCCGCAAACTGGAATAATAATAGCTAAAGATTTTTATTCGATTAATAAAAGTCGCTAATGGCAGTCCAGAGATAAAAAGAGGCACAAGAAACACAGAAAACTTCTCCGTGCTCTTGTGCCTCTGGTTTCTAGAAGTTGAACTTCGCCACGAACTGTACCTTGCGCGAAGTGCTGGTGGTGTTTCCCAGAATCTGACCAAACGAACCGCTCGTCAGAATCAGATTGCCATCCGGCACGGCGAACGAAGGCGTATTGGTCACATTCTGCGCTTCGACGCGCACTTCAACATTCTTGGTCTCACTAAGGTTGAACTTCTTGCCGAGCGTCATGTCCAGGTTGAAGAAGGTTGGGCCATTGAAGAAGTTTCGTCCCACGTTGCTCGCTTCACCGGCCGCCGGCACGAAGAACTTCGATCGCTGGTCGCCATTGAAGAAAACGTTCTGACCATTTTCCAAAATCACGCTACCCAGGTTAGGCGAGCAACCGTTACAACTCGCCGGCGTGAACACAACCTGCGAAAGGGTGTTTGATCCGGAGAAGACCGTGAAGGGCCGTCCCGAATACCAGCGCATCACACCCGCCGCGTTGAAACCTCCCAGGAAGAAGTCGGTTGTGCGATTCCAACCAGCGCCCCAACGACGGCCTTTCCCAATCGGGAGTTCATACAGCACGTAGCCTTGCAGCGCATGGCGTCGATCGAAATCTGAACGTGCGTAGTTGAGATCGCGGTTGTTGATGTCGAATGGCGTATTGGCTGCCGATTGTCCGGTGCCGCCTCTGGTCAACAGCGTGAGCGCGGGATCGAACGAACGCGTATCTTCGGATTTGGCCAGCGTGTAGCTTGCCTGGAAGGCGAGTCCTTTTGAAGCCCGGCGGCTTACCTGAATCTCGAGTGCGTTGTAACGTGAGCGATCGTTGCTATCGATCACGTTGACTGCGCCAGTGAACTGCGGGTACGGCTGGAAGTAAAACGGGCTAAAGCCATTTGCGATCAACGTCACAGCCGTGGGCTGCGCCGCGAATGCTCCCTGCACGCTCTGCGCAATAATGAAAGCCGCCTGGGCCACCGCTCCCGCCGCGACGAGATTGGTCGTCGTCGTTCCGTTAGCAAGACGAACCGGTCCGGCGAGAGACTGCCGCAACAGAAACTGCGATCCCGTTTCACGCACGCCGTTCACCAAAGCCAGGCCGGAGTGGCCGGCGAGCAGTTGATTTATCCGCGGACTGTTACCGGTCGTTCGCAATTGTTCGAAGTCCTGTAGAAAGCCGTTCTTTCTTATGTCGACCTGATTCACGTCGTAACCACCGAACAAGTTCCGGCCCTGCCGACCGATGTAGTTGATTTCGAGCACATTCTTCCAGCCAATCTCACGCTGGAAACTGATCGAGTACTGGTGCGTACGCGGATATACGAGATCGGGATCGACCACGTTGAGCGAGTTTGTTGAGAATGCGGGAGGTTGACGAAACTGGAGCGGCGTAACGTCGTTCGAGTTTAGTGTCGGCACGCCATTGCGGAGCAGGCCGCCGTTTTGTCCGAACGTGTTGTTAGTGACGGCGCGAGTCAAACCGGGAGCGCTTTGAAAGATGAATGAAGAGAAGACGAACGTGTTGGTCCGGTCATAGGCCAGGCGGTAGTTGGCGCGTATGGAAGTCTTGCCGCTGCCGGTGGGATCCCAGGCCATACCGACCGACGGAGCAAACTGGGCGAGCGAATCCTCGTAGAGTTTCCCTTCACCGAATTTGAAACTGTTGGTAGACGGCTCACCAATGGCAAGACGTTGCTCGGGCCGCAACACGATGTCGTTCGGAGCGCGTGGTGACAATCTCATCTCCCAACGCAGGCCGAGATCGAGCGTCAGGTTCCGAGCTATTTTCCACGTGTCCTGACCGAAGAAGTCATATTCAGGATAGTGGGCCTCGTAGTTGAAACGGGTTCGTCCCGGGCCGAAAGTGTTGTCGTCAATCGCGACAAACGCCTGATTGATTGTGCCTACGCGGCCGAGAAGATCGTTGATGACGCTGTCCAGACGCGTACGGTCGGCAGCGTTAATGCCGGGCACGAGTGTGCCGGCTGTGTTCTGTGTTCCAAACGATGCCGGCACCGGATTAATACCGGTGGTCAAAAAGATCCTCGCCCGAGTCAAAATACCCGCGACGGCACTGCGATCGTCAACATGCTTCTGAAAACGCAGGTTGGTGCCGAACTTGAAGGTGTGGGTGTCATGCACGATCGACAGGTTGTCTACAAACTGCCATGTCGTAATCGTGCGCAGGTTGTTGATTGGTTCTTCAAGATTCAGCGGGTCGTTTGGAACGTTGAGAATTACCGGTGGGTTTTCCTGCGGGTCCGGATTATTGAAACTGAAAGTAAACCGATTGAAGCCGGCAACGAACTCATTCACCACTGTGGGGGTAATCGTCCAGCGGTAGTTAACCGCCATGTTACGTGGCGTGCGGTAAGTATCGACGAAGTTTGGAATACCGGGAAACTTCTGCAAGCCGCCGTTGGCGTTATCGCCCAGCGTGTTCTGTGCGCCATGGGCCCAGCGAAAGTAAATCGTGTGGCGATCGTTAAAGTTATGATCGATCTTGGTGGTGAAGTCGTATTGGCGCTCGGTTTGCGGCGCTACAAAACTGAAACCGGCAGTGTTCAAGCCGTCACCCACATTGAAATTGTTGGGCGTCGGCATGAAGCCGAGAATGAACGCAACCGTCGGATCGAGGCCCAGGCCTTGCGGATTTGCGAAGGCGTTATAGGAACGAATCGTCAAGCCTGGCAATGGGTTTCCGTTCGCGTCGACTGAGGGACCGGTCTGAGTAGCGTTGCGATTGACACCGTTCTGAACGTAGCGATAGATACCATTTCGTACCTGCTGCGTGTAGACGGTCCGATTGACGAAAAAGCTCTGCTTGGTCCGCAGCAGTTGCAGGTTCGTGAAGAAGAACGTTTTGTTCTTGCCGTTGTAAACAGTTGGACCACCTTCACCAAAGCGCGGCAGGTAGACCGGGCCGCCTATCGATCCGCCGAAGATGTGCTGCACAAATTGCGGACGCGAGGCGCGATTGATGATGTTGTTGTACTCGTTCGCGTGAAAGCGCGGCGTCTGGTAGAACTCAAAGAGTGAACCGTGAAATTCGTTTGAGCCTGACTTGGTCACCAGGGTGACTTGAGCGCCACTGCTGCGGCCGAGGTCGGCGGTAAAGTTGCTCGTTACGACCTGAAACTCCATCAACGAATCGGGATTGGTCCTGATCGGAGTGAAGTTAGAACCACCGGCGCTGGTTTCGTTGATGTCGATGCCATCGAGCGTGAAGTTGAACGCACGATCGCGCGCGCCATGAACGTGAATTCCGCCGCCGGTATTTGCTCCGGTTACGACGCCCGGTTGGAAGTTGATGAACTCGAGCGGATTGCGGCCGCGATTGCCAACGATCGGCAACGTCACCAGCGTGCGTTGCTCGACGGTGTTTCCGATGTTTCCGGAACTGCCGGTTTGGACAGCCTCGGCGGAACTTACGATCTGCACCGTCTCGGAAAGACCGCCGACTTCTAACGTGAAGTTAACGGTCACCGGCTGATTGATGTTGGCCGTGTTTCCGACGGACACGGATTTCTTGAACCCCTGCTTCTCAACCGCGACCGTATACTTGCCGGCTTGAACTGAATCGAAGACGTAAGTTCCAGCACTGGTGGTCTCTGTGGTAAGTGAAGCTTGCGTCGATTCATTGGTTAGCGTAACGGAGGCGCTCGGAACGACCGAGCCTTTTTCATCCAGGACGGTTCCGGTAACGCGCGACGCCGTGCCCTGGCCGTTGGCCACCGCAATGAGACAGAAGGTTAAGAGCAAAAACGCAAAGATTGGCTTTCTCATTTCATCCTCTCATTCGAAGCGAAATTGGTTGGAAGTAAGGGTTGCTACGAAAATTCGGGCGGATTATATAAATGGTCGTGGAATAATGGTAGCTAAAGATTCTTATCCTTTTGATAAGGATCGCTGATGCGTCCTGTGGACCGTGATAGACTGCGCGCAACCATGACGAAAGTGGTGTTTGGAGGAGGCGAAAACACGCCAGGAAGCTGGCGGCTAGCGCCCGATGAGCCGCGGGAAACGCGCGTTGCGTCGCGGATTGAAGATGTCTTGCCGCTGCTCGCGTTTGCTGAAGCACGGGCGCGGGCGGGAGCTTACGTGGCGGTGATGATCGCGTACGAAGCGGCGGCTGCGTTTGATTCCGCGTTGACGACTCATCGGGCGGGTGAGTTTCCGCTTGTGTGGGTGGGCGTGTTTGACGATGCGATTGAGATCCCGGAAGAAGGTTTAGGAAGTTTTGTTTCGAGTGCGTGGACGCCGAAGGTTGAGAAACACGAATACGATTCGGCGGTCAGTAAAATTCGGGATCTGATAGCTGCCGGCGACACTTACCAGGTCAACTACTCGTTTCCCTTAACTTCCACATTCAGCGGCGATGCTCACGCGTGGTATCGCGAACTCTGTGTCGCGCAGGGTGCGCCGTATTCCGTGTATCTCGATCTGGACCGCTACCAGGTGCTCTGCTTGTCTCCCGAGCTCTTTTTTGAGCGGCACGGCGATCGCGTGATCACGAAACCGATGAAAGGCACGAAGACTCGCGGGCGCTGGCTCGCGGAAGATCTCGAGCATGCCGCGTGGTTGCGTGAGTCACGAAAGGATCGCGCCGAGAACGTGATGATCGTGGACCTGCTGCGAAACGATCTCGGAAAGGTTTCAGTGCCGGGAAGCGTGCGCGTGTCTTCCCTGTTTGACGTCGAACGATTCGAAACCGTTTGGCAAATGACCTCGAGGGTTGAATCGGCGTTGCAGCCGAATACAAGTCTGGTGGAATTGATGAGCGCGCTGTTTCCGTGTGGCTCAATCACCGGCGCGCCTAAGATCCGCACGATGCAGATCATTCGGGAGCTCGAACCATTTCCACGCGGCGTCTACACCGGTGCGATCGGCTTCCTGCGTCCAGGCGGAGATTGCATCTTCAACGTCGCGATCCGCACCGTCGTGATCGACACACAAGCGCGCGTCGCGACGTTTGGTGTTGGTGGTGGTGTGACGATCGATTCAACGGCGGCTGGTGAGTATGAAGAGTGTTTGGTGAAGAGCCGGTTCCTGCAGAGCAAGCCAGTGGAGTTTGAGTTGTTTGAGTCGATGCTGGTCGAGGACGGCAAGATCTTTCTAATCGAGAAACATGTGGAAAGGCTTCGGAACTCGGCGGCCTTTTTTGGTTTTAATTTTAACGAAGAGGCGCTCCTCGCTTCTCTGCCCCATATCCCTGTTCAAAAGGCCAAACTAAAGCTGACCCTGAGAAAGGATGGTCAATTCACAGCTCACGTTTCTCCCGTTAGCGACCAGTCCAAACCAATGCTGGTCAGGTTGGCTACCGCTCCGATCAACAGCTCCGATCGTTTTCTCTTTCACAAAACTACCAATCGAGACTTCTCAGAAAACATTATTTTCTACAACGAGCGAAACGAAGTTACAGAGTCGGGTATAGCCAATGTAGTTGTGCAGCTAAACGATGAACTCTTTACGCCACCGGTGAACTGCGGTTTATTGGGAGGTACCTTTCGCCAACAACTGTTGGAGGAGGGATCGATAAAGGAGCGCGTGATTACGGTTGAAGAATTAAAGAAAGCCAAAGAGATCTATCTGATCAACTCAGTGCGAAAGTGGATGCGCGCGGAACTAGTTGTAGAGCAGGATCTCCGCGCGAGCGCGCCGAAACTCCTGTAACGCCGCGTTCCACGACGCCACGATATCGCGCGCATTCTCACCACGCTTGATCCGTTCCAACGTGTCGGCATTCACCAGCAGTCGCAGGTAGCTATCAATCTTCCAATCATTCGGATACAAATTCCGTAACGCCAGCGCCATCTCAATCCCTGCCACCAAAGGCCGAAACGCAACTCGATCCGTAATAATGATGTTCACGCCACCACACTGCTCGTCTTTAAACACCGACGCCTTCGGCGTAAAACGCAGCGGCACGAAGCGCACACCCGGAATACCACGCTGATTCAGATAGTCGGCCAACTTGTCGGCCTGAATCCACGGCGCGCCGACAATCTCAAACGGCGTGTCAGTGCCGCGCCCGACCGACACGTTTGTCGTTTCCAACAACCCCACGCCTGGATACAGCGTCGCTTCCGTCAAACTGCGCATGTTCGGCGACGGATTGATCCACATCAGGTTGGTTTCATCAAACCACATCGCGCGCCGCCAGCCTTCCATCTTGATCACGCGCACGTCAGCGCCGATGTTTCGCTGCCGATTGAAGAGTTGGGCCAACTCGCCAACGGTCAAACCGTGTCGCGTCGGAATCGTGTGATACGAGATGAACGAGAGCTTGTCGCTATCGGCGATCGGTCCTTCGACGTCGACGCCGCCGATCGGATTCGGACGATCGAGCACGTAGACCGGCAGCTTTACTTTCGCCGCTTCTTCGAGGATGTAGCCGAGAGTTGAAATGTAGGTGTAGAAGCGCGCGCCGATGTCCTGAATGTCGTAGACGAGCGCGTCGAGCTCTTTGAGTTGTTCGGCCTTGGGCCGGCGTGTTTCCCCGTAAAGCGAATAGATCGGCAGCCCGGTCGCTTCGTCTTTCGAATCGGAAATCTTTTCGTCTGCGACACCGCGAATGCCGTGTTCGGGTGAGAAGAGTGCGACCAATTTGACGCCCGGTGCTTTATTGAGCACGTCGATCGTTTGGCGTCCTTCGCGGTTTCGTCCCGTGTGATTGGTTACGAGACCGAGCCGCAATCCAGCGAGCGGTTTGAAGTTGTCGCGCTCGAGCACGTCGATGCCGGTCAACACCTTTACCGACGTCGCAGTGCCTTCGTTACGTGGCGCAAACTGTTGTAGAGCGCGGATCGTTTCGGCGTAATAGTTCGCTGATTGCTCGCGCGCGTGTTGAGCCACGCTCGTGTCAGTAATCGCGCCGGCAACGATCGAAGCGACACGTCCGCGCAACGGTCCCACGTCGCCCTTGCCATCGGGATGCACCCGATTACTCAGAAACACGACAAACATCTGGCTCGACGGATCGATCCAGACCGACGTGCCCGTGAAACCCGTGTGACCAAACGAACCGAGCGGAAAGAGTTCGCCGCGATTGGTCGAGAAACTGCTGTTGATGTCCCAACCAAGTCCGCGCGTCGCGCCGGTGTTTGAAACGAGACGCGGCCGCGTCATTTCGGCCACGGATAACGGAGATAGAACACGAACGCCTCCGTAGTCACCGCCGTTCAGGATCATCTGGCAATAGATAGCCAAGTCTCGCGCTGTCGAAAAGAGCCCCGCGTGTCCGGCAACGCCGTCCATTCGATACGACGTCGGATCGTGTACCTGACCGCGCAACCAGACGTCGCCCTCAGCGCCAATGCTTGTCGCCGTGTCACCCAAATAACTCAACTGCCCACGCCGTTTTTCCGTTGGCGCAATGCGCGCACGCAAACTCACCGCGGGACGAAAGCCGGTGTCGTTCATGTGCAGCGGCGTGAAGATGTTTTGCTTTGCAAACTGATCGAGCGGCATGCCACTCACGCGCTTCACCACTTCGCCGAGCGCGATGAAACCGATGTCGCTGTAAACGAAACGCGTACCCGGTGGATTACGCAGCGGCTCTTTAATTAGACGCTTGATCGCTTCATCGTAACCGGTCCAACGTTCGCGCAGATCGAAATCGGGCGCGTAGCCGGAGCGATGAATCAGGAACTGTTCGATCGTGATGCTGTCCCGGCCCTCACCTTTCAGCTCGGGAATGTAGACTGAAACCGGATCGTTGAGCCGCACCTTTCCGCGCTCGACGAGAATCATGATGCTCGTGGCGGTGGCCGCGACTTTCGTAAGACTCGCGACATCGAAGATTGTGTCCGCAGTCATGATCTCGCGCGCCGGATCGACGGCACGCGCACCATAATTCCTTTGCCAGATCATGCGGCCTTTGCGGCCAACGAGAACAACCGCGCCGGGCAGACGTTTCTTCGCGATCTCGTCGTTGATAACGGAATCCATCCGGGCCAGGGCCACGGATGACACGGATTCTGTCTCCGGTTTTGCGGGTCGCAGTTGCGCGAGCGCCGGCTGCGCAACGAGCAACAGGATCAGGAAAAGTCGCAGCATCTACTTAGTCGCCTTCACTTGAATTCCGGTTCCGCGCGGATAAAGCCCCGGCAAAGAGATCGGCAGCTTGCCGGTGATGTCGATCTCACCCACCAACGCGCGCGCCATCGCGTTTTGCAAGCTGGGCATGTCGCCGTACGCAACAAGGTAAGTTCGCAAACCGGGAAAACTTTGCAGCAGGTATGGGTTGCCGAAACTGATTCCGACAATCGGCTTCTTCGCCGCAACCACACCAGACAAAGCGCGAGCTCCCGGTTCCGGTATGCCGACACTCGAAGCCTGCCCCGATCTGACCCGGCCGTACAACGATGCCACCACCAGATCAGCGGCTGTTGCGCGCTCGATCGCTTTTTGCACATCCTGTTCGCTCGATCGTTCGTCGAGCACCATGGTTTCCACTTTCACACCGCTGCGACTGAGCTTTGCAGTAAACGGGTTCGCGATCCACATGCGGTCGTCACCATTCGTGACCGCAAGATTGAAGATCTTCGTCTCGGGTTTCAGGTTCTTCAACGGGACAAGCTTGTCCTCGTCACGAACGAGCGTGACTGCGTGTTCAGAAATCTCTGCGGCCAGTTTCAACGCATCTTTGCTGCCTACGACGCGATCGATCATGTCGACGGGCGTGAGCCGCTGTTCCACGAGACCCAGATCATACTTCGCAGCCATGATCTTACGCGCCGATTCTTCCACGCGCGTCTCGGTAATGCGCCCGCTCTTCACCGCCTCGCGCACACCGCGAAAAGCCGCGTCAACATCCGCCGGCTTCAGCAGCATATCCGCGCCCGCTTCGAGCGCCCGCACCGCGGCTTCTTCCTGCGTGAAGTAGATCGTGAGTCCACTCATACTGAGCGCATCAGTGACGATCATTCCTTGAAACTTCAGATCGTTGCGCAGGATGTTGCCCATCACCGGCGACATTGTCGCGGGCATAGTGGCTTTCTCTTCGATGATCTCGCCCGCTTCGTCCGTGTCGAGGGGTTTGCTCTTAACATTACGCGGCAACGGCTTGATCGCCGTGGAGTCGATCTGCGGCAAAGCGATGTGGCCCACCATCACCGCACCGACGCCGGCGTTGACCGAAGCTTGAAACGGCACAAACTCGACGTTGTTGAGTCGTTCACGGCTAACGTTAATCTCCGGCAACCCGCGGTGTGAATCTACGGCTGTGTCGCCGTGACCGGGAAAATGTTTGGCAGTTGCAATCGCGCCCGCTGCTTGTGCGCCTTCGGTAAACGCGGCTCCGAAGCGCGCCACGTCCGCCGGGTCTTCGCCGTAAGAACGGACATTAATCACCGGATTCGCGGCGTTGTTATTGACGTCCACAACGGGTGCGAAGATTTGTTGCACACCGAGCGCGCGAGCTTCACGCGCAGTGAACTCTCCCTGGCGTCGCGCGTAATCAGGATTACCGGTCGCGGCGACTGCCATGTTCCACGGAAAGTTGATCGTGTCGTCGAAGCGCATGCCGGCGCCGGACTCGAGATCAGCGGAGATCAACAGCGGATATTTCGCCAACTGCTGCATTCGATTGACGAGGATTACCGATTCGTATACCGGGCCGCGGAAAAGAATGATGCCGCCGACCTTGTTGTCTTCGACGTGATGCTTGAGCGCGCGATACGCTTCCGAGTCCTGGTTGAGAAAAGTGGCGTTGATGCCGACCGAGATCAACTGGCCCACCTTCTCTTCCAACGACATCTTGCGCAGTTCTTCGTTGGCCCACTTCAACGCTGCCGAGGATGGTTGCCGTTTGAACGCGACGACTTTTGGCGCCTTCGCGAGTGCGGCTTCCTGCGGCCGCACCGGTAACGCCGCCACCGCCAGCAACACCAGCACCAACACGGATGAAAGACAACGATTAAATCTAAACGTCATTCAAGCTCCAACTCCTGTCTGAGTTCGGCAGGCGCGGGCCGGAAGGCAAAACTCGCGAGCCACGCCACTACGAAGGTAATCAAACTGCCGATGAACACGTACCAGGTCCACGCGATCTGCTTCTGTACAAAAAAGATGTAGAGCATCACGCCGAGGCTCGCGATCATGCCGATCAGCGCGGCCGGCTGGGTGACGCGACGCAGAAAAGTGCCGACCAGGAACACACCGAGTATTGGTCCATTGATCAGCGAGGCTATTGAAAGCGCTTGACTCAATGCCGATCCGGGTTGATTACGAACACCCAAGGCCACGCCGATCTGTACGAGTCCCCAGATGAGCGTCAGCACGTGCGAGACTTTCAGATAGTGCTTGTCGCTGCGCCCCGGACGAAACGGTTTGTACAGATCGTTGACCGCCGTAGCCGCGATCGAGTTGAGCGACGACGACATTGCCGCCGCGAAGATTGCCGCCACCACCAAACCCGAGAGACCACTCGGCATGTGCTTGGTAATGAAGTCGGGAAAGACGCGGTCGCCGCTGGTGAACTGAGCGGTATCCGGATAATAGAACGCAAACAGCAGCACACCGATAAATAAAAATCCGATGAACTGGGCCAACACGATCGCGCCACTGGTCAGCAACGCGACGGTCGCGTGGCGCGGCCGATCGGTGCAGAGATAGCGCTGGACCAGGTATTGATCCGTGCCGTGCGTGCTCATCGTTAGAAAACAGCCGCCAATGAGTCCCGACCAGAAGGTGTAGGTTTTTGTGTAGTCAAAAGCGAAGTCGAACACCGAAAACTTGCCAAACTGACTCGCCAGCGCAGTCGCGCCTGCAAAACCACCTTCAATTGAATTGATTAACACCACTGCGGCAGCGATCGCACCGGCGATGTAGATCCCGAGTTGCACCACCTCGACCCAGATCACAGCTTCCATGCCGCCGAAGTAGGTAAAGGTGATCATAGCCAGACCGATCACGACGATTGAGACCACAGTTGCCATCGCTATCGACTCGGCGCTCGCGCCCGGCTGAAACGCTGAGTAAACGGCCGCCAGCACGATCGCTGTCAGCAACAGGCGAATGCCGTCGGCGATGTTTCGCATCACGACGAAGAGCGATGCAGCCAGCATTTTGATCTTGCCGCCAAAGCGACGATCGAGAAGCTGATAGACGGTTAGCAGTTCACCGCGAAAGTAAGACGGAATGAAGAGTATCGAAATAACGATACGTCCGAGCAGATAGCCGAAGACGAGCTGAAGAAACTGAAAATTGCCGCCGCGGGCAAACGCGATTCCGGGCACTGAGATAAAAGTGATTGTCGACGTTTCGGTGGCGACGATCGAGAAAGCGACGGCCCACCAAGGCACAGATCGATCGCCGAGGAAGTAGTCGCTGGTCGTCTTCTGCTTGCGTCCGAACCAGGTGCCAAACAGGACAATCCCGATCAGGTAGCCGAAGATGATGATGAGATCGAGAGCTTTCATCTATGAAGCTTTAAGCAACTGTACCGCATCTGCGATCTTCCATGCTGATGTCTCGAGCGCCGACGCCGCCGCGTCGTGATCGCGCCCGGTTTCGGCCATCACAATGCGTATGGCCCGGTCGCGCAGTTTTACGTTGCGTGCCTGCAAGTTGGACATGCGATTGCCGCTGACGTATCCGAGTCCAACCATCGTCGCCGTCGAGAGCATGTTCAGGACCATCTTCTGCGCTGTTCCGGCCTTCAGCCGGCTCGACCCGGTCAACACTTCTGGTCCAACGACAGGAACGATGCTCAACTCAGCCGCGCGGGTAATCGGCGAATTTGGAACGCACGTTAGTCCAACCGTGAATGCACCGAGCGAACGCGCGTAAGACACTGCGCCAACGGTGTAGGGCGTCTTTCCCGAAGCCGCAATACCAACTACAACGTCTTTACCAGTCAACCCACGTTGCCGCAAATCATTGCCGCCGGCGTTCGCATCATCTTCCGATGCTTCAACAGCGCGGTAACACGCATCATACCCACCGGCAATGACCCCCTGGACCAACTCGGGCGATACACCGAACGTCGGCGGGCACTCCGATGCATCGAGCACGCCGAGTCTTCCTGACGTTCCGGTGCCAACGTAGTAGAGCTTTCCTCCGGCACGCAATCGCGCGACAGTTTCATCAACTGCTTTCGCAACATCGTCGAGAACCTGGTGCACAGCCGCCGCGACGGTCGCGTCTTCCGCGTTCATCAGCTCAACGATCTCGCGCGACGACTGAGAACTCAGATGCTGTGAACGTGGATTTTCCTGTTCGGTGATCGGAAGCGCGCTGCCGCTGTCAGTACTCATCTGGGCTGTGAACTTGTGCCTTTTGCTTCTTTGTGGCTCAAACCGCGAGAGCAACATGATTGATGCGTTCACGCGCCATTCTAGCTGCCGCAACCGCCGGAGCGAAGTGCGGCTGCTCAAAATACGCCCGTGGTGCGACCTTGCTAACCTCGGCGCGGAGCGGGTCGAGCATCAGATCACCGGCTGAACGAAACACACCGCCGACGTAAGCGACCTGGAAACGCTCGCGTTCCATCTGTAAATGACGAATCACAGCAACCGCCGCCAGGCCGAGTTCGGTGCCGCCATCGGCCACGATTTGCAGCGCCACCGAATCTCTTCGTTTGGCCGCGTCTACCACGTCACGGCCAAAACCGGCGAGCCGCTCGTTTGTAATCGAGGGTGCGTAAATCGCGGTTGTCAGATCGTCCGGATCGGTGACGTGAAAGTAAGCGCAGGCCAACTCGGTCAAAAGCGTCTTTGGACCACGGCCATCTGAAGCATACGCAACCGCGCGCAACGAACGGCGTGCGAGCCACGCACCGCCGCCTTCATCGCCCGCGATCGGTCCCCAGCCGCCGGCGCAAAAAGTTTTACGGCGCGCGTTGATGCCGCAGCAGATCGATCCGGTTCCGGCGATCACTACCAGTCCGGGCGCGCCGTCAGTCGCGCCGTACAAAGCGATGTTTGCGTCAGTGACGACTTCGATCTCGCCGATACCGAGTGGCATCAGCGTCTCGCGCATGCGTTCGCGCAACTCGCGCCGCCGCGCTCCGGCCAATCCTATCTGCGCCGCGATGAGGTCGCCCCTTCTTAGTTTTGCAGAAGCACACGCACTATCGATCGCCTCGCGCACCGCGGCCGCAGCGCCGGCAATACCCACACGCAAGGGATTCGATGGACCAGCGAGACCTTCGCCAATCACCCGTTGATGGGCATCCATAATCACGGCTTCGGTCTTAGTGCCGCCGCCATCGACACCCACGACCGAATGTTGCGTGTGCAGGCGTCTGGCTGGAGAGAGATCTGCTGTGCGTCGGTCTGTGCTCACATTCGGGGCTCGGCTGGGCCAGAAACCAATGGAAACATTTTCCAGCATTTTAGAAGCCGGTGATTTATAATCCAAACTAAAAGATTTTATTATTCCGATAATTCATCGTGATATAAGGATTCAGCCGTGGAAATACGACAATTGAGAGCTTTTGTAGCCATTGCGGAGACAGGCACCTTTACCGCCGGGGCGATGCGCGTGCACGTAACCCAGGCAGCTATCAGCATGCAGATCAGGCAATTGGAGACTGAAATCGGCGCGCGTGTGTTTGTCCGCGCACCGCGTCACGTGATCTTGACCGAAGCAGGAGAACAACTATTGCGGCGTGCGCGACACATCCTGCGCGAGCACGACGCGGCGCTGGACGAGATCGCTGAACTGGCCGGCGCCGAACGTGGCCGGCTCCGCATCGGCAGCGCTTCGGCCATGGTGCTCACCGAGCAGTTACCCGCGATTCTCAAAGAGTTGCGCAAACAGCATCCGGCCGCGGAAATCTCGGTCACTTCAGGGACCAGCGAAGTGTTGGTGGACCAGATTCTCGCGGGCGAGGTGGACATCGCATTTGTTTCGCTTCCGGTGGATGTGCGGGGCATCAAGACTGAACGCTTGAGCGAAGATCAACTCGTGGCGATCGCTTCGCCGCAGCACCGGCTCGCCAAGCAGCGCACGATCGACGCTTACACGCTTGCTGGTGAACGGCTGATTCTCGGCGAACGCGGCGGCAACACGCGCCGTTTGATCGACCAGTTTTTCGCGCAGGCCGGTGTAACGCTGCGCGTCGCGATGGAGTTGAGCCGCCAGCAAGCGATCAAGCGCATGGTTGAAGAAGATATGGGCGTGGGCATCGTGCCGCTGCAATCGGTGAAAGAGGAAGTTGAAAAAGGACGGCTGATCCGCTGGTGGATTGAAGGCGCGGAGATCAACTGGGAACTGGGAATCGCGCAGTTGAGCAACGGTTACGATTCACCGATCATGCAGAAGTTCGTTTCGCTGGCGCACAAGAATTTCGAGAGTGGTGTGCCTACTGATGGCGCAAAGAAAACGAAGCCTAAGCCGAAAGTTAAGAAGTAAGCGCGTTGATGAGATTCTCAATATCGCTTTCGTTGTTGAAGAAGTCCGTAGCGACTCTGAATCCTTGCGGTTTTTCCGTGACGAAGACTTGTTGAGACGCGAGTTTACTAACCGCCTCCGCGGGATTCTCTGCCGCCACGAGTGTTTCCGCTGAGCGGTATGCTTCGTCGTTTAGCGGCGACAACACTTTCAAACCTACGTCACTTAAACCTGCCGTCAGCCTGCGATTCAGTTCGAGCGCGCGGGCCTCGATGTTCTTTGGTCCAATCGTCTGCATCATCTCGATCGAAGCGCCAAGCGCGAAGATGCCTGCAAAGTGCGGACAGCCAAGCTCACTTCGGGATGAAAGATCGTGACGCAAGTGCACCTCATTGTTTCGCATGGCATACGGATCCTGCACGCTGAGCCAGCCGATGGTGCGTTGATGCGATGCGGCTTGCACCTCGCGGCTGAGGTAAACAAAGCCCGAGCCGTAACCCGAACGCATCCATTTATGGCCCGTCGCACACAGCGCATCGATCTTCATTCGTTTCACGTCGATTTCAAAAACACCAGCGGCCTGGCTCGCGTTGACGACGAAGGCGTGCCGTCCTTTGCTGTTTCCCAGTTCTTCGAGATTCGTACGAAAGCCATTTGAGAATTGCACCTGACTGATCGAGATGATGCCCGTGCGCGTGTTCATCGCTGAGCTCAAATCATCCGGCCTTACGACGCCCTCAACCGATTTCACCAGGTGAACCGGAATGCGCCGGTGCATCCACGGAATCGTCGTCACCGGAAATTCAAGATCGCACGAGATAACCTCTCCATGTTTCTCCAGCGCATCGACGATCACATTCATCCCACTGGAAGTATTCGTCGTAAATCCAATCTCATCAGGCTCGGCATTGATGAATCGCGCCACCCGCTCTCTAATCTCCTCACGCTTCGCGAGCCACTCATCCCAGTGCCCGTCGCCGTCGTTCATCATCTGCTTGTAATAAGCAGCGCCCGCATTGGCAGTTGATTCCGCCAACGGCCCAGCCGCAGCGGTGTTGAGGTAAGCGGAATTGTTCGTGACGGGAAACTGTTCCCGGATTTTTAGCCAGTCGATCATCTGTCAGGCATCTTACGATAGCAGAGTAAGGAGCGCGAACGGACTACGAGCGACTGACGAAGAGTGAAGAGCGCCGCTGTTTCCTATGATGATCGAGTTCGCTACTGACAGGGGTTTGAATTGGCCGCCCCTTGTCCTACGGGATCACGCTTTGCCTCGAGAGCGTCCTGCGAGGCTTTCGGTACCAATGAGAGTAAATCAACTCCGGAGCCGGTTTCGACGTTTTTGACCGTGGTAACAAAAGTTTGCCAGGGTGTATTGCGGATTCCCTGCTTATTCGGCATACAGACCGCAATCACTTGCGTATTCGCGTTGACCCGCTTCAGGTCATCATTCCCCTCGGGCAACACAACAATTACCTTCCAGAAGATCCTGGGGACATTAATCTCGCCATCTTTAATGTTGTCGACCGGACCTTTGGCGTTAATCCCCCCGGTGCCGAACGCGCCGGCGGTGATGTAAAGCTCATTTCCCTGTTGGGCCAGCGAGCGTTCAAAGTCTTCCAGGAGCCGCCACGGGCCCTGATTGTTGTCGGGCGCCTGCGGCAGAATGTTTGTCATGAAGAAGGTAGCGTCGTTGTTTTCGCGGGTGTCTGTGCGATCCTTGGAATTACAAACGTGGCCGCGATCGAATTTGGTCCCCGTGTAATCGTCCTTGGTGATCATCTTGAAGTCCGGCGGCAGAGTGTTATCGGGATGGAAATCGCCCCTTGCTTCGTCACCGATATCCGTCGCCGTTAAGTGCCACGTAACCCAATTCGGGCCGCCATTAGTGTTGTTATACGAGAGACTATACTGGGGTTTGACCATCAAGAAATTGTCTTCGTTTCCGGGATCGTCGGTGGCGTCGCTTGGATTGCCGAGCGTCAGGTGAATGCTGTCAGCCGCATTAATAGTCGGAGGACGAGGGCGGACTGGTCTCTCAACTCGCTCCTCCTCTACAGGTTGCTTCCGGTTCACCCGGTCCAGAGTGGGTTGAGCTAATGAAAGTGCGAGAGGAATCATGGTCGCGGCCATAGCACCGCGGCTCAACGTTCGCCTGGGGGTTGGCTTCGTTTGCTTTGTGGTTTTCATCTTGGGCCTCTTTCTCTTCAGCCCGCTTGCTCAACGCGAATACTTTCCGTGTCACTTACGTTCAGTTTCTCCTTGCTCGCCGCTTTGATTACTATCGTATCCGGTTGTCCGCTGGCGGGGGGCGTATACAATCCGTCAGCGTCTATTGTTCCGAATCCCGGAGGATCGAGAATGGTCCAAAGAACAGTTTTATCCTCAATTCCAAACACTTCCGCCCCGAATTGAATCGTGTCGCCGCCAAAAGTTGTTAGGTTTTTCTCCGCGGCGATCTTCACCTCCGGTCCGCGGCCTGCGCGTCCTTCAGGTGAAGTCTGCTGGATACCTTTGCTGACCAGGTATGAACTCGCGCTGATTCCCAATAGCATGAGTATTCCAGAGGGGATGTCTTTGGGAAACTGTGGTGATGGCGTACTTGAAGCAATGATGAGAAACAAGCTGGCGGCAATTACAAAAGTGAATACCAGCAGTTGAAAACGCGACATACTCGCATCGCCCGTGGGTTCGCTGATCAGGCCGCTGAGGTTAATCTTGCCGGTGAATACGTAGTAAAGAATCGCCACGCCAATCAAGCCGAGGAACCCTAATGCTACCCATGCGGCCAGGGCGCCCACCCAGGGTTGAACGTAAGAGGTCGGCGGCGGGGTTGGGGTAGTTTGCGCGGCTTGCATGAGTAGTAGTAGCAGCATCGTTATTCTCCTTAGCCGGGTTTCTTGAAGAGCATCATGTAGGCCTTGCCACTGAGGTAGAGGGCGTGACTACCACCGAGCAACGCCAGGGTTTCGGTGGACACATCCGGCAAGACACCAGAGGTCCGATGTTGCATAACGTCGTTCAGATAGAACATTGCTGTGCCCAAAGTGAACAGCAACAACTGAACGCGTTCGGGACTGAAATACCTCGCTCCACCTTTTTGTATGCCGTAAAGCAGGTAATTCATGTTGATCTGGCCCGTCAGCAGCCTGTATCCGATTATTGCGGCCAGCACACCGAGGAACAGAGACACTTCCAGCGTTGCTATTTCAGCGAAAGACATCGCTAAACTCAGAAGGACCTTGAAGATGACCTGGGTTCTAAAAAAACCAAAGGCTGGTTTTGGCGAGTATACAAAGGACGCAGAGGCTCGGGGGTCAGCCTTTGAATGAAAAGCAGCGGGACTTTATTCCTGTTCGAAGAAAATGTCAACGATTATAAACACCGATTTATTCCTAAATCGACTCTTTGTAAGTCTCGAGGTTTTCCTGGAATTTTTGTAAGAGCCGCGACTTGAGAGTGTTTGATTGGAGTTGCTTCTCCGGGACGGGGTGCCACTTGCCGGGGATGAGGATTTGCGAGTCGATGAAGGCGTCGATTGCTTCCTGCAGGCCGTCAATTTTGATCCTGGCTTTCATTGCGATCACTTCTTCGATGATCCACGTAACTGCGTCGCCCGTAATGCGATGCCGGTGATTGATCACGGCTGAGCGCTCCTGCAAGGTCTTCAATACCATGTCGAACGGACCGCCGAGTGCGGCCACGAGTCTGAGATAACAAGCTTGGAAGCTTTTCACCTGCGCTGAGCGCGCGGGCGTGAGCTTGAGATCTTTTCTGCCGACGTATGAGGCGGCCATCGTGCGTAGAAAGATCTCGTCCGGCATGTAAGCGCCTTCATCATCGGTGCGGCTGATCGTTTGGGCCAGGTAAAAGGCCGGCAAGTGGCGCAACAGATTGCGAATGAGAAACACTGGATTGTGCGTGAAGCCGTCCGGAAGTTTTTCGATACCGCGCGAGACTTTGCGATCCTCAAAATAACTCAGACTCCGATCAAAATCGCGAATCTCCTTCTGCGCGTTCTGCATCAGGTAGCCGATCTGTTCCGGCGTGAAACCAATACGCCAGAGCATGCGCTGATCTCTTTCACTCGCAAACGCCTTATCAAACACGCTCAGACACTTTGCGTTCTTGAACGACTCGAGTTTTTTCTTCACGCCCGTTTCGACGAAATCCATCACCTGCCCGAAGACCTGCACGAGTGTTCTGGCCCAGCCACGCTGCTCCGCTAACGACGCCGAATAGCGATCGACGTCCTTGTAACGATACTTGTCGTGCTTCGCGGCAAACTGGCGAATCGATCCGTAATCGAGTATCGCGCCACTCGCGAGCATGTTGTCGCCGTCCCACGAGAGCCAGTTGAAGATGTATTCCTCTTCGAGCAATGCGGCGAGCTTCGCGTAAGAGCGTGCGAAGTAATCGAGCGCGGTGGCGTAGCGCAGTTTTGGATCGTCCGGCATTTGCCAGATACCATTTTCGATCTCGCGATCGATGAAGTAGTCGACGGAAGCTTTGAGCTCTTCGTGGCGGCCTTGTTTGAGATAGCGAAACATGTGCGCCGGACGGACGAGGTTTGGCGCGCTGCGCACGCCGATCGACGTGCCATCAGGATAGGCGATAACCGTCAAACAGCGTTCGGTGGGAATGCCCTGGCGATAAAAGATCTCCGACATGACTGCGCTGCCGAGCATTTCGTCGAGATAAGCGAGCCCGGATGAATAACCCCACGTGTCATCGCCGGTCGCAACTACGCCGTCTGCCTCCTGCGCACCCGGACTGAGAATCGTCGCGCCCGTGCCGCGGCTCGAGATGTCGAAGACGAGATCGGCGCTCTTCAGATATCCATTCCAGATGCTGCGGCCGTCGCCGGAAGTTTTGCCTTGCTTGTTGCGATGCTGCGTCTGGAGATAACGCGTCGCCATGTAGTGATTGGGCTTGATCGTTTCGGGCGGAAACTTCTTGCCTTGTTCGAGATCGAATTCGTTGATGATCTGAAGCGAGAAGGTGTCGAGGATTACTTGTTCGAGTTCTCGATTTGTGCTTGCAGGATGATCGGCGGGGATGAGGCCCATCTCTTTCGCGAGCGCAAAGTTCAAATAGACGACACGACCCTGCGGGCGGTAACGCACCCGGTAATCGACATAACCATCCGGGCTAACGTTCCGCCAGGGATGTGTACCGTCTACTTCCTGAAACTTCTCATACATATTGGGCGGTATGAGAATGGCAACTGCGGAAATTCTGCCACAAAGCGGCACAAAAGGCACAAAAATTATTTGTGGGGGGCTTTGTGAGTTTTCTTTTTCTTGGCGGTCTTGCGTGGTGAGAGCCACACGGTTGTGAGTGGAGGCAGATCGATCGTGTTGCCCGTGATCGTTAAGTTTGCGTTTCCGGAGTAGTCTTCTGCGCCGGTATTAATCACAACGTCGTATTCGCCTTCGTGGGGAAAGTTGAGTTTGTACGAGGGTCGAGGAACGGCGGAGAAGTTGGAAACACAGATTAGGTCACTTGCGGTTGTGGATGAGCGCCGGACAAAAGCGAGGATGTTCTGGGAAGCGTTGTCGACGTCGAGCCACTCGAAACCGGCAGGCTCGCTGTCGACTTCCCACAACGCCGTTTCACCCCAGTAACTATCATTAAGATCGCGAACCAGCTTTTGCACGCCCGCATGCAGCGGATCTTCGATTAAATGCCAATCTAAACTCTCGGTCTCAGTCCACTCGCGCCACTGCCCAAACTCGCCACCCATAAACAACAGCTTCTTCCCCGGATGCGCCCACATGTACGCGTATAACGCGCGCAGCGTCGCGAACTTCTGTTCGTTCGTCCCAGGCATCTTGTTCAGCAGCGAGCCCTTCATGTGGACCACTTCGTCGTGCGAAAACGGCAGGATGAAGTTTTCACTCCACGCGTAAATCAAACCAAACGTCAGCTTATTGTGATTGCCGGCGCGAAAGAGTGGATCGGTCTGGAAGTATTTCAACGTGTCGTGCATCCAGCCCATGTTCCATTTGAAATCGAACCCCAGGCCGCCGGTATGAACCGGATGACTCACCGCGGGCCACGCTGTCGACTCTTCCGCGACCATCATGATTCCCGGACACGCACGATGCGTAATCTCATTGAGCTCTTTCAAGAACGAGATCGCTTCGAGGTTCTCACGCCCGCCAAACTGGTTCGGCTCCCACTCGCCTTCCTTGCGGCTATAGTCGAGATAGAGCATCGAAGCGACCGCATCCACGCGCAGACCGTCGATATGAAACTCCTTGAACCAATAAAGCGCGTTTGCCAACAGGAAATTGCGCACTTCGTTGCGGCCGTAGTTGAAGATGTAAGTGCCCCAATCGGGATGCTCGCCTTTGCGCGGATCGAGATGTTCGTACAAAGCAGAACCGTCGAAGCGTCCGAGCGCCCACGCGTCTTTCGGAAAGTGCGCGGGCACCCAGTCCATGATCACGCCGATTCCCTGCTGGTGCAGGTAGTCGATCAGATAGCGCAGATCGTCGGGCTCGCCGTAGCGCGCTGAGGGCGCGTAGTAGTAACTGACCTGATAACCCCACGATGGACCATAGGGATGTTCTTTGAGCGGCAGAAACTCGACGTGCGTGAAGCCCATCTGTTTGACGTAGTTTGCGAGCGGTTCCGCCATCTCGCGATACGTGAACGGGCGGTTCTCTTCTTCGATCTTTCTGCGCCACGAACCAAAGTGAACTTCATAGATCGAGAGCGGCTTGCGCCAGTGTTCGCGCCCGGCGCGAGCCTTGATCCATTTCGCGTCGCGAAATTTGTATTTCGATTGATAGACGATCGAAGAAGTATCAGGCGGAACTTCCGTGTGCTGCGCGTAAGGATCGGCTTTCAGAATTTTCTGACCGGTGGCCGTGCGGATCTCAAACTTGTAAAGCATGCCGGGCGTGAGTTTCGGGATAAACAACTCCCAGACGCCAGAGTTACCCAACGTGCGCATCTGGTGTGCGCTGCCGTCCCAACCGTTGAAGTCGCCGACAACACTGACGCTCGCAGCTTGCGGCGCCCATACCGCAAAAGATACGCCGGAGGTACGACCCACTTTCGTAACGTGCGCGCCGAGTTTCTGGTAGATCTCTTCGTGCTTGCCCTCGCCAAAGAGATACAGATCGATCTCGCCCAGATGAGGCTGAACAGTTTTGCTGCTTTCTTTTTTCATCGGAGGGCCGCAACCGAATCGACAAGCCGCGTGAAGATATCCGCGCCGTTACCTTTATCAGGCCGGTTGCTTTTCGCGTTTGCCAACAGCTCAAGAAATTGTTTGCGAGGCACATCAAAACCCAACAGCTCTTGTAAATCGATCACGCGCGCTGCGTAGCGCAATACCTGAAGCGTCTCAATGCCCACGAGATCGGAGAAGAACCAACCGCAACTCGTGAACATTAGCAACGCGCTACGTTGCATTTCCAACAACTGAAACACTCGCACACGCTCAGCTTCACTTAAAGATCGCATCGCGTGACGAGAGAAAAACTCCTCGCGTGCTCGCTGCGGCTCCAACAGCACCGAGACGTAATCGTTTCGCGCCGCCCACGGATCGCGCAACAACTCACCCGCGCCACTCTCAAACTTCAACACCGCATCATCACGCAAGAAGTTCAAAGCCACTCGCAAGGGATTTCTCCATGCCTGATTCCAGCCGGCTTCGCTGCCAGTATGACAACCGCAATCGCGCGCCCAACGCCCAACACCATGCACACAACTCCACGAACTTCCCTCGCCTTCCGGACCATTCTCTATCTCGACCACAGATTCCGCCGATTTCCTATCCAGATACTCACCATAATTCGTGATCCAGAAACCTGCCTGCCTCGCTTCAACTCCCAGCGCGTGCGCTAATCCGAGATCGCCAAACTTGAAATGATGGCCGTACGTCTCGCCGTCCGTCGCCACGTTCACGAGATCTCCACGCTTTCCAGCACGCAGGAAAAGCTCAACGAGTCCACGGCTCGAAGTCAGCGCCTTCTCAAAAGCAATCGCTCGCGCTAGCGCGCCGTCGTAAAAGAAAACCGCGATTGAACGGCCAGAACCGTCAGGGTGCTCGAAGCGATACGCACGCGTCGTATCGACTTTGCCACCGCTTACGTCGAGCCAATCTGAACCAACACGAACACGTTTCGCTTGTTCGGGCGCAAGGATCACGTAACGAAGACCCTGATCGATGAGCAGCGCCAACGTCGCATCATTCGCGGCAGTCTCCGGCAACCACAGCGCTTCGGGTTCGCGGCCAAAACGAAAACGAAAATCCGCCACACCCCAAACAACCTGCGTCAATCGATCGCGTTCGTTACAGAGCGGCAGAATCGCATGACCGTATGCCTGCGCGATCGCGTTGCCGTGCTCGCCACGTTGCGCAGCGCTTTCGCGATCGGCCTTAAGAATATGCTGGTAAGTGTCGGGATGATGCCGTTCGAGCCACGACAGAAGCGTTGGACCAAAGTTAAAACTGATCCGCGCGTAGTTGTTTACCGCCGCGTTCGGCGCATAACACTCAGCGTGAATGCGCTCGTTCCAATCGTGATACGGCGCCGCACTTGGTTCTGCTTCAACTTCGCCTGTCCAGGGGTTCTCGCGAGGTGGCTGGTAGAAGTGCCCGTGAATTATTAACGCAGTCATTCGCTGCCTAGTCTAACAAACGCGAGGCGGGCGGCTCCAAGCAGACCGGCGTTGTCGCCGCACTGCGCGGCGGCAATTTGCACCTGTTGCGCAGTGACCCGCACGGCACGCTCGTTGACCTCGTGCTGCATGTGCTCCGCGAACAAATCCCAGCCATTCACGACACCGCCGGCGATCACGATGATCTCGGGATCGATGATGTTGATTAGATTGGCGAGCCCGATTCCGAGGTAGACACCGAATTTCTTGAAAACGCTGAGCGCCAGTTCATCGCCCTTGCGACCCGCGCAGTAAACTTTTTCCGCGTCCAACTCTTCATCACTCAACACTGATTGCGGAAACTGCGGCAGGCTCTCACGCGTCATACGAACGATCGCCGTGGCCGACGCAAACAACTCCAAACAACCGACGTTGCCGCACTTGCACTTCAACCCCGAGAACGGATCGACTGTCGTGTGTCCAATCTCACCCGCCGAGCCGTGCGCGCCACGCCACAGCTCACCGTCGAGAATCACACCGCCACCGACTCCAGTTCCGAGTGTGACGCTGACAACATCACGACAACCGCGCGCAGCGCCCAGCCACATCTCTCCGACAGCCGCGGCGTTTGCATCGTTCTCCAGCAACACCGGCCAGCCAAATCGTTCTTCAAGCACTTTTTGTAAGGGGAAGTTGGTGAGCGAAGGAAGATTCGGCGCCTGGACCACCACGGCGTTCTGATTATCGACCGTGCCCGGCACCATGATCGACGCCGCGGCGATATGGCGACCGTTGCGGCTCCATTTATCCGCTGCGTCAGCCAGTGCGTCAACGATCACGTCAGGCGAACTACCGCGCGGCGTTCGCTGTTTGAGCTGATCGTGGATTTTTCCGGAACCGTCGACGAGTGCTATCCGGAGATACGTTCCGCCTAAGTCGACTGCAAATACCTGGTCCTGGTTCGCTAATTCTGATCTGTCACGCATGAAGCGTTTCAAACGGACTCTTCCGCCGGTTCAAGATGCAGGGCGTCTTCGTCCTTCTCATCTCGTGTCAGGTTTCTCGTGATGAATATTCCGGCCACGATCGCCACAGCCAGATACAACACAGCCGTTCCCCACTCTTTGAAAATAAGTTTACCGATACCGAAAAGCGATCCGTAAATCAGCAGGCAGCCGAGTATCCAGTTAACAAACTGCATTGAAAGACGGCCCTGCGCGTGCTGCGCCGCGAGTCCTGCTTCCGCGGCGATATCGTTCCAACCCGGACCTTCCGGACGAACGCGCCGGTAGAACGCGATCAGTGTCTCGCTGGGTTCCGGCGAAGTCATGAAAGTCGCAGTGACCCAAACAATGGTGGTAACCCCAACGGTCACGAGCATCAGGAGCGCAAACTGTCTGGGATTATCGCTGTCCCATTTCAGGCCCACTTGCAAAAAGATTGAGACGGCCGCCGCAGTGATCATTGCCGAAACTTCAGACCACGCGTTGATGCGCCACCAGAACCAGCGCAGCAAGAGCACGGTGCCGGTGCCGGCGCCGGTGACGAGAAGCAGTTTCCAGGCGCCGCCGATCGATTCCATGTAGAAGGTGACGATCACAGACGCAACCATCAGCAACATCGTCACCAGTTGCGATATCACCACGTAATGTTTCTCGCCGGCGTCACGCTGGATAAAGCGGCGATAGAAGTCATTAATAACGTACGAAGCACCCCAGTTGAGCTGCGTGCCGATCGTCGACATGTACGCCGCGGCGAAAGCGGCAAGCATGAAGCCACGGAGATATGTTGGAAAGACGCTCGGATCGAGTAGCGTTCTGATGTAGCCGGATTCCTTATCGACGAGGTCCGGATAGAGGATCAACGAAGCGAGCGCGGTCAGGATCCACGGCCACGGGCGCAGTGCGTAGTGTGCGATGTTGAACCAAAGCGTCGCGAGCAATCCGTGCTTTTCGTTCTTTGCTGAAAAGATGCGTTGCGCGACGTAACCGCCGCCACCCGGTTCTGCGCCGGGATACCACGTAGACCACCAAATCACGCCGAGATAAACAAACAACGTGATCGCAGGCATCCAGACCGAGTCAAATTCGGGAAAGAATGCGAGACGCGAACCCGAACCAGCCGCAACATCCATCGCGCCAATCTTCGACTTCAACTGATCGATGCCGCCAACCGCATTAACCGCCAGCACGGCCAGCACGATCACCATGCCCATCTTTAGTGCAAACTGGAAGAGATCTGTAACGAGCACACCCCAGAGGCCCGAAATCGCCGTATAGAACGCCGTGAAGATCAGCATTCCGATTACGACCAGGATCGCGCCGCGCTTATTGAGACCGAGAGTGATCTCGAGAATCTTCACCATTGCGAGGTTGACCCAACCGAGAATGATGCAATTGATGGGCAGACCGAGGTAAAGAGCACGAAAGCCACGCAGAAACGCCGCGGGTTTGCCGGAGTAGCGCAGCTCCGCAAATTCGATATCCGTCATTACACCGGCGCGACGCCACAATCTCGCGTAAAGAAAGACGGTGAGCATTCCGCTCATCACGAAGTTCCACCAGAGCCAGTTGCCGGCGATTCCGTTGCGGGCGACAAAGCCGGTGACGGCGAGTGGCGTGTCGGCGGCAAAGGTCGTCGCGACCATAGAAGTGCCCGCGAGCCACCACGGCACGTTGCGGCCGGACAAGAAAAATTCGCTGGTGCTGCCGCTTGCTCTACGCGCGTAATAGAGACCGATGCCGAGATTAAAAAGGAAATAGGCTGCAATTACGGTCCAGTCCAGCAGCGAAAGATTCATGGGGGCATCCCACCTTAAGTTGTCGATTGAAGGACAGTTGCGTGCGCGCTTATCTCACGGCATTCGGGGACTTCTGTCAAGTGGAAAAACAAAGTCCCGAATCAGGTCATCCACAGATTAAACAGATTTCTATAGAGCAAATCTGTGTAATCGGAGGATAGAGAACGCTTTCCAAAAGCTCGCTTTAGCGATTACCATGGCGCCAAAGAACAATCATGTCGGGTGAATATTTAATAGCGGGTCTGGCGCTGATCGGCATTGTCATTGTCGTGTCAGCACTGCTTTCGGGGTTGATCGATCGCAGCGGATTGCCGCAGGTGGCGGTGTTTATCTGTATCGGCGCCGCGCTGGGGCCTGCCGGACTCAACCTCTTTAACACGACGCTCGAATCGCCGGTGCTGCGCGTAGTGGCCACGTTAAGCCTGACGCTGGTGCTGTTCACTGACGCGGTCGGTCTCAATATGTCTGAAGTCCGACGCAACGCGGGCCTGGCGTTCCGGATGCTCGGGCCAGGAACGATCGTTTGCGCCGCGCTCACTGCGGTGGCGGCGTGGTGGCTGCTGAAAGTGCCGCCCGCCTCAGCCGCGATTCTCGGTGCCGCACTCGCTTCCACCGATCCTGTTCTGCTGCGCGGGCTCTTGCGCCGCCGTGACTTACCAGCCACAGCAAAACAGGCGTTGCAACTCGAAAGCGGACTCAACGACGTCGTGCTACTGCCGATCGTCGTGATCGCCATCGCGTTCACCAGCCACGTCGACCTGAGCGCTGTCAGTCTCGCGAAGGAAGGACTCGGACTGTTCATTCTCGGTCCGGGCGCCGGCATTGCGATTGGGCTGCTCGCCGTTGCCGCTCTCGATCTCGTGCGCAAAAAAACGGGCGTGCGGCGTGATTACGAATCACTGTATTCACTCGGCGTCGCCTTCACCGCCTACGCTGCCGCGGAAGCCGTACACGGCAGCGGTTTTCTCGCCGCGTTCGCAGCCGGACTGACGATCGCCGCGCTCGACGTCGAACTGTGCGACTGTTTCATCGAGTACGGCGGCGTGACTGCGGAGATGTTGCTGCTCTTCACGTTTGTGATCCTGGGCAGTTCGCTGATCTGGACCGGATTTACCGAGCTCAACTGGCCGACGGTGATCTTCGCCGCCTTCGCGATGCTGATTCGCATTCCGGTTTATCTGCTTTCGTTGATTGGTTCGAAGGTGGATCGCCGCGGGCGGGCAATAATCGCCTGGTTTGGACCAAGCGGACTTAGTTCCCTGCTGCTGGTTTTGTTACCCGTATTCGCCGGCCTGCCGGGCAGCGATCGGCTGTTCGCGGTTTGCTCGTTGATTGTGTTGCTTTCGGTCGTAATTCACGGCACCTCACCGATGCTACTCGCACGGTTCTGCAAACCTAACGAAACGGAAGAACCACCACCGCCTGGAGCCGAACGGGCCTCGCTGCCCGTTGTCGAGACTCCACCTGCGGTTGCCGCAGTCGTCTCTGACGCGCCAAAGGCAACATCAGCCGAGGGCAAGCTCGAGGTCGGCTCCCAGATCATCACACTCAAAGAACTGGAACTTCTGCAAAAGTCAGGCGAGAACGTGATCCTGCTCGACGTTCGCACCGAGCGCAGTATCGAAGGAAGCGACACGATGGCCCAGGGCGCGGTCCGCATGCCGCCCGAGCACGTCGTCGATCAAGCCCGCGAGCTCAAACTGCCAAAGGAGGCATGGCTGATCGCCTACTGCGCTTGACCAAACGAAGCTACCAGCGCCCGGGTGGCGCAGGAACTTCGACAAGCCGGTTGGTCCAAAGCACGCGCACTGTTCGGCGGTTGGGACGCATGGCAAAACAACGGGCTGCCCGTCGAGCCGCTCCGCAAATCCATGTCACCCGTTTCGACCCGATGAAGCACCTGATAATCTTCGCGCTCCTTATGCTGGTTGCACTTTCCGCCGAAGCTCAGAACCGTTCGCGCGCTCGCGAACTCGGCATCACGGTCGGAATTCTGTCGCCTGGTCCACACAATGCAATCACCGACGTCAACGGCGTCATGGTTGGCCACACGACCGTGATCCGCGGCGATAACGTCCGCACAGGCGTCACGGCGATTCTTCCGCACGGCGGGAACCTGTTTCGCGAAAAAGTTCCCGGCGCGGTCTTCGTCGGCAACGGCTTCGGCAAGCTTGCGGGCTCAACCCAGGTCAACGAGCTCGGCGAGATCGAAACACCGATCCTGCTTACCTCAACGTTGAGCGTACCCCGCGTGGCCGACTATCTAATGGATTACATGCTCGCGCTGCCCGGTAACGAGGACGTGCAGTCGATTAACCCGCTCGTCGCCGAGACAAACGACGGTTATCTCAACGACATACGCGGGCGTCACGTCACGCGCGACGACGTTTTCAACGCGATAAAAGGGGCAAAAGGCGGCGCGGTCACCGAGGGTTCAGTCGGAGCCGGAACGGGAACAGTCGCGTTCGGCTTCAAAGGCGGCATCGGCACTTCCTCACGAAAGTTACCCCAACGACTCGGCGGTTTCACGGTCGGCGTGCTGGTGCAGTCGAACTTTGGGGGCGTTTTGACGATCAACGGCGCTCCCGTAGGGCAAGAACTGGACCGTTATTACTTGCGCGACGATCTCAAACAGGCCGCTGGCAAGCGCGAGACCAAAGAAACTGACGCCGACGGCTCGATAATCATCGTCATCGCCACCGACGCCCCGGTTGATGCGCGCAACCTCCAACGCATGGCCGCGCGCGCCATGATGGGCTTGGCCCGCACCGGCTCAGCCGGCTCAAACGGCAGCGGCGACTACGCCATCGCCTTCTCTACCGCCGAAGATGTACGCGTGCGAAACCCGAACTCGAACGAGCGCAACCTGCCTCGAACCGTTAAAACACTCGCAAACGACGCGATGTCGCCACTCTTCCTCGCCGTGATCGAAGCAACTGAAGAGGCCATCTACAACTCGCTCTTCAAAGCCACGACCGTTAGTGGCAAGGGCCGTACCGTAGAAGCGCTGCCGTTGGACCGTACGCTCGAGATTCTCCGCAAACATGGTCTGGTCCGACAATGATCAGTAATTTTCCTGAGTAGTGTGGCCTTCTGGACCGCATCAACGTTGTTGGCCCAAGCGCTTTCTGCTCACTTCAAACCCTGCTCGCACTATCACGACAAGTTCACGGTGGTCTAACCTTTTCATACTGACAAGAAAAGTGTTTGACACTCACTACAGCGGTGCATAGAATCCTCTCGAACCCCCACAACTAAACTTTCTTGAGAGGAGTCAAGACAGTGGCGACGAAACTAAATGTCCGTGTCAATCGAAAAAGGCCGGAGTCGATGACGCGGCAAATTCGCGAACAGCTTGATGCACTTATCGAAGCAGGAACAATTGCAGCGGGAACATTGCTCCCAAGCGAACGTGAGCTTGCCAACACACTGAAGGTAGCGCGCAACGTTGTTCGTGGCGCTTACGAGCAACTGATGGACGCAGGCAAACTGCGCAGCGAGGGCCGCAGAGGCAGAAGCGTTGGCCGCGGCGGAACCAGCACAAAGAAGACGGGATCCAAGAGCTCGAAGAAGACCTCGAAAAAATCGCGCAAGAAATGAACCCTCGCGGCTTGCGATCGACCCAGTTTCCCCCTTCACAGTGGTCGTTAACTAGTTAAACCCTTACTCACTCGCAATCGGACTTTCCTTGCCCAGTGAGACGATCTCGTTCCTTATAGCCTTACGCTCCGCCAGTAGCCGTACAAAAAATCGCCTTCGGACGAGGAAGAACGTAAGCACGCGTATTCCCGCGATCGACTTATCCAGTTCTTCAAAGAAGATGATGGCGATATAGCCGCAGACTGGAACGACGAGCAAAACCGCGAGCGCAACCCACCAGCCGAACAACAGATAACCCGTCACCGCGAGGATCAACCACGTCAGCGGAAACAGGAGCATCGCCGAGATGATCTTGATGGTTGAAATTATATCTTCCGCGTCGCGCGAGAATTTTGTCGCGAGAAGGCCGCCGAGCCGGTAGGCCGGATAATGGGCGACCGTGCCGATGAGCGCTGGCCCAAGCATCAACAGAAACAGCAACGACCGTTTGATGATGCTCCTCAGAACGCCCCAAGTTGACGAGGGCGGCGAGAACTCCTCGGTATCGACACCCGCCTGATTCAGCTCTTCTTCGAAACGAATCATTCGCTGCTCTAGGCGCCGCAGGCGTTCGGGCTGGTGTCCTTCGAGAATCGCATACGCTTTTTCGAACTGCTGTTGCAGGCGCAACTCGTCCTTCAAGCTGTCTCTGTCGCTGCCCTGCTGTGTTTCGGCCGAAAAGATGCGTTCGGCGCGGGCAATGGTTTGCAACACCTCTTCGTGACGCGCGTCGAGAATCACTGCGCGCAGCGCCTCCTCAATCTCTTTGGAGAGTTTTCGTACGGCGTCACGCGGCGGACTGCCGTCGGGCTCGAGTTGCACGGGAGCGACCGAGATCGGTGTTCCGAAGTAGAGCAAGGCAGAGCTGCGGAAACTTGTTTTCGAGGTGTAGTAAAGACCGGCAGGAACGATCGTCAAGTCCTTCACTTCGCCGGTGGAGATCGCGGCGAGCGCTATGCGAGCGGCGCCGGTCTTGATGGGCCGCAAGCCCGGTTCGTCGTGAGAAACGCCTTCGGGACAAATGCCGATCGTGCCGCCCCTTGCCAAGAGCTTGCGCGCGGCCACGAAAGTCTCTTCGTTTTTCGAAACGTCTCCTTCGTCCTGCCGACGATAGACAGGCAGCGAATCGAGCGACTTCACCAGGTAACTGATGAAGGGCATGTGAAAGAGCGGTGCTTTAGCGAGGAACGAAACGCGGCGCGGCGCCAAACACAGGAGAAAGACCGGATCGACCAGCGCGTTCGGGTGATTGAGGACGAAGATCACGGGCGTGTTCAGCGGCACGTGTTCGAGACCCGTGACCTCGATCCGTTGAAAGTAGATCCTCAGCGCGAGCCGAACTAGCGAAACTATGAGGCGACGGGTCATTGTGCAATAATACTCACGCTTTCCCTGGTTCAAAATCCATTTTTTCTGAGGAAGATCATGAAGCGTGTAGTTTTCTTTGTTCCCGTCTTGTTAATCGCCCTGGCTTCCGTGGCCGCGGCCCAAACCCGCACTTACACGATCGACGATCTGCTGAAAGTTCGTCGCGTCGGCGATCCGCAGGTTTCTCCTGACGGCCGCCGCGTGGCGTTTACGATTGGCGACGTCAACTTCGACGCCAACCGGACTTTGACGCAAATCTACGTTACGTCGGTCGACGGCGGCGGTGAGTTGAAACGATTGACCGACGGCCAAAGCTCGTCGAGCTCGCCGCGGTGGTCGCCGGATGGCAAGAAGATCGCTTTCACGACGGGCGGCCAGGTGTGGGTGATGGACGCCGACGGTGGTGACAAAGAACAGGTAACGAAGATCTCAACCGGCGCCGGAGGTCCGGTTTGGTCGCCCGACGGAAAGTGGATCGCCTTCACGTCCGATGTTTATCCCGATTGCAAGGACGATGCCTGCAACAAGAAGCGCGATGAAGACGCCGAGAAGAGCAAAGTCAAGGCGCACATCGTCACTCGCCTGCTCTACAAACACTGGGACGAGTGGCGCGATGTAAAGCGCACGCACGTTTTCGTTGTTTCGAGCAAAGGCGGACCCGCGCGCGAGATCACGACCGGCGATTACGATTCGCCGCCCTACGCCGCTTCGACGGGCGTCGACTACGCGTTCTCGCCTGATTCGGCCGAGATCGCGTTTCTGCGTAACCCCGACAAGGTGGAAGCGATTTCGACCAACAGCGACATCTACGTGATGAACCTCGCGTCGGGCGCAGTCAAAAACATCACGCAGCGCAACCGTGGTTACGACGCTGCTCCGATCTACACGCGCGACGGCAAACAGATCATCTACCGCTCGCAGGCTGCGGCGGGTTTCGAAGCCGATCGCTGGCGCGTAATGTCTTACAACCGCGCGACCGGCGTGAGCGTTGAATTGACTAAAGGATTTGACCAGCAAGCGGATGGCGTGGTCCTGTCGCCTGATGGAAACTCGATCTATTTCACCGCGAACGAGCGCGGCAAAGAACCCGTTTTCAGAATACCGATCACCGGTGGCGTCCCGCAGAAACTGATCGCAAACGTCTACGCGACTAACCTTTCGATCACCTCTGACGGGCGCAAGCTGGTCTTCGCGTCGAGCTCAATTGCGTCTCCGGCGGAGATCTACACGGCTAATGTTGATGGCAGTGGTCTGAGTGCTTTAACGACAGTCAACGCGCAGGCGATGAGCCGTGCCAACCTGAAAGCCGCGGAAGAAGTGGAATGGACCGGAGCGCTCGGCCGCAAAATTCACGGCTTCATCGTTAAGCCCACGAACTTCGATCCGACCAAGAAGTATCCGCTGGCCGTGCTGATTCACGGTGGCCCACAAAGCGCCTGGAACGACAACTGGGGTTATCGCTGGAACCCGCAAGTGTTTGCGAATGCCGGTTACGTCGTGTTTGCCCCAAACCCGCGCGGCTCGACCGGCTACGGGCAACAGTTTGTCAACGAGATCAGCGGCGACTGGGGCGGCAAAGCTTACGTCGACATCATGAACGGCGTGGCCGACGTCGTGCGCCGTAATTCATTTATCGATCGCAACCGTATCGGCGCAGCCGGCGCGAGTTACGGCGGTTACATGGTCAACTGGATTCTCGGTCACAACAACGATCCGCGCTTCCGTTTCAAAGTGCTCGTCTCACACGATGGCGTTTATAACCTCGACAGCATGTATGGCACGACTGAAGAGCTCTGGTTTCCGGAATGGGAATTCAAAGGTCTGCCGTGGACCAATCCGGGAATGTACACCCGTTGGTCACCGCACAAGTTTGTGCAGAACTTCAACACGCCGATCCTGATCATTCACGGCGAACTCGACTATCGCGTGCCGATCGGCGAGGGCATGCAACTGTTCACCGCCGTGCAGCGCAAAGGAATCGACTCCAAGATCCTGATTTTCCCCGACGAAGGCCATTGGGTGTTGAAGCCGCAGAATTCCCACCTGTGGTTCAACACGGTGCTTGATTGGCTCGATAAATACCTCGAGCCGTCGGGTCAACCGTCGTCTTCGTCACGTGCGCAGTAAGAATTTTTTGGAACCGTCGGGACACTTGGAGGTGACAGTGGTCTGTAACGTACTCTCCCTGCGCTAGTCCCAACCTAACCGAAGGAGAGACTTACAATGCATCCCACCCGGCTCGTTCTGTTCCTTGCTGTGCTCCTGCTTTGCTGTGGTTCGACTGTGGCTCAGAATCCTGGGCCACAGTTTTGGCGTAAGGTCGGCTGTGAACCGTTCGAGCCACGGACGAGACTCGAAACAGTCGAGGAGCGGTATAGTGCCGTAATCATAAAAGGCTTTACGCGAATTACGACTGTCGAAGTGCGGGGAGTGCGGATCGACGCAGTCGAAATGCGCGCTCCGGGATTTCCTGCCCGAGCGAAAGGCATTGTGGTCTCGTTGCGAGAAGGCGGTGACCAGCGGCCAAACGAGAATCGCGCATTTGTCGATTATGAGGAACTCGACGCGCTGCTCAATGCGATCGATACTCTTTCTCGTATCGATGAATCGGTCACGCGGCTCGCGAGTTTCGAAGCAAGATACAAGACTTTGGGCGACCTTGAACTCGGCGTGTTTCGCCAAACGCAACGCGGCACTGCGGTCATTCTCAGCACTGGCATCTGCGATCGTGCATCGCAGGCGATGACGCTCGACGACCTCGGCAAGGTCAAAGCGATGATTCAGGAAGCGAAGGCCCGGCTCGACGAACTGAGGTAAAGCCATCCACAGATTACGCAGACTGGTAAAAGTCTCTGCGTAATCTGTGGATTGCCTTTAGTCGACGATTCGCATACGGGACTCAGCGCCGTTAGTGCGGATCTCGGGCACGTACATCGCATGGCCCAACACCGGCAGCGCATGGAACGCGCCCGGTGCTTCGGCTCTCATTTCATAACTCACCTGCCAGAAACCTTCAGGCAGTCGATCGATGAACAGCGCGACTTTCCGATCGCGCAGTTCCTGATACACCCAGCGCGCGTTTCCGGTAAATCCCCCACCTGATTTCAACTGCTTGATGTACAAGCTCTCACCGCTGCGAAGCTGCACCGCTTCGAGCCCCGCCGGTTTCAAGTCTTCAAACAACAGATACTCGTAGTTGTTCTTCGCTTCGACCGTGAGCACGACTTCAATGCGGTCGCCGCTTTTCACGGTCTCACCATCCTTGAGCGGCACGCGCTCGGACACGACGCCTTTAAGTAGCGTCGGATGATTCACGAGTTTGAAATACTCACGCCGCACGAAGATCTCATTGCCCGCCGGTTTCAGCGGTTCTTCGAGACTGAAGAACTCCGCCTCGGCCGAGAAATAGAGTGGCCCATTGCCGTTCTTGCGCACGATCGTGATCTCGTTCTGTCCATCGCGGATCAGCTCGCGCGAGATCGCAAACTTGCTCGGCGCACTCAGCGCGTCGTCCGCAGTGATCTGTTTCGACGTAACCGCAGTTCCGTTGACTAACAACTCGTAGCCAATCACCGGTTGCAACTCGCCACTCGTGCGCAGGTAATCGTTGAGCGTCAGCACGACGATCGCGGTGTCGCGCGTGTTGCTCCACTGCGAGCCGCGCCGGTTCTTCACGAGCCAGTTCGTCACCGGCTCGACCAGCTTGTTTTGCGGATCGATCGCGAGCAGCGCGCGCAGTGCGAATGCTGTGGCTTCAACACCGCCATCTGACCAGCGCCAGTAGAGTCCATCTTCGCCCCAGTGCGCCGTGCCGATTACCGACGGATCGGAAGTCTGTGCGCCGCGCTGGACGATTGACGTGTCCGGTTGCGTATCGATCTTCACGCCGTTTTCGAGGTTTTCGACGAGCGTCTTCGCTTGCTCGCGATAGCCGTAATTATGCGCGGACAAAGCAAGCAGCGCGCGGGTGTAAGCGTTCAGCTTGTCGCGGTTGTTCCAAAGATTACGGAAGGCAGTTTCCTGAAACTTACTGACCGCTGAATTTTTCTGCGCGTTGTGATGGACGGCGAGCGCGTGCAGCATCCACGCTTGAGCGTCGTAGTTGTTCTCTGCTTCGACCAGTTCCTTATCGAGAAAACTGACGGCGCGTTCGACAACGTCAGACTTCACTTCAACGCCTGCCTGGCGAGCGAGAGTCAAGCCCCAAATGACGTAAGCAGTCATGAAATGATCGCTTTCGCCCTGTTTCCACCAACCCCAACCACCGTCGGCGTGTTGGAAATCGTAGAGACGATCAAGACCCGCTTTCGTCATCCTTTCGAGCTCTTTCAAATCGCGGCGCCCGTTTGGATGTGTGGCCGCGGCACTCGCCTCTTCAATTCCACCGAAGATCTTGTGCATTGCTGTTTCCGGCTTCAGACCAAGATCGCGCAACGTCTTTGCGGTGATCACGGCAGGCAGGAAGCGGCTCATCGTCTGCTCTGTGCAACCGTACGGGTAATCGACCAGATACGGCAGCGCATCGAGCATGGTGGTCGCCATACTCGGCGCGATCTGCACGGTGAGGTTCGTCGAATCAGTGCGACGTTCTTTCGGAATGTCGAGCTTGATCGCAACGCTGTCGCCGCGCATCTTGCCGGAGCGGGAGACAAACTTCTCGATGCCATGCTCGAAGATCGTGAAGCGTTTCTCCATCGCGTCGGCATACTGTCCGCCGCGCGCTTCGACTTTCAATCGCGCTTCACTCGCGTGTGTTACGTCAACCCGCCAATCGACACGCGTCTCGCTGTTGGCCTTCACTTCGACGGGCGCGGGCTCGCCTGAAACCGTCAGACCCTCGGCCTGTAATGCAGGCGCAACTCGCATTGTCTGATCGGTGTTGTTGTTGATAACCGCCGACACCGTCACTTGATCGCCGACGACAAAGAACCGCGGCGCTTGCAAGCGAACGATCAACGGCTGCTTAGTTCGTGTCGTCGAGTTGCCGATACCGAATTGACTACCCGTGCTTGCGGCACGCGCTGTAGCGGACCACGTGGTCAACGAATCCGGGTACTTCACTTTCACCGTCGCGGCGCCATTCGCATCTGTTTTCACGTCCGGCATCCAAACAATCGTCGAACGGAAATCACTGCGCACCTGGACCGGAGGTTCCTGACCGGGAGCAGGAGTCGCGGCAGCCTCCCACGATTTCTGTGCCGCACGTCCATTTAGCGGAAGTTCGGAGACTGTCCTGGCCGAAATAGAATCGTAGGCAACGCCAGGTGCTGCAGCAGCCTGGGCTCCGCCCATGAACGTGCCGCGCGCGGCCTTAACCGAATCATCACGTCGACTCAAGTCCGCAATCAGGCCGAAGTTTTGAAATACCTCCTGGTCTTTCGCTCGCGCTTCGTTCTTTACATCTCGCATCTCACCATCAACTACCTGGTAGCGAGCATACGACTTTTGATTGAGCGTGCTTTGCGTTTGGACCAGCAACGATCGCTTGCTGCCGTAGTAAAACTGCCGCGGATCGCCGGCGTAGTCCTGTTGGATGTACTTCACCGATTCATCAACCAGACCCAAAGCAACTTCCGTCGAGATCGGACGGCCATCAACGTCTTTAGTCGTGATCGACAACGTTCCTTCGTCGCGTGGTTGATACTGTTCGCGATCGGCTTTCACCCCAACCGTAAGAAATTGCTGAACCGGCGGCACGACGACCTGTTTGGTGTCGGTAAACCAGTTAGTGTCGCTCACCATCGACGCGCTGAGAAAAACGTTTGGCACGTGCTTCTCTTCGATCGGAACCTCGATCAGTTTCGTCGTGCCGGTAACGTGAATCACCTTGTAGCTGAAGAGATCTTCGCCTTCGACGCTAAACAGCACGTAACGATCCTGCACGGGCACGTTGATCATCACGGGCGCCGTTTGGCCCGCGCGAAACGTGTCTTTATCAACCACGATCTCTAGTCCGCCGCGGCGATAACCGAGCTCGGTCGACGCATTGGTCGCAACGAAAACATAAGCGTCCGCTTTGATCAGCGGCAGAAAACGATCGCGCTTGGGATCGGCGCCCTGGCTGCTCGTCCAGGCCACGCGGTAGTAGCCATCCTTATCGGGCGTGAAGTTAACTTGCGCCACGCCCTCCGCGTCGGTCTTCACCGTCTGCGTCGCGATGTCTTCGCTCTGATAACCACGAAACTTCAAACGCCACGCCCGCTGACCGCGCTGCTGCGCCGGCGGAAAATCACCACGCTGCCGCAACTGCCGCAACTCCTCGCCCTGCACTTCACGCCCACGCGGATCGAGCCAGATCTCCCACCAGTAATCGCGCGTGACTTTCACGGTGCCTTCGGTCTGCACCGGCTGCTCGTTCGCGTCGATCGCCTTGATGTCGACTGTGACTTTGTCTTTGGGCCGCGAAATGTTTCGCGCCGGGCGTGGATAGACGTAATAACGCTGCCGCGTGACGCGCACTGTATCGCTCGCGATGATCTCGCGCCGCGACGAATCGACGACGCGTGCTTCGATGCGGTATTGAAAATCCTGATTGTAGTTCTCGCGCGGTGTGTCGAAGCTCAACTTGGCTTTGCCGGTTGCGTCTGTCCTGATCGTCTCGCGTTTAACGACTGAACCCTGACCGTAGTATTGGTTACGCCATTGCTGGAAATCCTCGTAGTACCACGAATAATCACGCAGCGGAAACCAATAGTGATAGAAGGGATTCTGGTAAACGACGACCTCAACCGAAGCATTGCTGACTGGACCACCGAAGTAGTAATCAGCCTGTATCTCGACTTCGACTTTCTCACCGAGACGACCCGACTTTTTCTTGCCGTCCTGTTCCGGAGTCTTAACGTCGACTTTAAATTCCGGAAGCTTGTATTCCTCGAGGCGAAACAGTTGAGCGCCGCCAATGCTATTGGCACGGCCCTCGGTCCAAAACTGAACCTGGTATTCGCCGAGTGGTAACTGCTCACCTAAATCCAGCGATCCCCACGCGCTGCCGAATGCATTCAACGTCGCCTTGCCTTCAGAGACTTTCGTACCGCGCGGATCGTTGATCTGATACTCAACCACTTGGTTCGCCGGCGTCGAATAGGTTCCATCGCCGCGACGTCGGGCAATGAACTTCCACTGCATCGTTTCCTTTGGACGATAGGCGGGTCGATCGGTAAATGCGTAGATGCGCCAGGTATCACCTTCCCTCGCTGACTGGTAGGAATAGCTCGCGGCAAAAGCCTGACGCTCGTTCACCGCAGCAGTAGCAAAGATTTGGTTGGAACTATCAGATCGAGTGAGAGCGAAACGCGCCAATCCGTCGGCGTCGGTGGTTTGACGCAAGCGCCGCCAGTGCCACTTATTGCTGTGATAATAACTCTCCCAAAGCGCAACGTTTGCGTTTGCGATCGGCGCTCCGGTAACGGCATCGACGAAAAACGCGAGCGCTTGTTTCTCTGACGACTTGATCACCAGCGTCACATCAGAAACAAGGACAATGTCGCGCGCCGAAAGTGATCCACTCTTTGCTTCGAGCAGATACGCACCCGGCGCGAGTTGCCCGTCGACGCGAATCTCGACGTTGTGCTGTTGATGCGTTCCACTCTCATCGATGGCCCTGGACCACGTCTTAACAGGTGGACGTCCGGCAATGGGTAATTTTTGCAGCCACGTGTCAGCCTCAACATCGCCTGCGTCTGCGTCGCCCGTCCGGCTGAAACGTATGTCGCGCGTCATATCAAACTTGTAGAGCGCGAAATCAACGCGCCGCACGTTGCGCGCGTTCAAACCGAATTGAATCTCGGAGCCGGGGAGAAAAATATTCGGCACGCCGACACCAATCGTCGCTTGGGTGATGGCCTTGATCTGCTGCTCTGCCTGATCGAAATACAGCGTCTCCCCTTTGCGAAACTCGCGCGTGAGGCGGCGGTACAGTTCCAGCGCTTTGACATAATCAGGTTGTTGCTGCCACTGGCCATCGTCCAGTTGACGGATCGTGCCGTTGCTGTTCATCCACTCGGCGTAATGAAACAGCGCGTCGTCGTACCAGTCCGTTTGCCGGCCACCAGCAAGTGCGTCTTCAAACTCATCCGGCACACGCTGGCGTGAAGCATAATCGCCGCCCGTGTAACGCATCGTCATTCCGATCAGGTAATGAAGGTGCGCCTGGTCGTTTGCCGTGTTGCTGATCTTCAGCGCGTTTTCGAGAACGTCGATGGGGATGTAATTGCCGTAGTAGGTGTAATAGTAATAGCCATCGTTGATCGGACGTTCGGCTTTGAAAACCATCTTGAGATAACGCGCACGCGCGCGATCGAGATCGCGTTGGCCGCCCCACCAATCGAGTGCCTGTTGATAGTGTGGCCATCCTTCACCCCAGTTCACCTGGCCGCGACGCGTCCAGAAGAAATCGCCCAGCGACTCCTGTGCTTCAGCCCAAACAAGATCGCGATCCTCTTCCTTTTCCACCACGCGAATCAGTTCTTCGAGTTGCTTCCGCGCGATATCAAACTTCGTCGTATCGGCAGTCTGCGTTGCGGCTTGCGAGCGCCACAACGTGTCAGCCAAACGAAACTCGACCCAGCGCAGATCGCTCCGGCTCAACTTCGTCTTGTCGACGCGGGTGTAGGTTTCGTTAGCGCGCGCGTAGGACCCTTGGGCGTACTGCGACTCGGCTTCAGCTTTTAGCTGCATGTAGTCCGGTTGCTGAACGAAAGCGCTGATGATGAGGAAGACGAAGGCAGTGACAGAGATGGCTGTAGTTTTCATAGTTGGGTACCTAAAACCACGGATTGAACGGATGAGGCGGGGAGACTTGCAACGAACGAACAGTTTATTTCCCGCAAAGGCGCAAAGACGCAAAGGAAAGCTGACCGTGAGGAGTTTCACTCCTTAACTCTTTCATGTTTTCCTTTGCGTCTTTGCGCCTTTGCGGGAAACGTTCAGTCTTCGTTCGACAACAGAAACACGGCGAAAGATGCGAGCCAGTGCTCTCCGGCGTAGTCTCCGCTCGCGACGTGGGCCAACGCGGACGCGGCGTGTTTATCGGCCGACTCGGAAAGAACAGCACGAGCCGGATCCCTTGCAGGCAAGGCCCGCGCGATGCTGCGCATGCACCAGGCACGACTCAGATTCAGGCCGTCAAGATGGACGAGCTTTGGATCGCTGCGATCTGTGACGATGGCCGGCTGGAGCAGAGCGGCCGGACTACCTTTCGCAACTCCGGGCAGAAAACGCCGAAACCACACGGCAAACTCCGCCGGCTTCATCACCCGCCGCATGAGATCGGCTTCCATCAGCGCCGCGGAAAAGAAGTCTTCGCCGCCGGGCTCCCATGCGCCGGGATAGTTCGTGTCCTTTGCGTAATAAGTGCGGCTGCGCTCGTTGAGCAGCGATTCCAATTCTCGATCGCCGGTTGTCTTTGCGTAGTCGAGCGCAAACGCTAATCCGAAAGCGGTGTTTGGATGCACGCCGGTACGGATCGGATAGTTCTGCTTCGGAAGAAAATTGCGATACGCCTTCGAGAGTGTGTCTGCGAGTGGCTTGAGGTTCTCGGACCAGCGCCGGCCTTCGCGGTCGTTCCAGCCGTGAAGCTCTTCGATGAGTTTCAAGGCCCAGGCCCAGCCGTAAGTGCGCTCGAAAGATTGGCGATTCGGCTGCTTCATGTAAGTAACTTCCGCCTGGATGTTTTCAGCAGTGAGGTTGGCATTGAGCGCGCTTCGGATCTGTTTTGACTCGGGAAGATTGGGAAAAGACTTGAGCAAACGGATCAGCATCCAGTGAGCATGCACCGAGGAATGCCAGTCGTAACAGCCGTAGAAAGCCGGATGTAAAAGTTTGGGACTCTGAACTTCACTGCCGTTATTGATCACGTGTTCGGGCTTGTTGGGAAACTCGCGCGCGACGCACTTCAGCGCCAATGCCGCAAAGTGCGACGCCTGTGTCTCGCTAAGCGACCGATGAGTATTCATTTGAGCAGGTGCAGTGATGATTGGCGTCAAGAGCAGACTTGCGCCGAGAAGCAAAGAGGTTATGGTTCTCATGAGTCGTCAATAACGATGAGATGGTCGACCGATGTGGATGTGTGGTCCAGTGGCAGTGCCGGGAATCGCCGAACGAAACGCGAGATAAGGAATTCCGTTTCGTTGCAGGAAATTCAACAATGCCTGGCCTTCGGCGCTGTCCGGATGAAGCGAGATATCCATGGAGTTGCGGTGGTCCAGGCGCCAGCGATCGTGAATCGCGCCCTGACCGAAGACGGCGATCGGAAGTTGGCGATGAAACGAGTCTAAAAAGAAGCGCTGAACTTTGTAAGCCTCGCCGAGGTTCCACCCCGGACCGCCGGTGAAACGAATGTAAGAAGACGTGCGGACTAGACGTTGTTTGGCGAGGTTCAGGTTCTTGGAGATCTGCTCGTTGGCGGATTGCTCGACCAGTACGGACGCGATCTGATCGTCGGCGCCGGTCATCTGTCGCCGGGTTTCAGCAACCTTCTGTTGTGCCGCGGCGAGTGCTCGTTCGTTTTCTTCAACCTGCGTCTTCGCGATGAGTCCTTCCGCCAGCAACTTCCGCGAGACTGCGAGTTTCTCTTCCGTTCGCTTTACGTCCGCTTCGTGAAACACGACGAGCTTTTCGAGACTCGCCTTGTACTCGTTCGTGGCTTTAACAAACTCTTCGCGCAGCTTTGCTAATTCAGTGACCGGCGCGGGCGGTGGCGGTTTCTTTTTAGTCTTCTTCTGCGCGAAGGCGTTCTCAGCGCAAAGGAGCAGTGTTAGTGTGAGTAGCCAGGAACAAATTGGCCGGGAATAGATTGGCTTTTGATTACGACCGGTACACACTACTTGACCAACGTGCCGGTGCGGCGCCAGCGAGTGTTATAGAAAAAGTCCGCCAGGATTCCGTAACCGGTCGGCTCCGCACTCTCGTCGTAGGACCAGTAAACGAACATCGCGCGGCCGATAACGAGATCGCGTGGAACGAAACCCCAAAAGCGGCTGTCTTCACTGTTGTCGCGATTATCGCCCATGACGAAATAACTGGCCGCGGGTACGACGAGTTCTTCCTTACCTTCGAACGCGTTGCGCTCGCCGCGATCGGTCGGCGGAGGGACCGATTTGTAGTAAACGTCGTATTTCTCTTCGGCCGTGCGCGGCGTTGGCTGCGAGATTAATTGCAGTGGAGCTTTGTCGCCACGCTCTTCAATTACGATCCTGTGCTCGGGAAGGATCTCGCCGTTGACGACGACGTCCCTTCCATCAATCCGAATCCGATCGCCGGGTAGACCGACCACACGCTTAACGTAGTTCGTCAGTATCGGCGTGTTGTCCGGACGGGTATCGCCTTCCGGATCGTAATCATTACCGGGGTACTTGAAGACGATGATGTCACCACGGCGGATCTCGCGCTGCGGTAGAAACGGCAACGACTTACCCGGCGCGAAGATGAACTTGTTGACCAGCAGGTGATCGCCGATCGTAATCGTGTTCTGCATCGATCCGGTCGGCACCTTCACGGCCTGCACGATGAAGGTCATGCCAAACAAGGCCATCACCACTGTCACGACCGCGGATTCGAAATACTCGCGCCAAACAGTCTTCGGCGGACCCTGCGCCGGCGCGGGCGGAGTTTCCTTTTCGTGACCGTTACGATTAAAAAGACGTGAAAATGAGAAAGGCTTCGCTTCGGTTTGAGGCGCCGCTTCTTCGGTGGTTGCGTTGTCGGTGGTTCGATTACTGGCCATTGAAAAAGATCCTAGATACGTTGCTTGCGGTGGTCAAGTTCAGCCCCCAAGTTCCTTTCGGTGGCCGCCTCAATTATCTCCTCGGCGAGCTCGGTCATCACTTCCAACGCGGCTCGTGCAGCCGCCGCTTCCGCCGTTTTGATGGAGTGGCCGGAACCGCAAATGCTGCCGCTGTCCCACGAAACCTCCACGTGAAAGATACGTTGATGCGGCGGACCCAGGGTTTCGATTACCACGTACCGCGGCGCCGTTCGTCGTTCCGCCTGAAGCTTCTCCTGCAACATCGTTTTGTAATCCGCCTTCGCGGCACTCAGCGGATCGGCGGTTTCGAGCTCAGCTCTAAGCGCGCGGCAAATGAATTGAGTGGCTGCTTCGAGCCCACCGTCGAGAAAGATTGCGCCGGTGATCGCTTCAAATACGTCCGCCAGCAAAGCATTCTTCTGGCGGCCGCCACTCTTCTCTTCACCACGTCCGAACCGCAGAAACTCGCCGAGCTTCAATCCTTGTGATGCTTCCGCGAGCGTCGGCGCACTCACCAATCGGTGCTTCATGCGCGAGAGTTCACCTTCGGTGCCTGCCGGATAGGAGTTGCAAAGGTAATTAGAGACGACGAGACCGAGGACTGAATCCCCTAAAAACTCGAGCGACTCGTTGTGAAGTTTACGAGCCTGCCGTTCGTCACCCGGCGGAACTTTCTCGTGCGCCCACGAACGATGAGTGATGGCCCGTTCGAGCAAAGCACGATCTCTGAAGTTGTAGGAAAGAACCGTTTCGAGGAGGTCGAGATCAGGAATCGTTTCGGGATTTTTCAAAGCGCAGCGGATTATAACAAAGGGTAAAGGCAATCCACAGATTACACAGAATGAAATCTGCGTAATCTGTGGATCGCTTGTAGTGCTTTTCGACTGTTATTTCCGGCGATTGCGTGGTCGATCGGGATTCGTTGCGGGCTTAGTGCCAGCGGGTTTGCTTGGTGTGCTGGTCGCAGGTGTCGACGCTTTACTTGCCGGGTTAGTCGTTCCTGCGGGAGCAGTTGGGGCGCCAGCGCCGTTACCGTTTGCCGGAGCTGCTCCGTTGTTGCCAACCGGACTGGCGGCAGGCGCCGGCGTCGGGAGTGACGTCAGCGGTGTCGGCTCCGGTGGCAATGGCTTGGCAACGACGCCCGCGATGTATTCAGTCATGCCCGCATCTGATCCGCGCAGGTACTTGTACCAGTTGGTCAGCACTTCGAGCCAAAGCTTCTTCTGCTCCGTAAACTGAGGATCGCTACCGGCAAGTGCGACGGCGCGCGCATAACCATCGATCATTCTTTCAACGATCTGGTTAATGTTGGCGAGCGCAAGCTTACTTTCCGGCGTTTCATCCTGGCCCTTGTAAATCTTGTAAGCTTCCGACTGCTTGGCATAAGGGCCCGTCTCATAAGCAGCGGCGATGTAGGCGTAAGTGAAAGGCGACTTCTTCAACGGCGTCTCATACTGCGCAGACTTGAGCAGGTTCTTGAGCGCAGCGGCCGGATCCTTCTCCAGCGTTAGTGAGCCGATAGTGAAATTCAAATAGGCAAGAGCCGCATCCTTACCTGCGAGAGGCGCCCAATCGTCGATCGTCTTGCCGCTTTCGATTAGTGCCAATGCCTTTTGAGCATAGGCGAGCGACTCAGTGTTCAACTGCGCATTCTTCAGCGGAGCAACGACGTAGCCGTTGGCGCCGAGGTGCACAAGCACGCTCAGGTTGTCGGGTTCTTTCGCGAGAATCTCACGTCCGAGCGCGTATGCTTCCGGATATTTCTTGTCGTTATAAAGTAGCTGCGGCAGTTGGATCTTGCGCATGCCTTCGTCGTAAGCGGTGGACCACTTCTTCAAGAAGTCGATAATCTTCTGCTGCGCTTCCGTGACTTCACCAACCGGCGGACAGGCGAGATATTTCTTCGCCAGTTCGAAACCTTTGGCTTGGTCGGTCTTGTAAATCTTGAGGAACTCCGCGTACCACGCGTCCTTCTCCTCTGTCTTACATTGTTCTTGAACGCTGTTATGAGAAACGCTGATCAGATTGGTCGCAGCAACGGGCAGAGCGAGCAACGCGACTGTCGCACCGATCATTACGAACATCATCATCTTTTTCATTAGTTGTCGGAACCTCCAAAAATCTTCTTTCAAGCAATCGCGCAAAAGGCTGAGCCCTTCAAGCTTCGTTACAGGGACTTTAGGATGCAAATGATACAGAGACCGGTTGCCGATCCGCGCATCGAGGGGGAATGGGCTCTTGGTTTAGAACTTAGTAAATAACGAGCGCCCGCAATATTCCTGCAAGTTTGTCAAATGTGTCAAGGTGCAAGTGCACCGGCTAGAGAAAACTTTACAAAAAAATTTGCGCCGGAGATTAAGGTTCCGGCGCAAATGAATCAAAACTGTTCTTTAAGTCTGTCTTATGGTTGAGCCCGGCGTGGCCGCTGTTCGTTTGGAGTTGCGGTGTTTGCAGCCGGCGTCTTGGTGTTTGTTTGCGGTTGTGCACCGTTCTTCTGTGTTTCAGCAGCTTTATTGTTGAGCGGCATCAGCACACGCTTCACAGTGTTCTTCGGTTCATTCAGCGCGGGTTTATCTGTGTTCGCTGACGGCAGCGGAACTGCGGGCGCTGTCTTAACGGTCGAACCAGGAGTTGCGGAAGGACTCGTCGCCGTTGACTCTTCACCTTCGCCTCCTTCGGTGTTTTCCGCGGCGGCTTCAGCATCGGCGACTTCCTTCTCTTCGTCGTCGAGCGTTGTAGCGATTTGCAGGTTGATCGCAGTACCAAAGCGATGATTCAACTGCCGATAGATCTCTCCGGCAACTGCGGCTGGGAAGTGACGGCGAGCATCGCTGCCTTCCGCGATCACAACCACTGCGAGCCGCGGATTAGCGAGCGGCGCGTAAGAAGTAAACAAACCAACCCAACCATTATTGCCAATGCATGTTCCGGTTTTGCCGGCCACAGTTTGCGTCGGGTCGTAAGCCTTCCGGCCGGAACCATAGTTCACGGCGCCAACCATTCCCGGCACCATGCGCTGCCAAACGTCATTAGAAATATCCAACACGCGTCGAACCTTCGGGGCCATCTTGTTCACGTCTTTAGGACTGCGCGGAATCTGCGGAGTCAGTAAGCGGCCGCCGTTAGCCATTGCGGATACGAGCGTGCCCAACTGCAACGGCGTCACCTGGAAACCATCGGCGTGCGAGAAGATGCGGCGCTCGATAACGTTCGGTTTCACTTCCGGCAACGTACCGGCAAACTCAAACGGAACATTCAGTCCGGTCTTCTCGCCGAGTCCGAGCTGGCGAGCATAGCCCACCATCTTGTCTGTTCCGATCCTGGTGCCGACTTGCTGGAAGAAAGGATTATCGGAGTGGGCCAACGCGGAAGTTAAATCGATTCGGTATCCGTCGTTTGCGGTATCGACAAGCGGTATGGCGTTCTCAGAGAGACCGGCAACGCCAGTGACTAACTTGATCGTCGAGCACGGCTTGAAGCCACGATGCAACGCCCACTCTTGATTCACAACAGAGTAGACACGACCTGTCATTGGATCCATGACAACAACCGTGCCGGCATGATTGCCAAGCGCGTTCACGGCAACACGGCGAACTTCAGGATCTTCACCAGTCAGATCGTCTTTCGCGATCAACGCCTGCACCTGATCGCGCATGGCCTTGTCGATCGCCATCTGGCGAGCGATCGCGGCGCGGCGAGCAGCTTCAGCACGACGCCGAGCTTCAGCTAACGCACGGCGGCTTCGTGATCCAACGCGGCGCAATTCCGCAGAGCGTTCACGCCTCGTAAGCGGGCGACCGAGTCTCCGCTCGCGCGCTCTGATTGCAGACGATTGTTCACGCGCGACGAGTGCTCTTTGACGGCGAACGTCGCGGGCAGACAAACGACTGCCACGGCTACGGCGCGAAGCTCTCGCTGTTGCGCGTCCACGGCGTGATGATGTGTTTCGATTTCTGGCTGTAGCTTTTTTGCTCTTCTGAGCGCGGGCGCTGCGGCCCGAGGCGTTGCGTTTCTTCCCGAATACCGTACCGGAAAAAGCTAAACAAAGCAGGATAAATATAATGAAGACAAGCCGGTCGGGTCGACGGGAATGGAACTTGGTTGTCATCAGGGCCTACTTACCTTTCCTAGGGATTGCTCACCTGGCGGTGAGTGAACTTCAAAAACCTCTTCTTAGGTTCAAAAAAACTAAACCTACCTAGCTCGCGCTTGGCCTCGCGGCAACTGACTGCATCATTGAGGTGGGAAGATTCCCTAAACGGCGGTCCCTGGGGACATTGATTCGAGACCGACATAAATATAACATCGGCTCTCTCCCATGGGCAACAAAAAAGTAATTGATTATACATAAATCACTGGAAAACGGACGCAACACTTAAATATGAGATTTCCAGCCCTCGTCGAAAGCTTTCGAGCCCGGCTTCTCCTCCTCCTGGCCCTAATGCTCGGACTTACCCTCGGCATTCAGTACTACTTCAACCTCCGTACGGTTAAAAACAACGCGAAGATGATCATCGAACAGGAAAAGGCGATCATGACCGGCATCGCCCTCGGCCTCGATAGTCTTCAAAGTGACAAGTACCTCTTTGACCTCATCAGTAACGTCAAAGAACCTCTGCTCGACAACAAAAACGTGCGTGTCAAGAACATCCTCGTCGTCGACGACGGCGCCAGAATTTTCGACAGCCTGGAGCCGGGGTACGCGCCGCGCCAAATGCCCGATAACACTACTCAATACGTCCAGCTCCAGGATCTCCAACTGCCGCCGTTGCGCAGTGCCTTTCAATACACGAGCGCGAAGGACCAACTTCCGCTTCCGCCGTGGATTCCCGCTTCCACCAGCTCCGACTTCGGCGGAGCTGGAGCCATCTACTTTGCAGTACAGACAGATAAGGGCCGCCGTTTCATAATCGTGGTCCTCGACTCGGCCAATATTTTGACCAACGTCTTCGAGCGCCAAGCCACGCGATCTGCGCTTTACACGCTCGGTGTTCTCTTCGTGACGACCCTTGTCACGGGTTATTTCGTCTGGCGGTTTACGCGTCCAGTCAAAGAACTCGCCACCGCCGCGCGCAAAGTTGCCAGCGGGGATTTCAATGTCCAGGTCTCTTCAGAACGTCGGGACGAGATGGGCACGCTCGCTGCGGCGTTCAACGAGATGACCGCTCAACTCGGTCGCGCACGAGAACTCGAAACTCAACTGCACCAGGCCGAAAAAGGCGCCGTCGTTGGACGTCTGGCCGCGGCCATCGCGCACGAGATTCGAAATCCGCTCAACTACATCAATCTAACGCTCGATCATCTGCGCTCGTCGTTCGCCCCGGCGGATCCCTCAAAGCGAACAACCTTCGTGCGGCTTACCGATCAACTCAAAACGGAAGTCGCGCGCATCAATCGTCACATCACCGACTTCTTGAAGTACTCGCGACCGTCGAAGCTCGAGTTGCAGGACTTAGATATCCGTGCCGCGGCAGAGGATGCTTTGCGATTGGTGGAGGTCAGGGCGGCCGAGTGTGGCATCACCACAAAGATCGATCAGGATGGTACGCTACCGCACGTGGTTGGGGATCGCGAATCGTTGCGCTCGGTGTTTACCAACCTAGTGATTAACGCGGTCGAGGCGATCGATGGCGATGGCGGCAGTGTTTCGATCCGGCTTTCGAACACGGACCAAAACTCTGTTAAGGTAGAGGTCATCGATACAGGACGCGGCATCTCCCCTGGCGACATTTCGAAAGTCTTCGAGCCGTACTTTTCGACGAAAGAGACAGGCACGGGACTGGGCCTGGCGATTGTGAAGAAAGCAGTCGACGATCACGGCGGCACGATCAGCGTCGCGTCGAAAGAAGGCAGCGGTACAACGTTCACCATTATTCTACCGGCTAGAGAGAAGGTACATGGCACGCAAGAGCATCCTGGTAGTTGACGACGAAAAAGCACAAAGAGAAATCCTGGAACTGATTCTGTCTGACGAAGGCTACGACGTGACCACAGCCTCGTCAGGCGAGGCTGCGTTGAAGTTTGCGAAGGATCGCCGGTTTGATCTCGCGTTGACGGATCTGAAGATGACCGGCATGGACGGCATCGAGCTGCTGCAACACTTGCTGGCTTACGATTCGTCGATCATCGTGATCCTGTTGACCGCGCACGGCTCGATCGAGTCGGCGAAGGAAGCTTTGAGACGCGGCGCGTTTGACTATCTCGAAAAGCCTTACGACAAGGCCGCTCTGCTGGAAACGATCAATCGCGCACTCGATCGTCTCGACGCGATCGACAGCGAGATCATCTCCGCGTCGCCGAAAATGGAGACGGTGAAGAAGATGATTCTGAAAGTCGCGCGTTCGAATTCGACGGTGTTGATTCGTGGCGAGTCCGGAACCGGTAAAGAGCTGATCGCGCGCGCGGTTCACAATCAATCACCGCGCGCTGACGAGATGTTTCAGGCAGTGAACTGTGCGGCTATCAATGAGAACCTGCTCGAGTCGGAATTGTTTGGACACGAAAAAGGTTCGTTCACCGGCGCGCACGCCGATAAGAAGGGTCTTTTCGAGATCGCGGATCGAGGTACGCTGTTTCTTGACGAGATCGCCGAACTCGACGTCGGCATTCAGGCGAAGCTGCTGCGCGCTTTGCAGGAACGAAAGATCAGGCGCGTGGGCGGAACTCACGAGATGAGTGTCGACGTGCGCGTGATCGCGGCAACCAATCGCGACTTGCGCGCGATGGTCTCGGACGGGCGTTTCCGCGACGATCTTTATTACCGCATCAACGTGCTCTCGATCGACGTGCCGCCGTTGCGCGAGCGGCGCGAGGACATTTCCGTCCTGATTGACTACTTCCTGAAGAAGCACACAAAGAACACCTCGCGTCTGATCACGGGTTTGACACCGGAGACGAAGAAGTTGATGGTCGATTACAGTTGGCCCGGTAACGTGCGCCAGCTCGAGTCGGCAATCGAACGCGCGATCCTGTTGGCTGAAGGTGACAAGATCACCTTGGAAGATTTGCCGACGGAAGTGCGCCAGGATGTTGGACCAGCGTCGGAAGGAGCATTCAAGTTACCGGCGGAAGGAATCAACTTCGAAGACGTCGAGCGCAACTTGATCACGCAGGCGATGGAACAGACGGACTACAACATCACGAAAGCGGCGAAGCTGCTCGGCCTCACGTTTCGCACGCTTCAGTATCGTCTCGAAAAGTTTGGCATCAAGAAACCCGACGGCGACGGTAGCGACTCCGAGTTCGAGTAGGGCCACGGACGAACACAGACAA
>Ga0307505_10000191_pt1 | contig 75721 bp, 71 predicted proteins | sample 23_S_MG_FD_202183 | JGI IMG/M metagenome (GOLD analysis project Ga0307505, IMG submission 202183) | Soil microbial communities from Populus trichocarpa stands in riparian zone in the Pacific Northwest, United States - 23_S | ecosystem: Environmental > Terrestrial > Soil > Riparian zone > Trees... | reverse complement strand
GGCGCATCGGGTGCGGGTGTTGGCGGGTGGTCGGTTGATCGGTCCGCCCGCTGAGCGGCCCGTCGACGAGGCCGCCCAAGCCACCGTCCTGCCATTCGCGTCAGGCCGCGCGATGCCCGTAGTAGGTGCGCCAGAGGCGGAGGATCGGCAGCAGAGCTCTGGTGAGTGAGCCGCCGGCCTTGGCCAGCTCTCGGGTGGGGCCCGCGAGGTCGCTCGTGCGGGCGCTGTCCTTGGAGAGGTACATCGCGACCATCGCCGCCAAGATCACCGCGTGGCGCTCGCCGGCGGCAATGCCCTTCACCGCTCGCGCCGTCTCGCCCAGCCGGCCGGCGAGAACCGCGATTCTCGCGTGATCGGGGTAGTGGGCTACGTAGCTGTGGTCGCCCGAGACCGCATCCTCGTCCTGGTCGGCGTAGCTGTCGAGCATCACCGCCACCAGCGACATCCAGGGCCAGTAGGCGTCCACGATCCGTGTCGCTTCTGGCGGCGTGATGTTGGGCTGTGAGGCGAGCGCCAGCAGGGCAAGGACCACCAGCGAAGCGCTCGCTGCGCCGGTCAGCTCGAACCAGGACAGGTCGCGCGTGGGCCCGCCGCACTCCGTGGCGGCCCAGCGGGCAAGTGCCCCATCGCGGGCCTCGGGGTCGGTGAGGTGGTTGAGCGCGAGGACCTGGCTCCGCCAAGCCTCGCGTACGGTGACGCGTCGCACGACCTCGAAGGAAGGCAGGGTCAGGCACTGTTGCTGGCAGGTTTCGACGAGCGCCTGCAGATAGCCGCCGTCGTCCTTGAAGGGGTGGTGGCGGTAGTAGTCGGCCGGGGTACGGGTGGGATCGACGGCGTCCACGAGCGCAAGGTGCAGTTCGCGCCCGTTCGCCTCGGTCCGGTGCCGCTCGCTGACGTTGTCGAGGAAGTCGAGAATCAGCTCATAGGCGACGAGCAGGCGGAGCAGGTGGGCGTCGCGCCGCCTGGGCAGGATCGAGAACAGGGCGGCACCGTCAGCGTGTGTCCGCTTGTTCGACAGCGCGTAGAGGGCGTCCTCGCGGATCGCGGCGTCGGGGATGCGTTCCGCGCGGGCACGCCATACGCGCAGATCCGCGCTCACGCGCCGCAGCGTCCAGGTCGTCTCGCGCCAAGCCGCACGCAAGAGCTCCCGAATCTGGGCAGGGGTGAGCGGGGTCGGATCGTCTCGACCGCGGAACGACATGCCGGGGGCGAGCCTAGGCGTGCCGGCAGGGCCACTGGGCCGCTCTTCCCACGGACCCCCGCTTCGGGGTAAGCTGGCGTCTGCATCGGAGGGACCCGGAGGGAATGAGCAGCGCCTCGACAAAGCACATGGTGCTCGGCCTCGTGGTAGAGCGGCCGAGCTACGGCTATGCCCTCTCCCAGCAGATCGTCGAGCGCCTGGGCTTCCTCGAGCTGGCCCGGACGGCGGTCTACCGAACCCTGCAGCGCCTCGAGGACGAGGGTCTCGTCGAGGAGGCAGGCCAGAAGCGGGTGACGCCGAGCCGGCGCTCGGCGCCCCGCCTGCTCTATCGCGCGACTCCCGACGGCGTCGAGGCGTTTCGGGAGTGGATGACCACACCCAGCGAGCGGCCCGTCTTCCGCGACGAGTTCCAGGCGAAGATGGCGCTCGCAGGGCCGTCGGATCTGCCGGACCTGCTGCGCTCGGCCGAAGACCAGCTCGCGGCCTGCGTGGCCGACCTCGCCTCGCTGACGCGACCGTCGCTCGCCGCTGCCTCGTCGTCTGGCACCACCTGGCCGGACGCGGCGCAGATGCTCGTCGACGACTTCCGGGCCAACTGGCTGGAGGGCACCATCGACTGGCTGACCTCGACGATCGAGGTCCTGTCGGCCCACGTCGCGCAGGAGGCGGCGCGCCGCCCGTGACCCTCCTCGCGCTCGATTCGGTGTGTGTTGGGTTTCGTCGGGGTGTTGGGCGGGTGTCGGTGTTGCGAGGGGTGTCTTTGGAGGTTGGGGCGGGTGAGGTGTTTGCGGTGTATGGGCGGCGTGGGTCTGGGAAGACGACGTTGTTGGAGGTGGCGGCTGGGTTGCTGGCGCCGGATTCGGGGCGGGTTGTGTTTGGTGGGTGTGATTTGGCGGGGGTGTCGCGGCGGGGGTTGGCGCGGTTGCATCGGGAGGAGATCGGGTGGGTTGAGCGGGGTGGTCCTCAGGCGGGGGATGTGGAGGTTGGGGTTTGGGTTGGGGTTGCGTTGTTGCGTGGTTTGAGGCGGCGGGAGGCTCGGGCGCGGGCGGTGGCTGCTTTGGAGCGGGTGGGTGCGGGGGAGTTCGTGGATGCTCGGTGGTGTGATCTGCCGGATACGGCGCGGGTGTTGGTGGCGGTGGCGCAGGTGTTGGTGAGGGAGCCGCGGTTGTTGGTGGTTGACGATCCGGTCTATGGGTTGGGTGTTTCGGAGCGGGAGGTGGTTGTGGGGTTGTTGCGGGAGTTGGCGGAGGAGGCTGGTGTGGGGGTGTTGTTGGCGGTGCCTGAGGTGCCGGGGATGCTTGGGGCGCATCGGGTGCGGGTGTTGGCGGGTGGTCGGTTGATCGGTCCGCCCGCTGAGCGGCCCGTCGACGAGGCCGCCCAAGCCACCGTCCTGCCATTCGCTCGACGTCGCGGGCATGCCTGAGTGCTGGTCGTAGACCGTCTCGTCAAGCACTACCCAACCGGTGGCGGCGAGGTCGTCCGCGCCCTGGACGGCGTGACGCTCGAGGTGATGGCGGGCGAGCTCGTGGCGCTGTACGGTCCGAGCGGCTCCGGAAAGACGACGCTGCTGGAGGTCGTCGCCGCGCTGCGGGCGCCAGACAGCGGGCGGGTGATCGTCGGCGACAGGGACGTCGCCGGCCTCTCGGTCCGCGAGGCGCAACGGTACCGCCGGCTCGACCTCGGCTATGTGAGCCAGTCGGTCGACCTGCTGCCGGGGGTCAAGGCGATCGACAACGCCGCGCTGAAGCTGCTCGGCACCCGCGCGAACGTGCGCGAGGCCCGCGACGCTGTGGCGCCGCTGCTGGAGCGGCTCGGGCTCGGCGATCGACTGGAGCACCGTCCGGATGAGCTGTCGGCTGGGCAGCGTCAGCGCGTCTTGATCGCCCGGGCGCTGTCGACCTCTCCGCGGCTGTTGCTCGCCGACGAGCCCACCGGCAGCCTCGACACCCGCCGCGGCCGGGAGGTGCTCGACCTGCTGGCTGGCCTGTGCGACGAGTTGAGCATCGCGATGCTGCTCGTGACCCACGATCCCCAGGCCGCCGTGCACGCCAGCCGAGTTCACGAGCTCGAGGACGGACGCCTGAGCGCGCGCCCGCCCGCGGCGCCCGTGCGCCTCGGAGACGACGGGCGCTGAGTGCGGCCTCTGAACGCACTCTTCCTGTTCGGAATCCGCTTGCGGGCCCGAATCGTCCAGGAGCTGTTGGCCGTCTGCGGGATCGCCGTCGGCGTCGCGCTCGTCTTCGCCGCGCTGGTCGCGAGCGCGAGCCTGACCGGGTCGGTGAAGGACCTCACCGCGAGCACGGTCGGCTCGGCGACGCTCCAGGTCGTGGGCGTCGGGCCGGCGGGCTTCGACGAGCGCCTGGTAGAGCGGGTGCGAAGGACGCCCGGAGTCGTCACAGCCGCGCCCCTCCTGGAGGCCAAGGCGAATCTCGTCGGGCCGCGCGGACGGCGGTCGGTAGTGCTCATCGGCGGTGACGCCGAGTACCGGCGCTTGAACGCCGACCTGCTCACCCACGTCGAGGACGACACCGTCGGCGGCGCGAACGGGATCGCGCTCCCCGCGCGGCTCGCTGACGATCTCGGCGTTGGCTTCGGGCAGCGGTTGCGCGTCGAGATCGGCGCACGCGTGCTCGATGCCACCGTCGGCGTGCGGCTCACCACGGCGGAGGTAGGCGATCTGGTCGATCACCCGGTGGTGCTCGCGCCGCTCTCGGTGGCACAGCTGCTGGCCGGGTTCGAGGGCCGGGTCACACGGGTGCTGGTGCGGACGCGTCCGGGGAGGGACGCGGCCGTGGCCGACTCGTTGCGGAGGTCCCTGCCGGGCGGGGTGGCTGTCCGCGCGGCAGACGCGGAGGTGGACATATTCGCGCTTGCGGCCCAGCCGACAAACCAGTCGACCGCGCTGTTCTCGGCGTTCAGTGCGCTGGTCGGGTTCCTGTTCGCCTTCAGCGCGGTGCTGCTCACCGTCCCCCAGCGGCGCCGCTTCGTCCGAGATCTCCGTATCGCCGGACACGATTCCTCTGCGGTCGTCCAACTGCTGCTGCTCGACGCGCTCGCCCTCGCCGCCGTCGGCTCCATGCTCGGGCTGCTGCTGGGCGACCAGCTCTCCCGCCACCTGTTCGACTCCGCGCCCGGATACCTGGAGGCGGCGTTCGCCTTCGGGACCCAACGGGTGATCGGCTGGTCGAGCGTGGCGATCGCAGTTGGCGCCGGACTCGCCGCGGCGCTGCTCGCCGTCTTCTTCCCGCTGCGAGACATCGTCGCGTACCGCCCGCTGCGCCGGGCGGACCAGTCCCGTGCACCCGGCGACGGTGAGTGGTGGGCCGCACTGGGCGGCGCGCTGTTCCTTCTGGCCGCGTCCGGGCTGGTGGTGCTCGCGCCGGACACCGCCGTCCCGGCGATAGTGATGCTCACCGCCGCGCTGCTCCTGCTGCTGCCGGCGTTGCTGCGGTCGACGGTCGCGGGGTGCGCGTGGGCGACCCGCTCGATGCGCAGCGTGGTTCCGACCGTGGCGCTGCACGAGTTGGGCTCAGGGGGCGCGCGCGCCCGCGCTCTCGCGGTTGCCGCGACTGGCGCGGTCGCGGTGTTCGCGACCGTGGCGATCGGCGGCGCCCACGCGGACCTGGAGCGTGGCCTCGACGCGTCGGCGCGAGACATCGACCGCAACGCCGATATCTGGATCTCGTTCAACGGCCAGGCGAACATCTTGGCGACCACACCCTTCGACCAGGATCCGCGGCTGCTCGAGAGGGTCCGCGACGTCGATGACGTGAAGCGCGTGACTCTCTACCGGGGTGGATTCATGGACATCGGGGACCGCAGGGTTTGGGTGCTCGCTCATCCACACGGTGCGCCGATGTCTGTGCCTCCGTCGCAAGTGCTGGACGGCGACCCCGCGCGGGCGGCCGACCGCATCGCGTCTGGAGGATGGATGGCGCTGTCGCGGGTGCTCGCAGACACGCTCGGGGTGTCGGTGGGCGAGCGGTCGGGGCTGGATGTCGGTGGGGACATGGACGACGTGCGTGTGGCCGCGATCACCACCAACCTCGGCTGGCCTCCTGGCGCGGTGATGGTCAACGCCGACGACTACCGGCGCGCGTGGGGTGGGGACGGCGTGAGCGCCGTCCATGTGGACGTGGCGGCGGGGGCCGACCCCGCGAGGGTCGCGGCGGCCGTGCGGCGGGCCGTCGGTACGCCCTCGTCGCTACGGGTCGAGACGGCCGCCGAGCGTGTCGAGCGCCACTACGCGCTCACTCGCCAGGGCCTGAGCCGGCTGACCCAGATATCCGTGCTCGTCCTCATCTCGGCTGTGCTCGCGATGGCGGTCACCCTCGGCGGCATGATCTGGCAGCGTCGGCGGTCGTTCGCGGCGCTGAAGGTTCAGGGCTTCTCCGAACGGGAGCTGTGGTCTGCGCTGCTGATGGAGGCGACGGTGCTGCTCGCGGCTTCGGCTCTGGTGGGTGCCGCGTTCGGACTGTACGGACAGGTCCTCTTGGGACGAGCGCTCGAGGCGATGACAGGCTTCCCGGTCTTCTATTCGGCGGGTCTGGCCACTGCCGCCGTCGTCCTGTGCGGGGCGACGGTCGTTGCCGTGGCCATGCTCGCGGTACCCGGATGGCTCGCCGTCCGGGTCCGTCCTCGCCCCGTCGTCGATGGACGGGCCTGAGACGGCGAGCATTCGGCTCAGCCGGTCGTCACGACTTCGACGCGCCCGTGGTCGTCGCAGTGGTCGGCGTGGGGGTGATGGAGGTGTCCTTCGACGAGGTAGTCGACGTGGTCTCCGTGTGGGACCGGCTCGTGTCCGCAGCCGGGAGCGTGGACGTGGTCGGCTGAGTGACCCCCGCAGTCGTGTCCGGCGGTGCACTCGTCGGGATGCGCTGCATCGACGGCGATGGCGTGCTCGTCCCAGTGGCCCTCGTGCTGGTGGTGGAGGTGGCCGTCGTGGAGGTAGTCGACGTGGCCACCGTGCCGGATCGCGGTGTGGCCGCAGTCGGGTCCGTGTTGGTGGTCGTGGTCTGGGTGGACATGGTGCTCGGATGCGCTCATGCCGCGAGGCTAGGACCGCCGGGGGCCTGGGCGCAGCAGGTGCGGGTGAGACTCATTCTCGCGGCGGGAGACGACACGTTGGGCAGGTGCCGCGCAGCGTCACCTCAGGTCTCGGACCTCGGCGGTCCCGTTCGAGAGGCGAATTGCAGAGCATAATGAGAATGAGTCTCATTCTCTGTTATGGTGCCTGCCGCCCGAACCCGGATCGCCGAGAGGACCCGCATGACCGAGACCCGCAGACCACGACCTACCTCCACGCTCAGGCGGCTGTCGCTCTGCGTCGTCGCCGTTCTCGCCGGCCTGGTCGGGTGCGTGGCTCCAGCCAGCGCGGAGCGCATCGCGCTCTCGGTCGGCCACGTCGACGCGGTCGCGCCCACCCACGTCGGCGACGGGGGCGGAGCGCTGGTGATGCGCGCCAAGGACGACACCGGCCCGTCGCCGGTGCTCCGCGACCCGTCCGATCTCATCTTCCACGTCAAGTCCCCCGACGCCGCGATGGCGATCCCGGCGGGGCCGGCGTTCGAGTTCCTCGGCGCGCCGGGCGCGACGATCTGGCTGCTGCCCCAGGTGCAGGACCTGGACCTGCTCTGGCCCGGGTTCTCCAGCGAGCAGATCGCGGGCGGGCTGCTCGCCGGCAACGCCATGAGCTGGCGGCTCACCGACGTCGAAGGACCCGGTGAGGCGTTCCTGTTCGACATCGGCTCCTTCGGCGAGCCGTCGCTCGCCTTCCGCTCCGACGAGGCGCTGCCGCAGGCCAAGCCGATGTCGACCGGGGTCCACGCCCACTACAACTGGGCCTTCTCCGCCGAGGGTCACTACACGCTGACCTTCGAGGTGACCGCGACGCTTGCCGGCGGGGGCGCGGTGACGACCGGCGAGGTCGACTACGACTTCGTCGTCGGCGGATTCGACGACCTCGGCATCGAGCTGGCCGTCGAGAACGTTCGCGGGAGCTACGCGCCCGGCGACATGGTCCGCCTCGAGGCCGCGCAGAGCCCGCGGTCGGTGCTCGACCACTACCACTGGTTCGTCAAGTGCCCCGGCGACGAGGAGTTCGCCGTCGTGCCGGGCGCGCTGGACGCGACGCACAGCTTCGCCGCCGACCTCGCCGCCGACGGCTGCCAGTACCGCGCGTCGGTCTACGACGACGACCACGCCGCGATCGCGACCTCGGAGCCGGTCGAGCTGGCGGTCGAGGTCCCGTACTTCGGGGGCCGCACGGCTCTCTCGGCCGGGCACGTCGACGCCATCTCGGTGCTCTTGGAGGCCGGCGAGCTGCTCGTGAAGGTCAAGGACGACAGCGGCGACGCTCCGATCATGCGCGAGCCGGACGAGGTGGTCCTGCACGCCAAGGCGCCCGAGTCCGAGGTGGCGGTGCCCGACCTGGCCCCGTTCTCCTTCCTCGGCGAGCCGGGGGCGCCAGCCTGGATCCTGCCGCAGATCCAGAACGAGCAGCTGCTCTGGCCGGGCTTCTCCAGCGAGGAGATTCCCTCGGGCGTGCTCGAGGGCGACGAGCTGCGCTGGACGCTGACCGACTTCGACGGACCGGGCGACGGCTTCCTCTACGTCGAGGACTGGTCGGGCACGCCCCAGCACCGGTTCCGCAGCGACCAGGCGCTGCCCCAGACGGTGACGATGCCGACCCGGACCCATGACCACTTCAACTGGGCCTTCACGTCGCCGGGCCGCTACCAGCTCACCTTCGAGGTCGCCGGCACGCCGGTCGGCGGCGAAGAGGTCAGCAGCGGTCCGGTCGTCTACGAGCTGCTGGTCGGCGGCTACGCCGACCTCGGCGTGCGGCTCGCGATCGAGGGCGCGCTCGCCGAGTACGAGCCGGGCGACACCGTCGCCCTGTCGGCCCTCCAGGACCCGGTCACCGACCTCGACCACTTCCACTGGTTTCGCCGCTGCCCAGGCGCCGGCGAGTGGTCGGTGATCTCGGGAGCCTTCGCCGGCGAGCACGCGTTCGTCGCGAAGGTCGCCGACGAGGGCTGCGAGATCAAGGCGGCGCTCTACGACCACGACCACGTCAAGCTCGCCGAGTCCGATCCGGTCGAGCTGCACGTCCACGACCATCACGACCCGGCGCCGAACCCCGACCCGGCGCCGAACCCCAATCCCGACCCGGCCCCCGTGCCAGGGCCGACTCCGCCCGGCCCCGGCGGACCGCCTGGAGGGTCCGATAGGCCCGCGGCCACCAAGCCGCCGGCGGTGCGTCTCCACGCAGCCGCGCTGCGCGGCCGGACTGTGGCACTGCGGCTGCGCGCCTCCAAGCGCGGACGCGCGGCCGTGACAGTGCTCCGCAACGGCAAGGTGGTCGCGCGCGGCAGGGCACGCACGGTCCGCAAGGGGCGTGGCGTGGTCCGCTTCCGGCTCGGGCGCAAGCTCGCGCCGGGGCGCTACCGCGTCCGCCTGCGCGTGACCGCGGGCGGTCGGGCGACGGTCCGATCGGTCGTGCTGCGCGTGCCGAGGAAGCGGTGAGCGGCCGGCCGGCGGGAGGCGGCCGGATCCGCGTCGCGCTGGCTGTGGCGCTCGCCGTCGGCACGGCGCTGGTCGCGCCGGCGGCGGCGCCGGCCCAGCTCGTCCTCGAGCAGGGGCACGTCGATGCGGTGGCGCCGGTCTACGCGGGCGGAGCCCTGGCGTTGACGGTCAAGGACGGGACGGGCGCTGGCGGTCCGGTCATCCGCGCACCGGGGGACGTCGTGCTGCGCGTCCGGCCCGAGGCGCGGATGGCCGTTCCGTCCGGGCTCCCGGCGAGCTTCGCGTTCCTGGGGGCCCCTGGGGCGACGATCTGGCTGCTGCCGCAGGTCCAGTCCGACAACCCGGCGGTCGTCTGGGCGGGCTGGTCGAGCGAGTCGATCCCGGCCGGCCAGTTCGTCGGCGACCAACTGCAGTGGCGCCTGCTCGCGGTCGAGGGGCCCGGACCTGTGCAGATGTATGAGACCGACCCCTTCGGCGGTCCGCGGCTGTTCTTCGACAGCGCCGACGGCCTGCCCGACACCGAGCCACGGCCGACCGGTGTCCATTCCCACTTCAACTGGGTGTTCCATGCGGCGGGAGCGCACCGGCTGACCTTCGAGGTCGCCGGAACGCCGGTCGGCGCGCCGGCGCCGGTGACGAGCGGTCCGGTCCAGTACAGCTTCGACGTCGTCGGCGAGGGCGGCGGCGAGGCGCCCCCACCGCCACCCGGCGGCGGCGGGCAGGGCGGTCCGCAGGCGCCCAAGCCCGCGCCTCCCAGGCTCGCCGCGCGGATACAGGCGGCGAAGGTCGTTGGGCGCACGGCGACGTTGCGCCTGCGCGTCAACCATCGCAGCAGGGTCGCCGTGGTCGCGTTGCGCGGACGCCGGGTGGTCGCACGGTCGAAGTGGCGCGCGCTCGGACCCGCCCAGCGTCGCCTGCGGGTGCGGCTCGGCAAGGCGCTGGCGCCGGGTCGCTACCGGCTCAGGGTCGTGGTGCGCTCCGGTGGGCGGCGGATCGTGCGCCACCGCGCGGTCCGGATTCGGCCGCGGGCCCGCGGCGCCGCCGCGACCGCGGCCGGGACGTCCGCGGTCGCGGTCGCGGCTGCGCGCGGCGCCACCGTGCTCGACGACGGCCACATCGACTACGGCGCGCGAATCGTCGACGGCCGGCTCGCCAGCCAGGTCAAGGACGGCACCAAGGGCGCCGACGCGGTGGTCTGGCGGGAGCCGTCGCAGACCGTCCTGCACCTCGTCGACGGCGCTCGTTCGGAGATCCCGGCCGGCGGCCTCGACTTCCTCGGCGCGGCCGGCGCCGCCGTCTGGATGAGCCCGCAGGTCCAGAAGCAGGGTGTGGTGTGGGCTGGCTGGAACACCGAGGATCGGTCGCTGAACGGCGTGCGCGGCGCCGTGACCTGGCGGCTGCTCGCCGTCGACGGTCCGGGCGAGTTCGCGATCTTCCAGACCGGCTCCTTCGGCCAGCCCGAGGTCGTCTTCGCCACCAAGGACGGGCTGCCCGACAGCTACTCGATTCCGCTCGGCGTCCACGCCCACGGCAACTGGGCGTTCACCGAGGCGGGCGTCTACCGCCTGCGGTTCGAGATGTCGGCCGCCGTAGGCGGGGCGCGTCAATCCGACACCGAGACGCTCACGGTGGTGGTCGGCGACGGCGACCCGAGCGCCGTCGACCCCGCCGTCGGGTCGGATGGCCACTCTCCCGGAGGCGGTTCCGGAGGCGGCTCCGGCGGGGGGGACGAGGACTTCGCGGTCGGCGGTGAGGCCGGGGCGTCAGGCGCGGGCGACGGAGGCGGGGGCGGCGACGACGGCCTGCCGCACACCGGCGCCGAGCTCGCCCCGCTGGCGGTCGCGGGGCTGGCGCTGCTCGCCGTCGGTATCGCCTTGCGCCGACGGACCGGAGCTGGACGGGCAGTCGCGCGGCCGTGACGGCGGGGTCGCTCCGCCGTGCGGTCCTCGCGGCCGCGCTCGCCGCCGTTGCCGTCGCCGCGGCGGCGGGCTGCGGCGGGCCGCCGACGCTCTCGAGCGCCGACGACGGCCGGCTTCAGGTCGTGACCACCACGGGGCTGCTGCGCGACCTCGTCGCCAACGTCGGCGGCGAGCGCGTCAACGCCGTCAGCCTGGTCCCCGACGGCGCCGACCCGCACTCCTTCGACCCGACGCTGCGCGACGTCCGCGACGTCGTCTACGCCGACGTCGCCTTCAGCAACTACATGCTGCTCGAGCAGCATTCGATCGTCAAGATCCTCGACGCCAACCTGCCCGAGGGCTCCCCGAACGTCTCGCTCGCGGAGGAGTCGGTGAAGTACGCGGCCGAGCTGATCCCACTGGTCGAGAGCGTCAACCTCGACACGATCTGGCTCGGCATGCGCGCCCAGGCGGCCGGACACGCGGGCCACGGACACGGCGGTCACGCCGTCGACCGCTCCAGCGACGTCCTGCTCTCGGTCACCGCGGTCGACGGCCCCGGCGACCTGTTCGGCTACCTCACCGGAAGCTTCGGCGAGACCGACGTCTATTTCGACTCCAGCGACGGGTTCGACCAGGCGGCGGGATATCGCGACGACACCGCGGAGCTGCCCGTCGGCGCGCACACCCACATGTCTTGGGCGTTCACCGAGCCGGGGGTCTACCGGGTCACGGTCGCCGCGCGGCTGCAGGCCGGACAGACGGCGAGACCGCTGCCGCTCGGCGAGGCGACCTTCGTCTTCGCCGTCGGGGTCCCGCCCGCCGACGCCGGACGGCCCGAGGCGACGGTGCTCGACCGCGGCCACGCCGATCTGACCGCCGACCTCGCGGGGGGAGGGGTGCACGTCGTCTACGACCCCGAGGGTGGAGGGGAGGGCGCCCAGATCGCCCACGCCGCCGACGAGGTGGTGATCGCCGTTCCCGCCAAGGCGCTGGACGAGGTGCCGTCGGGCTCGCAGTTCGCCTTCCTCGGCCGGGCCGGCGCCCAGATCCACCAGCTGCCCCAGGCGGTGCTGGGCAAGCACGTCCACGGCGAGATCGACCCCCACCTCTGGCACGACGTCGGCAACGCGATGGCCTACGTGGAGCTGATCCGCGACACGCTGATCGACAGCGACCCCGAGGGGGCGCGCAGCTACCGCGCCAACGCCGACGCCTACCTGTCCGAGCTGCGCCGCCTCGACCGCCACGTCCGCCGGACGATCGCCGCGATCCCCTTCCACCGCCGCTACCTCGTCACCACCCATGACGCCTTCGCCTACCTCGCGCGGGCCTACGGCATCGAGATCGCGGGGTTCGTGACGCCGAACCCCGCGGTCGAGCCCTCCCTCGCCGACCGCCGCAAGCTCACCGAGACGGTCCGCAACCTCCGGGTGCCGGCGGTCTTCCTGGAGCCGAACCTCGCCGTGCGCTCGTCGCTGCTGCGCGAGGTCGCCGACCGCGAGGGGCTGCGCGTCTGCCCGATCTACGGCGATGCCTTCGACGGGCGCGTCACCACCTACGTCCAGCTCATGCGCTTCAACGCCGACTCCCTGAAGGGGTGCCTCTCATGAACTCCACTCGCCGCTGCGACAGGCTGGCGACCATCGCCGCGACCGTCGCGGCGCTCGTCCCCGTCGCCCTGCTCGGCGGCCCGGCCACCGCCCAGGAGGTCCGCGCCGGCGAGGACCCCAACCTGAGCCAGCGGATCGCCTCCGAGCAGCCGATAGCCGCCGGTCGCAAGGTGCTCGACCGTGGCCATGTCGATCTCGGCCCCCGCTACCTCGACGGCCGCTGGACGCTGATGATCCACGACGACCAGGCAAAGTCCGGCGGCGGCGAGAGCGTCTGGCGCCACGCCGACCGCACGGTCCTGCGCGTCGGCGACGCCGCCCGCTTGGCGGTGCCCGACGATCCCGCCTACGGCTTTCTGCCGTCGGAGGCCGGCGACGAGGTCTACGTCGTGCCCCAGACCCAGGACCTCGACGTCGTCTGGGTGGGCTGGAACACCCAGGACCCGGAGGTGATGGAGACGATCGACCGCGGCGTCACGATGCGCCTCACCGGCGTCGAGGGCCCGGGCAGCCTCGTCGTCTTCCTTCAGTCGGGCGATTTCGGGGAGCCGAAGGTGCTGTGGGACTCGACCGCCGAGCCGGAGCCCGTCTGGGTCGACGTCAACACCCACAGCCATGCCAACTGGGTCTTCTCCGCGCCCGGCGTCTACCTCGTCCAGGTCGAGGTGAGCGCCGATCTCCTCGACGGCACGTCGGTCTCAGACGTCCGCGAGCTGCGGTTCGCGGTCGGCCCGCAGGCCGCTGCGCAGAACGCCTTCGCGGCACGGTGGACAGGCTCTCGCCCGGCGGCCACCGACGCCCAGCCGTCCTCGGCGCGCGACGGCGAGGAGGAGACCGACGCGGCGGGACTCGCCGTCGGGTGGATCGTCGCGATCGCCGTGGCGGCGATCGGGCTCGGCGCGGCGCTCGCCGTCGCCCTGACGCGCGGCCGCGCCGCCAAGCGGCGCGCCCGCGCGGAGGCGGACACGGCGAACGGGCGAGCGGGCGGGTGAGCGCGCCGCTGGTCCTCGCCGGCGTCTCGGTCCAGCTCGGCGGGCGGCCGGTGCTGCGCGCCGTCGATCTCCACGTCGACGGCGGCGAGCTCGTCGGGCTGATCGGTCCCAACGGCGCCGGCAAGACCACCCTGCTGCGCGCCGCGCTCGGCGTCCTGCGCCCGCACGGCGGCGAGGTGCTCGTCGGCGGTCGCCCGGTGCGGCCGGGGCGGGTGCCGATCGGCTATGTGCCCCAGCGCCATGAGTTCGCCTGGGACTTCCCGATCTCGGTCGAGAACGCGGTGATGACGGGCCGCACCGGACGGCTCGGCCTGCTGCGCCGCCCTGGGGTCGCGGACTGGCGGGCCGCCGACGAGGCGCTCGAGCGCGTCGGGATGACCGCTCTGCGCACCAGGCCGATCGGGGAGCTGTCCGGCGGCCAGCGCCAGCGCGTTCTGGTTGCCCGAGCGCTCGCGCTGGAATCGGCGGTGCTGCTGCTCGACGAGCCCTTCACCGGGCTCGACATGCCCTCCCAGGAGCTGCTCGCCGACCTCTTCGCGGCGCTCGCCGGCGAGGGCCGGGCGGTGCTGATGACAACCCACGACCTCGCGGCCGCCATCTACGCGTGCGACCGGCTGGTGCTGCTCAACGGAGAGGTCGTCGCGACTGGGCCGCCGGCGCTGCTCGCGCGCGACACCGCGGCCTGGGCACGGACCTTCGACGTCGCCGAGCAGAGCCCGCTGCTGAGGATCCTCGAGGCCGCCTGAGATGTCCCCGGTGGAGTTCGTCAACGATCTGCTCAACCCGGACCTGGCGTTCCTCGCCAAGGCGCTGCTGATGGCGGTCCTGTCGTCGGCGGTCTGCGGAGTGGTCGGCTGCTATGTCGTGCTGCGCGGCATGGCGTTCATCGGCGACGCGGTCGCCCACGCGGTGTTCCCGGGGCTTGCGGTCGCCTTCGTGATCGGCGGCAGCCTGGTCGTGGGGGGCACGGTGGCGGGGATCGTGACGGCGATCCTCGTCGCGGTCTTCTCCCAGAACCGGCGACTGAAGGAGGACTCGGTGATCGGCGTCTTCTTCGTCGCCTCCTTCGCGCTCGGGATCGTGATCATCTCGCGCGCGCCCGGCTACGCCGGCTCGCTGCAGGACTTCCTGTTCGGGTCGATCGCCGGCATCCGCGACGAGGACATCCAGGTCGCCGCAGGGATGGGGCTGCTCGTCGTGGGGGCGCTCGCCGCGCTGCACAAGGAGCTGGTCACGGTCTCCCTCGATCGCGAGACCGCACGCGCCGTCGGCTTGCCGGTGTTCTGGCTCGATCTCGCGCTCTATGTGCTGGTCACCCTCGCCGTCGTGGTGAGCGTCCAGACGATCGGCAACATCCTCGTGCTGGCGTTGCTGGTCACTCCGGCGGCGACCGCCCGGCTGCTGACCGACCGGCTCGGCCCGATGATGGTCCTGGCGCCGGCGATCGGCGGTCTCGCCGCGCTCGTCGGCCTGTACATCTCGTGGTCGTGGGACTACCCGACCGGCGGCACGATCGTGCTGGTCCTCACGGCGGCCTTCGTGCTGGCCTGGATGTTCGCTCCCCGCCAGGGCGTGCTGGCCCGGTGGCGCCTCGAGCGGGTGGCACGACAGGCGGCCTAGAGCGTGGCGAGGAGCGGTCGCGCTATCGGCGGCGCGGCGCTACGGTTCCGGCATGTGCGTTAGCTGCTGGGCGCAGGGGATCGAGCGGGGCGCCGCCGCGGGCAACAGCTCCGCCGCGATCGGCCTGGTCGCCGCCGGGCTCTCGAACCTCGGCCTCCGGGGTCTCGCCGACCGTGTCCTCGCCACCCGCTTCGACTGGGTCACGCCCCGCCGGGTCAAGGCCGTCGCCGGCGTGGTCAGCCTCGTCGTCCTGGTCGTCGCCGTCACGCTCACCCGCCCGACGGTGCCGCTGTAGCAGCACCCCCTGCCGCCGGTGTTTGACCAGAGCGCGCTCACCTATCGAGCACGAAGCGCGCACCCTCGGCGTCCAGCATCGCGAAGGGGTCGCAGTAGGCGACTCCGAACTGCTTGCAAGCGTTCGGGATCTTGATCTTCTTTCCGTTGCTTGCGACCTCGTGAGCAACGACCGTCAGCTCGTGTGCCTTGGCGAATGCCACCAGCTCGGAGTCGGCCGCACCTAGGAACTCGGCCACGGCGGGTGGCTCGTAGTGCGACTCGTTGGCCCAGGTCGAGACCTCACGCAGCGCCGCCACGGTCGGCTCGTTGGTTGGTACGAACAGCGTGGATTGCGTCTTCGCCCACTCCGCGAGACGGTCGTTGCCTTCGCGCAGCTCCTTGCCGACGCGCGCGGCACAGCAAACGTCGCCCGCGGAATGCGCCCGCTCGATCCAGACCCAGACCCCCGGACAGACCGCGAAGCCGTAGTGCCGGTTCTTGGCCTGGATGAACACGTCCGAGTCGATCAGGTACTTCACGCGACTCCCAGCCGGTCGCGCAGGCTCTCGAACGTCGAAGACTTCTTGAAGCCCAGGAGCCGGAACGCATCGCGGTAGAGCGTCTGCCCCTCCATCGTGCTCGCGATCACCGCCCGCGTGAAGCGCTTGCTCGCACGCACGGGCTGGGTGTTCAGGAAGTTTCCGCTGCCCGCACGCCGTGGCTCCAGCGCCAGCACCCGGGCTCTCTCCGCGTCGAAGGCGGCGCGATAGGCGTCCCAGCCGAACAGACCGGCGTCGAATGCGCGGCGCAGCACGACCAGGGTGCTGACCCGAAACAGCCGTGCCAGGTCCTGGAGCTGGTCCGACATGTCCGCCACGCGCGGGTCGAACCGTGGTTGCAGCTCGGCCTCGGGAACGAGCACCTCAGCCGCGACTTCGTTGCACCACCGCTCGGTCTCGATATCGGCGAAACCGTCCAGCCGCGCGTCCGATAGCGCGGACTCCCCGAGCCAGAGATGGGTCAGCTCGTGAGCGAGCGTGAAGATCTGAGCCGCCCTGGTGTCCGCGCCGTTGACGAACACGACCGGCGCCAGCTCGTCGACAAGCGCGAAGCCGCGGAACTCCTCAGGGTCCAGACGCCGCCGGGTATTGCTGGCGACGATCGCGCTGATCATCACCAGCACACCCGCGTCCTCGGCGTGCTCGGCCATCGTGCGCAGTGCCTCCGACCAGGACCGATAGGACCGCCGCGCCTCCAGATCGAAGCCCAGTTGCTCGCGCACCTGGGCCGCCGCCACCAAGGGGTCGGAATCCGTAGACAGCGATCCGACGAACGGCACGGGATCGAGCCGCTCGGCGAGCGCATGGTCGCGGTACCAGTCCTGGCGCTGCTCGCACAGGTAGATCGTGTCGAGCAGGTTCGCGCTCGGACGCGCGACCGCCTCGTTCCGGATCGTGCGGAAGTCGGGCATCGGCAGCGGCTCCGATGGCGGCTCGGACAGCAGCAGGAACCCCATCGGCGTAAAGGTCGCGCGCGCGAAATCCTCCAGTTGCCTGACCGTCGGCCGCCTGTCGCCGCTCAGCCAGGCGTCGAGCTTGTCGAAGCGCCGGTGGATCGCCTCCGGCTCCAGCCGCGAGCGATCAACCGCCCAAGTCAGCAGCTCGGGCTCGATGTCGACGCGGACGGGCATACCCAGTCCATTCTTGCCGATGCCATCGGCGCGAATGGCCCGTTGGCGACGGTTGTCACACCGGCGTTGCCGATGCAACGTCCTTGTTGCACCCACCGCCGGTCACAGGACCGAGATACGACGAAGCCCGCTGGACGAGCGGGCTTCGGGGAAGCGGCTGATCGGATTCGAACCGACGACCTTCTGCATGGCAAGCAGACGCTCTAGCCAACTGAGCTACAGCCGCAAGGGGCCATCACTATAGCCCGCGCGGGCTCAGCGGGCTGCCTTGCCAAGCGCCTTGCGGAACGTAGCGGCGATCAGGCCGTAGCCGGCCTTGTTGGCGTGGATGTCCGGGCCGCGCGGGGCGGGGGCGCACATCCAGGTCAGGCGGCAGATCTCGCGGACGGGGAGGGGAGGGGTTCCGGTCGACTCGCCGTCGATGGGGAACGGGTCGTAGGTGTGCATCCGCTTGGCCACGTCGGCGATCTTGAAGCCGTGCCCGCGAAACGCCTTGACGAGGACCGCGTTGACCTGATCGCGCGCGAGGTCCTGGGAGACCTTGGCGACGAACTTGCCGCCCGGGCCGTCGAACCACGAGGCGAGGAACGGGTTGTAGAGGGTCATCACGGCCATCGGCGTCTTCGGGCCCGCGGCGGCGCGCAGCCGGCGCGCGATCTTCGGCGCGTTGGCCTTGATCGCCGCCACGCCGCGGGTGACGCACTCGAGGTCGATCTGCCCGCCCGGCGCGCAGGCGGCCACGTCGTTGGCGCCGATGTCGACGGTCACGAACGCGACCCGCGTGCGGTGGCGGCGCAGGAACCGCTCGGCCGCGGCGAGCTGGGAGGTCTTCGGCGAGCTGTTGCGATAGCCCGGCTTGCGCGTCGGCAGGCAGGGGCGGCTGGCGTCGATGAACGAGCCGGTCGTCGCCCAGCCGCAGCCGTAGTTGACCAGCCGCACGTTGCCCACGCGCCGGGCGAGCTGGTGGGCGAACCCCTGGCGGGTGTTGCGCGCCGTTCCGTCCGGCCCGGGCTGGACGCCCGCCGCGAGCGAATCGCCCAGCGAGAGGTAGTAGGGCTTGTACGGTTTGCCCGCCCCGGCCGCGGCCGGCATAGCGAGTCCGGCGAGGCAGATTCCCAGTACGAGCGTCCCTAAAACCTTCCGCACAGTGGCTCCTCTTCGCTCGGTAGGTCTCCCGCAGCCACTGTAGGCCCTGGCAGGCGTCCTGGCCACCCGCGAGCTCGCGAACCGCAGGTCGGGCCGCCCTTTCGTCCGGTACCGTCCCTGTCCCCCCGCGGCGCTCCCCGGCGCCCGCCCCGTATGTCAGCCACCGAGGAGCAGACCCCGTCGTGAGCCCCATGAGTGAGATGACCGCGCCCACCCAGAACAGGAAGCTGATCGGTTGGGTGGAGGAGATCGCCGCCCTCACCAAGCCCGCCTCGGTCTACTGGTGCGACGGCTCGGCGGAGGAGTACGACCGCCTCTGTCAGGGCCTCGTCGACGCCGGCGTCTTCGAGCGCCTCTCAGACGCCAAGCGCCCGAACTCCTACCTGGCGCTCTCCGATCCCGGCGACGTCGCTCGCGTCGAGGACCGCACGTTCATCTGCTCGGAGTCCGAGACCGACGCCGGCCCGACCAACAACTGGCGCGCCCCGGCCGAGATGCGCGCCGAGCTGGGCGACCTCTTCGACGGCTGCATGGAGGGCCGCACGATGTACGTCGTGCCGTTCTCGATGGGGCCGCTGGGCTCGCCGATCGCCCACATCGGCGTCCAGCTGACCGACTCGCCGTACGTGGCGGTGTCGATGCGGATCATGACGCGCATGGGGCAGGGGGCGCTCGACGTGCTCGGCGAGCAGGGGGAGTTCGTGCCGTGCGTGCACACCGTCGGCATGCCTCTCGCCGACGGCGTCGCCGACGTGCCGTGGCCGTGCAACGCCGAGACGAAGTACATCGTCCACTACCCCGAGACGCGCGAGATCTGGTCGTACGGCTCCGGCTACGGCGGCAACGCGCTGCTCGGCAAGAAGTGCTTCGCGCTGCGGATCGCCTCGATCATGGCCCGCGACGAGGGCTGGATGGCCGAGCACATGCTGATCCTCAAGCTCACCTCCCCGCAGGGTGAGGTCAAGTACATCACGGGCGCGTTCCCGTCGGCGTGCGGCAAGACCAACCTGGCGATGCTGATCCCGACGCTCGAGGGCTGGACGGTCGAGACGATCGGCGACGACATCGCCTGGATGAAGTTCGGCGACGACGGCAGGCTCTACGCGATCAACCCGGAGGCCGGCTTCTTCGGCGTCGCTCCCGGCACGGGCGTGGAGACCAACCCCAACGCGATGAAGACCGTCGAGTCGAACACGATCTTCACCAACTGCGCCAAGACCGACGACGGCGACGTCTGGTGGGAGGACATGACGCCGGAGGCACCGGAGCACCTGATCGACTGGCGCGGCAACGACTGGACGCCCGACTCCGAGACCCCGGCCGCCCACCCCAACGCCCGCTTCACCACCCCGGCCGCCCAGGATCCGGCGATCGCGCCGGAGTGGGAGGACCCGGCAGGCGTGCCGATCGACGCCATGCTCTTCGGCGGTCGCCGCTCGACGGTCGTCCCGCTGGTCACCGAGGCGCGGGATTGGGAGCACGGCGTCTTCCTCGGCGCGACGATGTCGTCGGAGACCACGGCGGCCGCCGCTGGCGCGGTCGGCCAGCTGCGCTTCGACCCGTTCGCGATGCTGCCGTTCTGCGGCTACAACATGGCCGACTACTTCGCCCACTGGCTGAAGCTCGGCGAGCGCGCGGGGGCGGATCTGCCGAAGATCTTCTACGTCAACTGGTTCCGCAAGGACGAGGACGGCAAGTTCATCTGGCCCGGGTTCGGCGAGAACAGCCGCGTGCTGGAGTGGGTCTTCCGCCGCTGCGACGGCGAGGGCGCGGTCGAGGAGACCCCGCTCGGACTGGTGCCGCAGGCGGGCGAGCTCAACGTCGATGGACTCGACATCGACGCGGCCGCGCTCGAGACGCTGCTGCACGTCGACCGCGACGCGCTCGCGGCGCAGCTGCCGCAGTTCGAGGAGCACCTCGACCGCTTCGGCGACAGGCTGCCGGCGGCGGTGCGCACGCAGTTCGAGGCGCTCCAGCAGAGCCTCGGCGCCTAGCGTCCAACCAGATCCACGTGGCCTCTACCGGCGCGCCTTGCGCGCGTCGGTAGGCTTTCGGCCGCACTCCCGGCGCCGTGGCGGAGTGGCTACGCAGCGGCCTGCAAAGCCGTTTACACCGGTTCGACTCCGGTCGGCGCCTTGCCCAAAGCCTCGTCTCTATCTCTTATAATGGTCTTCCAGGCGTTTTCCGGAGGACGAGGAGGAGCGGGTGGAGGCCAGCAGCGGCAGCTTCAGTGAAGACGGGGACGACCCGCTCGCGCGGCTCGCCGAGCTGCATCCCGGCGGGGTCGCGGCGCTCCGGCGGGCCGGAATCGTCGCGCGCGGCTGCACCGACGCCGCCCTGCTCGACCTCTGCCTCGACCACTGCGACGCGCTGCTCGCTGGGGGCGATCCGCCGCGGGCCCCGCGCGACGAGCGCGAGCGGGCCTTCGTCGAGTTCGCAGAGCAGTTCGCCACCTCGGTCGCGACCGTGTCCGACGCGCAGATCGACGCGCTGCGCGAGCACATGGACGACATCGACGTCTACCGCTTCGTCGAGGCGCTCTACGCGCTCGAGCTGACGCGCCGCGTCGAGCTGGTCGCGCCGACGGTGCTTCCGCGCGCGACGAGGGGTGCGCTGTGAGCGGCGAGGGCGCCGCGGCGAGCGGGCCGGCGCCGCGCGTCGCGTTGGCGCACGGTCCGCGCGGCTTCGTCCGCGACGGCGAGCCCGGCGCCGCGCTCGGCGCGCTCGCCGCCGCCGCGATGCGGGCCGACCGCCTCGACCCGCTGATCACCGAAGTCGTGCGGCTGCGCTGCGCCCAGGTCCACGACTGCCGCCACTGCGCCTCGCTGCGCCTCCAGGACGCCGCCGAAGCCGGCTTCGACGAGCCGATGGCCGCGGCGGTCCTCCGCTACGAGGACAGCGACCTCGGTCCCGCGGCGGGCGCCGCCCTCCGGCTCGCCGATGCGATCACGCTCACCCCCGGTCGCGTCGACGACGACCTCCGAGGCGAGTTGGCTGCCCACTTCACCGACGAGCAGATCGCCGAGATCTGCCTCGACGTCGTCAAGTGGAGCCGCCAGAAGGTGCTCGTCGCCCTGCGCCTCGAGGAGCCGCTCCCGGACGGTCCCACGGCGCTCTCCTTCGACGCCGACGGCGCGCCGCTGATCACCTGATCGGTGGCCGGCCGCGGCCCTTGGACGCGGCCGGAGCCGATCGGCCCAGGGTCCAGGTCGGCGGGAGGGCGGTCGCGAAACCCACGTAGAGTGCGGCCCCGTAGAGCCCGTCTCACGAGGAGGAGTGGATGCACGCAAGCGGTGGCCGAGATGTCGACGACGTCGATGCGCGGATCGTCGAGCTGCTCGACCAGGAGAGCTTCCCGCCGCCGACGGCGTTCGCCGAGAAAGCTCTGCTGAGCGACCCGGCGGTCTACGCGGAGGCCGAGCGCGACCCGGCCGGCTGGTGGGCGCGCCAGGCCGAGGAGCTCGACTGGTTCGAGCGCTGGGACACCGTCCTCGACGACTCCGAGGCGCCGTTCTACAAGTGGTTCACGGGCGGCACGCTCAACGCCTCGCACAACTGCCTCGACCGCCACGTCGAGGCTGGGCGCGGCGAGAAGGTCGCCTTCCACTGGCGCGGTGAGGAGGGCGAGGAGCGCGACGTCACCTACGCCGAGCTGCTCGCCGACGTCAAGCGGCTCGCCAACGCGCTGCGCGACCGCGGCGTCGAACCCGGCGACGTCGTCGGGATCTATCTGCCGATGATCCCCGAGGTGGTCGTTGCGATGCTCGCCTGCGCCCGCATCGGCGCCCCGCACAACGTCGTCTTCGGCGGCTTCGCGCCGGAGTCGGTCCGCGAGCGGATGGAGTTCTCCGAGGCCAAGGCGCTGATCACCGTCGACGGCGCCCGCCGCAAGGGCAAGACCGCGCCGGTCAAGGCGGCCGTCGACGGCTTCCTCGACGCGCTGCCGGCGATCGAGACCGTCGTCGTGGTGCGCAACGCGGGCGAGGAGCCGGCGATGCGCGAGGGGCGCGACGTCTTCTACGACGAGGCGCTCGCGGCCGCCGAGCCCGAGTGCCCGGCGATTCCGCTCGACGCCGAGCACCCGCTGTTCGTGCTCTACACCTCCGGCTCGACCGCGAAGCCGAAGGGCATCCTGCACACCACCGGCGGCTATCTCACCGGCGCCGCATACACCCACAAGGCGCTGTTCGACCTCCAGCCAGACGAGGACGTCTACTTCTGCTCGGCCGACGTCGGCTGGATCACCGGCCACTCCTACATCGTCTACGGGCCGCTCGCCAACGGGGCGACCTCGGTGATGTACGAGGGCGCGCCCGACTATCCCGACAAGGACATCTGGTGGGAGCTGTGCGAGCGCTACGGCGTCACGCTCTTCTACACCGCGCCGACGGCGATCCGCGCCTGCATGAAGTGGGGCGTGGAGTACCCGCAGCGCCACGACCTCTCCAAGCTGCGGCTGCTCGGCACCGTCGGCGAGCCGATCAACCCGAAGGCCTGGGTCTGGTACCACCTCGTGATCGGCGGCGAGCGCTGCCCGATCATCGACACCTGGTGGCAGACCGAGACCGGCCATGTGCTGATCAGTCCGATCCCCGGCATCACCGACGCCAAGCCGGGCTCGGCGACGCTGCCGCTGCCGGGCATCGACGCGGCGGTGGTCGACCAGGACGGCAACGAGCTGACCGACGGGACCGGCCTGCTGATCCTGCGCCGGCCGTGGCCGGGCATGCTGCGCACGCTCTACAAGGATCCCGAGCGGTTCAAGGAGACATACTTCTCGAAGTTCGGGCCGACGACCTACTTCGTCGGCGACGCCGCCCGCAAGGACGAGGACGGCTACATCTGGGTGATCGGCCGCGTCGACGACGTGATCAACGTCTCGGGGCACCGGCTCTCGACCGCCGAGGTCGAGTCGGCGCTGGTCTCGCACCCGCGGGTGGCCGAGGCGGCGGCGATCGGCCAGGCCGACGAGGACACCGGCCAGGCGATCTGCGTGTTCGTCACCCTCGAGGGCGACCAGGACGGCGACGACGAGCTGGTCGCCGAGCTGCGCGAGCACGTCGCCACGCGGATCGGCAAGCTCGCCCGGCCGCGGCGGATCGTCTGGGCCGACGACCTGCCCAAGACCCGCTCGGGCAAGATCATGCGCCGGCTGCTGCGCGACATCGCCGAGGGCCGCGAGCTGGGCGACGTGACCACCCTGCGTGACCCGTCGGTGATGGGCGAGCTGGAGTCGAAGGTCGCCGCCCGGCGCGACGACGCCGACGCTTAGGCACGCACGACCGGGGATCGGTATCCTCGGCCGTCCGCGAAGCGCCGTTAGCTCAGTTGGGAGAGCGCCGCCTCGACAAGGCGGAGGTCGCTGGTTCGAGCCCAGCACGGCGCACTTCGGCGTGCCCGGCTGCGCAATGGGCCCGTCCTCGGGGCTGGCCACCGGTTCTGTCCGCGGCGGACTACGGAGTGCCGGGCGGCCAGGCGCGGCGGCGGCCACCGCGATCTTTCACAAGTCCTTCACAACTGCTAGCTTGGCGCGGCCGGATGCGCCTTTCGAGCATCATCGCCCCCCGGGACCGCGAGTTCTTCGACCTGTTCGAGGAGGCCGGCGGCAACATCGTGCGCGCAGCCGATCTGCTCGACCGGATGCTGCGCGCCTTTCCCGACCGCGGCGACGACCTGGCCCGCGACATCCTGATCTGCGAGCAGGACGGCGACCGGATCACCCACGACATCATCCGGCGGCTCAACGAGACCTTCGTCACGCCGATCGACCGTGAGGACATCTACGAGCTGGCGGCCGCCCTCGACGACATCGTCGACTACACCGAGGAGGTCGCCGACTACCTGATCCTCTACAAGATCGAGGCGCCGATGGAGCAGGCCCAGCGGCTCGCCCACGTGCTGCTGCAGTGCGCCCGCCAGATCGCCGAGGCGATGCCGCGGATGCGCGGCTTCAAGGATCTCTCGCACTACACCGTCGAGATCAACCGCCTCGAGAACGACGGCGACCGGATCGTCCGCGAGGCGATCGCGGCACTGTTCGACAACGGCATCGACCCGATGGTCGTGATCCGCTGGAAGGACATCTACGAGCGCCTCGAGCAGGCGATCGACGCGACCGAGCGGGTCGCGAACATCCTCGAGGGCATCGTCATCAAGAACTCGTGACGCCCGGCTAGCGCCACCCGCCGCATGGACAGCGAGATCATTCTCGTCATCGTCGTGGTGACGGCGCTGGCGTTCGACTTCACCAACGGCTTCCACGACACCGCCAACGTCGTCGCGACGTCGATCTCGACCCGCGCGATGCCGCCGAAGATCGCCGTCGGCTATGCGGCCGTGCTCAACTTCTTCGGCGCGTTCCTGTCGCTGGAGGTCGCCGCGACGATCGCCAGCGGCATCGTCGAGGCCGACCTGATCACCCCGATGATCGTCTTCGGCGGCCTGATCGGGGCGATCGCCTGGAACCTCATCACCTGGTACTTCGGCCTGCCGTCGAGCTCGTCGCACGCGCTGATCGGCGGCGTCGTCGGCGCCGCGTTCGTCGCCGCGGGGCCCGATGCGGTGATCGGCGAGGGGCTGATCGGCAAGGTCGCGATCCCCGCGGTCGTCGCCCCGACGCTCGCGTTCCTGGTCGCCGGCATCGGCATCCTGGTCATCTACGGGATGGTCGGCCGCCAGCACCCGGGCCCGGTCACGCGCGGCTTCCGCTTCGGCCAGATCATCTCCGGCGGCCTGCTCGCGCTCGCCCACGGCACCAACGACGCCCAGAAGACGATGGGCGTGATCACGCTCGCCCTGATCGCCGCCGGCGAGCTCGGCTCCGGGGCCGAGCCGCCCTTCTGGGTGATCGTCTCGGCGGCGACGGCGATCGCGCTCGGCACCTACATGGGCGGCTGGCGGATCATCAAGACGATGGGCAGCCGGATCATCAAGATGGACGCGGCCCAGGGCTTCGCCGCCCAGGGCAGCGGCGCCGCGGTGATCCTCGCCGCGACCCATGTCGGGTTCCCGCTCTCGACGACCCACACGATCTCCGGCGGGGTGATGGGCGCGGGCGCCGCAAAGCGCGTGTCGGCGGTCCGCTGGGGCGTCGCCGGCAACATCGTCACCGCGTGGGTGCTGACACTGCCCGCCTCGGCGGCGATCGGCGCGTTCACCTACGGCGTCACGCGCGTATTCGGCACCGGGGCCGCCGGGCCGGTCGTCGTCTCGGCCGTGCTGGTCGTGGTCGGGGTGGTCGTCTTCGCGCGCCGGCTGCGGCAGGGCTCTCCGATCACCGCGGCGGAGGGCTAGGCGGGTGACGGTGCTGGCCCAGATCATCGACGTCGGCGACCTGCTCAGCGTCATCTGGACGTCGCTGTTGGCCGGCATCGGCGTCTGCTTCGTCTTCTCGCTGACGATCATCGGGTTCGCCCGAGCGACCGACATGCGTCGCGAGGGCCACGGCGCCGCGATGATCCTCTACTCGGCGCTGGCGGTCCTGTCGTTGGCGGCGGTGCTGGCGCTGGTGATCTTCGGCGTCGTCGTGATGACCGCTAGGTAGCGGCGGCGACGAGCCGGTCGAGATCGTCGGGCGAGGTCCAGCCCCCGACCGACGCTCGCAGGTATCGGGTGCCAGGCAGGTCGCGCACGAGGATCCCCTCGGCGAGCAGCGAAGCCGCCTCGCCCGCCGGGTCGTCGGCCTCCCAGGAGACCAGCGTGGAGGCGCCGCGTGGCGCGACGGTCAGGCCGGCCTCCGTCAGCCGCCGCGCCAGTCCCGCAGCCTCGGCGACGGCCCGCTCGGCCAGCGCGTCGATGCCCGGCTCGGCCAGCGCGTCGAGCGCTGCGAGCGCCCAGGCGCTGCGCTCGGCCGGCGCGGTCGGTGTGTCGAAGCGCGCGGCGCCTGCGACCGGGGCGGAGGTCAGTGGCGCCGAGCTGTCGGCCACCGTCCCGTAGCCGGGCCAGGCGGTCGCCAGGTTCTCGATCGCGTGCTCGGCGACGTAGAGGTAGCCGCTGCCCACCGGGCCACAGAGCCACTTCTGGCCGGCGGCGGCGTAGTACTCGCAGCCCAGCTCGCGGATGTCGAAGGCGATCGCGCCGACCCCCTGGGCCCCGTCGAGCAGCACCGGCGCGATCGAGGCCGCGAGCGCCTCGACGTCGGCGACGCGCCCGGTCCGCCACGAGACGTGCGAGCAGGCGACCAGGCGCGTCCGCGGCCCGACCGCGTCGGCGACCGCGTCGAAGGCGACGACGCGCAGCTCGACGCCGCAACGGTCGCGGATCGCCGCGAGTGGGGCGAGCAGCCCCGGGTGCTCCTCGTCGCTGGTCACGATCTCGTCGCCGGGGGCGAGGTCGAGCCCGGCGAGCACGGCGTTGACGCCGTCGGTCGTCGAGCCGGTCAGCGCGACCTCCCACGGATCGCAGCCGAGCAGCGCCGCGATCCGGGAGCGGACCCGGCCGGCCAGCTCGGCGTCGCGTGCGAACGCCGCGGCGCCGCCACGGCCCTCGGCGAGCGCGCGCTCCAGCTCGGCGGCGACCGCTGCGCGCGCCGCTGTCGGCATCGGTCCGACCGAGCCGGTGTTCAGGTAGGCGAGCCGCTCCAGCACCGGGAAGCGGCCCCGCAGCGCGGCGAGGTCCATGACGGGGATGCTAGGGCCACACCCCCGTCCGGCCAGGACCCCCGCCGGCCCGCGCGAACGATCCTTGGGGGTATACCCCCAAGGATCGTTCGCGGGCGCTGAAGACGGGCCGTCGGGGGGTGCCGTCAGGCGCCGCAGGTCGGCCACTGGCCGGGGCCGGAGCGCTCGTAGAGGATGATCGCGCGGCGGTCCTGCTCGGCCTCGGGCGCGGCGGCCGGGTCGCCGCTGCCGCCGACCGACCGCCAGGTGTCGACGTGGAACTGGTACTTGCCGCGGTAGAGCCCGCCGCCGCCGATCGCCGTCGGATCGCCGCCGGACTCGCACTGGGCGATCGCCTGCAGGTGGGCGGGCACGGCGACCGGCTTCGGTGCGGGTGGCTTGGGCGGCTCGGCCCGGCGGTGGGCGAGGCGCAGCGCGCGGCGCGCGTCGTGGACGGCGAGCGGATCGCCGAGCGAGTGGGCGACGAGCGCCACCGGGCCGGTCGGCGCCGGTGGATCGTCGCTTTCGACCGCGAGGGCGACCGCGGGGACCGCTACGGCGAGGCAGAGGGCTGTGAGTAGGACGAGCTTGCGCATGGCGGGGTGGACCTCCCACACCTCGGGGGCACAGGCCGGCGGCGTGGCCGGCCTCCTCCCGCGCGCTTTTCGCGTCTCCTGCGCGTGCGCGGGACAGGGTGGAGCCGGCGGGACCAGTCACGTCCGCGAGAACCGGCTCGACCGGGTCAGGGTAGGGCGGCGTCCCCGAACTTCTGTGATCAGCGTCACACTGGAGTCTCCGGTGTAGGTTCCAGCCGGCATGGCCGTCCAGCTCCCAGACGACACCCAGCTAGAGGTCCCGGACGGGGCCAGCGGGCTCGACGTCGCCCGCACGATCGGCGAGGGGCTCGCACGGGCCGCGCTCGGCATCAAGGTCGACGGCGAGCTGCGCGACCTCTCCGCGCCGGTGCCCGACGGCGCGCGCGTCGAGATAGTCACCGCGCGCAGCGGCGAGGCCGCCCTCTGGCTGATCCGCCACGACGCCGCCCACGTGCTCGCCACCGCGGTGATGGAGCTCTACCCGGGCGTGAAGGTATCGATCGGCCCGCCGGTCGACGACGGCTTCTACTACGACTTCGAGTTCCCCGAGGACGTCAAGGTCTCCGACGCCGACTTCGAGGCGATCGAGGCCAAGATGCGCGAGCACATCAAGGCCGACGAGCAGTTCGAGCGCTCCGAGCTGCCGGTGGTCGAGGCGATCGAGCGGTTCCGCGCAGAGGGCCAGGACTACAAGGTCGAGCTGATCGAGGACCTCGTCCGCGACCAGGGCGTGGAGACCGTCTCGCTCTACCGCAACGGACCGTTCACCGACCTCTGCCGCGGTCCGCACGCGCCCGGCACCGGCCGGATCAAGGCGTTCAAGCTCACCAGCGTCGCCGGCGCCTACTGGCGCGGCGACGCGACCCGCCAGATGCTCACCCGCATCTACGGCACCGCGTTCCTCTCCAAGGACGACCTGAAGGCCCACCTCGAGCGGCTCGAGGAGGCCCGCAAGCGCGACCACCGCAAGCTCGGCCGCGAGCTCGACCTGTTCATGTTCAGCGAGCTGTCGCCCGGCTCGCCGTTCTGGAAGCCCAACGGCCAGCAGCTCAAGAACGAGCTGACCGCCCTCTGGCGCGGCGAGAACGCCGACCGCGGCTACCGCGAGGTCCAGACGCCGATCATCTACGACGCCGACCTCTGGAAGCAGTCCGGCCACTGGCACGTCTACCGCGAGAACATGTACTTCACCGAGGTGGAGGGGCGGACGATGGGCCTGAAGCCGATGAACTGCCCGGCGCACACCCAGATCTACGCTTCCGAGCGCCGCTCCTACCGCGACCTGCCGATCCGCTACTCCGAGGCCGGCCTGGTCCACCGCCACGAGCCCTCGGGCACCCTCCACGGCCTGCTGCGCGTTCGCCACATCACCCAGGACGACGCCCACATCTTCTGTACCGAGGAGCAGGTTCCGGAGGAGGTCCAGCGCTGCCTGGACTTCGGCTTCGCGATCTACGACGTCTTCGGCTTCGAGCCCCGCCTGGAGCTCTCGACGCGGCCGGAGAAGCGTGTCGGCAGCGAGGAGATGTGGGACCGCGCCGAGGCCGCGCTGGCCAAGGCGCTCGACGACCGCGGCATCGCCTACGAGCTCAACGAGGGCGACGGCGCCTTCTATGGGCCGAAGATCGACCTCCACATGACCGACTCGATCGGCCGCTCCTGGCAGCTGGGCACCGTCCAGCTCGACTACTACATGCCCGAGCAGTTCGAGCTGACCTACACCGGCGCCGACAACGCCGAGCACCGTCCGGTGATGATCCACCGTGCCCTGATGGGCAGCTTCGAGCGGTTCATCGGCATCCTGATCGAGCACTACGCCGGTGAGTTTCCGCTCTGGCTGGCGCCGGTGCAGGCGATCGTCCTGCCGATCGCCGACCGCCACAACGACTATGCCGCGCGGGTCGCCGCCGAGCTGCGCGCCGCCGAGCTGCGCGTCGAGGTCGACGACCGCGGCGAGTCGGTCGGCCGCAAGATCCGCGAGGCCGAGCTGCGCAAGCTCCCATACATGCTCGTCGTCGGCGACCAGGAGGCCACCGACGGCGCCGTCTCTGTTCGCCGCCACCGCGAGGGCGACCTTGGCGCGCTCGCCGTCGCCGAGTTCGCCGACCGCGCGATCGCCGAGGTCGCCAGCGGGCGCGGGGGCGGGCGGGACGGGTGACCACCGCGAAGTGGAACCCGCGACGCTCCGCCGGGCCGACGCTATACTCGCCGCAGATGACGGGCACCACCACCACGACGCGCGCCGACCGCCGCTGATCCGTGCCCGCACCCGATTCCCTCTTGCATCTGTCTGTGACGACTAGCCGAGCTTCCGCGTAGTGCCTGTTCCGCGCAGGTTCGACCGGCGTCCGCCCGATCGGGACGACACCCGCATCAACGAGCGCATCCGCGTTCGCGAGGTGCGACTGATCGGCGAGGACGGCCAGCAGGTCGGCGTGCTCGCCACCGACAAGGCGCTCGCCTACGCCCGCCAGCGCGATCTCGATCTGGTCGAGGTCGCCGCCGACGCGCGCCCGCCGGTCTGCCGCGTGCTCGACTACTCGAAGTACAAGTACGAGCAGGAGCAGAAGGCCAAGGCCGCGCGCAAGCACCAGAAGCAGGTCAACGTCCGCGAGATCAAGCTGCGCCCGAAGATCGCCGACAACGACTACGAGACCAAGAAGAACCACGTCGTGCGGTTCCTCAAGGGCGACGACCGGGTCAAGGTCACGATCATGTTCCGCGGCCGCGAGCAGACCCATCCCGAGCGCGGGGTCGCGTTGCTGATGCGCCTCGCCGAGGACGTCGCCGAGCTCGGCACGATCGACCAGCGTCCGATCCAGGACGGGCGCAACATGACGATGGTGCTCTCGCCGGTGCCCAAGAAGCAGGTCGAGGAGGGCGAGAAGGCAGACTCCGCCGACGCCCCCGAGGCTGCTGCCGAGACGCCCGCCGAGAACGTCAAGTAGGCCCGGCCAGCCGGCCCGTCCGCCCGTCTGCTTCAATACACCGCTCGCCATGCCGAAGATGAAGAGCCATTCCGGCGCCAAGAAGCGCTTCCGCAAGACCGCCAAGGGCAAGCTGGTGGGCCGTCACGGCATGACCAGCCACATCCTCGAGAAGAAGAGCAAGAAGCGCAAGCGCAAGCATGCGGTTCCGGTCGTCGTCGCGAAGGCCGACGAGGCTCGCGTCAAGGGGATGCTGAGCGGATGAGCCGGGTCAAGCGGTCACTGCACGCCAAGAAGAAGCGCCGGGCGACGCTCGAGCGCACCAAGGGCTACCGCGGCCAGGCGAACTCGAGCTACAAGCGGGCCAAGGAGGCCCTGCTCAAGGCCGACAGCTACGCCTACCGTGACCGGCGCAACAAGAAGCGCGACTTCCGCCGCCTCTGGATCCAGCGGATCAACGCCGCCGCCCGCCGCGAGGGGATGACCTACGCGACCTTCATGCACGGCCTCAAGCTCGCGGGCGTCGAGCTGGACCGCAAGGTCCTCGCCGACGTCGCCGTGCGCGACCCCGAGACCTTCCGACGTTTTGCCGACACCGCCCGGGAGGCGGCCGCTGCCTGATCGCAGGCAAACGGCCGAGCGAGCTTCCCAGGGCGCCCCGAGTGGCGCCCTTTTTCGTTCCAGGGGCCGTTTCGCCGCCCACCGAACCAAGCCGACACCAGTGATCACTTCGCGAGACAACACCCAGCTCAAGCAGATCCACAAGCTGGCGCGCAAGCGCGAGCGCGATGCGACCGGCCTGTTCGTCGCCGAGGGTGAGGACCTGATCGCCGCGGCGCAGGCCGCGGGCTGGGGGCCGGAGATCGTGCTGCGCGCCGGCGAGGACGTCGAGCCGGAGCTGCTGGATCGGGTCAGCACGCTCGGCTCTGGCAGCCGGGTGATCGGCGTCTACCGCCAGCGCTGGAGCGAGCCGCGTGGCGCGGTGTCCGTCTACCTGCACGGGATCGGCGACCCGGGCAACGTCGGCACGGTGATCCGCACCGCCCACGCGCTCTGCGACGGGCCGGTCGTGCTCGGGCCCGGCTGCGCCGACCCCTACGGCCCGAAGGCCGTGCGGGCCGCCATGGGCTCGACTTTCGCCCGGCCACCGGCCCGCTCGGCGCTGGCCGACGTCCCCGGCTTCAAGCTCGCGCTCGACGGCGGGGCCGACCAGACGCTCGCCGCGGCAGTCGCGGCCCTCGCGGGCGGGTCGTCGGAATCGATGTCGACGTTGCGGCGAAACAGTGGCCGCAACGTCGACATCGATGGTGCGGCCCCGCCGCTGGTGCTGTGCGTCGGCGCCGAGCGGACCGGCCTGCCGGACGAGCTCCTCACCGCCGCCGACGCGGTCGCGCGGATCCCGATCGCTCCCGACGGACCGGACTCGCTCAACGCCGCGATCGCCGCTGCGGTCGGCCTCTACGAGCTCGGGCATAGGATGGCCGCCGATGTCTGACGCCCCGGCCCGCCTGCAGGAGATCCGCGTCGAGGCCGAGGCCGCGATCGTGGCCGCCGGCTCGGCCGCGGAGCTCGAGCAGCTGCGCGTTGGCTACCTCGGCCGCAAGGCCGAGCTGACGACGATGCTGCGCGGGATCAAGGACCTGCCGCCGGATCAGCGCGGTCCGGTCGGCAAGGGAGGCAACGAGGTCAAGCGGGCGCTCGAGGCGCTGCTGGCCGAGCGGGTCGGCGCGCTCGAGGCCTCCGAGCTGGACGAGCGGCTGCGCTCCGACGCGATCGACGTCACGCTGCCCGGCGACCCGCCGCGCCGCGCCGGCCACCTCCACCTGATCACCCAGACCCGGCGCGAGATCGAGGACGTCTTCCTCGGGCTCGGCTTCGCGGTCGCCGAGGGGCCCGAGGTCGAGTACGACTACTACAACTTCACCGCGCTGAACCATCCGCCCGACCACCCCGCGCGGATGCTCCAGGACACCTTCTACTTCGCTGACGAGGTGCTGCTGCGCACCCACACCTCGCCGATGCAGATCCGCGCGATGGAGCAGCAGGAGCCGCCGATCTACGTGATCGTGCCCGGCAAGGTCTACCGCCGCGACCACGACGCCACCCACACCCCGATGTTCCACCAGATCGAGGGGCTGGCGATCGACACCGACATCACGCTCGCCGACCTGCAGGGCGTGCTGCTCGAGTTCGTCCGGGCGATCTTCGGCGCCGAGCGCGAGATCCGGCTGCGGCCGCACTACTTCCCGTTCACCGAGCCGAGCGTCGAGGTCGACGTCTCCTGCTTCAAGTGCGCCGGCAAGGGGTACCTCGCCGACGGGTCGCACTGCAACCTCTGCAAGGGCTCGGGCTGGATCGAGATCCTCGGCTCGGGGATGGTCGACCCCAACGTGCTCGGCTTCGTCGCGGCCAACGGCTACGACCCCGACAAGGTGCAGGGGTTCGCGTTCGGCATGGGCATCGAGCGGATCGCGATGCTCCGCCACGGGGTGCCCGACCTGCGCCTGTTCTTCGACAACGACGTCCGCTTCCTGGAGCAGTTCGGCTCATGAGGGTTCCCTACGCCTGGCTGCGCGAGTACTGCGATCCCGGCCTGACCGCCGCCGAGCTGTCCGAGCGCCTCGACCTGACCGGCACCGAGCTGGAGCGGATCGAGGCGGTCGGCGTGCCGTCGGCGGACGGCTTCGTCGTGGGCCACGTTCTCGCCGCCGAGCAGCACCCCAACGCCGATCGGCTGAAGGTCTGCACCGTCGACGTCGGCGCCGGCGAGCCGTCGACGATCGTCTGCGGCGCACCGAACGTCGCCGCCGGGCAGACCGTCGCGGTCGCGCTCCCGGGCGCGGTGATGCCGGACGGCACGAAGCTCGGCGCCGCGAAGCTGCGTGGTGTCGAGTCGGCGGGGATGATCCTCGCCGAGGACGAGCTGGGCCTCGGCGACGACCACGCCGGGATCGTCGTGCTCGACGACGGGCCGGCCGCAGGCACGCCGCTGGCGCAGCTCGCCGCGATCGCGGACGAGGCGCTCGAGCTGGAGATCACCCCGAACCGGCCCGACTGCCTCGCCGTCTACGGGGTCGCCCGCGAGGTCCACGCCGCGACCGGCGCGCCGCTCGCCGCCGATCCGACCGACGCCGACGCCGAGCCCTCCGGGACCGACGCCGCGACCGACCACGCCGCCGTCGAGATCGCCGATCCCGACGTCTGCCTGCGCTTCACCGCTCGCGTCTTCGACGGCGTGGAGGTCGGCCCGTCGCCACTGTGGCTGCGCCAGCGGCTGGTCGCGGCCGGCCAGCGGCCGATCTCCAACGTCGTCGACATCACCAACTACGTGATGCTGCTCTGCGGCCAGCCGCTGCACGCCTTCGACCTCGACAAGGTCCGCGGCGGGCGGATCGTCGTCCGGCGCGCCCGCGACGGTGAGGCGATGACCACCCTCGACGACGTCGAGCGGACGTTCGACCCCTCGATCGCGCTGGTCTGCGACGCCGAGGGGCCGTCGGGCATCGCCGGGATCATGGGCGGCCAGATCTCGGAGGTCTCGCAGGGCACCACGCGCGTGCTGATGGAGGCCGCGACCTGGGTCGGGCCGAACGTCCTGAAGACCTCGAAGGCGCTCGGGCTGCGCTCGGAGGCCTCGACCCGGTTCGAGAAGCAGCTCCATCCCGAGCAGGCGATCGCCGCCCAGCGGCTCGCCGCGCGGCTGATGGTCGAGCTGTGCGGCGCGCGGCTGGTGCCCGGCACGATCGACGCCTACCCCGAGCCGCTGGCGCCGTCTGTCGTGACGCTCGGGCTCGACCGGCTCGCCGCGATCCTCGGCGTGCGGATCGACGACGCCGAGGTCGAGCGGATCCTCGCCAGCCTCGGCTTCGCCAGCGAGCGCGACGGCGACTCACTCGCGGTCACCGTCCCGTACTGGCGCGACGCCGACGTGCGGCGCGAGGCCGACCTCGTCGAGGAGATCGCCCGCGTCCACGGGCTCGACAAGCTGCCGACAACCCTGCCGGCGCGGGAGCGGGCGGTCGGCCGGCTGACCCACGGCCAGCGGCTGCGGCGGCGGCTCGAGGACGCGCTGCGCGACCGTGGCATGGACGAGATCGTCGCCTGGAGCTTCACCGCGCCGGCGACGCTGGCGAAGCTGCGGCTGGGCGACGAGCCGGCGCTGACGCTCGCCAACCCGCTCAGCGAGGACCACTCGGTGATGCGGCCGCTGCTGCTGGGCGGCCTGCTCGACGCCGCGCGCCGCAACGCCGCCCACGGCGCGGGCGCGGTCGCGCTGTTCGAGTCCGCCCACGTCTACGCGCCTGACGGTCCGCTCGACGCCCCGCGGGGCAGCCCCGGCGGGGCGACGCCGGCGGCCGAGCGCCACCACGTCGCCGGCCTGATCACCGAGTCCGCGCCGGCGACCTGGCGCAGCCCCGCCGGCGCCGCCGACTTTTACGCCGCCAAGGGGTACGTCGAGGCTCTGCTCGCCGTCGCCGGCCTCGAGCTGACGGTCGAGCCGCTGCGCGACCGGCGCTACCTGAATCCCGGACGGGCAGCGATCGCGTTCGCGTCGCGCGGCCAGGGCGCCGGCGAGCCGGTCGCCGTCGGCTGGGTCGGCGAGCTGCACCCGCTGGTGGCGGGCGAGTGGGACCTCGACGGCGCGGCGGCCTTCGAGCTCGACGCCGACCGCCTCGCCGAGCTGACCGACGGCGCGCTCGCGACCTACGACGACGTCACGAGCTTCCCGGCCGTGCGCCAGGACATCGCCGTCGTTCTCGCGGCCGACGTGCCCGCGGCGCGGGTCGCCGAGGTCGTCCTCGACGCCGGCGGCGAGCTGCTCGCGCGCGCCGAGGTCTTCGACGTCTACGAGGGCGAGCAGGTGGGGGAGGGCAACCGCTCGCTCGCGCTTGCGCTCGAGTTCCGCGCGCCGGACCGCACTCTGACCGAGGACGATGTCGTCGAGCGGCGGGTCGCCATCGAGGGGGCGCTCGCCCAGATCGGAGGGCGGCTCCGTGGTTGAGCACCGGGTCGCCGTCGTCGGCGCGGCCGGGTTCGGCGGCGCGGTCGCAGCTTCCATCCTCGCCGCCCACCCGTTCGTGCAGCTGACCGCGCTGACCGCGCGCAGCGATGCCGGCCGGCGGCTGCGCGACGTCTACCCCCAGCACCGCGTCGACCTCGTTATGGACGAGCTCGACGTCGACCGGATCGCCGAGGTCGCCGACGCGGCGCTGATCGGCTACCCGCACAAGGCGGCGGCCCCGGTCGTGCGCGAGCTGCGTGCGCGGGGGGTGAGGGTCGTCGACCTATCGGCCGACTTCCGGCTCTCCCGGGAGCTCTACGAGCGCGAGTATCAGCCGCACGAGGCGCCCGAGCTGCTCGGTGAGGCCGTCTACGGCCTGCCGGAGATCGGCCACCGCGAGGCGATCGCCCACGCCGATCTCGTCGGCTCGCCGGGCTGCTATCCGACGGCGTCGCTGCTCGGGCTGTGGCCGCTGCGCGAGCTGGCCGCCGATGCGATCGTCGACGCCAAGTCCGGCGTCTCGGGCGCGGGCCGCGAGCCGAACGCGACCACCCACTTCGTCGCGGTCGACGAGACCGTCAAGCCCTACAAGGTCGAGGGCCACCGCCACCGCGCCGAGCTCGACCAGGAGCTGGCCGGGCTGTCGGTGACCTTCACGCCGCACCTGCTGCCGATCGACCAGGGGCTGATGGCCAGCTGCTACGTCACGCCGAAGCGGCCGGTGACCGGCGACGAGGTGCGCGAGATCTTCGAGGACGCCTACGGCGACGAGCCGTTCGTCGAGCTGGCCGACGCGCCGCCGGGCGTGCGTGAGGTGCGCGAGACCAACCTCTGCCGCATCCACGCGACCGTCGAGCCGGCGACCGGCCGGGTGCTCGTCTTCGCGGCGATCGACAACCTCTGGAAGGGCGCCGCCGGCCAGGCCGTCCAGGCGCTCAACCTGATGCTCGGCCTGCCCGAGACCGCGGGGCTGATCCGGTGAGCTTCTTCGGCTCGCGCTGGGTGCGGCGGCCCGACCACGTCACCGAGCTGGCTCCCTCGGCGCTGCCGGCCGGCTTTCGCGCCGCCGGTGTCCACGCCGGGATCAAGCCGCCGGGGGAGGGCGGCGTGCCCGGCGCCCTCGACGTCGGCCTGCTGGTCTCCGATCGCGAGCAGACCACCTCGGCCGCCCGCTTCTGCGACAACGCGCTCGTCGGCGCGCCGGTCGCGGTCACCTCCGAGGCGCGGCTGGACGGCCTGCGCGCACTGCTCGCCAACTCCGGCAACTCGAACGTCGCCGACGGCGACCGTGGCCTGGCGACCGCGCGCGCCTCCCAGCAGGCGGCCGCCGCGGCGCTCGGCGTCGATTCCGACCGGGTCGCGCTCGCCTCGACCGGCGTCATCGGTCGCGAGCTGCCGCGCGCCGCGCTGCTCGCCGGGGCCGAAGCCTGCACGGCAGCGCTCGGCGACGACGCCGGCGACTTCTCCGAGGCGATCCTGACCACCGACAAGGGGCCCAAGCGGGCATGTCTCGAGGTCGCGCTGCCGTCGGGGCAGACCGTCCGGCTCGCCGGCCAGGCCAAGGGCGCCGGGATGATCTCGCCGCGGTTCGCGACGATGTTCTGCTTCGTGCAGACCGACGCCGCGCTGGAGGCGGCGACCGTCGACCTGCTCACCGGCGTCTGCGTGAAGCGGTCGTTCGACAGGATCTCCGTCGACGGACAGCTCTCGACCTCCGACACGGTGATCGTCATGGCCAATGGCGCGTCGGGCGTGCAGGTCGCCGCCGAGAGCCCCGACGAGCTGGCGCTCGGCGAGGCGATCGACGCGCTGATGCGCCAGCTCGCGCTCGAGCTGGTCGCCGACGGCGAGGGCGCCACCCGCGTCGGCCGCGTCCACGTGCGTGGCGCCGCCGAGGCCGTCGAGCCGGTCGCGCGCGCGGTCGCCGACTCGCCGCTGGTCAAGTCGGCGCTGCTCGGCGCCGACCCGAACTTCGGCCGCATCCTGCAGTCGGTCGGCCAGGCGCTCGGCGCCGGCACGCCGTTCGTCGTCGACCTCGCGATCGAGGGCATTCCGGTCTGCTCGGCCGGCGTAGTGCTCGACCTCGACGCCGAGACGTGGAGGAAGCTCGAGTGCGCGGTCGAATCGCCGGAGGTGGACATCGACCTGTCGCTGCCCGGCGCGGGCGGCTCCACCGAGGTCTTCTTCAGCGACCTCACCCACGAATACGTCCGCATCAACTCCGAGTACTCCACGTGAGGACTACAACAACAGCAGGTCACCCACGGCTAGAGCCGGGAGAGCCTGGGCTGGCGGTCCGTGGCGCGGGCGTACAGACGAAGGGGAGTCGGCCGACATGACGACCGGCAGGCGCACACGCGACGTAGCGACGATCCTCGAGGCGCTGCCTTACATCAAGCGCTTCCACGGCCGCACGGTCGTGATCAAGTACGGCGGCGCGGCGATGACCGACGACGCGCTCAAGGAGGAGTTCGCGCGCGACGTGGTGCTGCTCAAGTACGTCGGGCTGAACCCGATCGTCGTCCACGGCGGCGGTCCCGACATCACCGCCTACATGGAGCGGCTCGGGATGAAGGTCGAGTTCGTCGACGGCCTGCGCGTCTCCGACGCCGACACCGTCGAGGTCGCGAAGATGGTCCTCGTCGGCAAGCAGAACAAGGACATCGTCCTGCGCATCGGCCGCCACGGCCAGCCGGCGGTCGGTTTGTGTGGCGACGACGGCCGGCTCTTCACGGTGCGCAAGCAGCTCGCCGGCGAGGTCGACATCGGCTTCGTCGGGGAGATCGAGCGCGTCAACGCCGACGTGCTGCACCACATCGCCGAGGACTACATCCCGGTCGTCGCCTCGGTCGGGGCCGATGCCGACGGCACCTCCTACAACGTCAACGCGGACGCGGCCGCGGCCGCGGTCGCCGCCGCCGTCGGAGCGTTCAAGGTGATCTTTCTCACCGACGTCAACGGCTGGCGCGCCGACGCCGGCGACCCCGACTCGCTGATCGCCCAGGCGTCGCTCGACGAGGTGCGCGAGCGGATCGCCGACCTCCAGGGCGGGATGCGGCCGAAGCTCGAGGCTTGCGTCGACGCGCTCGCCGGCGGGGTGCCCGAGGCACACATCCTCGACGGCCGGGTGCCGCATTCGCTGCTGCTCGAGCTGTTCACCGACAAGGGGATCGGGACGAAGCTGTTCCGCTGAGCCGATGACGCTCTCCGACCTCCAGCAGCTCGAGTCGCGCGCGGTGATGGGCACGTACGTGCGCCAGCCGGTCGAGTTCGTCCGCGGCGCGGGCACCCGCCTCTACGACGATGCCGGCAACGAGTACCTCGACTTCCTCGCCGGGATCTCGGTCGTCCAGATCGGACACTGCCACCCCGACCTGGTGCGCGCGGTCTCCGAGCAGGCCGGCCGCCTGATGCACGTCAGCAACCTCTTCTACACCGCGCCGGCGATCGAGCTGGCCGGCCGGCTCTCCGACCGCGGGCTTGGCGGCACGTCGTTCCTCTGCAACTCCGGCGCCGAGGCGATCGAGTGCGCGCTCAAGCTGGCGCGCCGCCACCGCGCGGGCGGCGGGTTCGTCGTGATGGAGGGCGGCTTCCACGGCCGCACGATGGGCGCCCTCTCCGCGACGCCGCAGGAGGCCAAGCAGGCGCCGTTCGCACCCCTGGTGCCCGGCTTCGCGACGGTGCCGCGCGACGACGGCGCGGCGCTCGCCGCGGCCGTCGGACCCGACACCGCCGCGGTGCTGATCGAGCCGATCCAGGGCGAGGGCGGCATCCACCCGCTCTCTGAGGAGACCCTGCGCGCTGCGCGCGAGGCCTGCGACCGCCACGGCGCGCTGCTGATCTTCGACGAGATCCAGTGCGGGATGGGCCGCACCGGAGACCTCTGGGCCTGGCAGGGAATCGGCGTGCGTCCCGACGTGATGACGGCCGCAAAGGGGCTCGGCGGCGGGCTGCCGATCGGCGCCTGCCTGACCACCGCCGAGGTCGCCGACACACTGCGGCCCGGAGATCACGGCTCGACGTTCGCCGGGGGACCGGTCGTCGCCGCCGGCGCCCACGCCGTGCTCGACGTCGTCGACGACCCCGCCTTCCTCGCTGCCGTCGCGGTCAAGGGCGAGCGACTCTCCGCCGGCCTCGCAGCGCTCGGCCTCGACGTCCGCGGCCGTGGACTGATGCTCGCCTTCGCCCACGACGACGCCCCGGCGCTCGCCGGCCGCCTGCTTGCCGAGCACCGCCTCGTCGTCAACGCCACGGGCCCCGACACGGTCCGCCTGCTGCCGCCGTTGACGGTCACCGACGCCGAGATCGACGACGCCGTCGCGCGGGTCGGCGCGGCGCTCGGCTAGACCGGCCCCGCCCGCTCGCGCCACGGAGCCTCCAACTCGGGGCCGTCCGGTGCCGGCCCTGGGAGCGCGGGGGCATCGCGTCGCGTCAGGCCCTGGATCACGAGCGTGAGGTAGCGTCGCCGCAGCGCCGCGGTGCGGTCACGGTCGGGGCGGTCGAGGGTCGCGAGCTGAGCGAGTAGGAGCGTAAGGTCGGCACCGGTGACGTCGGCACGGATCGCTCCCGCCGCCTGGGCGCCCTCGACCAGCGCTTGCATCGCCTCGTTCGCTTCGTGGGCGAGCACGAAGAGGTGGGCACCGGGCTCGAAGCTGCCGAGCAGGCCGGCGAGGCGCAGCGTGCCGGAGTCGAGGTACCAGCGCAGGAATCCGACGAGCCCGTCGTGCGGGTCCTGCTCGGCCAGCGCCAGCTCGGCCGCGGCGAGGATCCGGCCCATCCCGTCCGAGCAGACTCGCTCGAGGAGCGCCTCCTTGCTGGCGAAGCGGCGGTACAGCGACGCCTGGCCGACCCCGGCCCGATCTGCGACCGCCGAGATCGGGGCAGACGGGTTCTCGCAGAAGGCGGCCAGTGCCGCGTCGAGGATGCGCCGGTCGTTGTCGCGGGCCTCCGCCTGGCGGCCACGCAGTCGAGTCGAAGCCATCGGCTTACCCTAGCGGACTATGGGAGTCCGTTTGATAGTGTCAATCGGACTGGTGTAGTCCGATAGCTGAAGGAGAGCCATGGAACGCCGCAGCGTGTTCGTCACCGGGGCCACTGGGAAGGTCGGTCGCCAGCTCGTCGCCGGACTCCTCGACGAGGGCGTCGAGGTCTCCGCTCTGGTCAGGCGGCCGTCCACGGCCGCACTGCCCGCGCAGGTGGAGACGGTCGAGGGCGACTTGCGACGGCCCGAGACGCTCGCCGGGGCCGCCGACGGCGCGGACGCCGCCTTCCTGCTGTGGCCGGAGTTCTCGTCCGAGGGCGCAGCGGATGTCGTAGCTGCGCTCGCAGGATCGGTTGGGCACGTCGTCTACCTCTCGTCCGCCCGTCTCCAGCGTGGCGAGGTCGGAGCCACCGAGGGCGTCTGGTCGGCGGTCGAGCAGCTCGTCGAGGACGCCGGGGTGAGCAGGACCTTCCTGCGCGCTGGCGGGTTCGCCGCGAACACGCTCGCCTGGGCCGACCAGATCCGCGCGGGGGATGTGGTGCGGTTGCCTCACCTCGCGGCGGCGCGGGCGCTCGTGCACGAGCGCGATCTCGCCGACGTCGCTGTGCGTGCACTGCTCGACGAACGATACGCCGGTCAGGCCCTGACACTGACCGGACCCGAGGTTCTCACCCAGCGGCAGCAGGTGCAGGCGATCGGCGCGGCGATCGGTCGTCCACTGCGGGCGGAGGCGGTTTCCCCCGCCGTCGCTCGGGACGAGTTGGCCGCGGAGATGGGGTCCGACTTCGCCGCCGCGGCGATCGGGCACTGGGCGAGTCTCATCGACGACCCCGAGCGCGTCAGCGACGACGTCGAGTGGGTGACCGGCCGCGCGGCGCGCCGGTTCCAAGAGTGGGCGAGCGACCATGCGGGCGACTTCCTCGCCGGTGGGGTCGAACTCGCCGACGGCGCGGCGGGCGTCCCCGATCCGTCCCGAGGAGGGTGACTGGTACCGTGCCGGCGCGATGAGCGAGACGACACAGCCGCCGATCGGTTCCTACGAGGCCGGGCCTGGCGACGTGCGCCGCGTGCTGTTGCTCTACTCCGGTGGGCTTGACACCTCGGTGATGCTGAAGTGGATCCAGGACCACTACGGGGCCGAGGTCGTCGCGCTGACGCTCAATCTCGGCCAGCCGGGGGAGAACTACGACGTCGTCCGCGGCAAGGCGCTCGACCTCGGCGCGCTCGCCTGCGAGATCGTCGACGCGCGCGAGGAGTTCGCCCACGACTACGTGCTGCCCGCGATCAAGGCCAACGCCCTCTACGGCGGCGGCTACCCGCTGTTCACCGCGCTCGGCCGGCCGCTGATCGCCAAGATCGCCGTCGAGAAGGCGCGCGAGCACGGCTGCGACGCGGTCGCCCACGGGTGCACCGGCAAGGGCAACGACCAGGTCCGGATCGACTCGACGGTGCTGGCGCTGGCGCCGGAGATGAAGATCGTCGCGCCGGTGCGCAACTGGCAGATGGGCCGCGAGGAGGAGATCGCCTACGCGCGCGAGCACGGCATCCCCGTCAAGGGCGGCACCGAGGCGCCGCCCTACTCGATCGACGACAACATCTGGGGCCGCTCGTCGGAGGGCGGTCCGATCGAGGATCTCGACGAGCCGCCGCGCGACGACGTCTTCGAGCTGGTCGCCGATCCGCGCGAGGCGCCCGACGAGCCGCAGGACCTGGTCGTCGGCTTCGAGCGGGGCTGCCCGGTCTCCCTCGACGGCGAGCGGCTCGGCCTCGTCGAGCTGATCGACCGTACCGCGGCGATCGCCTCGCGCCACGGGGTCGGGACCGTCGACCACATCGAGGATCGGATCGTCGGCCTGAAGGTCCGCGACCTCTACGAGGTGCCGGCCGCCGAGGTGATCCTCAGCGCGCACGCCGAGCTGGAGAAGCTCGTCGGCACGATCCACCAGAACCGCTTCAAGCGCTCGCTCGACGAGCAGTGGGCCTTCCTCGTCTACGCCGGACTCTGGTACGAGCCGCTGCGCGAGAACCTCGACGCCTACATGGAGTCCGTCAACGAGCAGGTGACCGGCGAGATCACCGTCCGGCTCTACAAGGGTCGTGCCCAGGTCGTCGCCCGTCGGTCGCCCAACGCCCTCTACGACCAGGCGCTCGCTGGCTTCGGCGAGTCCGGCGGCCTCTTCTCACAGCAGTCGAGCCCCGGCTTCATCGAGCTGTGGACGCTGCAGTCGCGGATGGCTTACGGGATCCGCAACCGGGGTAACCAGCGGTAGTGAACTCCAACAAGGGCTACACGACGCTCGGCTGGCTGGTCTGGCACATCGGCCGTCGGGCCACCAAGCGCAAGGCCACCCGCAACCGCTCCAAGGTGATCGCCGCCGGCGCCGTCGCTGGCGTCGCCGCGGTCGGCATCGCGTTGGCGGGCCGGCGCGCGTGCTCCGGCGGGGACGAGTAGCGCCACCACCGCCCACCCGCGACGGCGGACGGCTTTAGGGGCTGCGCCGCTCGGGGGCGGGGTAGTCGTCGCGCACGGGACGGTCGTCCGGAGGAGGGCCGTCGTCCGGCAGGGGGTCGGCGGCCGCCGGCCCGAGTGCGCCCACCTCCTCGGAGTCCGCGTCCGGCGGCTCGATGGCCTCGGGGCCGGTCTCCGGCTCGGTGTCCGGCGCGGGCGGTGGAGGCTCGGCCGGGGCGTCTCCGTCGCGGCGCTCGCCACGGGTCTGGAAGCGGGTCCCGATCGTGATCAGCAGCACCAGGATGCCGATGCCGATGAACAGCGCCGTCGGCGCCGTCTCGCCGGAGAAGCCGGCGAGGAACGGCAGCGCGATCAGCAGGATCGCCAGCACGTAGTCGAGCGCGACGTGCGCGGGGCGGGGGATCTCGTCGATCAGGCTGGTCGGGCCGTCGGTCGCGGCGGCGATCGCCAGCACGGCGACCCCGACGACGATCGACAGCGCCGTCGCCGCGCCGCTCTGGAAGTCGAGCAGGAACGGCGCCACCACGAACGCCAGGCCGATCAGGTACTCCACGACGCCGTGGAGGAACAGGGGGATCGGGCCGTTGCGCATCATGCGAGGCCTGTATACCCAGCCCTGGCGTCGATCATGTAACGGCCGGGGCGAGGGGCTCCTCGGCCTGCTTCCCGCAACGAGCGGGAACGCTTCGGTGACAGCTTCGAGTCGTCTTCGGCCACGCGTATATTCGGACCCCCGATGACCTGCGCGCACCTCCACGTCCACTCCGAGTACTCGCTGCTCGACGGTGCCGCCAAGATCGACCGGCTCGCCGAGCGCGCGGCGGCCTACGGGCAGCCCGCACTGGGCCTCACCGACCACGGCGTGATGAACGGCGCGGTCGAGCACTACAAGGCGTGCGCGAAGCACGGCATCAAGCCGATCCTCGGCCTCGAGGCCTACTACGTCGACGACGTCAAGACCGAGGCGACCCGCTACGAGCGCAACCACCTGACGCTGCTCGCGGCCTCCGACGAGGGGTTTCGCAACCTCGTCAAGCTCACCTCAGCCGGCTTCCTCGAGGGCTACAAGCGCGGCAAGGCCAACGTCGACATGTCGTTGCTCGACCGCCACTCCGGCGGGATCATCGCCCTGACGGGTTGCCTGGCCTCGCGCTTCTGCCAGCGGCTGGTGGCCGACAACCCGGCCGAGGCGCGTGCCCACGTCGACGAGCTGATGCAGGTCTTCGGCTCCGACAACGTCTACTTCGAGATCCAGCGCAACGGCATCGACGACCAGAACAAGGCCAACGAGGGGATCGCCCGGATCGCCCGCGAGGTCGGCCGTCCGCTGGTCGCAACCGGTGACGTCCACTACCTGGGCCGCGAGGACTACGACAACCACTCGGCGCTGCTCTGCGTCCAGACCAAGAGCACGCTCGCCGAGCCGAAGCTCACCTTCGACACCAACGAGTTCTACCTCAAGGACTCCGCCGAGATGGCCGAGCAGTTCGCCGCCTGGCCGGAGGCGGTGCCGACCACGCTGGAGATCGCCGAGCGCTGCGCGGTCGACATCGAGCTGGGCAAGATGCTGATTCCCAGCTACCAGACGCCTACCGCCGAGCCCGAGGGCGCCTACCTGCGCCGGCTCGCCGAGGAGGGGCTGCGCCGCCGCTACGGCGATCCGCCGCCCGCCGAGGCCGTCGAGCGCCTGGACATGGAGCTCGAGGTGATCGGACGGATGGGCTTCGACGCCTACTTCCTGATCGTCTGGGACTTCGTCAAGTACGCCAAGGACCAGGGGATCGGCGTCGGTCCGGGTCGCGGCTCTGCTGCCGGATCGATCGTCTCCTACTGCCTGAACATCACCGAGGTCGACCCGCTCGCCTACGGCCTGCTGTTCGAGCGCTTCCTCAACCCCGAGCGCGTGTCGATGCCCGATATCGACATCGACTTCTCGGTCAAGGGCCGCGAGCGTGTGATGCGCTACGTCGCCGAGAAGTACGGCCGCGAGTCGGTCGCCCAGATCATCACCTTCGGCAAGATGCTCCCGCGCAACGCCACGCGCGATGCCGCGCGCGTGCTGGGGCTCGACTACGGCACCGGCGACCGGCTCGCGAAGCTGATCCCCGAGCCGGTGATGGGCCGCTCGAAGACCTTCGACGAGTACCTCGTCGAGGAGCCCGAGTTCAAGCGCGCCTACGACTCCGAGCCCGACGCCCGTCGGGTGATCGACACCGCCAAGGGCCTCGAGGGGATCGTCCGCAACGCCGGCATCCACGCCGCCGCGGTCGTGATCGCCGACCGGCCGCTGACCGACATCGTCCCGCTCCAGTTGATGGAGGACCGCGGCGCCTCCGTCGACGGCGAGCGCGCCTACCGCACCGTCACCCAGTACTCGATGAAGCCGATCGAGGAGATCGGCCTGCTGAAGATGGACTTCCTCGGGCTGCGCAACCTCGACGTGATCGAGGACTGCCTGCGGATCATCGAGGAGTCGGGGCGGCCCAAGCCGGACATGGCGTCGCTGCCACTCGACGACGTCAAGACCTACGAGATGATGGCGCGCGGCGACTCGATCGGCGTCTTCCAGTTCGAGTCCGAGGGCATGCGCGAGGCCCTGCGCAAGGTCCGTCCGACCGAGTTCGAGGACCTCGTCGCGCTCAACGCCCTCTATCGCCCAGGCGCGATGCGCCACATCGACACCTACGCGCGCAACAAGCGCCAGCCCGACGCCGTCTCCTACATCGACGAGCGGCTGCGGCCGATCACCGAGGCCACCTACTCGGTGATCCTCTACCAGGAGCAGTCGATGCAGATCGCCAAGTCGATCGCCGGCTTCTCCGGCGCCGAGGCCGACGACCTGCGCAAGGCGATCGGCAAGAAGAACCGCGAGGCGATGGCGGCGCTGCGGGCGCGCTTCTTCGAGGGCGCGCGCGCCAGCGGCACCGCCGAGAGCGTGATCGACGAGCTGTGGGCGGTCAACGAGGCCGCCGCCGACTACTCCTTCAACCGTAGCCACGCCGCCTGCTACGGCCTGATCTCCTACCGCACCGCCTGGCTGCGGGCGAACTTCCCGGCCGAGTACATGGCGGCCCTGATCTCGTCGGTGATGTCGACCAAGGACAAGGTGCCGTTCTTCGTCACCTGCTGCGACGACATGGGCATCGAGGTGCTGCCGCCAGACGTCAACAGCTCGCGCAACGACTTCGAGGTCCACGACGGCAACATCCGCTTCGGCCTGGAGGCGGTCAAGGGCGTCGGCTCGGCGGCGGTCGACGCCATCGTCGCCGCCCGCGCGGAGGGCGGCCCGTTCACCTCGCTGTGGGACTTCTGCCGCCGCGTCGACGTTCGCGCGGTCAACAAGAAGGCGATCGAGGCGCTGATCAAGTGCGGCGCCTTCGACTCCACCGGCGCGACCAGGACCGGGATGATGTCGGTGCTCGAGCAGGCCCAGGGTGCGGGACAGAAGCAGCAGCAGGACGCCGCGCTCGGCCAGGGCTCGATCTTCGAGCTCGAGGATCCAGGGCCGGGCGGCGCCCAGAGCGAGCCCGACCTGCCGGTGCCGGCCCTGCCCGACGAGCGTCCACAGCTCAACGCCTGGGAGAAGGAGACCCTCGGCCTGTTCCTCTCCAGCCACCCGTTGCGCGAGGTCCGTCACGCGTTGCGCCGCAAGGTCGACTGCTCGATCGCCGACCTGCGCGACCGCAAGGACCAGGAGTGGGTGACTGTCGGTGGGATCGTCACCGAGTGCAAGAAGATCCGCACCCGCAAGGGCGACCCGATGCTCTTCGCGACCCTCGACGATCTCGAGGGCCAAGTCGAGATGCTGGTCTTCGCCAAGGTCTATGCCGAGAACGCCGATCTGGTCGAGGTCGACCGGGTGATCACCGTCCGTGGCCGCGTCGACAAGAAGGAGGCCGGCGAGGTCAAGCTGGTCGCCCAGGAGGTCGCGATCTTCGACCCGACCCCCGAGGAGATCGAGCTCGCGGCCGCCGAGGCGGCGGCCGAGCCAGAGGTCAGCCGGATCGCCAAGCTGGTCACCCTCGAGGTGCCGGGCGATGTTCCCGAGACCCTGCTCGACGACCTCAAGCAGGTCGTCGAAGTCTTCCCGGGAGACCACCATCTGCTGCTGCGCGTCGGTGAGCGCCAGCTCAAGCTCGGCGACGACTTTCGCATCAAGGCCGAGGACAGCGCCTGCCTCGCCGAGCTGGGTCAGCTCCCCGGCGTCTCGATGGCCGCCTGACGCGCGATAGGCGTCGCATCCCGGCGGCCTCACGGGCTGGCGCCCGCTACGGCTCCCTCTTCCTTGGCCTGCTCGCCTCTCGCGCGTCAGGGTGCGATAGGCGCCGCATCCCGGCGTCATCGGAAGCCGGGCAGCTACCCTGACCTGTCGTGGAGCCGCTAGCCCTGCCCAATCTGCGCGAGCAGCATGAGTGTCGTCAGTGCTGCTCGTTCTGCGACCGCGTCGTGCATCCGGCCGGCTGCATCGAGAGCGGCTGCGAGTTCCTCTACCTGTTCGACGACGAGGACACCGGCGCCCGCTACATGGGCTGCATGAACAAGGTCTTCCACGCCGAGATCGACGTCGCCGTCTACGAGGCCGCGCAGGTCACGCGCCACGGTTACGGCGGCGTGAAGATGACCGGCCGGCCGCTGGCCCGCTGCCGCAGCACCGTCGAGCGCGCCTACGACGGACACGGCGACGCCTTCGAGTGCGTCAACCCGTCCTTCTTCGAGAAGCCGGTGGCCGACGCCTCCGACTTCGACTTGCGCGACCGGCTCTGAGCATGGCCGCCGCGGCCGGCGGGAGTCAGGCCGCCCAGGCGTCCTCGTAGTCGTCGACGACCTGCTGGACCGCTGCCCGCACGTCGTCGGGGGCGGGCGGGTCGGGCGCCCGCGCGAGCGCGACGCGGAGGGCGGCCGCCACCTCCGCCGCCGCCTCCGCGCGGTCGCGGCCGTACTGCTCGGCCAGACAGACGACGCAGTACGGGAGGGCGCTTGGGGCGCTGTCCAGGGCTGCGCCGCACCCGTCGCAGCCGCGGTCGGCGCGGATCGCTAGAAGCGCGGTGTGCCTGGTCTCGAACCGGGCCAGCCAGCGGCGGAAGTCGGGATTCTCGGCAAGTCCCATGCAGATATGCACCTTACGGTCCACATCCGCGTCCGACAAGTCCCGCCTGAGGGTTGTAACAGTACGTTCGCCCGCGGGCCGGCGCTCAGGAACTCTTGCGGCGGGCCCGGGCCCGCAGCCCGTTGCGGCGCAGCTGCCGTGCGCGGTCGATGTCGGCGGCGGTCGGTGCCTTGCCCTCCAGGCCGGGGCCCTCGAAGATCGCCGGCAGATCCTCGAAGCGCGGCTCCGAGAGGAAGGCGCCGCAGCCGCGCGTGCCGATCTCGCCCTCGCCCAGCGGGGCGTGGCGGTCGCGGTTGGAGCCCAGCGGCGTCTGGGAGTCGTTGACGTGCAGGCAGCGCAGCCGCCCGGCCCCGACCACCTCGACGCACTCGTCCATCACCTTCGCCACCGCGTCGGCGGTCCGGACGTCGTAGCCGCTGGCGAGCAGGTGGCAGGAGTCGAGGCAGAGGCCGAGCCGCCGGTCGCCGCCCGCCAGCTCGATCAGCCGCGCGAGCTCGTCGAAGGAGCGCCCGAGCGTGTTGCCGGCGCCGGCGGTGTCCTCCAACAGCAGGTCGCAGGACTCCGTCTCGGCGAGCGCCTCGCCGAGCGCGTCGCCGACCCGCGCCAGCGCCTCCGCGTGCGGCTCGCCGACCGTCGAGCCGGGGTGCAGCACCACGCCGTCCGCGCCGATCGCGTCGCCCATCGCCAGCGAGTGCTTCAGCGACGCGATCGACTTCGACCGGATCTCCGGATCCTTGGACGCGCAGTTGACCAGGTAGACCGCGTGGATGACCACCGAGCGGATCGGCCCGTCGTCCATCAGCTCGCCGAAAGCGGCCACGTCGTCGTCGCGCCAGCGGGTCGGCTTCCACATCCGTGGCGACTGGTTGAACACCTGGATCGCGTCGGCGCCGATCTCGATGCCGCGCCCGTGGGCCTTGACCAGGCCGCCTGCCGTCGAGACGTGCGCGCCGACTAGCATGCCGCCTCCGTGTCGCTCCGAGTCAGATTCGCTCCTTCGCCCACCGGCGCTCTCCACATCGGCGGAGCTCGCACCGCGCTGTTCAACTGGCTGCTCGCCCGCGGGTCCGGGGGCCAGCTCGTGCTGCGGATCGAGGATACCGACCGCGAGCGCTCGACCGAGGAGAACGTCGCGCAGATCCTCGACGCGCTCGACTGGCTCGGGATCGACCACGACGAGGGCCCGATCTTCCAGACCGCGCGCTCGGACCGCCACGCCGAGATGCTCCAGCGGCTGCTCGACGGCGGCCACGCCTACCGCTCCAACGCCACCGGCGAGAACGTCCGCGCCTGGAAGGAGCGCAACGGCGGGCGGGGCTTCCGCGGCGATCCCGAGGCCGACGGCGCTGTCCGGCTGCGCGTGCCCGACGACGGTGCCACCGTCGTCCACGACGTCATCCGCGGTGACGCCCGCTTCGAGCACGTCCACCTCGACGACCCGGTGATCGCCCGCGGCGACGGCTCGGTCCTCTACAACTTCGCCGTCGCGATCGACGACCTCGACGCCGGCATCACCCACGTCGTCCGCGGCGAGGACCACCTCTCCAACACGCCCAAGCAGCTGCTCGTGCTCGAGGCGCTCGGGGCCGACGCGCCGACCTACGCCCACCTGCCGCTGCTGCACGGACCCGACGGCAAGAAGCTCTCCAAGCGCCACGGCGCGGCGTCGGTCCAGGAGCTGCGCGACGCCGGCTACCTGCCGGAGGCGGTCCGCAACTACATCGCGCTGCTCGGCTGGTCGCTCGACGACTCGACGACGATCATGACCACCGAGCAGATGATCGCCGGCTTCGACCTCACGCGGGTCTCGAAGTCCTCGGCGGTCTTCGACGAGCAGAAGCTGCGCTGGATGAACGGCCGCTACCTGCGCGAGCTGACCCCGGCAGAGCTGGCTGAGCGGCTCGAGCGACTGCTCGGTCGCGGCGGGCTCGACCAGGCCGCTGAGCTGGCGCAGGAGAAGATGCAGACGCTCGCCGAGTTCTGGCCGCTGGCCGGATTCCTCGTCGAGCGCCAGCCCTATGACGAGAAGGCGTGGGCGAAGGTCATGGGCGACGGCGCGAAGGAGCGCCTGGCGGCCGCCCGCGAGGCGATCGCGACCGCCGAGCCGTTCGACGTCGACGGCGTCGAGGCGGCGCTGCGTGGCGTCGTCGAGCGTCTGGACGTCAAGCCGCGCGAGGTCTTCCAGCCACTGCGGGTGGCGATCGCCGGCAGCACGATCTCGCCCGGCATCTTCGAGTCGGTCGTCGCGCTCGGCCGCGACGAGACGCTCGCCCGCGTCGATGACGCGCTCGCACGCCTCTGATTCGCCGCTCAAGCCGCGCGATGCGGTGCCGATAGGTGGGCAGACCCGTCAACACCGCGGGTTCTCGAAACCGATCAGATGCCAGCAGTCGCACAACAGACACCGGCCTCCGCGGCCAGCGGCGTCGGCCGCCCGAACGAGGGCCATGGACGCCGTCTGACCGCGGCCTTCGAGGCGCTCGACGCCTTCCCCGCGCTCGCGGAGTCGCGCACCCGGCTGCTGCGCGTGGTCGGCGAGCTGCCGGCGCCGACCGGCAAGATCGTCGAGGCGATCGAGAGCGACGTGGCGCTGGTCGCCGCCATTCTGCGCGTCGCCAACCGGCGGCCCTCGCCGCGCCGCGGCAAGATCGCCGACGTCCGCGAGGCCGTCGAGCTGCTCGGCGCCGATCAGGTCGAGGCGATCGCCCACCGGCTCCAGACCTTCGACTTCTTCGAGCACAGCCCCGGCTGGAGCACCACCCCCGAGCGGTTCCGCCTGCACGCCGTCGCGACGCAGGCCGCCGCCCACCGCGTCGCGCGGACGCTCGGCGTCGACGGCGCCGCCGACGGGCTGCTCGCCGCGGCGGTCGTCCACGACATCGGCAAGCTCGTGCTCGTCCAGGCCTATCCGGCCTATCCCGACCAGATCCACGGCGACGCGCGCACGCCCGGCGAGCGTGTCCGCCGCGAGCGGCGCGAGCTGGGCGTCGACCACGCCGTCGTCGGCGGGGTCCTCGCCCGACGCTGGGGACTCCCGGGAGCACTGGCGACCACGATCGAGCGCCACCACCAGGACGACGCCGAGGACCACGCGGCGATCATCCGGCTCGCCGACATGCTCGCCCACTACGGCCAGGGCGACCCGATCGACCGCAACGAGCTGCTCGCCGCCGGCGCCGCGCTCGACCTCGCCTCCGATGACCTGCGCGCGCTGATGTACGAGTTCCCCTACGGCCAGGACGCCAACGGCGGCGCCCGCCGCCACGCCGACCCATGTCCGCTCTCGCGACGCGAGCTCGACGTGCTGCGCAAGCTGGCCGAGGGCAAGGTCTACAAGCAGATCGCCGGCGAGCTGGACCTCTCGACCTCGACCGTCCGCACCCATCTCCACAACACTTACGCGAAGCTGGGCGCGGCCGACCGGGCCCAAGCTGTCTTGACGGCCACCAGTCGTGGCTGGATCTAGGCAGCTGCCGAGGGTGGTGGCCTACGCAAGTGGCTCGGCCTCGAGCCGCTCGACCAGCACCGTGAGCGGGACGTACTCGACGTCGAGATCGCCGTGGGTCCGGAGGTACGGCTCGGACACGTCGGGGGCGACCACGTAGTTCGGGCCGCCTGGATGGAGCTGGCGGAACGAGCCGAGTGACGAGGCGTCGAACGCGCTGGCGCGCCACTTGCACTCGATGGCCACGGGACCGCGCTCGCCGCGTCGCGGGAGCACGAAGTCGATCTCGGCGCCACGCTTGTTGCGCCAGTAGCGCACCGCTCGGCGCTGAAGGCGGGCCTGGATCTCGTTGAGGACGAAGTGCTCCCAGAGCTCGCCGCAGTCGTCGGGGCGCAGGCTGTCCCAGCCGCGATAGTGGCAGACGAATCCGGTGTCGAATCCGTACACCTTCGGGGCCGCCACGATCTCGGTCGTGCGGCGGCGGCTGTAGGGGCGCACGACCTGCACGACGAAGGTGGTCTCGAGCACGGCGAGATAGTTGGAGATCGTCTGCCGGCTGACCTCGCACGGCCCCGCGTAACGTGTCGCCTCGAACATTCCGCCGCTGCTGCTGAGCAGCAGCTCGACGAAGCGGGCGAACGACCAGCGCCGCTCGAGCTTGAAGAGCTCCTGCACGTCCTTGGCCCAGTAGGAGTCGATCCATTCGACGAAGTCGCGCTCGGGAACGGTGGGCGAGAGGAAGTGCGGCGGCAGTCCGCCGTGAAGGAAGCGGTGCGAGAGGTCGTCGTCTCCGAAAGCGGTCGAGTCGGCCGCGATCATCGGCGTCAGCCAGAGTGTCTCGCGCCGGCCGGTGAGCGTGTCGCGGAACTTCGCGCTCGCGTCGAGCGTCGACGATCCCGTCGCCACGAGCCGTGTCGTGGGGAAGTGGTCGGCGGCGATCTTGAGCAGCTCTGACGGATCGGCAAGCCGGTGGATCTCATCCAGCACGATCCGCTGGCCGGTGGTGGAGCGCAGGAACGCCTCTGGGTCCTCGAGCGCGCGCCGGACCCGCGGCAACTCGCAGTCGAGGTAGACGGTGTCGTCGAGCGTCTGGCACAGCGATGTCTTGCCGCTGCGGCGCACGCCCGCGAGCCAGACGACCGAGCGGCGCTCCCAGGCGCGCTCGAGAGCCTGGAGCCAGAGAACTCTGCGAACCATATGCAAGCACGTTAGCGCTTGGTGCTACCAAACGCAATCGTGGTTGCATCTGGTGCACTGGCCCGCGAGCGCCGGACGGGCGCGGGCCGGCGGGCTCATCGGCGCGCCGTCGCGCGGTCGCGCCGCCGGGCGCGCAGCCGGTGGATCGTCAGTGCGGCGGTCAGCACGCCGGCCGAGTCGATCAGCACGTCGCGCCAGGTGCCGACGCGGCCGTCGACGAGGGTCTGGTGCAGCTCGTCGGAGATCGCGTAGCCGATCGAGATCGCGACCGCCGGGGCGAGCGCCTGCCGGCCGCCGACGCGTGTGCGGAGCGCCCACCACCAGGCGGCGCAGAGCACGAAGTACTCGACGAAGTGGGCGATCTTGCGCGCTACGAGCATCAGCGGGCCGCGGTCGACGCCGTCGCTGGGCATCGCTGAGAAGGCGAAGATCGCCGCCATCACGGCGAGCGGCACGGCGAACGGGGCGGCGGCACGGAGGGAGTTCCGCATCGCCATAACCTAGACTCGGAGGCGATGCTGGCGATCACGAGCAAGTCGCCGTACGCGGTGCGGGCGCTGGTCGAGCTGGCCCGCCGCGGGGACGATCAGCCGGTGCCGATCGGTGAGATCGCCAAGGCGCGGGGCATCCCCGTCCAGTTCCTCGAGGGCCTGTTCGCGACCCTTCGCCGCGCCGGCCTGCTCGCCAGTCAGCGAGGCGTGAAGGGCGGCTACCGCTTCGCCCGCTCCCCAGAGGAGATCACGGTGCTCGAGATCACCGAGCTGCTCGACGGAGAGCTCGGCACCGGCCCCTGCGCCGGCGACGAGGTCTGGACAGATGCCACCGCCGCACTCACCACGGTGCTGCGCGCCGCCACGATCGCCGACCTCGCCGAGCGCGAGGCCGCCGCCGGCGCGCCGGCGATGTATTACATCTGAGCGGCGTCCGGCCGTGGGCCAGCCTTTCGAGAGAGTGAAAGAAGGCGCCACTCTATCCTCCAGGCCGCCGCCGTCCGCTAGGCTCGCGCGGTGTCCGCGGGCCGCGAGCTGCCGTCCAACCCCGCCGAGCTGATTGGCGACACGCCGATGGTCGCGCTGCGGCGGATCGCGCCGGATTGCGACGCGGAGCTGGTCGGCAAGCTGGAGGTCGCCAACCCGGCCGGCAGCGTCAAGGATCGAATCGGCGTCGCGATGATCGACGCCGCGGAGGCGGCGGGGGAGATCGAGCCGGGCGTCACCACGATCGTCGAGGCGACGTCGGGCAACACCGGCATCGCGCTGGCGTTCGTCTGCGCCGCGCGCGGCTACGAGCTCGTGCTCGCGATGCCCGAGGGGATGAGCCGCGAGCGCCAGAGCCTGCTGCGCCTCTACGGCGCCGAGGTCCAGATCACCGAGTCGATGGGCGGGATGGACGAGGCGGTCGCCGCGGCGCGCGAGATCGCCGCCGAGCGGGCGCCCGCGTTCATCCCCGACCAGTTCTCCAACCCGGCCAACCCCGAGATCCACCGCCGCACCACCGCCGAAGAGATCTGGCGCGATCTCGACGGCCGCGTCGACGTGCTGGTCGCCGGCGTCGGCACCGGCGGCACGATCACCGGCGCCGGCCAGCGGCTCAAGGAGCTCAACCCCGATCTGCGCGTGGTCGCCGTCGAGCCGGCCGGGTCGCCGGTGATCTCGGGCGGACGGCCGGGCCCGCACCGCATCCAGGGGATCGGTGCCGGCTTCGTGCCGGCGGTGCTCGACCGCGACGTGCTCGACGCGGTGATCGCCGTCACCGACGACGACGCGATCACGACCGCCCACCGCTGCGCGCGCGTCGAGGGAGTGCTCGCCGGCATCTCCTGCGGGGCCGCGCTGTGGGCGGCGATCGAGGTCGGATCGCGCCCCGAGATGTCGGGCCGGCGGATCGCCGTGATCCTGCCCGACAGCGGCGAGCGCTACGTCAGCGCGCCCTTCTTCGCACCGTAGCCGCGCGCCTGCGCCACAATCAATGTCAGTCATGCCCGGCATCGACACCTTCAAGCGCGTGGTGCGCGAGGTGCGTCAGGACCTCGCCGCCGCCGAGCAGCGCGACCCCGCCGCCCACGACGTCGGCCGCGTGGAGATCCTGCTCACCTACGGCGGCGTCCACGCGCTGCTCTCCCACCGCATCGCCCATGCCCTCCACGAGGCTGGGGTGCCGGTGCTGCCGCGCTTCCTGGCGAATGTCACGAAGGTGATCACCGGGGTCGAGATCCATCCGGCGGCGAGGATCGGCGAAGCGCTGTTCATCGATCACGGTGCCGGGGTGGTGATCGGCGAGACCGCCGAGATCGGCGACAACGTCACGCTGTATCAGGGAGTGACGCTCGGCGGGACCGGCTTCGAGGGCGGCAAGCGCCACCCGACGGTCGGCAACAACGTCGTTGTCGGCTCGGGCGCCAAGCTGCTCGGCCCGATCACCGTCGGGCGCTGCGCGAAGATCGGCGCCAACTCGGTCGTCATCCACGACGTCCCGTCGAACTCGACGGTGGTCGGCAACCCCGGCCACCCGGTGCGCGTCGACGGCAAGCGTCCCGAGGGGCCCGACGCCGACTGGGCCCACCTGCCCGACCCGGTCGCCGACGCGCTGAAGGGGATGGCCGAGCGGATCGGTGAGCTGGAGGAGATGGTCGCCGAGCTGACGGGCGCCGAGCCGCCCGAGCAGCCGGCCACCGCCCGGCCCCTGCGTCGCGGCGCCGGCAGCGACCCTGCCGCCGGCTGACGCGCACACTCGCCACAACTCTCACCTGACGAGGCTCAGTAGGCGGTCGTGCGCGTGCGGTGGCGGGGGACCGCCTTGTAGCGGGGCTGCTGACCGCGGTTCCACAGCCAGTTGTCGAGCACCCGCGGCGCCACGCCCAGCGCGGCTGCGATCGCCTCGCAGGCGACGACGCCGCAGGCACGGATCTCGCGCTCGGCCTCGCCCGGCGGCAGCAGCTCGCCCGCGTCGATCGCCGTCGCGAGCCGCTCGGAGTAGACCAGCACGCCGTCGACGCGCAGCACGTGGGGGACGAGGTTGTCGGCGAAGATCGTCAGCCGGTCGAGGTCGGCGAACGCGGCGACGCCGGCCAGCGCGAGGTCGGCCGTCGCGATCTGCGCCCGCTTGTAGAAGCCAGGATCCTCGAACAGCGGCATGCCGGCGGCAAGCTGCTCGGCGAGCCGCTCAGCCGAACCGCCGGCGGCGGCCACCACGTCGAGCGCCGCGCGGTCTCCAAGGAAGTCGCCGAGCTCGTGTAGCGCCAGCGCGTAGAGGCCCATCAGCTCGTGGCCGGGGTCCTGGCCGAGCACCGCGGCGACCGTCTCCGCGTCGAGGCGGCCCAGCTCGGCCGCGCTCCACGGGCCGGCGGCCCGGAAGTGGTCGGTCAGCGCCCAGGCGATCGTGTTGTAGCCCGAGCAGTCGGGCCGCTTGCGCAGCGTCGGGAACCAGCCCGAGCCGAAGTTGATCGCGTCGAGCGTCAGCGTGAACGCCGCCACCTGCTCCGGCGTGCCCTCGAGGAAGTGGCGCTCGGGGTCGAGCGCCGGCGGCGGTCCCGGCTCGATCTCGCCGACCCGGTCCAGGTCGATCCGCACCTCGCGCGCCCCCTCCGCGATCTCCGCGCACCGCTCCCGCACCTCGTCGCAGAGCCCCATCGGGAAGGTATATCGCGCTCGCTCGTCACCGTTCTGCGACGCGCTTGGCACTCGATGGCGCCCACACGCGTGTCGGCAAGGCCGACGATCCGACGGTGCCCGAGATCTGCCGCTTCAGCGGAGTGATCGTCCAGATGTTCTACGCCGATCATGAGCCGCCGCACTTCCACGCCGTATGCGAGGGCCGGCGAGTGGCCGTGACGATCAATGTCGCGCGGATCGTCGGCGATCCGCTGCCTCCGCGCACAGCACGTATGCTCCGCGAGCTGGTGTTGGCGCGGCGCCCCGAGCTGCGCGAGAATTGGCGTCGGGCTCGAGCAGGCGAGCCCCTGATGAAGATCGCACCACCGGACGGAGCACGATGACCGCGATAGTCGAGGCAGTGCCGTTGGAGCAGCGTTGGCTGCGGCTCACCTTCGCCGACGGCAGCGTTCACGAGGTTGACGTCGCCGGGCTCCGCGCGGGCGTGTTCGCCGAGATTCACGCCAACGACGAGGTGTTCCGCAGCGTGCGCGTCAACCGGCGGTTCGGCACGGTCGAGTGGCCCGGCGGCGTCGATCTCGACCCGGACGTGCTCCACGGCGACCGGGATCTCCCCGGCGGGGGCTCGTACCCGCGGCGCATCGTCCGCGGCCCGCGCGAGCGCCGGTCCGGCTGACGCCTCGAGTCCCCGACAGCCGGTCCGGCGCGAGGCCTATCCTCAGGGGAGTGAGCGCGACCGCCCAGGGATCCGAGCAGGCCGAAGAGGGCCGGGTCGCGGGCCTGCTGGAGGGCCTCAACGAGCCGCAGGCCGAGGCGGTGCGCCACGGCGAGGGGCCGCTGCTGATCCTCGCCGGCGCCGGCTCGGGCAAGACCCGCGCGCTGACCCGCCGGATCGCCTACCTGGTCGGCACCCGCACGGCGCGGCCGAGCGAGATCCTGGCGATCACCTTCACCAACAAGGCGGCCGCCGAGATGCGCGAGCGCGTCGAGGAGCTGGTCGGCCGCCAGGCGCGCGCGATGTGGGTGATGACCTTCCACTCGGCCTGTGCCCGGATCCTGCGCTCCGACGGCGATCAGCTCGGCTACACGCGCGGCTTCACGATCTACGACGACGGCGACTCGGTCCGTCTGGTCAAGCGCTGCATGGACGAGCTCGGCATCGACCCAAAGCGCTACCCGCCGCGCTCGATCCGCCGCCAGATCTCCGACGCCAAGAACCACATGCTCGACGCGACGGCGTTCAAGCTCAAGGTCGGGGGCTTCGTCGAGCAGGCCACCGCCGATGTCTACGAGCGCTACGAGCGGCGGCTGCGCGAGATGAACGCGATGGACTTCGACGACCTGCTGTTCCAGTCGGTCCGCCTTTTCGAGACCTTCCCGCAGGTGCTCGACCGCTACCGGCGCTCCTTCCGCTTCGTCCTCGTCGACGAGTACCAGGACACCAACCACGCCCAGTACCGCTGGCTGCGCCTGCTCGCCGACGAGCACCGCAACCTCGCGGTCGTCGGCGACGACTCGCAGGCGATCTACAGCTTTCGCGGCGCCGACATCCGCAACATCCTCGACTTCGAGCACGACTTCCCCGACGCGACGGTGGTCAAGCTCGAGCAGAACTACCGCTCCACCCAGGCGATCCTCGACGCCTCCAACGCGGTGATCGCCAACAACCGCCACCAGAAGGACAAGCACCTCTGGACCGACATCGCAGGCGGCGACCCGGTCCGCGTCCGTGAGCTCGAGGACGAGCACGCCGAGGCCCGCTACGTCGCCGGCGAGATCGAGCGCCACGTCGAGGGCGGCGGCTCGCGCAGCGACATCGCCGTCTTCTATCGGACCAACGCCCAGAGCCGGGTGCTCGAGGACACGCTCGTCCGCTACGGCGTCGGCTACCAGGTGATCGGCGGCACCCGCTTCTACGAGCGCGCCGAGATCAAGGACGCGCTCGCCTACCTCACGCTGCTGGTCAACCCTCACGACGTGGTCTCCTTCCAGCGGATCGTCAACTCGCCGCGGCGCGGGATCGGCCAGACCAGCCAGGCGCGGATCGTCAACCACGCCAACACCGTCGGCGAGCCGATCTTCGACGTCGCGCTGGCGCCCGAGGACGTGCCGGGCCTCGGCGCGGCGGCGGTCAAGGCGGTCGGCCGCTTCATGGAGACGATCGAGAGGCTCCGCGACCGCGCCGAGCGCTCGGCGGTCGGCGAGCTGCTCCACGACGTGCTGCACGAGACCGGCTACCTCGACGCGCTCGAGCAAGAGCGCACGATCGAGTCCCAGGGCCGGCTGGAGAACCTCGAGGAGCTGGTCGGTGTGGCGCGCGAGTACGACACCGTGCGCGGCGGCGCGGCGGCCCCGCCCGGCGCCGAGGCCGCCGACGGCCAGGAGCCCTCGGTCGAGGAGTTCCTCCAGCAGATCGCGCTGTTCACCCAGCAGGACGACCTCGACGACGACGAGGGGACCGTCACGTTGATGACCCTCCACAACGCCAAGGGCCTCGAGTACGACGTGGTGTTCATGATCGGCTGCGAGGACGGGGTCTTCCCGCACAGCCGGGCGATCGAGTCCGGCGACGTCGAGGAGGAGCGCCGCCTCTGCTACGTCGGCATGACCCGCGCCCGCCGCGAGCTGACGCTCACCCACGCCCGCACCCGGGCGCTCTACGGCGGCCGCGAGTGGAACGTGCCGAGCCGCTTCCTCGCCGAGATCCCCGTCGAGCTGACCGACGCCGACGAGCACGAGACCCACCGGTCGAGCCAGACCCGCTGGAGCGGCGGGGGAGGGGCCGGCGCCCCGGCGGCGCTGCGTCGCGAGCCGGCGAGCGCCGGAGCCTCCTTCGCAATCGGCGACGACGTCGTCCACGCGAAGTTCGGCGACGGCGTGGTGACCGGTGTCGAGCCGGGCGGGATCGTGATGGTCCGCTTCGCCTCCGCCGGGGAAGAGAAGAAACTGATGGCCGACTACGCGCCGCTGAAGCGCAAGGGGGACTGACCGCAATGACTGCGAGCATCATCGACGGCAAGGCCGTCGCGGCGGCGGTGCGCGAGCGCGTCGCCGCCGACGTCGAGCAGCTGCGCGAGCGGGGGATCGTCCCCGGGCTTGCGACCGTGCTCGTCGGCGACGACCCCGCCTCGGCGGTCTATGTGCGGATGAAGCGCGAGGACTGCGCCCAGGTGGGCATCGAGTCCTTCCACCACGAGCCCGGTGGCGACGTCTCCCAGGAGGACCTGGCGGCACTGATCGCCGAGCTCAACGCCGATCCGCGCGTGCACGGCATCCTGCTCCAGCTGCCGCTGCCCGGCCACCTCGACCAGGACGGGCTGATCCCGCTGATCGACCGGGTCAAGGACGTCGACGGGCTCACGTCGGCCAACGCCGGCCTGCTCGCCCAGGGCCGCCCGGAGGCGCTGGTGCCGTGCACGCCGGCCGGGGTGATGGAGCTGCTCGACCATGCCGGCGTCGAGCTGTCGGGCAAGCGCGTCGCGGTGCTCGGCCGCTCGATCCTCGTCGGCAAGCCCGTCGCGGCGCTGCTGCTCGCCGCCGACGCCACGGTCACCCACTGCCACTCGCGCACGCGCGACCTCGCCGCTGTCTGTCGCGAGTCCGACGTGATCGTGGCGGCCGTCGGGCGGCCGAACACCGTCACTGCGGACATGGTTCGCGAGGGCGCGGTGGTGATCGACGTCGGCACCAACCGCGTCGACGGCGCGCTCGTCGGCGACGTCGACTTCGGGCCTGTCGCGGAGCGCGCGGGCGCGATCACGCCGGTTCCCGGCGGGGTCGGTCCGATGACCCGCGCGCTGCTGCTCGTCAACACCGTCCGAGCCGCCCGCCTCCAGGCGGACGAAGGATCGTACGCGCGATAGCGCGCACGATCCTTCGCTCGATCTCGTAGGCTCCCCGCCGATGGACCTGCGGCGCCTCAGGGTGGGGGAGTGGCTGGCCGGCGTCGGTGGCGCCGCGTTGGCGATCTCGCTGTTCCTGCCGTGGTGGGGGCTCGATGGCGCCTGGATCGACCTCGGCCCCGGCGGGCCGGTCGACGGGCCCGGCGGAGGGGTCGACGTCGTCACCACCTGGTCGGCCTGGCAGGTCTTCTCGGTCGCAGACGTCTTCCTGTTCCTGCTCGCGCTCGGCGGGATGGCGACCTGGTGGATCGTCGCCGCCGGCCGGACGCCCGGTCCCGGCCTGATCGCCGAGGGCCTGCTGACGCCGTTCGCGCTCGTGATGGCGATCGTCGTTGCCGTCCAGGTGCTCGGCACGCCGGGGGACCTCGAGGCGCCGCCGCCGATCCCCGATCCGTCGCTGCGAGTGGGCGCCTGGATCGGCCTGCTCGCCACCTTCGCGATCCTCGCCGGGCTGCTGGTCGGGATGCGTGACGAGCGGCTCAGCCGGCCCGGCCAACCGACCGACCAGACCGGGGTGCCGGTCGCCGAGCCGCGTCCGGTCGAGACGCTGCCGGGACCGCCGGCCGCCTGACGGCCCGCCCGCCTAGAATCGCCGCTCGATGATCGACCGCGACCAAGTGCTGCACGTCGCCCGCCTCGCCCGGCTACGGCTGACCGACGCCGAGGTGGAGGCGATGACCGGCGAGCTCTCGACGATCCTCGACCACATCGAGAAGATCGGCGAGCTCGACCTCGACGACGTCGCGCCGACCTCGCACGTCGTCGCGCTCGAGAACGTCCTGCGCGCCGACGAGCCGCGGCCGAGCCTGCCGCGCGACGTCGCGCTGTCGCAGGCGCCCGACTCCGACGGCGTCGGCTTCCGCGTCCCGAGCCCCGGCGCATGAGCACCGCCGACTCCTTCGCGGCCGTCTTCGGCTCGCGCCCGAACGGCCCCACACGGCCGGTCGAGCACACCGCCGCCGAGCTGGTCGCCGCCGTCCGGGCGGGCACGCTGTCCCCGGCGGAGATCTGGGCGGAGTACGCCGCCCTGGCCGCCGACGACGACCTCAACGCCTACCTCTGGCGGGCCGAGACCGACCCCGGCGCCGACCCGGCCGCGCCGCTCGCCGGGGTCCCGGTCGCCGTCAAGGACCTCTTCTGCACCGAGGGCGTGCCGAGTGCCGCCGCCTCGCGGATCCTCGAGGGCTACCTGCCGCCATACACCGCGACCGTCGTCCAGCGGCTCCTCGACGCCGGGGCGCCGATGCTCGCCAAGACAAACATGGACGAGTTCGCGATGGGCTCGTCGAACGAGAACTCGGCGTTCGGACCGGTAGCGAATCCGTGGGACCGCACGCGCGTGCCCGGCGGCTCGTCGGGCGGCTCGGCCGCCGCCGTCGCCGCCGGCCTCGCCCCGTGGGCGATCGGGACCGACACCGGCGGCTCGATCCGCCAGCCGGCCGCGCTCTGCGGGATCGTCGGCCTCAAGCCCACCTACGGCACCGTCTCGCGCTACGGGATGATCGCCTTCGCCTCCTCGCTCGACCAGGCCGGCCCGCTGACCCGCGACGTCACCGACGCCGCGCTGGCGCTGCGCCACATGGTCGGACGGGACGTGTGCGACTCCACTTCGACCGGCCACCCCGAGGAGATCGCCCTGCCGACCGCCGAGCGGCTCGACGGGCTGCGCTTCGGCGTGCCGCCCGAGCTGACCGGCGACGGCGTCGAGCCCGGCGTGCGCGCCGTCTTCGAGGCGACGCTCGCGCGGATCGAGGAGCTCGGCGGCACGGTGACCGAGGTCTCGCTGCCGCACTCCGGACACGCGATCTCCGCCTACTACGTGCTCGCGCCGGCCGAGGCGAGCGCCAACCTCGCCCGCTTCGACGGCGTCCGCTACGGGCGCCGCGCCGACGGCGACGGCGACCTGCTCTCGCTCTATGAGCAGACGCGCGAGGAGGGCTTCGGCCCCGAGGTCAAGCGACGGATCATGCTTGGCACCTACGCGCTCTCCTCCGGCTACTACGACGCCTACTACGGCCGTGCGCAGCGGGTCCGCACGAAGATCGCCGAGGACTTCAAGGCGGCGTTCGAGCAGGTCGACGCGATCGTCACGCCGACCTCGCCGACGGTCGCCTTCGCGCTTGGCGAGCGGACCGCCGACCCGCTGGCGATGTACCTCTCCGACGTGCTGACGGTGCCGATGTCGCTCGCCGGCATCCCGGCGATCTCGATCCCCGGCGGGCTCGCAGGCGGACTCCCGGTCGGCATCCAGCTCGCCGGGCCGGCGTTCGCCGAGAACCGCGTCCTCGACGTCGCGCACGCGCTCGAGCAGGCGATCGACTTCCGGGCGGAGGCCGCCGCCCATGGCTGAGACCGCCTACGAGCCCGTCATCGGCCTGGAGATCCACGTCCAGCTGAAGACCCGGACGAAGATGTTCTGCGGCTGCGCGCTGTCCTTCGGCGAGGAGCCCAACACGCGCACCTGCCCGGTCTGCCTCGGGCTGCCGGGCACACTGCCGGTCGTCAACGCCCAGGCGGTCCAGTTCGGCCTCGAGATCGGCCTCGCGCTCGGCTGTGAGCTGGCCCCCCGGTCGATCTTCCACCGCAAGAACTACTTCTATCCCGACCTGCCGAAGGGCTACCAGGTCTCCCAGTACGACATCCCGCTGGCGCGCGACGGGCGACTCGGCGAGGTCCGCATCCACCGTGTCCACCTCGAGGAGGACGCCGCCAAGCTCGTCCATGCCGGCGCCTCGGGCCGGATCCACTCCGCCGAGGCCAGCGACGTCGACTTCAACCGCGGCGGCACGCCGCTGGTGGAGATCGTCAGCGAGCCCGATCTGCGCGACGCCGCCTCCGCCGCTGAGTGGCTGCGGCTGCTGCGCGCGACGCTGCGCCGGCTCGGCGTCTCGGACGTGAACATGGAGGAGGGATCGCTGCGCTGCGACGCCAACGTGTCGTTGCGCCCCGCCGGCAGCGACACCCTCGGGGTCAAGACCGAGCTCAAGAACATGAACTCGTTCCGCTTCATCGAGCGCGGCATCGACGCCGAGATCGCCCGCCAGGAGGCGATCCTGCGCGCCGGTGGACGGATCGAGCAGGAGACCCTCCACTACGACGTACGCAGCGGCGCGATCAGCTCGCTGCGCTCCAAGGAGGAGGCCCACGACTACCGCTACCTCCCCGAGCCCGACCTCGTCCCGGTCGTGCCGACCGCCGAGATGGTCGAGCGGGCCCGGGCAGCGATCCCCGAGCTGCCCGCCGACCGCGCCGCCCGCTTCACGGACCAGCTCGGCCTCGCCGAGGGCCAGGCGCGGCTGCTGGCCTTCCGCACCGAGGTCGGCGACTTCTTCGAGGCGGCGCTCGCCGCCGGCGATGGCGCGGTGGCTGCGCCGGCGCTGGCGAACTGGACCTGCAACGAGCTGCTTGCCGCGCTCGGCGAGGGGGCCGACCCGGCCGAGTCGAAGGTCACTCCGGCGGCGCTCGCCGCGCTGGTGCGCATGGTCGCCGCCAAGGAGGTCTCCAGCTCGGCCGGCAAGGAGGTTCTCGCCAAGCTCGTCGCCGACGGCGGCGAGCCGGCGGCGATCGTCGCCGAGGCCGGCCTCGGCCGCGCCGACGAGGGCGAGCTGGCGGCGATCGTCGAGCGGGCGATGGCCGACCAGGCCGACGCCGTCGCGAAGGTCCGCGCCGGCAACGAGAAGGCGATCGGGGCGATCATCGGGGCGATCATGCGCGAGACCAAGGGCCGGGCCGACGGCGGCGAGGTCCAGCGGCTGATCCGCGAGCGGCTGTAGCCGCTCGCCGCCGGCCACAGCGAGTAGCCTCGGCGGCGTGGCGCTCAATGTCGTAGTCGTCGGTGGAGGTTTCGGCGGGCTGTACGCGGCGCGGTCGCTGGAGCGGCATCTGCCTCGGCACAGCGCGCGGATCACGCTGGTGAGCGATCGCAACTTCATGCTCTACACGCCGCTGCTCCCGGGCGCCGCGGCGGGCTCCTTGGAGCCGCGCCACGTCGTGGTCCCGCTGCGCGAGGAGCTCGACTGGACCGACATCCGGATCGCGACGGTTACCGGAGCCGACCCGGACGCCAAGACGGTCGCGATGAGGATGCTCGACGGTCGGGAGACCGAGCTGCCCTACGACCAGCTGGTCGTCGCGCTCGGCTCTGTCTCGCGCGTGCTGCCGATTCCCGGCCTGGCCGAGCACGGACTCGGCTTCAAGACGCTGCCCGACGCGGTCGCGCTACGCAACCGGGCGATCCTCCAGCTCGAGACCGCCGAGGAGATCGACGACCCGCAGGCCCGGCGGGAGTACCTGACGTTCGTCTACGTCGGCGCGGGCTACGCGGGCCTGGAGGGCATCGCCGAGCTGCAGGACTACGTCGCCGACCTGCTCGACCGCTATCCCCGCTGCCGGCTGGACGGCACGCGCTGGATCCTCGTCGAGGCGACCGATCGGGTGATGCCCGAGATCCCGCCCGCGCTGGCCGAGTTCGCCACCCGCGAGCTGCGCTCGCGCGGCATCGAGATCCACACCGACACGCGACTGGAGGAGGTCGGCGAGCGCCACGCCGTGCTCTCGACCGGCGAGCGGGTCCCGACCCGCACCGTCTGCTGGACAGCGGGCGTCAAGCCGCCGAAGGTCGTGCGCGAGCTCGGCCTGCCGTTGACCGAGCACGGCCGGATCGCCACCGACTCGACGTTGCGCGTCCACGGACAGGAGTGCGTCTGGGCGATCGGCGACGCCGCCGCGGTTCCCGATCCCGCCAGCCGCGGACAGCGCCCCTGCCCGCCGACCGCCCAGCACGCGCTGCGCCAAGGCCGCCTCGTCGGCGAGAACGTCGCCGCGCGGCTCGCCGGTCGCGGCCTGCGCCGCTTCCGCTACCGGACGCTCGGCGTGTTCGTGGACATGGGCCAGCACAAGGCGGTCGCGACCGCCGTCGGCCTGCAGCTGCGCGGCTTTCCCGCATGGTTCGCGGCGCGGACCTACCACCTGGCGGCGATGCCGGGGGCCGCGCGCCGCCTGCGCCTGATGGTCGACTGGACCGTCGGGCTGGTCTTTCGGCGCGCCTCCGCCGAGCTCGGCGCGCTCGGCCGGCCCGACTCGCTCGCCACGGCGCTCGACGATCGGCCTGGAGCCGAGGAGTGACCGCGGCGGCCACCGCGTTCGCCTTCCGCGCGGGCGGTCGAGCCGACCTGCGCGCGACCTTCGGCATCTCCGCGCTCGCCGTCCACCACACGTCGGTCCGGATGGGCGTGTCCGGCGCGCCGGCGCCGACCACCGCCCAGGTCGACGCCGAGTGGCTCAACCAGCGCGAGCTGGTCGAGTTCGTCGCCGCCCAGCCCGGTGGCGAGTACTGGATCTGCGAGGACGCCGGTCGGCCCGTCGGCTACGCGCGCGTCTGCCGCTTCGCCGAGATGGAGCAGCTGACCGAGCTGATGGTGCTGCCCAGCCACCACCGCCGCGGGATCGGCCGCGAGCTGCTCGAACGCTCGCTGCGCTCCGACCCGACGCCCGACCTCGGACGCCTGATCGCCGCCGCGGGTGCGCCCGGCGACCTCACCCTCTACACCGACTTCGGAGTGATGCCGGTCGCCGGGCACTGGCACCTGCGCGCCTCGGCGGGCGAATACGCCGAGCGGCGCGCGCGCGAGGTCGACGTGCGCGATCCGGGCGTGCACGTGCTCGAGGCCGACCGCGCCGCCGCCGAGTGGAAGGCACTCGAGCCGCCGGCGATCGGCCACCGCCGTCCGGCGCTGCACGAGTTCTTCGCGCGCACCCGTGCCTGCCTGGCGATCATGGAGCCCGACGGGTCGCGTGCCCGGGCGCTCTGCTGGGTCGGCTCCGCGGGGGACGTCGGGCCGGCGGTCGGCGCGACCCCGCCCGACCTCGTGCCGGTGGTCCTCGGCGCGCTCGACCGGGTCGCGCGGACCCTCGAGCCGCCGACGTTCGGCGTCTACTGCGCGACCGACAGTTGGTGGCTGCTGCGCCGCCTGCGCGGACTCGGCTTCCACGTCCACTGGCCCGGCTGGGTGATGAGCTCGATCCCGCTGCCCGGTCTGGACCGCTATCTCCCCATGCGCCCGCCCCATCTGCTCTGACCGCTAGTCTGCGGTGGCGATGAGCGAGAACGCTTCAACGATGGGCGACAGGGCATCGGCCTTCGGCAAGAAGCTGCTGGCGATCGCCGTGCTGCTGGTCGCCGCATGGGTGCTGTTCAAGCTGGTGCTCGGCTTCGTCGCCGCCGTCGCCTGGATCATCGTCGCGGTGCTGGCCGTCGTCGCCGTGGTCTGGGCGCTGCGCGTCCTCTGAGCGGCCGAGGGCGCTGCGATGGAGGTCGTGGTGATCCTGTTCTTCTTCGGCCTGTCCGCTGGCGTGGTGGCGAAGATCAAGGGATCGTCGTTCTTCATCTGGTTCCTCGTCGGCGCGGTCCTGCCGATGATCGGGACGATCGCCGCCGTGCTCTACCGCAACGAGCGCGAGGAGGAGCTGCGGACCTGCCCGGAGTGCGGCACGGTGCTGCCGCTCTATGTCCAGGTCTGCACGAGGTGCGGTCGCGACCTGGAGTTCCCCGACGATCCGCCGCCCGGAGCTGCGGAGACCCCCTAAACCCCCTGGTATCCTCGCTCGCACGGCGGTCCCGGCCCCGTCGTGCCCGACCGCTACCCCTGCCGGGAAAGGAGCAACGCGCGATGCGAGCTGTCGACGCCATCATGGAGTGCCTCAAGGCCGAGGGCGTCGAGCACGTATTCGGCATCCCGGGCGGCGCCAACCTTCCCACCTACGACGCGATCTACGACGCGGGCCTGCGCCACATCCAGTGTCGCCACGAGCAGGGCGCCGGCCATGCCGCCGAGGGCTACGCGAAGGCGTCCGGACGGGTCGGGGTCGCGCTGGCTACCTCCGGTCCCGGCGCCACCAACCTCGTCACCGCGATCGCCGACGCGGTGATGGACTCGGTTCCGACCGTCTTCATCACCGGCCAGGTGAGGACCGACCTGCTCGGCACCGACGGCTTCCAGGAGGCCGATGTCACCGGCATCACGCTGCCGATCGTCAAGCACTCGCTGATGATCCGCGCGGCCGACGAGATCCCGACCGCGATCCACGAGGCGTTCCACATCGCCCGCACCGGCCGTCCCGGCCCGGTGCTCGTCGACATTCCTCAGGATCTCTCGCGCGAGGACATCGCCTACGAGCCGGTCGACACGCTCGACCTGCCCGGCTACCAGCCGACCACCGAGGGCAACGCGAAGCAGATCCGGCTGGCCGCGAAGGCGCTCGCGAACGCCCGCCGGCCGGTGATCTACGCCGGTGGGGGCGTCGTCAACGCCGAGGCTTCGAAGGATCTGGTCGAGCTCTGCCTGTCGGACCGGCTGCCGGTCACCTGCACGCTGATGGGACTGGGCGCGTTCCCGGCCCCGCACGAGCAGTGGCTCGGGATGCTCGGCATGCACGGCACGCGCGCCGCCAACTACGCGATGGACGAGGCCGACCTGATCGTCGCGATCGGTGCCCGCTTCGACGACCGGATCACCGGCAAGCTGTCGGAGTTCGCGCCGCGGGCGAAGTTCGTGCACATCGACGTCGACCCGGCCGAGATCTCCAAGAACGTGCCGGCGCACATCCCGATCGTCGGCGACGCCAAGCGGATCCTGCCGAAGCTGACCGCCGAGTACCGCGCGCTCGCGCCCGAGACGAGTCGGCTCGACGGCTGGTGGCAGCGGATCGACGGTTGGCGCGAGAAGCATCCGCTCGGCTACGAGGACTCCGAGAACGCCGAGATCAAGCCGCAGCGGATGATCGAGGCGCTGTACAAGGTCACCGGCGGCGACGCGATCGTCACCTCCGACGTCGGCCAGCACCAGATGTGGACCGCCCAGTACTTCCACTTCGACGGGCCGCGCAAGTGGATCAACTCCGGTGGGCTCGGCACGATGGGCTTCGGCCTGCCGGCCGCGATGGGGGCGAAGATCGCCCGGCCCGACCAGGACGTGATCTGCGTCTCCGGCGACGGCTCGGTGGTGATGAACGCCCAGGAGCTGGCGACCTGCGTGACCGAGGACATCCCGATCAAGGTGTTCGTGATGAACAACGGCTACCTCGGGATGGTCCGCCAGTGGCAGGAGCTCTTCTGGGACCGCCGCTACAGCTCGGTCGACATGGGCAAGAGCCCCGACCTCGTCAAGCTCGCCGACGCCTACGGGGCGACCGGCCTGCGCGTCGAGGACAAGAGCGAGCTCGAGGACGTCGTCCAGGCGGCCATGGACGCCGAGGGACCGGTTCTCTGCGACGTTCGCGTGACGCCCGAGGAGAACTGCTATCCGATGATCCCGGCCGGGCAGGCTGCCCGCGACATGGTGGGCTAGACGATGAGCGACGCTACTGCCGACATCCTGAACCTCGACGACCTCCAGGTCTCCGGCGGCGGCCGCACCGGTCGCCGCCACATCCTGTCGCTGCTGGTCGAGAACAAGCCCGGCGTCCTCGCACGGATCGCCGGCCTGTTCGCCCGTCGTGGGTTCAACATCGACTCGCTGGCCGTCGGGCCGACCGACGACGCGACGATCTCGCGGCTGACGCTGACCGTCGACGGCGCGACTCACCCGATCGACCAGGTCACCAAGCAGCTGCACAAGCTCGTCAACGTGATCAAGATCCGCGACCTCGAGCCCGAGGACGCGGTCGCGCGCGAGCTCGCGCTGTTCAAGATCTCCGCCGACGGCGACAGCCGCGCGCAAGTGATGCAGTTCGCCGAGATCTTCCGCGGCAAGATCGTCGACGTGCACAAGCGGTCGCTGACGATCGAGGTCACCGGGACCGACGACAAGATCAAGGCGTTCGAGGAGATGGTGCGTCCGTTCGGCCTGATCGAGATGGTCCGCACCGGCGAGATCGCGGTGGCACGCGGAAAGAGCGCCACCTAGGCCCGCCGCCACGGTGCGCTCCGCCCTCCAGCAGGCGTCGCCGTTCCAGCTCGACGCGGCGGCGTGGGAGCGGCTGGGGCGGCGCGCGGAGCGGGCGGCCTCGGCCGCCCGCCGCGGCGGCGCGACCGCCTACGCGTCGGTCACCGTCGCGGTCCCCGCCGACCTCGACCTCTCGTCCGCCGTGCTCGGCTCACGCCGGCCCGGCGACCGCTGGTTCTGCTTCGAGCAGCCCGACCGTGACGGCTACGCCGTCTGTGGGCTCGGGACGGCGGCGGCCGTCGAGGCCGCCGGACCCGGCCGCTTCGTGGTCGCGGCGCGTGCCTGCCGCGCCGTCGCGGCGCGCATCTTCGCCGACGATCCCGCCGCCGACCCCGACCGGCCCGCCGGCGCCGGCCCCGTCTTCTGCGGCGGCTTCGCCTTCGCCCACGACGGCGGCGCGACCCCCGAGTGGGATTCGCTGGCGCCGACGCAGCTGACGCTGCCGGAGCTGTCGCTCGCCCGTCGCGGCAGGGTCGCCCGGATGACCGTCACCGCGGCCGCCGAGCCCGGCGACCTGCCCGAGGACCTGCTTGCGCGCGTCCGCGCCCGCCTCGAGGCGACCTGGCCGGCGCCGATGCCGCTGCTCGACCCCGACCCGGCCGAGCGGCCGAAGGTCGCCGGCACGGCGCCGGCCGCCCACTACGAGGAAGCGGTCAGTCGCGCAGTCGAGCGGATCCGCGCCGGACAGCTCGACAAGGTCGTGCTGGCGCGCGAGGTCGACGTCCACGCGCCCGGACCGATCGACCCGGCGCCGGTGCTCGACGCGCTCCGCGCCGCCTTCCCGGCCTGCTACTGCTTCTGCGTCGGGACCCCGCAAGCGGCCTTCGTCGGTGCCAGCCCCGAGCTGCTCGTCCGCCGCGACGGCGAACGCGCGCAGACCGTCGCGCTCGCCGGCACGACCCGCCGCAGCGCCGACCCCGCCGTCGACGACCACCTCGGCGAGCAGCTGCTGCGCAGCGACAAGAACCGCGTCGAGCAGCGGATCGTCACCAAGCGGATCGAGCGCGCGCTCGACCCGGTCAGCCTCTGGGTCGCCGCCGCCGACGCGCCGGCGCTCGTCAAGGTCCAAAACGTCCAGCACCTCGCCACGCCGATCCGCGCCCAGCTCGCCGAGCCCGTCCCGGCGCTCGAGCTGGCCGGCCGACTCCACCCGACGCCGGCGGTCGGCGGCGAGCCCCACGACGTCGCCACGCCGCTGATCCCGGCGCTGGAGGGCCTCGATCGCGGCTGGTACGCCGGCGCCGTCGGCTGGACCGACCTCGCCGAGGACGGCGAGCTCTGTGTCGCGCTGCGCTGCGCCCTGCTGCGCGGCAGCCTCGCCCGCCTCTACGCCGGCTGCGGCATCGTCGCCGACTCGGTCCCGGCCGAGGAGCTCGCCGAGACGGAGGTCAAGCTGCAGGCCCTCCTCCCACTCCTCACTTAGTCAGCGGCGCGATAGGCGTCGCATTCCGGCGTCCTCGGGGACCTCGCGGGCTGGCGCCCGCCACGGCCCCCTGCGTCCTTGGACTGCTCGCCTCTCGCGCCGCTGGTGTGTCAGCTGGTCGGGGGGAGTGAGGAGGCGATCGCGCGGGTGATGGCGACGGTCTCGGCGCGGTCGGTGCGCAGCTCGATCAACGCGGGGCCGGCGCCGACGGCGGCCGCCAGCTCGGCGGGGGTGTCGGCGCGGCGGTGGGGGAGCCGCGCGAGCTGGGCGACGTCGGCGAGCGCGACGCCGGTCGGGGTGGCGATGTGTCGCTCGTAGGCGTCGCGGTCGGCGTGCTCGGCGACCGGTAGGAAGTCGAAGATCGCGCCGCCGCCGTTGTCGGCGCAGATCACCGTCAGGTCGATCCCGGCGCGGCGGGCGCAGAGCAGGCCGCCGACGTCGTGGACGAGGGCGACCTCGCCGATCAGGACGAACGTCGGCCGTCCGGTCGCCCGCGCCGCCCCGGCCGCTGAGGCGACCACGCCGTCGATCCCGTTCGCCCCGCGGTTGGCCATGAAGGCGATCCGTCGCGGCGACGCCGGGAAGAACGTCTCGACGTGGCGGATCGGCATCGACGAGCTCACCCAGACCAGCGCGCCGTCGGGCAGCGCGCTCTCCAGCGCGGCGTAGAGCTTCGGCTCGAACCGGTCGGGCGCCGCGGCCAGCGCCGGCGCCACCCGTGCATCGGCGGCCCGCCAGTCGGCGAGCAGCGACGTCCCGTCGGCATCGACGCGCGCGTCCAACGCCGTGGCGAGCGCGTCGAGGGCCCGGATCGGGTCGGCGACGAGGATGGTCGCGGCGGTCCGCGTCGGCTCGTTCCAGGCGGCGTGCGGGTCGACCACGACCTGTTCGCAGCTCGCCAGCCAGCCGCGCAGCGGCTTCGACGTCGGCATGTCGCCCACGCGCAGCGCCAGCGCGGGGCGCAGATCGGCGGCCAAGCTCGCGTCGCGCAGCGTCAGGTCGTAGTGGGCGACGACGTGGGAGCCGTCGTGCTCGCCGCAGCGCAGCCCCGAAGTCGGCTCGGCGAGGATCGGCCAGCCGGCCGCATGGGCGAATCGGGTGGCCGCGTCGGCCAGCGCGGTCTGGGCCGCCGGCGTCGCGCCTCCGCCGCACACCAGGACCCCGGCTCGCGTCGCCGCGATCCGCTCCGCCAGGGCCTGGACGTCGTCGCCGTCGGGGGCGGGGGAGTGCTCGCGCAGCACGGTCCACGGCGCGCCGTCCGGCCGTCCGGCCCAGTCGGCGGGGTCGAGCGAGTCGTCCGCGACTGGATGCAACGGGTCGCGCAGCGGGAGATTGAGATGCACCGGGCCCGGCCGGCCGCCGGCCGCGGTCGCCCAGGCACGGCAGGCCAGCGCGCGCACGTGCGTGGCCCAAGCCCGGCCGGGCGGCCCGTTGCCCACCTCGACGAACCACTTCGCCGCCGAGCCGAAGATCCCGAGCTGGTCGATCGCCTGGCCGGCCCCGACGTCGCGCAGCTCCGGTGGGCGGTCGGCCGTCAGCACCACCAGCGGCACCCGCGCCTCGTAGGCCTCGACGACGGCCGGCAGCAGGTTCGCCGCGGCGGTGCCCGAGGTGCAGGTCACCGCGACCGGCAGACCGCTCGCCTTCGCCAGTCCGAGCGCCACGAAGCCGGCGGCGCGCTCGTCGATCGCGGAGATCGCCTCGATCCGTGGCTCGGCCGCGAGCGCCAGCGCGATCGGCGCGTTGCGCGAGCCCGGGGAGGTCACCGCGTGGGCCATTCCAGAGCGCGCCAGCTCGTCGACGAGAGCCTGAACAGGCGCGAAGGTGGCGTTGATCGGGATCATGTGGGCGTGACCAGCGACTCGAGCGGCCCGACCGTCGTCTTCGTCCCCGGCTTCATGCAGCCCGCGGAAGCCTGGGCGGAGGTCGAGCGGCGGCTGCCGCAACGCTACCCGAGCATCCTGTTGAGCCACCGCGAGCACGAGCGCGAGGGTCGTCTCGCCGAGATCGCGGCGGCCGCCGAGCGCGTCCGCGGGCCGGTCGTCCTGTGCGGCTATTCGCTCGGCGGGCGGCTGTCGCTGAACGCGGCGGTGCGCGATCCCGACCGCTACGCCGGCGTCGTCGTGCTTGGCGCGTCGGCCGGGATCGCCGAGCCGACCGCGCGCGCCGCCCGGGGCGAGGCCGACGAGAAGCTCGCCAGCTGGATGGAGACCCAGCCGATCGAGGAGATCGTCACGATCTGGGAGCGTCAGCCGCTGTTCGCCGACCAGCCCGACAAGCTCGTCGAGGATCAGCGGCCCGGCCGCCTCGCCCAGGATCCGCGCTCGCTCGCGGTCCTGCTGCGGACCGCCGGGCAGGGCGCGATGGAGCCGATCTGGGGACGGTTGGAGACCCTCGACATGCCGATCCTCGCGCTGGCTGGCGCGCGTGACGAGCGCTACCGCCGCGCCTCGCGCCGGATCGCCGCCGAGGCCCCCAACGGCTACGCGGCCGTGATCGAGCACGCCGGCCACGCCGCCCATCTACAGCGCCCCGACGACTTCACCGACGCGCTCGTCGCCTTCATCGACGAGCGCGTCGCCCGCTGAGCCGACCGGCGGCGGGACGAGCACGCGAGCGAAGCATTCTTGGGGGTATGCCCCCAACGATCATTCCGCCGCGGGTTGGGTGCGCCGTGGGCGCGGCTCAGTCCAGCCGGTCGACGATCAGCGGCTCGAGCGCGTCGAGCGGCGGGTCGACGCCGAGACCCGGACCGGCGGGCACCGTCAGCAGCCCTTGGCGCGGCTTGGGCAACATCTGAGCGAGCGGACGGTCGAAGAGGTCGAGCGTCGCCAGTCCGCAGGCGAGCACGATCCGCTCCTGGGCGGCGAGCTGAAGCGCCGCGGCGATCGCCCACGGCCCGTCGAAGGTGCTCGACAGCCAGGCGGACATACCCGCCTCCTCGGCCGCGCGCAGCGCGTCGCGCGCCGGCAGGTAGCCGCCGCTGCCCGCGAGCTTGACGTTGACGGCGTCGCAGGCCCCCAGCTCCGCGGCTCGGCGCACGTCGGCGGCCGTCCGGATCGGCTCGTCGGCGGCGATCGCTGACTCGCAGCGCGCCCGCACCGCGGTCAGCTCCTCGAGCGTCGCGCACGGCTGCTCGACCAGCTCGAGGTCGAACCGCGCCAGCTCCCCGATCCGCTCGACGGCCTCATCGACGCCCCAGGCGCCGTTGGCGTCGACGCGCAGCGCCGGCCACTCGCCGAGCGCCGCCCGCACGGCCGCGACCCGGTCGACGTCGTCTGGCAGCCCGACCTTCAGCTTGAAGCAGGAGAACCCCAGCCGCGCCCCCTCCGCCGCGGCGGCGGCCACCTCCTCCGGAGGGCCGGCCGGCAGTGTCCGGTTGACGGGGATCGCCTCGGCGCCGACGTCGCCCAGCGACCGGCCGCGGCGGCGCGCCTGGAGGTCCAGCTCGGAGAGCTCCCACGCGGTGCGTGCCTGCGCCGGGGCGTCGCGGGCCGGCGGCCCAGCTGCGAGCGCGTCCCAGACCGCGTCGACAGAAACCCCGTCGTATGCCTCCAGCGGCGAGGCCTCGCCCCAGCCCGGCACGCCCGCGTCGTCCTCGAGGCGGACGACCACCAGCTCGCGTTCGGCGAGCACGCCGTTCGCGGTCACGAACGGCTCGCGCAGCGGGACGCGCAGACGCAGCAGCGACCGCTTCACGACAGCAGGATGCCCACCGCCAGCAGCAGCGAGAAGACGCCGAGCAGGCGGCCCATGTCGGCGAGCGCCCGATTCAGCGAGGGCCCGTCGGTGCGGTCGCGGACCGTCCGCCAAAGCGGCAGCGCGAGCGGCAGGCTGAGCAGCGGCAGCGCCACCCACCAGGTGAGTCCGCCGGCCAGCGGGACCGCGACCACCGCCAGGTAGGAGACCGCCAGCATCGCCGCGAACAGCACGCGCGTCCGCTCGCGGCCGAGTCGCACCGCCAGCGTCCGCTTCCCGGCGCGCCGGTCGGTGTCGGCGTCGCGGATGTTGTTGACCACGAGGATCGCGCTCGCCAGCAGGCCGATCGGCACCGACAGCGCGAACGCCTCCCAAGGCAGCTCCTGGGCCTGGACGTAGTAGGTGCCCACCACCGCGACCACGCCGAAGAACAGGAAGACGAAGACCTCGCCGAGCCCCTCGTAGCCGTATGGCCGCGGTCCGCCGGTATAGAGCACGCCCGCGGCGATCGACGCCGCGCCCACCACCAGCAGCTCCGGTCCGGTGATCGCCACCAGATAGAGCCCCGCGGCCACCGCGATCCCGAAGGCGACATAGGTCCCGACCAACACCCGCCGCGGGGGCATCAGCCCGCCGGCGGTCACGCGCACCGGTCCGAGGCGGTCCTCGGTGTCGGCGCCGCGGCGCGCGTCGGAGTAGTCGTTGGAGAGGTTGGTCCCGATCTGGATGAACACGCTGCCGACCAGCGCCGCGAGGAACGCGAGCGCCTTGAAGTGGTCCTCTGCGATCGCCAGCGCCGTGCCCACCAGCACCGGGGCGATCGCCGCCGGCAACGTCCGCGGCCGGGCCGCCAGCGCCCACAGGCGCAGCGCCCCGCCGGCGGCGTGGGGTGCGTCGGCGACGGCCATCACGGACGGCGCGGGAACCGGCCGAAGTCGGGCTGGCGCTTCTCGCGGTAGGCGTCCCGGCCCTCCTGGGCCTCCGCGCTGCCGTAGAAGAGGAGGTTGGCGTCGTGGGCGAGCTGCTGGATGCCCGTCAGCCCGTCCTCGGAGGCGTTGAAGCTGGCCTTCAGGAGCCGCAGCGCGAAGGGCGAGAGCTCGAGCATCTCGCGGCACCAGCCGACCGTCTCGACCTCCAGCCGCTCGAGGTCGACGACGGCGTTGACCAGCCCCATCTCGAGTGCCTCGGCGGCGTCGTACTGGCGGCAGAGGAACCAGATCTCCTTCGCCTTCTTCTGACCGATCTGCGCGGCGAGCACGCTCGCGCCGAAGCCGCCGTCGAAGGAGCCGACCTTCGGCCCGGTCTGACCGAAGCGCGCGTTGTCGGCCGCGATCGTCAGGTCACAGACCACGTGCAGGACATGGCCGCCGCCGACCGCGTACCCGGCGACCATCGCCACCACCGGCTTGGGCAGCCGCCGGATCTGGACGTGCAGGTCGGTCACGTGGAAGCGCCCGACCGAGCGCGCCGAGCCGGGGTCGGTCATGTAACCGGAGTCGCCGCGCACCCGTTGGTCGCCGCCGGAGCAGAACGCCAGCGGCCCCTCGCCGGTCAGTACGATCACGCCGACCTCGCTGTCCTCGCGCGCCCGCTCCAGGGCGTCGGACACCTCGACGATCGTCTGGGGGCGGAAGGCGTTGCGCACCTCCGGGCGGTCGATCGTGATCTTGGCGATCCCGTCGGCGGTCTCGTAGCGGATGTCGGCGTACTCCCCGGCCGGCCGCCAGTCGGCGCCGCGCTCGATGATCCGCCCTGCGTGCTGCGCGGCCCAGTCGGCGGCGCGCGTGTCCTTGGTAGCCGTCATCGGTGCCGGAAGGTTAGTCCGCCGTACCCTTCCGACGTGCCCGACTGGCTGACCA
>Ga0307505_10000190_pt1 | contig 75828 bp, 77 predicted proteins | sample 23_S_MG_FD_202183 | JGI IMG/M metagenome (GOLD analysis project Ga0307505, IMG submission 202183) | Soil microbial communities from Populus trichocarpa stands in riparian zone in the Pacific Northwest, United States - 23_S | ecosystem: Environmental > Terrestrial > Soil > Riparian zone > Trees... | reverse complement strand
GGCCGCGGCGCTCACGGCAGCGGCGGCTCGCAGCCGCCCCGCGCCGCTCAAGCCGCGCCTGAGCGAAGCCGAGCGCGCGGCTCACCTGGCATTCGTGGGCGGGTTGGGCTCAGCGGTCCTGTGGCGCGAATATCTGGACGTTCCCAACGTCGAAACGCGCGCCAAGTAAGCGGGCTTAGTTCGGCTGTTGCGGCGTCTGCTGCGCGACGCGCTGGCGATACAACGCCGCAAAATCCACCGGGTCGAGCATTAGCGGCGGGAAACCGCCGTCACGCACCGTGTCGGCGATGACCTGACGCGCGAACGGAAACAGAAGCCGCGGGCATTCGATCAGCACGAGCGGGTGCATGCTTTCCTGCGGCACGTTCTGGATGCGGAATACGCCGCCATAGACGAGCTCGATCGCGAACAGCACCTTTTTCTCGAATTCGGCTTTGCTCGTGATCGTGAGCTCTACCGCGAAATCAGTGTCCGACATCGGCTTCGCGTTCACATTGATCTGCACGTTCAGCGCGGGACCCTGGCCCTGCGGCAACGCGAAATTCGGCGCCTGCGGATTCTCGAAGGAAAGGTCCTTGATGTACTGGGCAAGCACATTGAGCGACGCAGGCTTGCCGTCGGCAGCCCCTTCGACGGGCGTATTCATGCTGATCTCCGCGCGTGATCGGGATTGAAATCCGCCGGAACTGCGGCGGAGGGGGTCGCTAACACGGTTCGAACGGTCGAACAAGAACGCGCGACACAAGGATTTTACGTGCTTTTCCGCGGCTTCTGTTGCCAATCCGTCCGGATCGTCTAGGTTCGAACGGAGCCCGCGCCGCGCCTTGGAAAGGGCGTGCCGGCCACCATATGTCACGGGAACAGCGCCTGAGGCGGCCGGCCGCCCGCTAGGGCGACGGTCGCAAACCGGCCAGACAATAAGGTCCAGTGTTCGACATCTACACCATCATCTTTCTGGCGTTGGCGATCTTCATCTTTGCGCGCCTACGGAGTGTGCTCGGCCAGCGTACCGGCCGCGAGCGCCCGCCATACGATCCCTATTCGCCGCGCGACGCCAAGGCGCCGGTCAGCCGCGACAAGATCGTGCCGCTGCCCGGCAGGACCGCCGACGCGCCGCTGCGCCCCGAAATCGAGACGAACGCGGAAAGCGCGAACGGCTCGGGCGAGCGCTGGGCGGGGATCGCGGAAGCGGGATCGCCGGTGGCAAACGGCCTCGATGCCATTGCTCAGGCTGATCACGATTTCGACGTGCGCCATTTTCTCACCGGCGCGCGCGGCGCCTACGAAATGATCGTTACGGCCTTTGCCGAGGGCGACCGCCGCACGCTCCGCAATCTGCTCGCACGCGACGTGTTCGACGGCTTTGCCGGTGCGATCGCCGATCGCGAGAGTCGCGGTGAAACGATGGAGTCGCGCTTCGTCTCCATCGACAAAGCGGAAATCATCGGCGCGGAAGTGAAGGGCAAGTCGGAGCAGATCACCATTCGCTTCGTGTCGCAGCTCATTTCCGTCACGCGCAACAAGAGCGGCGAGCCGATCGAGGGCAGCGCCGACCGCGTCACCGACGTCACGGATATCTGGACTTTCGCGCGCGAGGTCGGTTCGCGCGACCCGAACTGGAAGCTCGTCGCCACAGAGGCTGCCGCCTGAATCGATGATGATCGGACGCACCGCTTTCCTGTGCGTAGCCGCTTTGATTCCGATGGCCGCCGGAGACGCTGCGGCCAAACCTTTCCGTCTTCCCGACACGCAGTTGCTGCCCGCCTCGTTCGAGATGCTGAACGGCTGGGCGAGCGACGATCATGTGCCGGCGCTCGAAGCGTTCAGGAAATCCTGCGAGCCGATCCTGCGCCGCGCGAAAACCAAGGCGCCGGTCAAGCCGCTTGAACTGGCGCTGCGCGATCCGTGCTCGCGCGTCGTGCTCTACCGGATGCCCGCGAGCAACACGACCGCGCGTGTCTTCTTCGAGCAAAATTTCCGGCCGGTGCGCATCTCAAAGGTTGGCGAAAGCGACGGCTTCATCACCGGGTATTACGAGCCGGAGATTGAAGGCAGCCGTAAACCGCACGAGGGGTTCGGTGTGCCGTTTTATCGGCGGCCGCCCGAACTGCGCTCACGCGCACCTGGCATCGCCAGGGTGAAAGGACCGTCGCGTGCGGCGTCAGGCACGAAGATGCAGACCGGCACGCGCAAGGCGGGCCGCATCGTGCCGTATCACGATCGCGCGGCGATCGAGGACGGCGCGCTTGATGGCCGCGATCTTGAGCTTGTCTGGACCAACGACGAGATCGACGCCTTCTTCACGCACATTCAGGGCTCCGCTCGCGTGCGGCTGCGCGACGGCACGCTCATGCGAATCAATTACGAAGCACAGAACGGCCATTCGTATCTCGCCGTCGGCCGCGTGCTGATCGAGCGCGGCATTGTGCCCAAAGACGAAATGACCATGGACAAGATCCGTACCTACATCGCCGAGCATCCCGAAGAGGGCCGCGAGCTGATGCGGATGAACCGGTCCTATATTTTCTTCCGTGAAGTCGGTGAGCTGGGCCAGGACGACGAACCGGTCGGCGCGCAAGGCGTGTCGCTCATGTCGGAGCGATCGATCGCGGTGGACCGCAATCTCCACGTTTACGGCACGCCGTTCTGGATCGACGCGACGCTGCCGATCGAGCATGAAAGTGCAGAAACGCCCTATCGGCGTTTGATGGTGGCGCAGGATACCGGCGGCGCGATTGTCGGCCCCGCGCGCGCCGACATTTATTTTGGTGCCGGCATTGAGGCAGGCGCGGTCGCCGGACGGCTGCGCCATCCCGGCACTTTTTACATGCTTGTTCCGAACGCCCTCGAGGTTGCGGACCTCGCGCAAATTCCCATGCCCGCAAAGCGGCCGGCGGAGCCCAAACAGAACGAGCAGTCGACCAAATGACCGGCAAGCGCAGCGGCGCCGGCCTCGGTCCGGAAGACCGCGCGCTGTGGGATGAAGTCAAGAAAAGCATCAAGCCGCTGAAGAAATTGAGGCCAGCCAAAGCGGCTGTGGAACCGGCGACGCCCCAGCCTGCGCCGCCGGCACCGCGCACAAAGCCCGCCGCCACGGCCATTTCCACGCCTCCCGTGCGCGAGGCGCCGAAGCCGCCACCGCTCGCGAAGCTCGACCGGCGCGCAAAAAGCCGCGTCGCCCGCGGCCGGACCGAGATCGATGCGCGCCTCGATCTGCACGGCATGACGCTGGAGCGGGCGCGTTCGCGCCTCGCATCGTTTCTTCGCGAAGCGCAGGCGCGCGGCCATGGACTTGTGCTCGTCATCACCGGCAAGGGCGTGAGCGGCCGCGGCGCACTGAAACACGAAGTGCCGCAGTGGCTCGCGCTCGCCGAATTCCGCGCGCTCGTCATCGGCTTTGAGGAGGCGGCCGTCCATCACGGCGGCAGCGGCGCGCTCTATGTGCGCATCCGCCGCCGGCGCCAAATTTAAAGTATGTAGCGCGACAAGTCCGCGTTCTTGGCAAGATCGGCGACTTGTGCCCGCACATAGGCACCGTCGATCTTGTAGGTCTCGCCCTCGCGGTCGCTCGCCGAAAAGCTGATCTCGTCGAGCACGCGCTCGATCACCGTCTGCAACCGTCGCGCGCCGATATTCTCGAGGCTCGTGTTCACCTCGACCGCGACATCCGCGAGCGCGTCGATCGCGTCCCCGGTGAAGACGAGATTGACCTTCTCGGTCGCCAGGAGCGCTACCGACTGTTTGATCAGGCTCGCCTCGGTCTCGGTCAGAATGCGTCGGAAATCGTCGCGCGTGAGCGGGGCCAGCTCGACGCGGATCGGCAGCCGGCCCTGCAATTCGGGCAGGAGGTCCGACGGCTTCGCCACGTGAAACGCGCCCGACGCAACGAACAGGATATGGTCGGTCTTCACGGGTCCATGCTTGGTCGCGACCGTCGTGCCTTCGATCAGCGGCAGCAGATCGCGCTGCACACCTTCGCGGCTCACGTCGCCGACGCGTGCGCCTTCTCGCGCGCAAATCTTGTCGATCTCGTCGAGAAAGACGATGCCGTTGTTCTCGACAATCCGGATCGCCTCGCGCACGACCACGTCCTGATCGAGCAGCTTGTCCGACTCTTCCGCAAGCAGCAGCGGATGCGCCTCGGACACGGTGACGCGCCGCGTGCGCTTCTGGCCGCCGAACGCCTTGCCGAGCATGTCGCCAAGATTGACCGCGCCGATCTGCGCGCCCGGCACGCCGGGAATCTCGAACATGGGCATGCCGCCGCTGCCGCCCTGCAGCTCGACTTCGATTTCCTTGTCGTCAATCTCGCCCGTGCGCAGCTTCTTGCGGAAGCTTTCGCGCGTTGCCGCACCCGCGCCAGGTCCGACCAGCGCGTTCAGCACGCGGTCTTCGGCGGCAAGATGCGCCTTCGCCTGCACGTCACGCCGCTTGTTCTCGCGCACGAGCGCGATGCCGATCTCCAAGAGATCGCGCACGATCGATTCCACGTCGCGGCCGACATAGCCGACCTCGGTGAATTTCGTCGCCTCTACTTTCAGAAACGGCGCATTGGCGAGCTTCGCGAGCCGGCGCGAGATTTCCGTCTTGCCGACGCCCGTCGGCCCGATCATCAGGATGTTTTTGGGCAGCACTTCCTCGCGCAGCTTGTCGTCAAGCTGCAGCCGGCGCCAGCGGTTGCGCAGTGCGATCGCGACGGCGCGCTTGGCGTCCTTCTGTCCGACGATGTAACGGTCGAGCTCCGACACGATCTCGCGCGGGGAAAAATCACTCATACTCACGGTCAAACGGTCTCCACGACGACGTTACGGTTGGTGTAGATGCAGATCTCGGCCGCGATATCGAGACTCTTGCGCACGATCGCCTCGGCGTCACTTTCCAGGTCGATCAGCGCACGCGCGGCGGCGAGCGCATAGGGCCCGCCCGATCCGATGGCGGCGACGCCGTTCTCGGGCTCCAGCACGTCGCCGGTGCCGGCTAGAAGCAGGCTGATGTCCTTGTCGGCCACCAGCATCATGGCGTCGAGCCGCCTGAGCGCCCGGTCCATGCGCCAGTCTTTCGCCAACTCGACGCAGGCACGCTGCAACTGCCCGCGATGCTCCTCGAGCTTCTTCTCGAGCCGGTCGAGGAGGGCGAAGGCGTCGGCGGTCGCACCCGCGAAGCCCGCGATCACGCTGCCGCCGGCGCCGATCCGGCGCACCTTCTTGGCGTTCGCCTTCATCACCGTGGGGCCGAACGTCACCTGCCCGTCGCCGCCGATGGCGACCTTGCCGCCCTTGCGGACGGTCACGATGGTCGTGCCGTGAAACGTCTCGTTTGTCTGGGAATTCATAAAGCGCTCCAGTCGATGCCCCGTTATCTAGGTATTCACCGCATTCATGCAAACCATCACGGCAAGTACCGCCGCCGGGCGTGTGGCGCGGCCTGATCGAGGCTGCTAGAACCCGCGCCATTCAAGGAGATATGCAATGCGCACGGGCCAGATTACCCGCGCCACCAAAGAGACCGAAATCTCGCTGTCCGTAAATCTGGACGGCACGGGCCGCGCCGATGTTTCCACCGGCATCGGCTTCCTCGATCATATGCTTGACCTGCTCGCGCGTCATTCGCGCATGGACATCACGGTCAAGGCCAAGGGCGATCTGCACGTCGATCACCACCACACGACGGAAGACGTGGGCATCGTGCTCGGCCAGGCGGTCAAGCAGGCGCTCGGCGACATGCGCGGCATCACGCGCTACGCCGACGTGCACATGCCGATGGACGAGACGCTGTCGCGCGTCGCCATCGACATCTCCGGCCGCCCGGTGCTCGTGTTCCGCGTCGAGTTTCCGCGCGACAAGATCGGCGATTTCGACGTCGACCTCGTGCGTGAGTTCTTCCAGGCCTTCTCCACCAACGCCGCCGTGACACTCCATGTCGAGACCCTATATGGAGACAATTCGCACCATGTCGCCGAGTCCTGCTTCAAGGGACTGGCGCGCGCGTTGCGTAGGGCGGTCGCGATCGACCCGGCCGCCAAGGGCGAGGTTCCTTCGACGAAGGGCAGCCTCGGCTGAACGGAGGCTCGCGTGAAGACGTATCTCGTGTTCGAACCGGCGGAGGGCGGCCGCGACGCGTCGGCGGCCGACCGTGTCGTGTTCCTGCGCGAGAAATTCCGCTGGCTCGCGCTCCTCTTCGGCCCGTTCTGGCTGTTGTGGAATCGCCTGTGGCTCGCGTTCTTCATCTGGCTGATCGCGATTCTCGTTCTCGCCGCGGCCGCTTATCTTGCCGGCCTTAATGAAGAAGCCGCCGCCGTGCTGATGTGGCTGCCGACGCTGCTCGTCGCCTTCGAAGGCACGGAGCTCTTGCGCCGCAAATTGCTCCGCCGCCGCTATCGCGAGGCGGGGGTGACCGTCGCCGCCGATCTCGAAGATGCGGAGCGCCGCTTTTTCGCGGATTGGGAAGGCCGCGCGCCTGTTGTCTCCGCGAAACCGCCTGTCGCGCCGCCGCCCGCGCCCGCCATGCCCGCGTCATCCTCCAATTCCGTGATTGGCCTCTTTCCCGAACCGGGAGGGCGGCGATGACGGTGGCGGTGATCGATTACGGCTCGGGCAATCTGCACTCGGCCGCGAAAGCGCTTGAGCGCGCGTCGCGCGAGAGCGGCGCGAACGAGCAGATTCTCGTCACGAGCGATCCCGATGCCGTGCGCCGTGCCGACCGTGTAGTGCTGCCCGGCGTCGGCGCGTTTGCCGACTGCAAGGCGGGGCTCGATGCCGTGCCCGGCATGATCGACGCCATGCGTGAGGCCGCGCGCGAAAAGGCGCGGCCGTTCCTGGGCATTTGCGTCGGCATGCAGTTGCTCGCGGAGAAAGGTCTTGAGCACGGCACGCACGACGGTCTCGGCTGGATCGAGGGCGTTGTCGATCGCATCGCGCCATCGGACGCGAAACTCAAGATTCCGCACATGGGCTGGAACACGCTCGTGCCGCGCCGCGAGCACAAGCTGTTCGACGGCATTACCCTTGGGCCGTCGGGCCTGCACGCCTATTTCGTGCACTCCTATCAGCTCGCGCCCGCGAACAAGGACGATCTCGTCGCCGACACCGAGTACGGCGGCGCGATCACGGCCGTTGTCGCACGCGACAACATCGCGGGCACGCAATTCCATCCCGAGAAGAGCCAGCGCCTGGGTCTCGCGCTGCTCGCCAATTTTCTGCGCTGGAAGCCGTGATCCTATTTCCTGCCATTGACCTCAAGAACGGCGAGGCCGTGCGCCTGCAGCAGGGCGACATGGCGCGCGCGACCGTGTTCAACCGCGATCCGTCGGCGCAGGCGGAAGCGTTCCAGGCTGCGGGCTTTCAGTGGCTGCATCTCGTCGATCTCGACGGCGCCTTCGCGGGCAAGCCCGTGAACGCCCTCGCGGTCGCCGCGATCCTGAAGAAGATCAACATCCCCGTTCAGCTCGGCGGCGGCATCCGCAATCTGGAAACCGTCGAGCGCTGGCTTGGTGAGGGCATTGCGCGCGTGATCGTCGGCACGGCTGCCGTGCGCGATCCGGACTTCGTGCGTCAGGCCGCACGCAAGTTTCCCGGCCAGGTCGCGGTCGGCATCGACGCCCGCGCCGGTAAGGTCGCGGTCGCCGGCTGGGCGGAAGAGACGCAACTGGAAGCGGTCGAACTCGCGCGGCTCTTTGAGGACGCGGGCGTGGCCGCCATCGTTTACACCGACGTCGAGCGCGACGGCATGTTGCAGGGCCTCAATCTCGACTCGACGATTGCGCTCGCGGACGCAGTCAAAATTCCGGTAATCGCGTCGGGCGGGCTCGGGTCGATCGAAGATGTCCACCGCCTGCTCGAGCCACGTGCGAAAAAGCTCGAAGGCGCGATTGCGGGCCGCGCACTCTATGATGGCCGTCTCGACGCGAAAGCCGCGCTCGACCTAATCCGTGCGGGCGCGTCCTGACATGTTCAAGGTCCGCCTGATCCCCTGTCTCGACGTCAAGGATGGCCGCGTCGTCAAGGGCGTGAAATTCGTCAACCTGCGCGACGCGGGCGATCCGGTGGAGGCGGCGAAGGCCTATGACGCCGCCGGCGCCGACGAACTTTGTTTTCTCGACATCACCGCGAGCGTAGAGAAGCGCGGCATCCTGCTCGACGCCGTGCGGCGCACCGCCGAAGCCTGCTTCATGCCGCTTACCGTTGGCGGCGGCGTCCGCACCGTCGAAGACGTGCGTACGCTGCTCGCGTCGGGCGCCGACAAAGTCTCGATCAACACGGCCGCCGTACAGCGCCGCGCCTTTGTCGGCGAGGCGGCCGAAAAGTTCGGCGAGCAATGCATTGTCGTCGCGATCGACGCCAAGAAGGTGTCCGGGCCGGGTGAGCTCGACCGCTGGGAAATTTTCACCCATGGCGGCCGCAACGCGACGGGGATCGACGCAGTTGAATACGCACGCGAAGTCGTCGGCCTCGGTGCCGGCGAAATTCTGCTCACCTCCATGGACCGCGATGGCACGAAGGCCGGCTACGACATCGCGCTCACGCGCGCCGTGAGCGACGCCGTGCCGGTTCCCGTGATTGCATCCGGCGGCGTCGGCAACCTCGATCATCTGGTCGATGGTATCGCCAAGGGCGGCGCGACTGCGGCGCTCGCGGCCTCCATCTTCCATTTCGGCGAATTCACCATCCGGCAAGCGAAGGAACACATGGCGAAAGCGGGCCTGCCCGTCCGTCTCGATCCGTGATAAGCCGCTTCGCCAACGGGAGCCGGCCTTGAGCTTCACCCTTGAATCGCTTGCAAAAATCGTCGCCGAGCGCGCCCGCGCGGGCGGCGAGCGCAGCTATACGCGCAAGCTGATCGAGGAAGGCTCGGCCAAGGCCGCAAAGAAGCTCGGCGAGGAAGCGGTCGAGACGGCGCTCGCCGCCGTCTCCGGCGACAGGAACGCGCTCGTCGCAGAGTCGGCCGATCTTCTTTATCATCTTCTCGTCGTGCTGGAGACGCAGGGCGTTCCGTTGTCGGATGTCTATGCCGAGCTGGAACGCCGCACGGCGCGCTCCGGCATCGACGAGAAAGAATCGCGGCCGCGCGGATAACGCCCGGGTGAAGATCATGGAACAGCGCGTCAACGATGGTCTCTCGCCTTATCGCATCTTTACCCGTGCCGAATGGGCGGCGCGCCGCGAAGACACGCCGATGACGCTGACGCCGGCGGAGATCGCCGATCTCAAGGCGTTCAACGACCGGCTCGATATCCGCGAAGTCGAAGAAATTTACCTGCCCGTCTCGCGCCTGCTTTCTCTGTATGTCGCGGCGACGCAGCGCCTGTTCGGCGCGATGAAGCGCTTCCTCAGCATCGAGGACGCGAAGGTCCCTTATGTGATCGGCGTCGGCGGCTCGGTCGCCGTCGGCAAGTCAACCACCGCCCGCGTCTTGCAGGCATTGCTGCAACGCTGGCCGAATGTGCCGAAGGTCGATCTCATCACGACCGACGGCTTCCTGCTGCCGAACGCGGTACTGACGCGCGAAGGCCTGATGGAGAAGAAGGGCTTTCCGGAGAGCTACGATCTCTCCGCGCTCCTGCGTTTCCTGTCGGACGTAAAGGCTGGCCGGCATCCGGTGCGCGCGCCGGTCTATAGCCACCTCGTCTATGACATCGTGCCCGACAAGATGGTCGAGATCGACCGGCCGGATATCCTGATCGTCGAGGGCCTGAACGTGTTGCAGGCCGGCCGGCCGCCGAAAGAGGGCAAGGCAATTCCGTTCGTGTCCGACTTCTTCGATTTTTCCGTCTATATCGACGCGGAAGAGTCAGTGCTCGAGCACTGGTATCTCGAGCGCTTCATGCGGCTGCGCGAGACGGCCTTCCGCGATCCGAAGTCCTATTTCCACCGCTACTCGCAGACCAGCGAGGAAGAAGCGATGGGCCTCGCGCGCTCGATCTGGAAGCGGATCAATCTCGTGAACCTGCACGAGAACATTCTACCGACGCGCCAGCGCGCCAGTCTTATCCTCAAGAAGGGCGCCGACCACCAGATCGAGGAAGTGGCGCTGCGCCGCCTCTGATCAGTTCGCGGGTTCGGCCTGCCGCGCGGCGAGCGCGTCCCGCATCGCCGCCTCAAGCCGCGCCCGATCAACCGGCTTCACGACGAAGCCGTTCATGCCGGCATGCAGGCACGCCTCGCGATCTTCCGAGAACGCATTGGCCGTGAGCGCGACGATCGGAATAAGACCGCCTTCATCGCCGAGCGAACGGATGCGGCGCGTCGCCTCGAAGCCGTCCATGCCCGGCAGATGCAGATCCATCAGCACGAGATCGTAGGGCGCGCCCATGGCATGCGCGGTTGCGACCGTCGTAACGGCCGAAATTCCGTTGCCGACGATCGTCGGCGCGTGGCCGAGCCGCGACAGCATGGCCTGGATGAGCAGCGCGTTGATCTCGTTGTCCTCGGCGACCAGCACCATCAGCGGTTTTCCGCGTGCCGCGGAGAACGGCAGGGATTCTTGCTCGAGTTCCGGCACGAGCGGCGGCGAAAGGCCGGGTGCGGCGAGGCGCGCGGCGAGCGAGGCGGCACGCACCGGTTTCACCAGATAACTGTCAAAACCCGCATCGCGCAGGTTGTCGAGTTCGCCCCGTTCCGCGGGGGACAAGAGCACATGCCGATGGCCGGCATAGCGCTGCGCCGCCGCGGCCAGGCGCTTGCTCGGCTCCGCGCCGAAGGCCCGGTCGATCAGCACATGTTGCCATTCTCGTTCCGGCAGCAGCATTTCCGCGAGCGCTGCGTCGGACACGAGCGTCACGTTGCCTTGCCACAGCGTCATGCGGCGCGCGAGCAGCGGGCCTGAGGTGGGGGACGGCGAGGCGACCAGAATATTCGCGCCCGCGAGATCGGGCAGCGGCTCGGCCTTCTCCGGTCCTTCGACCGCGGGCAATTCGATGGTGAAGTGGAAATGCGAGCCGTCGTCGGCCTTGTCGAGCGCGATCGAGCCGCCCATGCGTTCGACGATGCGCGCGGCGATGGCGAGGCCGAGTCCCGTGCCGCCATGACGGCGCGAGAGTGTCGCGTCGCCCTGCTCGAATTCCTGGAAGATTCGCGCGCGTACCGCGGGCTCGATGCCCGGGCCGGTATCGCTGATCTCGAACGCGATGCGTTCGTCCTGCGAGCGTTCGACAATAACCGCGACTCCGCCGACATCGGTGAACTTCACGGCGTTGCCGGCGAGATTGAGCAGCACCTGCCGCAGCCGCGCGGCATCGCCCACGACGCGCGACGGAATGTCGTCGGCGATATCGGCGGCGATCTCGATGCCTTTTGTCTGCGCCCGTGGCGCGATCAGCTCGATCACGTCGGTGACGAGGGCGCGAAGGTCGAACGGCACCGATTCAAGGTCGAGCCGCCCGGCTTCGATCTTGGAAAAATCGAGAACTTCTTCGATCAACCCCAGTAGTGCATCACCGGACGTCTTCACGGCGCGCGCATAAGTCTGCTGGTCGGGAGACAGCGGCGTGTCGAGCAGCAGATCCGCCATGCCGAGAATACCGTTGAGCGGCGTGCGCACTTCGTGGCTGACCACCGCGAGAAAGCGCGATTTGGCGCGGCTTGCCGCCTCAGCCTTTTCACGCGCATCACCGAGCGCGCGTTCCGCCGCAACCCGCGCCGTGATTTCGCGTCCGACCCGCTGCGTCTCGACAATCTCGTTCTTCTCATCGCGAACCGAGACGACCTTCCACGCGAACCAGCGTGGGCCCGACGGCGTCTCGATCTCCTGATCGAAATTGACCGAGCCGTCGGGCAACGAAACGCGCTCGTTTTCTCGGATGACCTTGAACGGCAGGTCGTGGCCGAGGATGTCGCCGGTCCCCTTGCCGATGAGCGTCATGACGGCGTTGCTTGCATGGGTGACGCGCCCATGCGCGTCCTCACGCAACACAAGATCGCCCTGCGCGTCCACAAGCTCCGTCGCGCGCGCAAGCCGCTCTTCGAGCGACCAGATCTTGTCGTCGCGCCGTTCGAGCGCGGCCTCGAGCGCGCCGATCCGGGCGAGCGCGCCGCGCGAACGGCGATTGTGATGGTAGAGGCCGATCAGCGCGAAGATGAGCAGGCCGGCGAGCATCCCCGCCAGGCCGATCGGGCCGTTCTCCAGCAATTCAAGATCCGCTTCCTGCGCCCATGCGATCGACGGAAAGAGACACAGCAGGACGCAGCCGGCCGCCAGGAAGGCTGCGAGCAAATGATCCAGCCAGCCTGGAACGCGATCGTTCGACGCAGAATGGAAAGCGTCCGGTTCGGACATGACACCCCTCTTTTCTTGAAAGGGAGCATGACCCGGCAGGATTTAACGCGCGGCTGTGCTTTTGCCTTCCGCCGCTGCAAAGCGCCGGGGTGGTTGACGGGCCGTGTCGCCGGAGCCCGCAATTTTACCCGTCGCCGATGATCGGAACGGGCCCGAATCAAACGGTAATGACATGCGCCGCGGTGGAAGCGGGCTCCGCCCCCGATTCCACCCAAAGTATTAACCGCGACCGCACTAAGTGGCCGTGAGTCCTAGACAATTACTGGGCCCGCGCCCCGCCCATTAGCTGGGCATTAACGATTTTGACCTAGCGTTCATCACGAAATTTGGCGGGGCAGAAGGAATTCCAGTCGTCTGAAGGTCCCACCGTCCGCCCGGACGGTGCCGCGTCGAGCGCAAGCTGGCGAGGGCCTGCCTTTGTCCCGACCGCGTGCAGCAAGTGAAGGGAAGGCCGAAGGATCATGCACAATTCGACTGCGGCACAAGCCGACGCCAGTGCCCGGAATCCCGCCGATTGGGGTTCGACCAAGGCCGCCGCTGGCGCAGCCGAACTGACGCAATTCATCAGCTTTGCCATCGGCGACGACCAGTACGGCGTCGACATCATGGCGGTACGCGAGATCAAGGGCTGGTCCGAGGTTTCCAACCTCCCCAAGCAGCCCGACTATGTGCGCGGCGTCCTCAACCTGCGCGGCGTCATCGTCCCGATCATCGACCTGCGCCGCCGTTTCGGCCAGGGCGCGACCGACGCCACCGCCAGCCACATCGTCATCATCGTGCAGATCGGCCCACGGCTGATCGGCATGCTCGCCGACCGCGTGCTCGATATCGTCTCGCTCGACGCATCGACGATCCAGCCCGTGCCACGCATTTCGCAATCGGCGCGCGTCGACTTCCTGTCGGGTCTTGTCACCGTCGATGGCGCGCTGATCGCGCTCATCGACCTGCAAAACATGCTCGCCCTGCCGGGCGATAGCGGCGACGCGGCCGCGCAAACCGGACATTAGCCGAAGCGATGAATGTCATGACGTCGCTCGGACAAGAGATCGACGGTCTGGCCCAGGGGCCCGGCCGCTCGCCAGGAGGCACGGACAACGCTCCGTGCCGACATTCCACCGATAACAATGAAAAACATCGAGGCCACCGCGGCCTGCGGCGCGCGAGCGTTCCGCTGGCTGCATTCACACCGGGAGAGTCTGTATGAAGTTCAAGTTTCTGACAGTTGCCGCTTGTGCGCTGGCCGTTTCGGTCCCCGCCTTGGCGGAAGACGGCGTCACCGCCGACGCCATCGTATTCGGCCAGGCCGCGGTTCTTGAAGGCCCGGCGTCCGCCCTCGGCATCGGCATGAAGGCCGGTCTGACGGCGGCGTTCGAGGAAGCCAACAAGAAGGGCGGCATTCACGGCCGCAAGCTCAAGCTGAACAGCGTCGACGACGGCTATGAGCCGGCGAAGTCGATCACGGCGACCAAGAAGCTGATCGAAGAAGACAAGGTCTTCTCGCTCATCGGTCCGGTCGGTACGCCGACTTCGGCCGCGACGCAGCCGATCGCGACGGCCGCCAACGTCCCGTTCGTCGGTCCGTTCACGGGTGCGTCGTTCCTGCGCGATACGAAGTTTGAGAACGTCATCAACGTTCGCACGAGCTACGACGCCGAGACCGAGGCCTGGGTCAAGCACCTCACCGAGGATCTCAAGATCAAGAAGATCGCGATCTTCTACCAGGACGACGCGTATGGCCGTGCGGGCCTGTCGGGCTTCAAGAAAGCCATGGACAAGCGTAGCATGGAGATCGTCGGCGAAGGCACTTATGAGCGCAACACCATTGCGGTGAAGTCGGCGTTGCTCAATCTGCGCCGTTCGGAGCCGGAAGCGGTAGTGATGGTCGGCGCCTACAAGCCGAGCGCCGAGTTCATCAAGCTGTCGCGCCAGGTCGGTTTCAACCCGGTCTTCGTCAACATCTCCTTCGTCGGCGCCTCGGCGCTCGCGCAGGAGCTGGGCAAGGACGGTGAAGGCGTGATCGTCAGCCAGGTCGTGCCGTTCCCGTGGGACGCTTCGCTCAAGGTCGTCGCCGAGTATCAGACCGCGATCAAGGCGGTTGATGCCAAGGCGGCGCCCGAGTTCGTGTCGCTCGAAGGCTATCTCGTCGGCCGTCTCGCCATTGCCGCGCTCGAAAAGGCCGGCAAGGACGTGACGCGCGCGTCCTTCCTGAAGGCAATCAAGGACACCGGCACCTTCGACTTTGGCGGTCTGCAGATGACCTTCGGTCCCTCCGACAACGAGGGTCTCGACAAGGTCTTCATGACCGTCATTCAGAAAGACGGAACCTTCAAGGCAGTCGACAAGCTGATGAAGGTTTCTTCGAACTAAGACTGATCGCGGCGGCCCCGTACGCGGGGCCGCCGCACGATTGCGCATCGGCGGGGAAGTTTGCCGGTGCTTTGGGGGTGGGGGATGAAAGTTCTGCGTAACGTCCTGAATTTTGCTTCGCGGCTCAATCCGCTGAACCTCCTTGCGCGCTTTGGCGTCAAGGTGAAGCTGCAGGCTGCTTTCGCGGCTGCGGCGCTGATGACCGTTGTTGCCTCGGCGGTTGCAATCGTCTCCTATCAGCAGGTCGAGACCGACGTTGAGCGCGTCGCGCGGCATGAAGTGCCGCTGATGACGGACGCGCTCCGTCTTTCCGTGATTTCCGGAGAAATTTCCACATCCGCCGCGCGTTTTGTCGGCGCTCGCACCGTCGCCGAGCAGAAAGAGCTGACGACGCAGATCACGCAGCGCACGGAATCCCTGCGTCGCGCCATCGATCGCCTCCGCACGAAAGCCGATCCGTCCTACTTCGCGGGTGTCGAGGCGTCCGCCAGCGAGCTCGACAAGAATTTAAGCGAGCTCGACAAGGCGATTATCCAGAGAACCAATATGCGCATCGCGCTCGAGGAGAAGCTCGACGCGATCCACAAAATCCATACGCAGATCGGCGACAAGCTGACCCCGATCGTCGACGATTCCTACTTCGACGTTGTGATGTCCGCCGAGAGCGTCGGCAAGTCGGGCGACAAGCTGATCCGCGGACTGGTCAGCGACAACCTCGTTCGCATGCAGACCATGGTCCAGCTTGGTTCGGAAACGAACCTCATAACCGGCCTGCTCACCGCCGGGGCCCTCACTTCGTCGCCGGCGATCCTCGCAATGATTGAGGACCGCTTCACCGCGTCGGTCCGGCGCGCGCAGCGCGAACTGTCCCGCCTGCCGGACGATCAGAAATACACCGCGCTTCGTCAGCGCACGGACCAGCTGATCAAGCTTTCGAGTTTCAAGGGCCCGCGCAGCGGTGCGGACGCCGAAACCGCGCGCCTTCAGAATGTCTTCCGCGCTCACGAAGGGCTGGCGGAGATTCTGATCACGCTGATCGACGATCTCAATTTCACGACCGTGCTGGACAGCGAGCAGGCCGCCAAGCGCACAAGCCAGGTCATCAAGGAGCTCGTCAGCAACCAGATTTCCGGCCTCCGTAATGCCATGGAGATCGCGGTTCAGACGCATCTGGTCGCGAGCCTGATGAGCGAAGTCGCGGTCGCACCCGAGGCCGCCTCGCTGATTCCGATTCAGGATCGCTTCCGCGCGTCCACGGCGCTCCTCCACAAGTCGCTCGCCGGTCTCAGGAACGACTCGGTGAAGGGTGACGTCGAAAAGCTGCTCGCCTTCGGTGCGGGCGACGACAGCATCTTCGAGATGCGGAAGAAGGAACTTCTGGCCGGCAGAGCGGCAGACAAAACCGTCGAAACCAATCTTCGCATTCAACGCGATCTGGAAGGCTCGGTCGGGCTGCTTGTGTCCAATTCCGAATCCGCGATGATCGTGGGTACGACAAATCTGCTCGAAGAGATCGAGCACAATCGCACGCTTCTGATCATCGTGGCGGTGGCGAGTCTTCTGGCCGCCGGTATGATCGCGTATTTCTACGTTCAGCGCAGCCTCATTCGCCGGCTCACGACGCTCGGCAGCACCATGGAGCGCCTGTCGTCCGGCGACAATCAGGTGGACGTCGCCGCGGCCGAAGACCGCGACGAGGTCGGCAAGATGGCCCGCGCGGTGCTGGTATTCCGCGATGCGGCGGTGGAGAAAATCCGGCTCGAAGCGGAAGCCGAAGCGCAGCGAACAGGCGCTGAAGAAGAGCGCAAGCGCAACGAAGCCGTTCAGGCCCGTTACGCCGAAGAACAGGCGCAGGCGATCCAGTCGCTCGCCGAAGGCCTGCGGAAACTGTCCGACGGCGATCTCGCTTTCCGCCTGACCGACGGATTCACCGACGAGTACGTCAGGATCAAGGAAGACTTCAACGCCGCGATGGAGCGGTTGCAGGAGACCATGGGTGCGATCGTCGCCTCCATGCGCGAAGTCTCCAATGCGGCCGTTGAGATCTCCGCGAGCACGACCGACCTCTCGCAGCGCACCGAGGAGCAGGCGGCGAGCCTCGAGGAGACGTCCGCCTCGATGGAAGAGATCGCGGCGACGGTGAAGAAGAACGCCGAGAACGCGCTGCACGCCAGCCAGTTTGCGAACGACACCCGCAAGGTCGCGGATCGCGGCGGCGAGGTCGCGGGCGCGGCGGTGTCGTCCATGGCGCGGATCGAAGACTCGTCGAAGAAGATTTCCGACATCATCGGCGTGATCGACGAGATCGCGTTCCAGACCAATCTGCTGGCGCTCAACGCCGCGGTCGAAGCCGCCCGTGCGGGCGAAGCCGGCCGCGGTTTTGCGGTCGTCGCCGCGGAAGTCCGCAGCCTCGCACAGCGCTCGTCACAGGCCGCGAAGGACATCAAGGACCTGATCCACAAGAGCTCCGACCAGGTTCAGGAAGGCGTGGAGCTGGTCAATCAGGCCGGATCGGCGCTCACCGAGATCGTCGAGTCGATCAAGAAGGTCGCCGAAATCGTCGGCGAGATCGCGTCGGCCAGCTCCGAGCAGTCGACGGGTATCGACCAGATCAGTACCGCGCTCTCGCAGATGGACGAGATCACGCAGCAGAACTCGGCGCTCGTCGAGGAAAACGCGGCGTCGGTCAAGACGCTCGAACAGCAGTCGCAGTCGATGGGCGAGCAGATCTCGGTCTTCAAGCTCGGGTCGCTTGCCGAGGTTGCACAGGAAATGCGCCGCGTTGCGCCCGAAGCGCCGGCGCCGAAGCAACCCGCGCAGCGTACCGCGCGCCGCATGAACGGCAACGGAGGCGCGCAGTCCGCGCTCGCCGTCGCTCACGAACAAGATGCCGATTGGAAAGAATTCTGACAACGCGGCGAGCGCCGCAACTCATCCGCACAGGCGGGTGGGAGAACCGAGGCCACAGCGACGATCATGAGCAAGCTTCCGCAATTCTCCATCTCAACGAAGCTCTACGCACTGTTTGCGTTGCTTGCCGGTCTTACCGTCGCGCTTGCCATGTACGCGGTTTACAACTCGCGCGAGCACGCGGAGTTGTCGGCTGAATTGCAGGCGGCCTCGCATGGGGCTCGTAACGTCGAGCGTGCCAACAGCCTGATCTATGCCGTCGTCATGGAATCGCGCGGCATCTATATGTCGCCCGACGTTGCGACCGCGAAGCGCTACGGCACGAACCTGCTCAAGTTCAACGATGAGATCGCCTCGACGGTGGCCGACTGGCAAAAGATTGTGCAGGCCGACGACGCCGCGCAGTTCGACGAATTCTCGAAGCGCATCAAGCAGTTCATGGACTTCCGCCGCGAGCTTGTGCGCCTCGGCACCGAGGTCAATCCGGCCGCCGGCCGTGAATGGGGCGACAACGAGGCCAATCGCAGCGTCCGCACCGCGCTGAACAAGGACATCGAGGCGCTCGCCAAGCTCTATGCGCAGCGCGCCGAACGCATCACCGCCCGTATTGATCGCGGCATCAGCACCACCGGCGCCGTCATGGGCGCGCTCGGCTTCGTCGCCATTCTCGTTGCTGCGTTCGGCATGGCGCTCATCTGGCGCGGCGTGATCCGGCCGATCGCGCGGCTGGTCGAGACGATGAGCGAACTTGCCCAGCAGAATAACGATGTCGACGTGCCGGGCACCGAGCGCGGTGATGAAGTCGGTCAGATGGCGCGTGCCGTGCTCGTGTTACGCGATGCCTCGATCGAGAAGGTGCGGCTGGAAGGCGAAACCGCCGAACAGCGCCGCGCGAACGAATCCGAGCGGCGCAAGAATGCGGAGATCCAGGCCAAGTCCGCGGAGGAACAGGCGGACGCCATGCGCGCGCTCGCCGAGGGCCTGAGCCGCATGGCGCAGGGCGATCTCACCTTCCGTCTGAACGACGGTTTCACCGGCGACTACCAGAAAATCAAGGACGACTTCAACGCCACCATCGGCCACATGCAGGAGACGATGACGGCGATCGTCGTCGCCACGCGCGAAGTCGCGAACACCGCCGCCGAAATTTCGACGAGCACGACCGACCTCTCGCAGCGTACCGAGGAACAGGCGGCGAGCCTTGAGCAGACCTCGGCCTCGATGGAGCAGATTTCCGCGACCGTGAAGAAGAACGCGGAGAACGCCCAGCAGGCCAACCAGTTTGCCATCGGCACGCGCCAGGTCGCGAATCAAGGCGGTCAGATCGTGGGTGAAGCCGTTTCGTCCATGGCCCGCATCGAGGAGTCGTCCAAGAAGATTTCCGACATCATCGGCGTAATCGATGAGATCGCCTTCCAGACCAACCTGCTCGCACTCAACGCTGCGGTCGAAGCTGCGCGCGCCGGTGAAGCGGGCCGCGGTTTTGCCGTCGTCGCGCAGGAAGTGCGCAGCCTTGCCCAGCGTTCGTCGCAGGCCGCGAAGGACATCAAGGAACTCATCAACAAAAGCTCCGGTCAGGTCGAGGAAGGCGTCGAGCTTGTGAACCGCGCCGGCACGGCGCTCACCGAGATCGTCGAATCGATCAAGAAGGTCGCCGACATCGTGTCGGGCATTGCGGTTGCGAGCGCCGAGCAGGCCACCGGCATCGACCAGATCAACACCGCGCTCTCGCAGATGGACGAGGTCACGCAGCAGAACTCCGCGCTCGTCGAGCAGAACGCGGCATCCGCGAAATCGCTCGAAGAGCAGGCGGCGGCCATGGATGACCAGGTCGGCCGTTTCCAGATCGGCGACACGGGAGCGCATCAGGCGACACCGGCCGTCGTTGCACCCGTGCGCGCGGCACCCGCGAAGGTCGCATCAAAGGCCGCAGCGTCCGCGCCGGCGCCGGTGAAAAGACGTGCTGTTGCCTCGCGCGCAAACGGTCATGGACCTGTCGCCCGTATGCAGGCGGCGGTCGCAACGGCATTCGAAGACGACGCGGCTTGGAAAGAATTTTGACGAACACAGCCGCCAGGATGGCGGCAGAAGTGAGCAGAAGCGATGCTGAGTTTTTTCCGCGGCCGAACGAAAGCGGGAGCGCCGAGCAAGCGAAGTCTTAGCTGGCGGCTGCTGCTGCCGCTGCCGATTACGTTGGTCGTCGCGATCCTTTCCATCTGGTTCGTTGTGCCGGATGTCGTCCGCGACAACGCCACCGACGAGGCCATCCGGGCCGGCCAGCAGACCGCCAACCAGTTCAAGCAGATCCGCGCCTACTACACCGAAAACGTGGTGGGCAAGGTCGCGAAAGAAAGCACGCTGAAGGTGTCGTCCGACCACCGCTCGAACGACAAAGCGGTGCCGCTGCCGGCGACCATGATTCATGATCTGAGCGCGCTGCTCGCGCAGCAGGACACGACGGTCAATCTCTATAGCGCCTATCCTTTCCCGAACCGCGCCTCCCGCAAGCTCGACGACTTCCAGCAAGCCGCCTGGGAAGCGCTCGTACAGGACCCCGCCCGCACCTTCTCTCGCAACGAAATACGCGACGGCCGTCATGTCGTTCGTGTCGCCGTTGCCGACACGATGGCGGCGCAGGCTTGCGTGACGTGCCACAACACCGACTCCACCTCGCCCAAGAAGAACTGGAAGCTCGGCGACGTGCGTGGCGTCCTTGAAGTCACTTCGGTGATCGATACACAACTCGCCGCCGGCACCGCGCTCAGCAACTGGATCGTGGTCGGTGCAATCGCGATCGGCTTGATCCTGCTTGGCATCACATTTGTCACGGCGCGCAGCGTGGCCGGTCCCATTCGCGCGCTCTCGAGCAGCATGTTGCAACTCGCCGCGCGCAAGAACGACATTGAAATCACCGGCGCCGAGCGCGGCGATGAGATCGGGGAAATGTCGCGCGCCGTCCTCGTGTTCCGCGACGCTGCCGTTGAAAAGGAACGGCTCGAAACGGAATCCGACCGTCAGCGCGAGGCAACGGACCAGGAGCGCAAGCGCAATGCCGAGGCGGAGGCGCGTGCCGCCGGCGAGCAGTCGCAGGCCGTGCGTGCGCTGGCCGACGGCCTGCGCAAGGTGTCGGAGGGCGACCTGACCATCCGCCTGAGCGACGGCTTCACCGGCGACTATCAGCAGATCCGGGATGACTTCAACGCGACCGTCGAAGCCCTGCAAGACACGATCGGTTCCATTGTGCAGGCGACGCGTGAAGTGACGAACACGGCGTCGGAGATTTCGGCGAGCACCACCGACCTCTCGCAGCGTACCGAAGAGCAGGCCGCGAGCCTCGAGCAGACATCCGCCTCGATGGAGCAGATGGCCGCGACGGTGAAGAAGAACGCCGAGAACGCCCAACAGGCCAATCAGTTCGCGGTCGATACGCGCCGCGTTGCCAATCAGGGCGGCGAGATCGTCGGCGAGGCGGTCGAATCCATGGCCCGCATTGAAGATTCCTCGAAGAAGATTTCCGACATCATCGGTGTTATCGACGAGATCGCCTTCCAGACCAATCTGCTCGCACTCAACGCCGCGGTCGAGGCGGCGCGTGCCGGCGAGGCCGGACGCGGCTTTGCGGTCGTTGCCGCTGAAGTGCGCAGCCTGGCGCAGCGCGCTTCGCAGGCCGCGAAGGACATCAAGGACCTGATCAACAGCAGCTCGGACCATGTGCAGGAGGGCGTCGAACTCGTGAACCGCGCCGGCACCGCGCTCACCGACATTGTTCGCTCGATTGAGAAGGTTGCGGGCATTGTGACGGAGATCGCGTCGGCCAGCTCGGAGCAGGCGACCGGCATCGACCAGATCAACACCGCGCTCGCGCAGATGGACGAGGTCACGCAGCAGAACTCCGCGCTTGTCGAAGAGAACGCCGCATCGGCCAAGTCGCTCGAGGAGCAGGCCGCGTCGATGGACGGAGAGGTAAGCCGCTTCAAGGTCGGCGCGGCCTCGCACGCCGAGAATGTTCGGCCGGCCGCAAAGTCCGTCGCGCCGGGACCCGCGATCAAACTGCGCGCCGCCGAACCGCCGCGCCGTCCGGCGCCCGCCAAGGCCGGCGCCCGCGGCCCCGTGGCGCGGATGCAGGCCGCCGTCGCGACGGCCTTCAAGGACGATCCGGAGTGGAAAGAATTCTGAGATGCCGCCCCGCTCCGACGCCGCCATAGCGCTTGCGGAAATCGATCCGAAACGGGAGTTCCCGTTCTCGGATGCCGATTTCCGCAACCTCGCGGAATATGCCTATCAGCACACCGGTATCGCGTTGTCCGAGAGCAAGCGCGACCTCGTTTACAACCGCCTGTCGCGCCGCTTGCGCGCGCTCGGGCTGCGCACTTTTCGAGAGTATCACGAGTACCTGGAAGGTCCGCAGGGCGGCGGCGAAAAAGAACGCTTCATCAATTCGGTCTCCACCAACCACACGCGCTTTTTCCGCGAAGCGCATCACTTCACGCATTTCCGCACGAACGTTGCCGCGAAGTTTGCACGCGAGCACGGCAACGCCGGCCGCGGGCGCATGCGGCTTTGGTCGGCGGGCTGCTCCACCGGCGAAGAGCCCTACACCATCGCGATGGTGCTCAAGAAGGAAATCGCCGGCATCGCGCGCCATGACGTGCGCCTCCTTGCGACCGATATCGACACCGAAGTCCTGAGCAAGGGCGCGCGCGGCGAGTATTCGGCGAGCGCCTTGCAGGAAATCCCGGCGGAATTTCACGCCGACATCGAGCGCAAGAGCGATCGGCAATCGGGGAAGATCCTGATGTCCGACGGGCTCCGTTCGCTCATCACCTTCCGCCAGCTCAATCTGATGCAGAGCTGGCCGGTCAAGGGACCGTTCGACGCGATCTTCTGCCGCAACGTCATGATCTATTTCGACGGGCCGACGAAGAAGACGCTGATCGAGCGTTTCACCAAGCTCATTCGTCCGGGCGGCTGGCTCTATATCGGACACTCCGAATCCCTCATCGGTGCGCATCCCGGCCTCGAACTGGTCGGCCGCACGATCTATCGGAGAGAGCCGTGAATTCGGCGATCGCCACGCAATCGAGCACGGCGCCCGCAGGCTCCGGTGACAGCCTGTTTGCGGGCCGCCGCCGCTTCTTCGACGCGGTCAGCGGCGCGTGGGTCGTCAAGGTTCTGCCGGGCGAGTGCTATGTGACGCCGAGCAACGAAGAATTGCTCGTCACGGTGCTGGGCTCCTGCGTCTCGGCCTGCATCCGCGATCCGCGCTCCGGCCTCGGCGGCATGAATCATTTCATGCTCCCAACCGGCAAGGCGGGCGGCTGGGGCGATGAGCTGCACTCGATGCGCTACGGCAACTTCGCCATGGAGAAGCTCATCAACGAGCTTCTGAAGCGCGGCTGCCCGCGCGGCGACATGGAGATCAAGGTTTTCGGCGGCGGCAACGTCATCGACAGCAATAGCGCCATCGGCTCGAAGAACGCTGAATTCGTCCTGAGCTTCCTCAAGAATGAAGGCCTGAAATGGGCCGCCGAAGATCTCGGCGGCCAGTATCCGCGCCGCATCCAGTATTCGCCCGCCACCGGCCGTGTCACGCGCAAATTTCTCGGCGGCGGCGATCGCGACATCATCGCCCGCAACGAACTCGAGTTTGCTGACAGCCTCGGGAAGAAGCAAACGGCGGGCGACATCCAGTTGTTCGGGGACAACAAATGACCCACGCAAAACCGGTCAGGGTTCTCATTGTCGACGATTCCGCGCTCATGCGGAATCTGCTGACGGCGGTGCTGGCCGACGATCCCGAGATCGAAGTCGTCGGCACGGCATCCGATCCGTTCATCGCGCGCGACAAGATCAAGGCGCTCAATCCGGATGTGATCACGCTCGACGTCGAAATGCCGCGCATGGATGGCGTGACCTTCCTGCGCAAGATCATGTCGCTGCGCCCGACGCCGGTGGTCATGGTCTCCTCCCTCACGCAGGCGGGCGCCGACATCACGCTCGAAGCGCTTGAGATCGGCGCGGTGGATTTCGTCGCGAAGCCCGTGGCGGACATCACCCACGCAATGGAAGCGCTCTCCGCCGAAATTTGCGCCAAGGTGAAGATCGCCGCGCGCACGCGCGTGAGGGCGGCTCAGGTCGCGCCGGAGCGCCGGCAGTCCGTGCGCAAACGTCTTGTCGATCCGTCGGCCAAGCTGATCGTCATCGGTGCCTCGACCGGCGGGGTCGAAGCGCTGAAGACGCTTCTCATGGATTTCATCCCGGACGGGCCGCCGATCCTGATCACGCAACACATGCCGGAACGCTTCACCGCGGCCTTCGCCCGCCGTCTCGACCGTGAATGCCCGATGCGGGTGTTCGAAGCGGCGCACGGCCAGCGCATCGAACCGGGCGCGGCCTATATCGCGCCGGGCCAGCGGCATCTCGAGCTCGCGCGCGACGGCACGCATTTCGCCTGCCGCCTCACCGACGACGCGCCGGTGTCGGGCCATCGCCCGTCCGTCGATGTGCTGTTCCGCTCGGCCGCGCGTCTCGCGGGACCGCGCACCATCGGTGTGATCCTGACCGGCATGGGCAAGGACGGCGCCGAAGGAATGCTCGAACTACGCAACGCGCACGCGGTCACGCTGGGCCAGGACGAGGCGACGTCGCTCGTTTACGGCATGCCGCGTGTCGCGTTCGAACGCGGCGCGGTAATGCGTCAGTTTCCGTTGCATGACATGGCCGACGCCATCCTCGATGCCTGCGGCATCGAGCACAAGGCGTCGGCGCACGCATGAGTTGGGGGTTGAAATGATGACAGGGGGAACGGGAACGGCCATCGTGTTGCCGGCCGTGCTCGATCTATCGGCGGCGGAGGGCTTTCTCGCCACCATGCTGCAGGCGGGCGAGTCGGAAGATCCGATTTGTCTCGACGCATCGGCGGTCGAAACGCTCACAATGCCTTGCGTGCAGATCATCCTGGCCGCCAGACGCGCCGACGGCCGCTTGACCGTCGCCGATCCGACGCCGGCGTTCCTCAGCGCCTTCGCCGATCTCGGCCTGCCCTGGGAAGACGGCGCCGGCCTGAATGCACCGCTTCCTCCGCCGGACGCAGCGCCGGAAGAAATAATTGCAGACATTGTCAGCGAAAGCGCAGCCGAAGCGCCTCTAACCGAAATGGATACCACGGACATGGCAAAGCGAATTCTCACCATCGACGATTCGAAGACCATGCGTGACATGCTCATGCTGACCCTGAGTGACGCCGGCTACGACGTGTTGCAGGCGGTGGACGGCCAGGATGGCATTGAGGTCCTCGGCGACCGCAAGGTCGACGTCGTCATCACCGACATCAATATGCCGAAGATGGACGGCTACGGCGTGATCCGGAATCTGCGCGCCAATCCGGTGCACAAGGGCACGCCGATCCTCGTGCTCACGACTGAAAGCGACACCGATAAACGCAACATGGCCCGCGACGCGGGTGCCACGGGCTGGATGGTCAAGCCATTCGATCCGGATCAGCTCGTCGCCACCATCCGCAAGGTCTGCCCGTAACGCCGTCGAACCGAAGTTGTCGAAATGTCGAAAATTGACGAACTGAAGAACACCTTCTTCGACGAATGCAGCGAATTGCTGCTGGACATCGAGAACGGTCTGACCGAGATGCGCGAGGGCCGCGGCACCGAGGATACGGTGCATGCGGTGTTCCGAGCCGCACATTCGGTCAAGGGCGGCGCCGGAATCTTCGGCTTCGAAAGGCTGGTCGGTTTCGCGCATGTGTTCGAGACCGTGCTGGACGACGTGCGACACGAGAAGCTCGCCACGAGCGACGACGTGATGTCCGTCCTGCTGCAGGCCGGCGACATTCTCGCCGATCTCGTCGGCATGGCGCGGGGTGACGAAGAAGTGCCGCCGGGCTTCGAGGATGAGTGCCGCCAGGCGCTCGACAAGCTGGCGGGCAGCGAGGAAGGCGCCTCGGATGCGTCCGGCGACTTCGACGGCATCGATTTCATGCCGGTCGCGGCAGGCGATCTCGACGACATGGCCGATTTCGGCGCGGCACCCGCGCCCGGCGAGCGCACCTTCCGCATTTCGTTCAAGCCGACCGCCGAGTTGCTTAAGAAGGCCAACGAGCCGCTCTATATTCTGCGCGAGCTCGGCAAGCTTGGCCGTCTCGAATTGACGGCCGACACCTCTGCCTTGCCGCCGCTCGGCCAGATTCAGCCCGACAACGCCTATGTGAGCTGGGCCGGGGTTCTGCACACGGCGCACGGACGCAAGGAGATCGACGAGGTCTTCGAATTCGTCGTCGCCGACTGCGAACTGGAGATCGTCGAAGATCTGCCGGCCGGAATGGATATGGCGATTGCGCCGGTCGAGCTTCCCGTGACCGCATTCGACGAGCCGATACCGCAAATGGCGGTTCCTGCGCCTGTCGCGGTCGTCGCGCCCGCGCCGATGCCCGCACCCGTTCCTGAACGGCAGAGCGACGTGGCTGAACCAAAAGATTCCGGCAAGTCCGCCGCCGGCGCCAAGACCGCCGGCATGACCACGCGCGTCGATCTCGAAAAGATCGACCGTGTCGTCAACATGGTCGGTGAGCTTGTCATCGCGCAGGCCATGCTCGGCCAGGTCGTGCGCGACTTGCCCGAGGACATCGCCGGACGCCTGTCGCAGTCGCTGGAAGAAGTCGTTCATCACACGCGCGAGCTCAAGGACAGCGTCATGTCCATGCGCGCGCAGCCCGTGAAAACCGTGTTCCAGCGGATGCCGCGTCTTGTGCGCGAGCTGTCCACGAAGACCGGCAAGAATGTCCGCCTCGAAATGTCGGGCGAGAACACCGAGATCGACAAGACGATCATCGAGCGCCTGAGCGATCCGCTCACCCACGTCATCCGCAATTCCGTCGATCACGGCATCGAATCGCCGGCCGACCGGGTCGCGGCCGGCAAAAACGAGATCGGGACGATCCGCCTTTCGGCAAGTCATCGCGGCGGCCGCATCGTGATCGAGGTGAAGGACGACGGCGCCGGCATCAACAATGAGCGCGTGCTGAAGAAGGCGCGCGAGCGCGGCCTGATTGATCCGAATGCGTCGCTGTCCGAAGACGAGATCAGCAACCTGATCTTCATGCCGGGCTTTTCCACCGCCGAGGCGATCTCCGACATTTCGGGCCGCGGCGTCGGCATGGACGTGGTCCGCCGCAACATCCTCGACATCGGCGGGCGTATCTCGCTCAAGTCAGATCCCGGCCGCGGCCTCACCATGCAGCTTTCGCTGCCGCTGACGCTCGCCGTCATGGACGGCATGGTCGTCGAGGTAGGTCGCGACAATTATGTCATTCCGATCTCGGCGATCGTCGAATGTCTGCGTCCGTCGCGCGCCGACGTCCGCAGCCTGCTCGGTACGCTCGGCACGTTGCAGCTTCGCGGCGCGATCGTCCCGCTGCTGCATCTCGGCGACCTGTTCGGCGTCGTCGCCGCGCGCAAGGAAATCTCCGACAGCGTCGTCGTTATCGTTGAGGCGAGCGAAGGCGCGCGCCTCGGCGTGGTGGTCGACGAACTGCGCGGCCACCAGCAGGTCGTGATCAAGAGCATTGAAGAAAACTACGGCATCGTGCCCGGCATCGCCGGCGCGACCATCCTCGGCAATGGCCGCGTCGCCTTCATCGTCGACGTGGACAAACTCTCGAGTATGGCGGGCGACGGCCGGGACGCACCCGCGCCACGCAGCGATGCAAAAATGGTTGCGGCGTAGCGCAAGGAGCAATGGCGCCATTCGGGCGCGAACGTTGAGGAACGGCAGTTAGAAGGAGGTATGGGAAATGCCCCATGCAGCAGCACTCAAGGTCCTGGTCGTCGACGATCAAAACAGCGTCAGGCAGGTGATCCGCCTGGCGCTTGAGGAGATCGGCGTCCGGCACATTCTGGAGTCGGAAAACGGCAAGGACGCGTTTGAAAAGGCGACGACCCAGCCGGTCAATCTGATCATCTCGGACTACAACATGCCCGAGATGGACGGGCTCGCCTTGCTCCGCGCGGTGCGCGGTCATCAGACGGTGCGCAAGCTTCCGTTTATCCTTCTCACGGGCCGCGGCGATCGTGACCTTGTGGTTAAGGCCGCGCAGACAGGTGTAAATAACTATGTGGTCAAACCTTTCACGAATGCCGTGCTAAGGGAAAAAATCGAACAGGTCATGGGGAAGCTTGCGTGACGAGTACGAGTGCCGCGTCGAAGTTGCCTGACGAAGAGTCCGCAAGCCTGCAGCCCGCCTTTTCCAGCGAAGGCAATCCCGGCATCTTCATCGCCGGTGTGGCCGGGCTCCTGCGCGAAACGGTGCAGCGTTTCGAGGCGATCAGCAGCGGCGTGTCCGATGCAGTGATGTCGCGCGCCGACATGGCCGACCGCGAACTCATCGTCACGCTTCAGGCCTTCGACCGGCTGCAGCAGGAATTCGTCGCCGTCGCCGACGTCCTTTCGCGCTATTCGGGCGCGCTCGGCGATCCGCTCGCCGACGGCAGCGGGCATGCGCGCGGCGAAGCCGAAGCGATCGCGGCCATTGCCGTGTCCGACCTGAAACAGCGCTTGATCAATCACTTGCAGCGCGACCGCGGCAACGAGCGCGATCCCGGACCGGACGGCGAGGCGGAATTTTAGCCGCGCCGCGCGCCCGTCAGCAGCGCGCGCGCAACTTCCTTCCGCGCCAGCAGCAAGGCGTTGATCTGGCTTTCGATCGCGTCGAACGGGCAATCGACGCCCGCCTGCACGATCTCGATGATGTCGCAGAGGTTGTTCGCGGCAAACGTCAGGAGCTCGAAGCCCATCGTCGCGCCCACGTCGCGCATCGCGCGGCAGTGAACATGCGCCGCCGCGAGCCACGGGTCATCGCTGGTCGCTTCCGTCTGTCCTGCCGGAATGGCCGAGATCAGGAGTTCAAGTTCGCGGTCGAGCCAGTCGGCGAACTGCGGCTGCATGGTGCCGAGATGAGCTTCGGCCGATTGAATCGCCTGTTCGCGCGAAACGCCGCCCGGCCGCCTGACCAGCGAATGAAAGCGCGTGGAGACGGGAACGACGGTGCCGTCGCCGCCGGGCGCATTCGGCATGGCTAGCCCTTCCTCGCGAGGTTGAGCAGCGAATCGATGTCGTCCTGGCCCATGGCCTGGCCGCTTTCCGCGACGTGGCCGACGTCGTCATGATCGCTTTTGCGCCGGCCGACGCCCGTCGGATAACCCTCGATCTTGAAGCGGCGGTCCGGCCCGAAATAGGTCGGCGCATCGACGAAACTGCGCGGATGGAAGGCGACCCAGGCGAGCCGGTTGTAGAGGCTCGACACCGACACCGGCTTCGCCACCACCATGTTCGCGCCCGCGTCGCGTGCGGCGTTGATCGTGTTGATGCGCGTGTCGCTCGTGAGGATGAGGATCGGAATCGTGCGGTACTCGCTGGCGACGCTGCCGCGGATCTCGTGCGTGAGCCTCAGCCCGCCGTCCGGCGGCAGGTTCGAGTCGCACAGCAGGAAATCGATGCGCTGCTCGACGAGCGTGCGGTTCACGTCCATCGCGGTGCGCGCTTCATAGATCTTCGTGGCGCCGAAGCTGCGCAGGATGCTCTGGCAGATCATGCAGAAATAGGAATTCGAGTCCGCAATCAGGAAATTCAAGCCGTGAAGATTGAGATGTTCTCTCGGCATTGCGTTCCGGTGAGCCTGTCCTCGAATACCGTCGCGGACAGGAGAATCACAAAAAACGATTCGCGGAAACCGGCCAGGCGGGCCGCCGGCCCGATTGTTCGTCCGATGGACGGAACTAGGCCGCAGCGGCCATGCGGTCGTTGAGCGCCCGGTAGGCCAGCGCCTCGGCGAGATGCGGCCGGCCGATGGTTTCCGCGCCGTCGAGGTCGGCGATGGTGCGCGCCACTTTCAGCACGCGATGATAGCCGCGGGCGGAGAGCCGCATGGCGTCGGCCGCGTCGCGCAGGAGCTTCTGCCCCGCCCCGTCGGGCGTTGCGATCTGCTCGAGCAGCTTGCCGTGCGCCTCGGCATTGACCCGGAGCTTCGCCTCGCCGAACGCCTCGAAACGTGCGGCCTGCACGTCGCGCGCCGCCCTGACGCGGGCGGCAACCTCGCGGCTCCCTTCCGAAGGCGGCGGCAGCACGAGATCGGCCGCCGACACGGCCGCCACCTCGATATGCAGATCGATGCGGTCGAGGAGCGGCCCCGACAGCCGCGCCTGGTAGTCCGCCGCGCAACGCTGGTTCGGTCCGCGCTTGCAGGCAAAGCCGGGATCGTAGGCGCGCCCGCAACGGCACGGATTCATCGCCGCGATCAACTGGAAACGCGCGGGATAGGTGATCCGGTGGTTGGCGCGCGCGATCGCCACCTCGCCGGCTTCGATCGGCTGCCGCAGCGAATCGAGCACCTGCGGCTGGAACTCGGGAAACTCGTCGAGGAAGAGGACGCCGAGATGCGCGAGCGAAACCTCGCCCGGCCGCGCGCGCAAACCGCCCCCGACCATCGCCGCCATGCTCGCCGAGTGATGCGGCTGGCGGAACGGCCGCCGCGCCGTGAGCGCGCCGCCTTCGATCGCGCCCGCGACCGAGGCGATCATCGAGACTTCGAGCAGTTCGGCGGGCGAAAGCGGCGGCAGGATCGACGGGAGCCGCGCGGCGAGCATCGACTTGCCCGCGCCCGGAGGCCCGGCGAGGAGGAGATTGTGCCCGCCGGCCGCGGCGATCTCGAGCGCGCGCTTCGCGGACTCCTGTCCCTTGATGTCGGAAAGATCGAGCGCGCTCTCTGTAACAGTCCGGATCTTCGGTTCGGGCCGCGACAGCACCTGCGAGCCGCGCAGGTGATTGGCGAGCTGGATGAGCGAGCCCGGCGCGAGGATGTCCATGTCGGGACTCGCCCAGGCCGCTTCCGCGCCGCAGGCTTTCGGACAGATGAGGCCATGCCCGAGCGCGTTCGCGGCGACCGCCGCGGGCAGCACACCCGCGACCGGCGCGAGCGAGCCGTCGAGCCCGAGTTCGCCGACCACCGTGAAGCCTGCCAAAGCATCGGCCGGGATCGCGCCGATCGCCGCCATCAGGCCGAGCGCGATCGGGAGGTCATAATGGCTGCCTTCCTTGGGCAGGTCGGCGGGCGCAAGATTGATGGTGATGCGCTTGGCGGGGAGCGCGAGCCCGGACGCGATCAACGCCGCCCGTACCCGGTCGCGTGCTTCCGACACCGCCTTGTCCGCGAGCCCGACCAGGTTGAAGGCCGGCAATCCGGGCGCGACCTGCACCTGCACGTCCACGGGCCTCGCCTCGACCCCCTCGAATGCAACGGTGGCGACGTGCTGGACCATCGCTTTCCCCCGGTTGCAAACGTAACCGAGGCCGTTGGAACCCGCAAGAACAATAAGGGAACAAAGGAAGGACTTTTAGTTATTGGGGATACCCAGCTCGGTCAGCAGCCGCCGCAGGCTGCCCGCAAAAGCCGCCAGTTCGAAATTCTGCGGGTCATCGTGCTTGTTCCGGATGCCCTCGTCGATCACCGAATGGAACGCGGGAACCAGCCACGCCCCCGCGCGCACGCTCGCGACCGTATAGGTGACGGCGAGCGCGTCATATTGCGCGCCGCTGAAGCCGGGCTCGGGCGCCAGGAAATCGTTGCCGCGTCCGAATTTCGGATCGCGCCGCCGCGGCTGCACCAGCTCCACATGCAGGAACAGCCCCTTCAGCGCGCCGTCGAAATTCGTCGCCATCTCGAACTTGGTCGCGCGCCACGGCACGGAGAAGTCGTGCGCGAGCAGCATCGCGCCGACGCGATTGATGAAGACATGCGCGCGCTCGATTTCGTTCGAGCAGCGGTAGCGGTTGAGATTGTTGATCTTGGCGTCTTCATCGATGTTCTTCGGCCACGGCAGGCTGCCGTAGTTCGGCGTGCTCGTGTCGTGAATGACCATGTAGGCCGCGCGCCGCGACGAGCGGTCGTTGTCGCGCGCCGACGAAACCCCTTGCGCAAGCGACCGGCCGAGCGGGTCGCCGAGGCCGCGCGCGGTGAGCCACGCTTCCAGCTTCGCACGCTCGGGCAGGCCGCTGTTGCGTCCGACGCGCTCGGCGAGCACGCGCGGCAATTCCGTGAGCGGCGCACCGAGCCGTCCGACCGGCCGCACGGGATTGAGCAGGCAGCGCGCCTGCTCCGCGCCGTCGCCCGCATAGCTCAGCCGTGCGAGATCGAACTGGCACAGGCCGAACGTGTCGCCCGCCGGAAGTGTGGTCGGCGGCGACGGCTTGAATTTGCACTCGCCGATCGCAAGCGCGTATTGCGGCCAGAGAGCGGCGAGCGAAACGAGAGCAAGGGCGAAAATTTTCACGGCGCGACCATAACGATTCACGGCCGCGCCACAAGCGGATGAAAGATCGTCAGGCGATGCCGGGAACGGAGCGGGCGCTCTGTGCCGTCGCCTCGCCGCCTTGCGGGCCCCTGCGTCCGACCACCCGGTTTCGCCCGGCGAACTTCGCGTCATAGAGCCGCGTGTCGGCGCTGGAGAACAGCGAAGACAGGTTCTCGCCGTCATACGGGCAGGTGGCGACACCGAGGCTGATCGTCACGGGCAATTTTTCAGCCGCCGACTGCGTTTCGATCACGCGCCGCAGGCGTTCGGCCACCGCCAGTGCGGCATCGTGATTCATCCCGTCCACGAGGATCACGAATTCGTCGCCGCCGTAGCGATAGATATTGTCGGAGCTGCGCATGGTCTCGGCGATCTTCTGGCCGACGAGTTTCAGCACCTTGTCGCCGGTCGAATGGCCGTGGCGGTCGTTGGTCGCCTTGAAGCCGTCGATGTCCACGAGGATCAGGCTGATCGAGCGCCCGGCCGCGAGCATGTCGGCGACGCGGATCGGCCCCTGCCGTTCCAGCCGCCCGCGGTCGTAAAGGCCGGTGAGCCCGTCGCGGCCGGTCTGCTCAAGCAGCGCCTGATAGCGCTCGCGATAGGTGAGGGCATCGAACACGTCGGCGAGCCGCGGACGGATTTCGAGCTTGCCGCCTTCGCTTTCGAACCAGCGCAGATAGCCGCCGGCAAGACACGCAAAGAGGACGGCGGCCACCATCTTGCCGATCCAGCCGCCATAGAGCACAGCGACCGGCACGCCGGCGTAATAGTAAAGCGCGAGGAAGAATCCGATCTGGTCGAGGCTCAGCACCACCGCGGCGGAGAGCGCGATCCGCGCGGTGACATTGCGACCGAGCCATGACGCCGAGCGCTCGTACAGCAGGATGATCAGGATGCTGTCCACGAACAGCAGGAGCGTGCCGAAGATCATCAGCCCGCCCATCTGGTCGAGGAACGGAAAATCCGGCAACTGCTCCGGCGTCGGCGACACCACGTCGTGGTGGCGCATCACCCAGATCAGTCCGACGATCAGGAAATTGCCGAACAGGAGTCCGTAGATCGGTTGCCGCACCGCTTCCGCGTCCTCGCGGATATAGAGAAGCAGCAGCATCACGAGCTTGCCGGAGAACAGGACGATCGAGCCCGGCGACAACGCCGTGCCGAACGGCGCCTGCATGTAGAAGATGGCGGCCAGATACGTCTCGAGGAAATGCAGGCTGCCGAGCGCGCAGACAAAGACGCCGAGCCCGAACTGGCGCCGGAGGCGGAACAATCCCGCCATCACGCAAAAATAAAGCGCAGCTTCGCCGAGAAGCAGAATTACATTGCTGAACGCCACGCCCCGTCCCCCGCCGGTTCGAACCGGAACTTTCGCAGACTATAATGGAGCCACAATCTGAAAAGCGGGTTAGCGATGCCCAAATTTTTTGCCGTCATTCACAGGCTCTTCGGCGGGTTCCGTCGGCTCGCAACCGCGCTCGGTCTCCTTGTTCCGCTCATGGGAGCGATGGAACCCGACGCGCTGGCCGCCGAAAGCGCCTACACCCGGCACGACTACGAGCGCTGCCGGAAGATCGGCGACGACGATCCCATCATGGAGCGCCGCTGTGCGGGCCATGCCGGCATCCCGGTGCTCTGGGTCAACGAGCCCGACAGTTCCTCGGTGAGCTTCGGCACCGAGGGGGCGGTGGGCGGCGAGTTTGACAAGCGCTTTACCTTTGCGGTGGCGGGTAACGTCATCGAGTGGCGCGGGCCGGTCGAGAAGGGCCAGGTCGCGCCCTTCGCGGCCATCGTCCGCTACCAGCTCTGCGGCGCGATCGGCGGCCCCTGTGCGCCGGAGCTTGTCGTTTACCGGCTGAACGGGACGCGGTCGTCCTGCATCGCCGCGACCGTGAACGGCCGGCGGACGGACGCGAACCTCCGCGCCCGCGAGACGGCGGACTCCTTTGCGCGCGGCTTCGACTGCGAGAGGGACAAGGTCCGCGTGGTCGAGTAGCAAAGCCTCACAGCGCGTCTCGAACCACGAGGCGCTGTGCGTTAGCGCCGCTTCTTCTCGATCGCATCCCAGATCATCGCGGCGACATCCGGCCCGCCGACGTTCCTGATCGCGCGCACGCCGGTGGGGGAAGTGACATTGATCTCGGTGAGGAAGCCGCCGATCACGTCGATGCCGACAAACAGGAGCCCGCGTTCCTTCAGCGCCGGGCCAAGTCGCTTGCAGATTTCCTGCTCGCGCTTCGAGAGGTCCGTCGCTTTCGGCGATCCGCCGCGCACCATGTTCGAGCGCAGGTCGCCTTCCGCCGGCACGCGGTTCACCGCGCCCGCGAACTCGCCGTCCACGAGGATGATGCGCTTGTCGCCCTGCTTTACCTCGGGCAGGAATTTCTGGATCACCCACTGCTCGCGGAAGAGCGACGTGAAGAGATCGAACAGCGATCCAAAATTGAGATCGTCCTTGCGCAGCAGGAAGACGCCTTCGCCGCCCTTGCCGTAGAGCGGCTTCATCACGATGTCGCCGTGCGTGGCGCGGAAAGCCTTGATCGCGTCGAGGTCGCGCGAAAGCAGCGTCGGCGGCATCAGGTCGACGAATTCCGTCACGAACATTTTCTCGGGCGCGTTCCGCACCGAAGCCGGATCGTTCACGACCAGCGTTTTCGGATGCACCCGTTCCAGGAGATGCGTGGTCGTGATGTAAGCAAGGTCGAACGGCGGGTCCTGGCGCAGCAGCACCACGTCGAAGCTCGACACGTCGGTGTTCTTCAATTCGCCGAGCGTGAAGTGTTCGCCTTGGCTGTCCTTCACCGCGAGCGTCTGCGCGTTCGCGACGATCTTGCCGTCGAGCATCGAGAGCCGGTCGGGCGTGAAGTAGGAAAGCTTGTGCCCGCGCGCCTGCGCTTCCAGCAGCACGGCGAAGGTCGAGTCGCCCGCGATCTTGATGCGCTCGATCGGGTCCATCTGCACGGCGACATTCAGGGCCACGTTGTGCTCCTTATCCTTCGGCTTCGAAGGCTGCTTCAATGTGTTGCGGCAGCCGCCGCGGCGCAACCAGCACCGCGTCGAAGCGGATGTCATATCCCGCATGTTCGGGGTGCGCCGCAAGCCACGCCTCGGCCGCGCCCACGATGCGCCGCTGCTGGCGCGGCAGCACGGCAAACGCCGCATCGTCGAGCCGTGCCCGCGCTTTCACCTCGATAAAGACGATGGTCTTGCCCCGGCGCATCACGAGATCGACCTCGCCGAGCGGGCTTTTCCAGCGCCGCGCCAGTTCCCGGTAGCCCTTGGCGTTCAAGAGGAGCGCTGCGCGTCCCTCGGCCGAGATGCCGAGCTTGAAGGCCGCACTCCGGCGCGCGTCGCTCACTTTTTCTTCCCTTGCTGGCCGGAGAGTTCGAGCGCGCGCTGATAGACCGCGCGGCGCTTCATGCCGGTGGCGGCGGCGACAGCTTCGGCGGCGTCCTTGACCGAGAGATTCCTGAGCGCAGCCTTGATCTGGTCGTCGAGCGCGTCGGCACTCACTGCGGCATCGGTCTCATCGGGTGGCGCGATCACGACAACGATCTCGCCCTTCGGCGCACCCGCTTCCTGATAGTGCGCGGCGAGTTCGGCGAGCGTGCCGCGCCGGACTTCCTCGAAGGCTTTGGTGAGTTCGCGGCAGACGGCGCCCGCGCGCCCGCCAAGCCCTTCGGCAAGATCCTTGAGACTCGCGGCAAGGCGAGGACCGGTCTCGTAGAGCACGAGCGTCGCCGGAATCCCCGCGAGTTCGCCGATGCGCGTTTTCCGCTGCCCGCCCTTTGCGGGCAGGAATCCTTCAAAGAAAAAACGGTCGGTGGGCAATCCCGCGGTGACGAGGGCCGCGAGCGCCGCTGACGCGCCGGGAATCGGAAAGACTTTGTGGCCTGCCTCGATCGCCGCCTCGACCAGCTTGTAGCCGGGGTCCGACACGAGCGGCGTGCCCGCGTCCGAGACGAGCGCGACCGACGTGCCTTCTGCGAGCCGAGCCAGCACGCGCGGGCGCATGCTCGCTGCGTTGTGCTCGTGATAGGCCAGCAACTGCGGCCTGAGGCCGTAGCGGTCGAGCAGCCGCCGCGTGACGCGCGTGTCCTCGCAGCAGACGAGGTCGGCGCTCGCCAGCACGGAGAGCGCGCGCAGCGTCACGTCCGCGAGGTTCCCGATCGGCGTCGCCGTCACATAGAGGCCCGGCGCGAGCCTCGTGCGCTCGATCGCGAGCGGCGGCAGCCGGCCCGGCCCGGCGGATGAATCGCGCCCTTGCTCCATGAACGGCCTAAAGCCCGCTGTGAATCGCGCGACTGTAGCCCTGCCAAGTGCCGGTGAATACAGTGAAAACAGGCGGGAAAAGGCCGTGGTAACTTTGACATGGGCAAGTTGCTGCCGCACATTCTTGGCAGTGGGTACCTGCTCGCCGCCGGGTGCCGTCTGAAACATGGGGGACCTGTTTCGGACGGGATGCCCGACAAGACCGCGACCCGCCGGGGTCATGGTCCGGAGGCCGGTTCGAGGGGAACGGATGGGTTCGGTTGCGTATTCGCCCGCCGGCGTGCCTGTGCGGGCATGGGGCGCCCGCACGGCGGGGACGATTGCGTTTTGCGCGCTCTTGCTCGCGGGCTGCGCCGGCCAGTCCGGCGGGCCGCAGTTCGACTCCGTATTCGGGGATGCGCCGCAGGATCCGCTGCTGCATCAGCAGGCGCAGCAGCCCTTGGGCAATCCGGCCGGTGTGCGCGTCGGTCTCATTCTGCCGCTGAGCGCATCGGGCAATGCCGGCGCCGCCGCGCAGTCCATGCGTAACGCCGCTGAGCTTGCGCTCGCCGAGTTTGGCAATCCCAATATCCAGCTTGTCGTGAAGGACGACGGCGGCAACGCGCATGGCGCGCAGATGGGGGCCGAGCAGGCGCTGGGCGAAGGCGCCGAGATCGTGCTCGGGCCCTTGTTCAGCCACACCGTCGCCGCCGCGGGGCAGACGACGCGCAATCGCGGCGTGCCGATGATCGCGTTTTCGACCGACGCCAATGTAGCGGCGCGCGGCGTCTATCTCCTGAGCTTCCTGCCGGAAACCGATGTGGAACGCGTTACGCGTTACGCGATCGCGAACAAGCGCCGCTCCTTCATCGCGCTCCTGCCCGACAACGCATACGGAACCGTTGTCGAAGGAACATTCAAGCAGGTCGTTGCAGCCGGCGGCGGCCGCATCGTCGCGCTCGAGCATTATCCGAACGACCCCGCGCGCATCGCCGAAACGGTGAAGAAGGTCGCAGGCGCCGCACGCATCGCAGATGCGATCTTCATCGCCGACGCCGCCGACGCGACGCCGCAGATTGTGCAGGCGCTGGTGGCGAACGGCGTCTCGCCGCGCCGCCTGAAATTCATGGGCACGGGACTCTGGGACGATCCCAAGCTCTTCTCCGATCCGAACTTGCAGGGCGCCTGGTTCGCCGCGCCCGACGCGGCCGGCTTCCGCAATTTCGCGACGCGCTACCGAGCGCGCTTCGGCGCGGAGCCCGCTCGCACGGCGAGCCTTTCGTACGACGCCGTCTCGCTGGTCGCCGCGCTCGTGAAGACGCAGGGGCCGAACCGCTTCTCCGAGGAAATTCTTGCCAACCCGTCGGGCTTCGCCGGCACCGACGGCGTCTTCCGCTTCAAGCGCGACGGCACGAGCGAACGCGGGCTCGCCATCATGGAAATCCACAGCGGCTCCGTGCGCGTGGTCAGCCCCGCGCCGACGACCTTCGCGACGAACGCGTTGTCGAACTAGGCCGCGAGATCGGCGACGATCGCATCGAGCACGGGAAACCCGGCAGCCGTTACGCGCAGGCGTCCCTCGGGCGTGCTCTCGATCAGCCCTTCTTCCGAAAGCGACGAGACCCGCGCCGAGTCGAAGTCGCGGCCCGCGAGCAGCCGGAAGCGCTCGCGCTCGATGCCTTCGCGCAGCCGCAGGCCCATGACGAGAAATTCGTCGGCGCGTTCGATCGCCCCGAGCTGTTCGTCTTCGACGAGGCCATGACCTTCCGATTCGACGCGCGCGAGCCAACGCTCGGGATGTCGTTCCGTGGCCGTCGCGAACCGTCCGCCGAACACGTTCAGCCGCCCGTGCGCGCCGGGTCCGGCGCCGACATATTCGCCCGAGCGCCAGTAGACGAGATTGTGCCGGCTTTCCGCGCCCGGTTGCGCGTGATTGGAAATCTCGTAAGCCGAAAAGCCCGCAGCCTCGCAGGTCTCCTGCGTCACATCCCAGAGCGCGCGCGCAAGATCGCCGTCCGGCACCTTGAGCTTGCCCGCGCGGTGAAGCGCGGCGAAGGGCGTGCCGTCCTCAATGGTGAGCTGATAGAGCGAGTGATGCTCGATGTCTTCAGCGAGCGCGCGCTTCAACTCCTCGCGCCACGCTTCCGGCGTCTGCCCCGGACGGGCATAGATGAGATCGAACGAGACGCGCGGAAAAGTTTGCTTCGCGATACCGACCGCCGTGAGCGCTTCGGCTGCCGTGTGCATTCGCCCGAGACCCTTGAGCGACGCATCGTCGAGCGCCTGCACGCCGAGCGAGACGCGGTTCACGCCCGCCGCGCGATAGCCGCGGAAGCGGTCGGCTTCGACACTCGTCGGGTTCGCTTCGAGCGTGATCTCGGCGTCAGGCTTGAGCGTCCAAAGTTTTGCGATCGCCTCGAGCACGGTCGAGACAGTCTCGGGCTTCATGAGCGAAGGCGTGCCGCCGCCGAAGAACACGCTCACCACCTCGCGCGGGCCGGTGCGTTCCGCGAAATTCGCGAGTTCGGTCGAGATCGCGCGCGCGAACCGCGCCTCGTCCGGCGCCTCGTGCCGCACATGGCTGTTGAAGTCGCAATAGGGGCATTTGGCCAGGCAGAAAGGCCAATGCACATAGACCCCGAAGCCGGAATCAGCGGTGCTCATGGGGCCGATATGGCACCTTCACGCCCGCATGGCGAGCGCGGCGAGCACCCATGCGGGCAAACAAAATTTCCCGTCACGTGCGCCTAAACGCCCGATTTGGTCAGGGTTTCCAGATCGCTCGCCGAAAGCGACAGCCGCGCCCCGCGCGCAAGGCTTTCGACCTGGGCGACCGACGTGGCCGAAGCGATCGGCGCCGTCACGCCGGGCTGCGCGGCAAGCCAGGCAAGTGCGATCTCCGAAAGCGCCGCACCCGTTCGAGCGGAGACGTCATCCATGGCGGCGAGGATGCGTTGGCCCTTCGCGTCGAGATATTTCATCGCGCCCTTGCCGCGCGCGCTTTTGCCCGCGTCGGCTTCGGAGCGGTACTTGCCAGTGAGAAAGCCGGACGCGAGGCCGTAATAAGGAATGCTGCCCAACCCTTCGCGCAGCACGATCTCCTGCACCGCGCCTTCGAACTTGCTGCGGCTATAGAGATTGTGTTCGTTCTGCACCGCTTCGTAGCGCGGCCAATTTCTGGAAGCGGAAATTTTCAGCGCCTCGCTTAAGAGCCTCTCGTCATAGTTCGAGCAGCCGATGGCGCGCACCTTGCCGTTCGCGACAAGCTTCGCAAACGCGTCGAGCGTTTCTTCCTGCGTGACGGTGTCGTCCGGCCAGTGCGCGAAATAGAGGTCGATGTAATCGGTCTGCAAACGCCGCAGCGAGTCCTCGACCGCCTGCGCGATATGCGCGGCGCTCAGGTCCTTCTTGCCCTGGCCCATGTCGCTGCCGACTTTGGTGAAAACGTGGAGCTTCGTGCGGTTGCCGCGCGCCTTCATCCAGTGGCCGATGATGGTTTCGGATTCGCCGCCCTGATGGCCCGGCACCCAGCGCGAATAGGCATTCGCCGTGTCGATGGCCGTGAAGCCTTCCGCCGCGAAGGCGTCGAGGATGGCGAACGAGGTTTTCTCGTCCGCCGTCCAGCCGAACACATTGCCGCCGAGCACGAGCGGCGCGATTTCGATGCCCGAGCGTCCGAGCTTCCGCATCTGCATCGTCATCTCCTATTTCAGACACGCGGCGGCGAGCGCCATGAACGCACGCGCCCGGTGCGACAGTCCCTGTCCGCGCGGCGGCAGGCCGTGCTTTTCTTCCGCCGACATCTCGCCGAAGGTGCGGTCGTGACCGTCGGGCAGGAACATCGGATCGTAACCGAAGCCGTTCGATCCGCGCGGTGGCCACACAAGCGTGCCGTCGATCCGGCCCTCGAAACGCTCCTCATGATCGTCCGGCCACGTGATCGACAACGCTGACACGAAAGCCGCGCGGCGGCTGGAAGGCGACGTGGCGCCTTGCAGCGTGAGCTTCTCCTCGATCACGCGCATGGCGCGCGCGAAGTCCTTGTCGGGCCCCGCCCAGCGCGCCGAATGAATGCCGGGCTCGCCGCCGAGTGCCTCAACCGTCAGGCCGGAGTCGTCGGCAAAGGCGGGCAGTTGCGTGGCGCGCGCCGCGGCTTCCGACTTGATGCGCGCATTCTCGGCGAAGCTCGTGCCCGTTTCATCGGGCTCCGCCAGCCCAAGCTCGCCGGCGGAAACGGCCTCGACGCCATGCGGCGCGAGCAGTTCGCGCATTTCCCGCAGCTTTCCCGGATTGTGGGTCGCGATCACGACGCGCCCTTCGAGCCTGCGCGCCATGGTCAGGCGACGGCAAGCTTCTGCAATTCAACGAGCCGCCCGATTCCTTTTTTGGCGAGCGCGATGAGCGCCGCAAGCTCGGCCTCGGAGAACGGCGTCTTTTCGGCCGTGCCTTGAATCTCGACGATGCCGCCCGTGCCGGTCATCACAAAGTTGGCGTCGGTATCCGCCGCCGAATCTTCCGTGTAATCGAGATCGAGCACCGGCTCGTTGTTAAAGATGCCGCAGGACACCGCCGCCACATGATCCTTGAGCGGGTTCTGTTTCACCATGTTGCGCGCTTTCATCCACGCGATGCAGTCGTGGAGCGCGATCCACGCGCCGGTGATCGAGGCCGTGCGCGTGCCGCCGTCGGCTTGCAGTACGTCGCAATCGACCGTGATCTGCCGCTCGCCGAGCGCAACGAGGTCCGTAACCGTGCGCAACGAGCGTCCGATCAGCCGCTGGATTTCGAGCGTCCTGCCCGACTGCTTGCCCGCCGACGCTTCGCGCCGCGTGCGCTCGTTCGTGGCGCGCGGCAACATCCCGTATTCCGCCGTCACCCAGCCGCGTCCCTGGTTCTTGAGCCAGGGCGGCAGCTTTTCTTCGAGCGTCGCCGACACCAGCACATGCGTGTCGCCAAATTTGACGAGGCAGGAACCTTCCGCGTGGCGCAGGAGCCCGCGCTCGAAACTGACCGCGCGCATTTCGTCGTTCGCTCGCCGGCAGGGCCGCATGAAATCTCCTGTTGTTTCGTCTCTTGTACGGGCGGGGTAGGGCAGCGGCAAGGCCGTTAGCCGTCATCGAAGGCCGCCCTTGCCGATCACTGGAGCGAATGCACATAGTGGAGACGGCTGTTCCCGGAGTTTGCCTTGTCCGTCGACGTTCCGATCGGCACCACGTCCGTCAGTCTCGCGCAACTGGATGAGCGCTCGCGCGAGATTTTCCGCCGCATCGTCGAGAGCTATCTCGCCACCGGCGACCCCGTCGGCTCGCGCAATGTTTCGCGCATCCTGCAGACCGCGCTCTCGCCTGCCTCGGTGCGGAACGTCATGGCGGACCTGGAAGCGCTTGGCCTTGTTTATGCTCCGCACACCAGCGCCGGGCGGCTGCCGACCGAATACGGCCTGCGCTTCTATGTCGACGCGCTTCTGGAATTTGGCGACCTCTCGGGTGAGGAGCGCCGCAAGATCGAGGCGCAGGTTTCCGCTGCGCGCTCCGACAGCCTCGACAATGTCCTGAACGAAGCCTCGGTCATGCTCTCGGGCCTCTCGCGCGGCGCCGGGGTCGTCACAGCGAACAAGACGGATCCGCGCCTGCGGCATATCGAGTTCGTCGGTCTCGATCCCGGCCGCGCGCTCATGGTGCTGGTCTCCGACGACGGTCAGGTCGAGAACCGGCTGGTGACGCTCGCACCGGGCATTTCGCAGTCACAGCTCGTCGAAGCGACGAATTTTCTGAATGCGCGCGTGCGCGGCAAGACGCTCGCCGAAGTGAAGGCGGACCTCGAAAGCGCGGCCGCCTCGGCGCGCGCCGAGCTCGACGAACTCACGCGCAAGGTGGTCGCCGCCGGTCTCGCGAGCTGGTCGGGCGGCGACACGGCCGAGCGCAAGCTGATCGTGCGCGGCCAGGCCAAGCTCCTTGAAGACCTGAAGGCCATGCAGGATCTCGAGCGCGTGCGCCTTCTCTTCGACGATCTGGAAACCAAGCGCGAGGTGATCGATCTCCTCGGCAAGGCTGAAGAAGGCGAGGGGCTGCGCATCTTTATCGGCTCCGAGAACAAGCTCTTTTCGCTATCGGGTTCCTCGACCATCGTCGCGCCTTACCGCGACGGGCAGGGCCGCATCGTCGGCGTGCTCGGCGTCATCGGACCGACCCGCATGAACTATGCGCGCGTGATCCCGATGGTCGATTACACCGCACGCGTTGTGAGCAAGATTATCGGCGGCTGACGTCCCGTTAACCGGAAAGCGCCCGATTCCGGCCATATCAGGCGGCTTTCCGTCGCCAATGCCTTGATTTTTGCGGGCGACAATCTGATATCGGGTGCGAAAACCGTAGCCAGAGCCAATATGTCGAACACTAGCGATAATCGTACCGACGCCGAGAATGGCGCGTCTCCCGCGGAGACGCCGGAAGCCGCGCCTTCGCCCGAGGAACAGGTGCGCGTGCTCGCCGCAGCCGTCGACGAACTGCGCGACAAGTTCCTGCGCGCCGTCGCCGAAACGGACAATGTGCGCAAACGCGCCGAGCGCGACGTCGCCGACGCACGCACCTATGGCATCGCGGGCTTCGCGCGTGATGCCGTCTCCATTGCCGACAATCTTGCCCGTGCGCTGGACGCCGTGACGCCCGAGCAGCGGAAGAACGCCGACGAAACGCTGAAAGCATTGCTCGATGGTGTCGATCTCACGCGCCGTGAGATGCAGAACGTGCTCAAGAAGCACGGCGTGCGAGAGCTCGATCCGAAGGGCGAGAAGTTCGATCCGAACTTCCATCAGGCCATGTATGAAGTGCCTGATCCGCAGGTGCCCGCAGGTACGGTCGTGCAGGTGGTGCAGACCGGCTACGCCATCGCCGACCGCGTGCTGCGGCCCGCACTGGTCGCCGTCGCCAAGGGCGGGGCGAAGGCCGCGAGCACCCCCGAGCCGGCCGCGAACTGATCCATCCGGGGACCGATGTGCCGCCGCTGCTCGAACTGAAATCCGCCCGCCCGCTCGTCTCCGGCGCCTATCGCGACGTGTTTCAGCATCCCGGCGACGACCGTCTTCTGGTCAAGGTCATCAAACCTATTTTTGCGGAGCGCGATGCGCAGCGCGCCAACTGGTTCGACAAGTGGCGCGGCCTTGGCGCCTACAAGAGTCTGCTGCGCGAGATCGAGAAATACATCGTCCTGCGCGGGCGCGGACAGCACGATCTTCCCTTCATTCAGCATTTCGCCGGCATGGTCGAAACCGATCTCGGTCTCGGCATGGTGGTGCACAAAGTGCGCGGGCGAAACGGCGGACTCGCGCCGACGCTCGCCGAGATCGTGCGCATACGCGGCCTCGACGCGGACGTGATCGCACGGATCGAAGCGCTGCGTGACGACGTGATCCGGCACCATGTGGTTTTTGGCGACGTGAGCGCCAACAATATCGTCGAGGCAGCCGATGCCGGGCACGGTCACCGGCTGGTCATCATCGACGGCCTGAACGATCACCTGTGGCTGCCGATCAATTCCATGAGCCGCACCTTCTATCGCGTCTATTGCGACCGGCGCTTCGCCCGCATGATGCAGACGCTCCGGCAGATCGACCGGACGCGGGGCGCCACGGAAGCGGCCGAAGCTCTGCCGGCGGGCGGCAAGTAAGGCTTGCTGCAAGGTTAATAAGACCGGGCCCTTCGCCGGGACCCGGAAAGCCGCCCGGGAGAGGCGGTTCAGTCTTGCAGGCCTCTGGAGCCCCTCCTATATCACCGGCGAACGTCGCGAAGCCGCGACGTAATCCCCAAGCGCGGGGGCCGTGCGGGGGACGGGGCAGGCTGAAGGCCTGCGCGTCCTGCCGGGTGCTGCAAGCAAGACCCGGACGGCCTGCCGGAAAGAGTGAGGTAGAGACATGTCCAAGGTCATCGGTATCGACCTCGGTACGACCAATTCCTGCGTCGCGGTCATGGAGGGCAAATCGCCCAAGGTGATCGAGAACGCCGAGGGCATGCGCACCACGCCCTCCATCGTGGCCTTCACGGATGACGGCGAGCGCCTCGTCGGCCAGCCTGCCAAACGCCAGGCCGTCACCAATCCTGAAAAGACCTTCTTCGCGGTCAAGCGCCTGATCGGCCGCCGCTACGACGACCCCACCGTCGAGAAGGACAAGAAGCTCGTCCCCTATTCCATCGTGCGCGCCGGCAACGGCGACGCGTGGCTCTCGGACGGCAAGAGCCAGTATTCCCCTTCGCAGATTTCCGCCTTCACGCTCCAGAAGATGAAGGAGACCGCGGAGGCCTATCTCGGCGCCAAGGTCGAGAAAGCAGTCATCACCGTTCCGGCGTACTTCAATGACGCACAGCGTCAGGCCACGAAGGACGCCGGCAAGATCGCGGGGCTTGAAGTGCTCCGCATCATCAACGAACCGACCGCGGCTGCGCTCGCCTACGGTCTCGACAAGAAGACCGCCGGCACCATCGCGGTCTATGACTTGGGCGGCGGCACCTTCGATATCTCCATTCTGGAAATCGGCGACGGCGTCTTCGAGGTGAAGTCGACGAACGGCGACACGTTCCTCGGCGGCGAAGACTTCGACATGCGTCTCGTCGGCTATCTCGCCGACGAATTTCAGAAAGAGCAGGGCATTGATCTGCGCAAGGACAAGCTCGCGCTCCAGCGCCTGAAAGAGGCAGCGGAGAAAGCGAAGATCGAGCTTTCGTCCACCAGCCAGACCGAGATCAATCTGCCCTTCATCACGGCGGATGCCTCCGGCCCCAAGCACATGACCATGAAGCTCACGCGCGCCAAGTTCGAGGCGCTCGTCGACGACCTGATCCAGAAGACCATGGAGCCCTGCAAGAAGGCGTTGAAGGACGCCGGGCTCTCGGCGGCGGAGATCAACGAGGTCGTGCTCGTCGGCGGCATGACGCGCATGCCGAAAGTGCAGGAAGCGGTGAAGCAGCTCTTCGGCAAGGAGCCGCACAAGGGCGTCAACCCGGACGAAGTGGTCGCGATCGGCGCCGCCATTCAGGCGGGTGTGTTGCAGGGCGACGTCAAGGACGTACTGCTGCTCGATGTGACCCCGCTCTCGCTCGGCATCGAAACGCTGGGCGGTGTGTTCACGCGCCTGATCGACCGCAACACCACGATCCCGACAAAGAAGAGTCAGATCTTCTCCACCGCCGAGGACAATCAGGGCGCGGTCACGATCCGCGTCTTCCAGGGCGAGCGCGAGATGGCGGCCGACAACAAGATGCTCGGCCAGTTCGACCTTGTGGGCCTGCCGCCCGCGCCGCGCGGCGTGCCGCAGATCGAGGTCGCCTTCGACATCGATGCGAACGGCATCGTCAACGTGTCCGCCAAGGACAAGGGCACCGGCAAGGAGCAGCAGATCCGCATCCAGGCCTCGGGCGGCCTGAGCGAAGCTGACATCGAAAAGATGGTGAAGGACGCCGAAGCCCACGCGGCCGACGACAAGAAGCGCCGCGAGATGGTCGAGGCCAAGAACCAGGCCGACGCGCTCGTCCACTCGACCGAGAAGTCGCTCGCGGAATACGGCAGCAAGGTCAGCGAAGCCGACCGCGGCGCGATCGAGAACGCACTGTCGGACCTGAAGGAAGCGCTCAAGGGCGACGATGCCGACGCCATCAAGGCGAAGGCGCAGACGCTCGCGCAGGCTTCCATGAAGCTTGGTGAAGCCATGTATGCGGCCCAGCAACCGGGCGGCGGCGACGGCGATGCCGGCAGCACCGGCGGCAGCGAGAAAGACGACGTGGTCGACGCCGAATTCACGGAAGTCGACGACGACAAGAAGAAGTCGGCATAGAAGCGCCGGAGTTTGATTATGGCCCTCATCCTGAGGAGCCCGCCGGAGGCGGGCGTCTCGAAGGATGAAGGCCTAGGACAACGGGGGAAAATCAGCCTCGTCCTTCGAGACGCGCTTCGCGCTCCTCAGGACGAGGCTGATTGGTAATGCAGGCCTGAATGATGTCGAAGCGCGACTATTACGAGGTGCTCGGCGTTTCCCGCACCTGCAGCGACGGCGAGTTGAAGTCCGCCTTCCGCAAACTTGCGATGAAGTGGCACCCCGACAAGAATCCGGGCGACCAGAGCTGCGAGCATCAGTTCAAGGAGATCAACGAAGCCTATGACGTCCTGAAGGACGGCCAGCGGCGCGCCGCCTATGACCGCTTCGGTCACGCAGCTTTCGACGGCGCGGGCAACGCGCACGGCCACGGCTTCAACGCCGACTTCGGCTCGGCCTTCTCCGACATTTTTGAGGGCATCTTCGGCATGGCGAGCGGCCGCAACCGCTCGCAGGGCCGCGAGCGTGGTGCGGACCTGCGCTACAACCTTGAGATCACGCTCGAAGAAGCGTTCCACGGCAAGACCGCGCAGCTCAATCTGCCCACGAACGTCACTTGCGAAACCTGCTCAGGCACCGGCGCGAAAGCCGGCACCGAGCCGATCCAGTGCCGCACCTGCTCGGGCTCCGGCCGCATGCGCCACGCGCAGGGCTTCTTTACGATCGAGCGCACCTGCCACGCCTGTCAGGGGCGCGGCACGGTCATTCAGGACCCCTGCGCGAATTGCGGCGGCGCCGGCCGCGTCACGCGCGAGCGCACGCTTGAAGTCCACATCCCCGCGGGCGTCGAGGACGGCACACGCATTCGTCTCGCGTCGGAAGGCGAGGCGGGCGTGCGTGGCGGCCCGCCGGGCGACCTCTACATTTTCCTCTCGATCAAGCCGCATCCGGTCTTCCAGCGCGAAGGCGCGGATCTGTATTGCCGTGTGCCGGTCGGCATGGTGACGGCGGCACTCGGTGGTGAGTTCGAGGTGCCGACGCTCGATGGCGGCCGTACCGGCGTGAAGGTCCCGGAAGGCACGCAGACCGGGAAACGCTTCCGGCTCGCCGGCAAGGGCATGCCTGTCCTGCGTGCCAAGGGCCGCGGCGACATGTATGTGCAGGTGGCGGTTGAGACGCCGCAGAAGCTCAACAAGCGCCAGCGCGAGCTTCTGCGCGAGTTCGAGAAGCAAAGCTCGGACGCGACCCAGCCCGAGACCGCGGGCTTCTTCGCCAAAATGCGCGAATTCTTCGAATGACCTCCGAATGGAACCCTGCCAAGGGTCTTTGGCTGTGGCGCGATGACCATAGTCCGGACCGCAGGAACCATGTAGATTTTGGGCCGTTCAGGTCCGTGGGCGACACATGCAGCGTGCGCTAGCCAAGATGCAGCCGAAACTTCGTCTCGTTGACGACGAAGTGCGCTTCATCGCTTCCTGGCTTCAGCATCCGCTGAAAGTCGGCGCGGTGTCGCCGTCGGGCAAGGCGCTGGCGCAGGCCATCGCCGCCGAAGTCGATCCCGAAGTGCCGGGGCCGATTGTTGAATTGGGACCGGGCACCGGACCCGTGACCGAAGCGCTGATCGCGCGCGGCATCGCCGAAAGCCGGCTCATACTGGTCGAATACAATCCCGATTTCTGCAAACTCCTGCGCCGCCGCTTCCCGGCCGCGACCGTGATCCAGGGCGACGCCTATACGCTCGCCGATACGCTTTCGGCGACGGTGAACGAGCCGATCGCCGCGGTCGTATCCTGCCTGCCGTTGATGACGCGGCCTCTGTCCGTGCGCGTGCGCTTGCTCAACGCCGCGATCCGCCTGCTGCGCGCGGGCGCGCCTTATGTGCAGTTCACCTACGCCATGACCGCGCCGATCCCCTCGCGCGCGCGGCGCTACCGCATCACGTCCTCGCCGCGCATCTGGAAGAATCTGCCGCCGGCCCGCGTCTGGGTGTACCGCGCGGACTAGGGCATGAACCCGCCGCGCATCCTCGTCTTCGGCGGCTCGCTCCGCACCGGCTCCTTCAGCGCCCAACTCGCAGCGCTCGCGGCGAAGGAACTGACGCTGCTCGACGCCGAAGTGAGCCTGATCTCGCTCGGCGATTTTCCGTTGCCGATCTATGACGGCGATCAGGAATCGCAGAAGGGCGTGCCGGAAAACGCGAAGAAGCTGCGCACCGTGATGAACGCGCATCAGGGCGTGTTCATCGCGACACCCGAATATAATTCCTCCGTCCCGCCGCTCCTGAAGAACACGATCGACTGGATATCGCGTCAGGGCGCAGGCGGCGAAGACCCTTTCAAACATTGCACCTTCGCCATCGGTTCGACCTCGAACGGCCGTTTCGGCGGTCTGCGCGCGCTCATGACGCTGCGTTCGATCCTGGAGAATGGCTTGCAGGCGCTCGTCTTGCCGAATCAGGTCGCGCTCAGCCATGTAGGCGAAGCCTTCGACGATGCCGGTAATCTCAAGGATGAAACGGTGGCGAAGCTCCTGCGCACCGCGCTCACGCGCCTCATCTCGCACTGTGAAATGAACGAGCGGAGGCGCGTGTGAGCCTGCCCGCGCGCGACCGCATGATCGTCGGGCTCGATCTGCCGAACCTGAAGGAAGCCGAGCGCATGGTGGCGCGCCTCGGCGATGCCGCCTCCTTCTATAAGATCGGTTTTGAGCTGGCGCTCTCGGGCGGCATTCCCTTCGCTGCCGATCTCGCCCGCTCGGGGAAGAAAGTGTTTCTCGACCTCAAGGTCCACGACATCGGCAATACTGTTTCGAAAGCAGCCGAGCGTGCCGCCGAACTCGGGATGAGCTTTCTCACCGTGCACGCTTTTGCGCCGACCATGCGCGCGGCAGCAGAAGGCCGGGGAAAAAGCGCGCTGAAAATTCTCGGCGTGACTGTCCTCACGTCATGGGACGACGACGACGTGAAGCGGGAAGGCTATGGCGTGAACGTGGCCGAGCTTGTCTGGCAGCGTGCGGCGCGTGCCAAGGAAGCGGGCATCGACGGCCTCATCGCCTCGCCGATGGAAGCCGAAGCCTTGAAGAAACAGGTCGGCTCCTCGCTCCTCATCGTCACGCCGGGCGTGCGGCCGGCGGGTTCTGCGCCGGGCGACCAGAAGCGCGTCATGTCGCCGGGCGAGGCGATCAGGGCCGGCGCGGACCATATTGTCGTCGCGCGCCCGGTGATCGCGGCAACCGATCCGAGGGCTGCCGCGCAGGCGATTGTCGCCGAAATTCAGTCAGCGTTGAAATAAAGGGGGAAGGAATGGCCAAGGGTTATTGGGTCGTGCGCATGGATGTGAAGGACCCGGAAACGTACAAGGACTACATCGCCGCCAATGCCGTGGCCTTCAAGAAATACGGCGCCCGTTTCATCGTTCGCGGTGGCCCGTTCGAGAACCCCGAAGGCACAAGCCGCTCCCGCAACGTGGTGATCGAATTCGCGAGCTATCAGGCCGCGCTCGATTGCTGGAATTCCCCCGAATACAAGCACGCGCTCGCCATCCGCGCCCCGATCTCGGAAGGTGACGTGGTCATCATCGGCGGTTATGAGGGCGCGCAGCCCTGACACTTTGCCGCCGGCCTGAGCGCGCGTTATACCCGCGCCCGGACTGGAGACCGACATGGCCGACATTCGTCTTCTGATCGCCGGCGCGGGCGGCCGCATGGGCCGCGCGCTCGTGCGCGCCGCGACCGAAACCAAGGGCTTCGCCGTCAGCGGCGCCTTTGAAGGCAAGGGCGCGCCCGCCATCGGCAAGGATGCGGGCGAACTCGCGGGCCTCGGTCCGCTCGGCGTCACGATCGCCGCCGATCCCGCGCCGCTCCTGAAGAACGCCGACGCGATCCTCGATTTCACCGTGCCGGCCGCGACCGTGAAGCTCGCCGAGCTCGCGGCGAAGGCGAAGCTCGTACATGTGATTGGAACGACGGGCCTTTCCACGACGGACGAGAAGAAGATCGCTGCCGCGGCGAAGTCAGCTGTCATCGTGAAGTCCGGGAATATGAGCCTCGGCGTGAACCTGCTCGCCGCGCTTGCCCGGCGTGCGGCGAAGGCGCTCGGCGACGATTTCGACATCGAGATCCTCGAGATGCATCACCGCAAGAAGGTTGATGCACCCTCGGGTACGGCGCTGCTGCTCGGGCAGGCCGTCGCGGACGGGCGCGGCACCTATCTGGAGAAGCGCAAGGTCCTCTCGCGCGAAGGCCATACCGGCGCGCGCCGCTCCGGCGACATCGGCTTTGCCACGCTGCGCGGCGGCTCGGTCGTGGGCGAGCACACGGTGATCTTCGCCGGTGCGCAGGAGCGCGTCGAGCTGACGCATCGCGCCGAGGACCGCGCCATCTTCGCCACCGGCGCGCTCGCCGCCGCGCGCTGGGGCACGAAGCAGAAGCCCGGCCTCTACTCGATGGCAGACGTGCTCGGCCTCAAGGATTGATCGTCAGGAAGAAAAATGTCCGAACGCCTTCTCGTGCTCGTCCGTCACGGCCAGAGCGAATGGAATCTGAAGAACCTGTTCACCGGCTGGAAGGATGTCGAACTCACCGACACCGGCGTGAATGAAGCGCGCGCGGCAGGCAAGAAGCTCAAGGCGCGTAATCTCACCTTCGACCGCGCGTTCACCTCGGACCTCAAGCGCGCGCAACGTACGCTGTTGCTGATTCTCGAAGAAATGGGTCAGAGCAACATTTCGGTGACGCGCAATCTTGCCCTTAACGAGCGCGACTACGGCGACCTTGTCGGCATGAACAAGGATGACGCCCGAAAAAAATGGGGCGAGGAGCAGGTGCTGCAATGGCGCCGTTCCTACGACATCCCGCCGCCGGGCGGCGAAAGCCTGAAGGACACCGTGGCCCGTGCGCTGCCCTATTATGTGCAGGAGATCCTTCCCGCCGTGCTGCGCGGCGAGCGCACGATCGTCGCCGCTCACGGCAATTCATTGCGCGCGCTCGTCATGGTGCTGGAGCGTCTGACGCCCGAAGGGATTTTAAAGCGCGAACTCGCAACCGGCGTGCCTATCGTCTATCGGCTGAACCCCGACGCGACGGTCGCCGACAAAGCCGACCTCGCCGCATGACCCAAGCGGAGTCGCGTGAACGAAAACCGGAACTGCCGGAATCTAGCTGACGGCGAGTTTTGCGGCTTCCCAGCCGAGCATCGCTCTCTTTCGTGTCAGTCCCCAGTGATAGCCCGTGAGCGCGCCGCTCTTGCCGAGCACGCGATGGCAGGGAACGACGAACGAGATCGGGTTCTTGCCGACCGCGGCGCCGACCGCACGCGCCGCTTTCTCGCTGCACATCCTGCGCGCAATGTCGGAGTATGTCGTCGCGCGGCCGAGCGGGATCGCGAGCAGCGTCTCCCACACTTTCACTTCGAAGTTTGTGCCGATCAGAACGACCCGGAGGGGCGCATCGGCGCGCCATTCGGCTGAGTCGAAGATACGCTTCGCATAGGGCACCGTTGCTTGCGCGTCCTCAACGTAGCGCGCATTTGGCCAGCGTCCGCGCATGTCGTCGAGTGCGGCTTCATCGCCGCCTTCATCGGCGAAGGCGAGCCCGCACAACCCGCGCTCCGTCGCCATCACGAGCGCTGTCCCGAACGGCGAGGGATGAAAGCCATAGCGGACGGTCAGCCCGCCACCGCCGGTTTTCCATTCGCCCGGCGACATCTTCTCATGCGTCACGAAGAGATCGTGCAGCCGTCCCGCGCCCGAGAGACCCAGTTCGAAACTGGCATCGAGCACGTTCGGCGCGTCGCGCAGAATCTTGCGCGCGTTGTCGAGTGTCACCGCGGCGAGGAAATCGATTGGCGTGAGCCCGCACCAGCGGCGGAACAATTCGGTCAGCGCTCGCGGGTTGGTGCCTGCGGCTTCCGCGATCGCCTCAACCTGCGGCTGGTCGCGAAAATTTTCCGACACAAAAGCGATGGCGCGCCGAACGGTTTCGTAGTCGCCGGCGGGCGCGAGCTTGCGCGCCTCGCGGACGGCTTCTTGCTGAATGGTCTGCTGCATGTTCATGAGGTCAACCAATCAGATCTCGGCGGCCTTGCCCACCCGATTTCGTCCTACCGTTTGGCGGTGGCGAGAGCCGCGCCGAGGCCGTGGGCGACCTCCTCTCGCTGGCGCGGCGCGAGAAATGCCCCGATGACGAGCGGAACGCCTTGCGAGACAAGCGCGAGCCGCGTCATGCCGTAGTCCTCGTCGCGGGTCGTCTCCATGCGCACCCAGCGCGGGTTGCTGACATTCTCGCGCTCGTGGCCGTGATGGGAAACCTGCCGCACATGCAGCACGCTCGGCGTCATGTGGATGTCCTCAAAGGCCCGCGCCGAGCGGAAGTTAGCCCGGAAGGCGAGATAGACCAGCAACACGTCGAGCCCAAAGAATCCGAAGATCGGCCAGGCGCCCATCATCAGGAAGATCGAGCCGACCGTGAGGCTCACGCCGCCAAGCACGGCCATCACCGCGATAAAGCCCGTGCGCGACAGCGAGCGGTGCGGCTTGAGCCTCGCTTCGAAAAGCGTGGGCTCGTCGGGGAAGCGGGTGGCATCCGTCATGCCCCGCCAATATAGGAGAGGAATGGGGAGAAAGCAGGCCCGTTCCGCGCTCAGGAAGAAGGCAAAGCCGGCGCGACCGAAGGCCGCGAAAGGCCAAAAGCCTTGGACGCCCGCCGAGGTGGAGGAGGCGTTCCGCCGCTTCAAGGCCGCGAACCCCGAGCCCAAGGGCGAACTCGAATATGTGAATGCCTACACGCTCCTCGTTGCCGTCGTCCTGTCGGCGCAGGCGACCGACGCGGGCGTGAACAAGGCGACACGCGCGCTCTTTGCTGCCGCCGACGCGCCGGAAAAGATGATCGCGCTGGGTGAGCCGCGCGTGCGCGAGATGATCAAAACCATCGGCCTCTATCGCAACAAGGCCAAAAACGTGATTGCACTCTCCGAGCGGCTGCTCGCCGAGCATGGCGGCGAGGTGCCGCGCTCGCGCGAGGCGCTCGAAGCCTTGCCCGGCGTCGGCCGCAAGACGGCGAATGTCGTGCTCAATATCGCCTTCGGCGAGCATACGATTGCGGTCGACACGCATCTCTTCCGCGTCGGCAACCGCACGGCCCTTGCGCCCGGCAAGACGCCGCTCGAAGTGGAGCTGCAATTATTGCGCGTTGTACCTGAGCACTACATGCGCCATGCACACCATTGGCTGATCCTGCACGGGCGCTATGTCTGCAAGGCGCGCCTGCCGGACTGCCCCACCTGCCTCATCAACGATCTCTGCCGCTGGCCGGAGAAACGGCTCTAGCGGCCCGCCGGCTCGATCAATTCGCGCGTCGGCGACAGCCGCTTATGCACGCGCACCATGAGCGCGGTAGCGAAGATCGGCGTGATGAGATTGAGGATCGGGACGAGAACCACACAGGCGATCGCGAGGCCGGCAAGGAAAATGCGCACCGCATGCTCGCGCCGGAGCGCCTGCGCCTCGACGATCGGCCGGTAACGCATGGCGGCAAGCTGGAAATATTCGCGGCCGAGCAGGTAACCGTTCGCGACAAAGAACGCGATCAGATTGATGCCGGGAACGAGCAGCAGGAAAAGCGCCACGAGGTTCACGAGCAGCACGAGCCCGAAGAACTTCACGGAGAGCGTGATCGACTGCGCAATCGGCAACGGCCGCCCGACGGGATCGGCGGGAAATTCCGTACGCTCCACTTCTTCTGCGACCGCGTCCACGAACAACGCGGCGATGAGCGAGCTGATCGGTCCCATGAGATAGATCGCAGCCGCGAGCATGCCGAGGCCGGTGATGATCGCAATCGCGAGTTCGAACGCGCCCGGCAGCGAGATTACATGCACGAGAAGCGCCTGCAGGATTACGCCGAGTACGAGCAGCAGCAGCACCGAGAGCGCCACGGCCTTGAGCAGGATGCGCCGCAGCGGCGGCGAGAAGGTCTGGGCGAAGGCCTGGATGACGTCCTGGATCATGGGGCAATTCCGGCGGCGGCCCACCAACATAGGCGACCGCGCAGGCCCTGCAATATCCGGCCGGAGGAATGCGCGCGTCGTGTGGCCGCGCTCAGCCGTTCAGCATCGCGTCGATGCTGTTGGCGGGTTTGGCGGCTTCCATGTCGGCGAGGCCCGGCACGATGCCGGGCGCACGGCCGGCTTCGAGCGCGGCGAGATCGGGCCGCGGCGCCGGCCGCGCCCGCTTCGGCAGATGCGCCCAGCGCATTTTCTTGTAGTCGAAACCGCATTTGATGGTCGGCTTCACCACTTCGAAATAGGGCGAGATGTCGAAATCGCGCGGCGTGTAGAGCGAGCAGTGGCGGATGTGCAGAATTTCGCGCCGTGTCTCGCGGCTTTCGATCAGCTCGATCTTCGGCAGGATCGGATAGCGCACCTGCTCGAATGCCTGTGCGATGAGCGAGGAGCAGATCGCCTTGGTCGGGTCGCCCGAGCCAAGCGCCATCATGCGGCGGCGGAAGCGTGCGGGTACCGGCATCGGCACGAGGTAGCGGATGAGATCGACGATGTTCTTGACGTCGTAATCGTAGCCGAGCCGCTCGACCATGTAGCTCACGACCGTGTTGCAGTCATATTCGGTGAGGCCGATCGGGCGGCAGACACGCGTGTGGAAAATTTTGTACTTGGAGAGCGGCGCCGTGATTACGCCTTCGCCGAGCTGCGCTTCAACCAGGACATGCGGCTCGCCGTCTTCGCTTTTCACGCCCAGCCGGTCGCCGACATAGAGCGCCGAATGCGACCAGGTCGATTGCGTGAGATATTTGATGACGCCGGAAACGCGGCTGTTGCCTTCGACGAGCAGCACATCGCCGGGCTGCAGGCAGCCGCGCAGCGCGGTGGGGTCGCTCGCTGTATAGGGTTCGTAACCCGGCGAGGGCGCCTCGAGATAACGGACAAGCCGCTGCCCGATGGAATTGCGGAACCGGTCACTCATCACACAAAGACCGGGCCGCAAGGCGGCCCCCCCGTTTCGTGCTTCCGGGAAATCTATCGCGGGGCTAGTTTCGCCTTGGTTCTGCGCACCCCGGTAGGGTACGCGAACGGGCCGCGAAATTGGCGCACAGGGTTAAGATTGAATGAAATTGCTGGACCGGCGTGAGTTTCTGGGCAGTGCGGCGGCATTGGCGGCATCGCCCGCCTTTGCCCAGCCGACAGGGCAGACCTCTATTCCGGGCGATGTCGATGTCGCGATCGTGGGCGCGGGAGCCGCCGGGATCGCTGCGGCCCGCCGTGTCGCCTCCGCCGGCCGGAGCTACGCGATCCTCGAAGCCCAGGATCGCGTCGGCGGCCGAATCTGGAGCGGCGTGGGCTCGCTCGGCGTCGCGCACGACCGCGGTGCGCACCGTATCTCCGCGTCGGGCCGCAATCCGCTCGTCTCGCTCGGCCGTCTCGCGGGATTGAAGCTCACGCAGCCCGCGCCCTTCCGCCGCCTCTATGTTGGCACGCGCGAGGCGCGCGACAGCGAGTACGACAATTTCACCGCCGCGCGACACCGCGCGAGCCGTGCGATCGTGGCGGCGGGCGAAGCAGGGCTCGATCTGCCCGCCGCGCGTACCTTGCCCGATCTCGCCGATTGGCGCGGCACGGTGTCCTTTGTGCTCGGACCGTTCGCGACCACGAAAGATCTTGAAGAAGTATCGACGGTCGATCTCTCGCGCGCCGACGATCAGGCCGAGGAACTGGTTTGCGCAGGCGGCATGGGACGCCTGATCGCGTCTGCCGCCGAACCTTTGCGCATCGCGCTGTCTGCGCCCGTTTCGCGCATCGACGCGCGCGGGCGCGGGTCGGTGACGGTCGAGACCGGGCGCGGCTCGCTGCGGGCAAGTACCGTGATCGTCACCGCTTCGACCGACGCGCTGAACGCCGCGCATATCCGCTTCGAGCCCGCACTGCCGAAACGCACCACGGATGCGCTCGCAGGGCTTTCGCTTGGCACGCGCGAACGGCTGATCTTTGAACTCAGGGGCAATCCCTTCAGCTTTGCAGACGATCAGCGGGTGATCTTCAAAAGCAACGATAGCCGCACCATCGCCCTCATCGGCCGCGCCGGCGGCACCGACCTCGCTTACGCCGATTTCTGTGGCCGTTTCGGACTCGAAATAGGCAATGCGGGGGAAGGTGCCATGAAGGATTTCGTCGCCGAGACGCTGGCGGCGCATTTCGGCGCCGAATCGAAGAAATCGATCGGCCGTGCGGAAGCGGTGCGCTGGTCGCGCGAGCGTTGGATCCTCGGTGCGGGCTCCGTCGCGGCACCCGGCGGCGGCAACAATCGCCGTACGCTCGGCGAGCCGGTGCACGAGCGCATTTTTCTCGCCGGCGAAGCGCTGCACGAGGGCTGGTGGGGTACGGTGGCCGGTGCCTGGGTTTCCGGCGAGCGCGCCGCCGACGCCGCATTGCGCCTGCTCGACCGCGCAGGCGCCGCCGCCGAACGCAAACCCGCGCCGCGCCGCAAGCAATAACTCGCGCGAGCGGAATAGAATTCAGCTCCGCAGCGTTGCGCCGGTGCGCTTGCTTACTTCCGCAATGATTTTCTTGGCGACCGCGTCGATCTCTTCATCTGTAAGAGTTTTCTCGCGCGGCTGGAGCGTGACCGCGATGGCGAGCGACTTCTTGCCCGCCTCGATGCCCTTGCCTTCGTAAAGATCGAACACCTCGACCGACGAGATCAGCACCTTGTCCACGTTTTCGGCGGCGCGCACGATCGCGTCGGCGAACACTGCGCGGTCCACGATGAAGGCGAAGTCGCGCGTCACCGGCTGGAACGGCGAGAGGTCAAGCTTCTGTTTCGTCCGCGTCGGCCGCGCCTTCGGCTCCGGAATCCGCTCAAGGAACACTTCGCTCACGGCAAGCGGCCCTTCGACGTCAAGCGCTTCAAGCGTTGCCGGATGCAGCTCGCCGAACCAGCCGAAAATAAGCTTGGGGCCGAGCTGGATCGTACCCGAACGGCCGGGATGCAGGAACGCCGGCCCGCCGGGAACGATCTGTAGTTTCTCCACCGGTGCGCCGGCAGCGGCCAGCACCGCAAGCGCGTCGCTTTTTGCGTCGAATGCGTCGGCCGTGCCCGAGGTACTCTGCCAGTGCCTGCCCGTGCCGGCGGATTTCGCAGCACCACGCCGCACGGTGGTGGAGGCGGTCAGTTGGTCCTCCGGCTTGTCGCCGGTGAAGACCTGGCCGACTTCGAAGAGTGCCGTGTCGGGAAAACCGCGGTCGGCGTTCTTCTGGGCCGCGAGCGCGAGTCCCGGAATGAGCGAAGGCCGCATGTCGGAAAGCTCCGCTGCGATCGGATTGGCGAGCGCGAGTTCAGGCTTGCCGCCGCCGAACAGCTCCGCAACGGGCTTCGAGATGAACGACCAGGTGACGGCCTCAACAAGGCCGGATGCCGCCAACGCACGTTTGGCTGCGCGCGTGCGCTTCTGGATCGTGGTCAGCACCGGCTTGCGTGCGTCCGCGCCGCGCGGAAATTCCGTCGATGGCACGCGCTCGAGCCCGAGGATGCGCACGACCTCTTCCACCAGGTCGGCCTTGCCCTCGATGTCGGCGCGCCATGAAGGAGGCGACACCTTCACCGTGTCGCCCGATCCGACGACGAGGAAGCCAAGCGATTCCAGCACGCGCCGGATTTCGGCCGCCGTCGCCTCAAGGCCCGTCAGCTTTTTCACCTGCGCGAGCGGGAAGTCGATCAGCCGGTCGGTGTCGGGGATCTCGCCGGCGAGCACGATCTCCGACGCCTCGCCGCCGCACATTTGCAGGATGAGGCTGGTCGCCAGCTCGAGACCGGGCACGGTCATCTTCGGATCGACGCCGCGCTCGAAGCGGTAGCGCGCATCCGAATTAATGCCGAGCCGCCGGCCGGTCTGCGCGATGTTGAGCGGGTCCCAGAGCGCGGACTCCACCAGCACGTCGGTGGTCGATTCCGAGACGCCCGATTCCTCGCCGCCCATGATGCCGGCGAGCGACTCCACGCCCTTCTCGTCTGCGATCACGCAGATATCCGGATCGAGCCCGTAGATGCGGCTGTCGAGCGCGAGCAAGCTCTCGCCCGGCTTGGCGCGCCGCACCGTGAGATGGCCCTTCACCTTCGCGGCGTCGAAGACGTGCAGCGGCCGCGAGCGGTCGAAGGTCAAGAGGTTCGTCACGTCCACCAGCGCATTGATCGGACGCAGGCCGATCGCGCGCAGCTTCTTCTGCGCCCATTCCGGCGACGGGCCGTTCTTCACGCCGCGGATCAGGCGCAACGCGAAGGCGGGGCAAAGCGACGGCGTCGCGCCGAAATCGAGCTTCACTTGCACCGGGCAGGGGAATTTTGGCTCGATCTTCTTGATCGGCTTGTCCTTGAAATCGCCGATCAGCGTCGCCGCGAGGTCGCGCGCAATGCCATGCACGCCGAGCGCGTCGGCGCGGTTCGGCGTGACGGCCACGTCAATGACCGCGTCGTTCAGCCCGCGCAATTCCGCGAACGGCTTGCCGACCGGCGCGTCGTCCGGAAGCTCGATGATGCCGGCGTGATCGTCGGAGAGTTTCAGTTCGGCCTCGGATACGAGCATGCCGCGGCTCTCGACGCCGCGGATCGTGCCGACATCCAGCGTGATGTCTTTGCCCGGAATGTAGGTGCCGGGTGCGGCGAACACGCTCTTCATGCCGGTGCGCGCGTTCGGCGCGCCGCACACGACCTGCACCGGCGCGCCGCTGCCCGCATCGACCATGCAGACGCGGAGCCGGTCGGCATTCGGATGCTGCTCGGCGGAGACAACGTAGGCGACCGTGAAGGGCGCCAACGCCTTCGCGCGGTCCTCGACCGACTCCACTTCGAGACCGATGAGCGTCAGCTTCTCGACGATCTCCTCCAGCGAGGCGTTGGTGTCGAGATACATCTTCAGCCAGGAGAGCGTGAACTTCATGCGCTGAGCCCTCCGGCGAGCGTCGGCATGTCGAGCGGGCGGAAGCCGTAGTGCTTCAGCCAGCGCACGTCGGCTTCAAAGAAGGCGCGCAGATCGGGCATCCCGTATTTCAGCATCGCGATGCGGTCGATCCCCATGCCCCAGGCAAAGCCCTGATACTCGTCGGGATCGAGCCCGACGTTACGAAGCACATTCGGATGCACCATCCCGCAGCCGAGAATCTCCAGCCAGTCGTTGCCTTCGCCGAAGCGCACTTCGCCGCCCGAACGGTCGCACTGGATATCGACTTCCATCGACGGCTCGGTGAACGGGAAGAACGACGGGCGGAAGCGCATCTTCACGTCGTCGACTTCGAAGAACGCCTTGCAGAACTCGGCGAGAATCCATTTCAGGTGGCCGAGGTGTGAGGTCTTGTCGATGACGAGCCCTTCGACCTGATGGAACATGGGCGTGTGCGTCTGGTCGGAGTCGCAGCGATAGGTGCGGCCGGGAATAATGACTTTGATGGGCGGCTTCTGCGTCTGCATCGTGCGGATCTGCACGGGTGAAGTGTGCGTGCGAAGAAGCAGCCGCTCGCCGTCCGGCTTCGGGTTGAAGAAGAACGTGTCGTGCATCTCCCGCGCCGGATGGCCGGCCGGGAAGTTGAGCGCCGTGAAATTGTAGAAGTCGGTTTCGATGTCGGGACCTTCCGCGACCGAGAAGCCCATGTCGGCGAAGATCGCGGTGATCTCGTCGATCACCTGGCTCACCGGATGAATGCGTCCGCGCTCGGCGGCGGGCAGCCGCACGGGGAGCGTCACGTCCACCTTGTCGGCGGCAAGCTGCGCGCTCATCGCCGCGCGCTTGAGTTCAGAGCGCTTGCCGTTGATCGCGTCGTTGACCTTCTCTTTCAGCGCGTTGATCTCCGCGCCCTTGGTCTTGCGCTCGTCCGGCGACATGGTGCCGAGCGTTTTCAGCAACTCGGACACGGAGCCCTTCTTGCCGAGCGCGGCGACGCGCACGGCTTCGAGCGCGGCCTCGTCCTTCGCCGCGGCGGTCGCGGCGAGGGTGTCGGCTTCCAGTTTCTTCAGGTCGGACATGACGAATCCTTTGGCCTAGCTATACCCGAACGAAAGCAGCGCGGCGCGGCTGCGCCTCGCTGCGTTCGGCCCCGGAAAGGCTGCGCGCTGACTTAGTTCAGCGCGGCGCGGGCCTTGTCGACCAGAAGCTTGAAGGCGGCGGGCTCGCGGGCTGCGATGTCGGCGAGCACCTTGCGGTCGACCTCGACCCCGGCCTTGCCGAGGCCGTTGATAAATCGACCGTAGGTGAGCCCGTTCTCGCGTACCGCCGCGTTGATGCGCTGGATCCAGAGCGCGCGGAAAGTGCGCTTCTTGTTCTTGCGGTCGCGATAGGCGTACTGGTTCGCCTTGTCGACGGCGGCCTTGGCCGCCCGGATCGTGTTCTTGCGACGCCCGTAAAAGCCTTTGGCGGCTTTCAGCGTCTTCTTGTGCTTGGCGTGGGATGTCACGCCGCGTTTTACGCGGGCCATGGATCGGACTCCTGAATTGGGTTGGCGCTAAAGCTCAGCCGTTCGGCAGATAATATTTGCGGACGTTCCGCGCGTCGGATTCCGACACGACGGACATGCCGCGGTTCTGGCGGATCTGCTTGTTGGTCCGCTTGATCATGCCGTGCCGCTTGCCCGCGGGACCGGCCATGACTTTGCCGGTGGCGGTGAGCTTGAAGCGCTTCTTGGCGCCCGATTTCGTCTTCAGCTTGGGCATTTGGCTCTTCCTTTGATGATAGCCGCAACTTGGCGGCAGACTGTTGTGAGCGTGCGGGATCGCCACGGCATGCCCTTGGAGAGCCGGGCGAACCCAAATCCTTGTTGAGAGGACGCGCGGTGATAGAGCCCGCGCGGCCAATTATCAACACCTGAGGGCCCGGAAGCCGCGCCACGATTTTGCCGCAGGGTTGCCCCGGGCGCTCGATGCGAGTATTATTGCTGCATCGCACAAAATCTGCGGCGAATCGCGCCAGTAGGAGCAAGTAACGGACGACAATCCGGAGGACTATTGATGACTGTTGACGGCAGCTATTCTGGGCTGAACGAGATAAAATACGATTTCAGTGCAATTTATACTGATAAAGACCCTCGCGAGTACTTTCGGGTGCTCGGGCAGCTCGACTATATCGTGCCCCATGTCGCCCAGCCGGTCTTTCAGCAGCTGATCCGCGCCCGCGCCGAGACGCAGGACGAGCCGGTGACGGTCCTCGACCTCGGTTGCTCCTACGGCCTGAACGGCGCTCTGATGAAATATGCGCTGCGTTACGACGCGCTGCGCGAGCGCTACACGGACCCGGCCCTCAAGCCGCTGTCGAGCGCCGCCATTCTCGGGCTCGACCGGCACTTCTACGAAGCCTGGCCGAAGGACCCGCGCGTGCGTGTGATCGGCCTCGACCCGTCGGAGAATGCGGTTCGCTACGGCGAAGCCGCCGGCACGATGGACCTCGGTCTCCCGCTCGATCTTGAAAGCGACGATCCGTCGCCGGAGGAGGCAAGGGCGCTCGAGGGGGTCGACCTGATCGTCTCGACCGGATGCGTCGGCTACGTCACGAGCAAGACATTCAGGCGGCTGGCCAAGCTCGCACGCCGTGGCCGCCCTGCATGGGTCGCGTCCTTCGTGCTGCGCATGTTTCCGTATGGCAAGATTGAGGAAACGCTCGCGACCCTCGGCCTCAGGACCGAGCAGTTCGAGTCGGCGACCTTCGTGCAGCGCCGCTTCGCGAATTTCGACGAAATGGAAGCGACGATCAAAGCGGTGGAAGAGCGTGGGCTGGACCCGCGCGGCCGCGAATCGGACGGCCTCTTTCATGCCGATCTGTTTGTGTCGCGCCCGGCGGAAGAAATCGAGCGCCTGCCATTGCAAAAGCTGGTCTCGGTGGTCAGCGGTGCGAACAAGCCCTGGCCGGTGGGCACTCACGCCCTTGGCAGCCTTGCCTGGGCCGCCCGCGCGCAACGGCGGAAAAAGATGAAACTCGCCGCGGCAAGCTAAAGCACCAAAAATAACGACGCCGGATTTTGAGAGAAATCCGGCGTCGCGTTTATCGGTCTGCGATCAGCGCGGCGCGAGAATCATCACGATCTGCCGGCCTTCCGACATGGGCTCTGCCTCGACCTTGGCGAAGCCCGCGACTTCCTCGCGGATTCGTTGCAGCAGCTTGTAGCCGAGATCCTGATGCGCCATCTCGCGGCCGCGGAAGCGCAGCGTGATCTTCACCTTGTCGCCCTCTTCGAAGAAGCGCTTCATCGACCGCATCTTCACGTCGTAGTCGTGCGTGTCGATGCCGGGCCGGAGCTTGATCTCCTTGACCTCGACGGTCTTCTGCTTCTTGCGCGCCTCGGCGGCTTTCTTCTGCGCCTGAAACTTGAACTTGCCGTAGTCGAGGATCTTGCAGACGGGCGGCGTGTTGTTGGGGGAAATTTCGACCAGATCGAGCCCGGCCTCTCGGGCGAGGGCGATCGCTTCGTGGGTCGGTGTTACGCCTCGGTTGGTTCCTTCGTGGTCGATCAGCTGAACCTCGCGGACGCGGATCTCGTCATTCACGCGCGGTCCATCTTTCTGGACCGGCTGAGCGGCTCTCATCGGACGGCGAATGGGTGTCGTCTCCTCTCCAGTGAAAACAATCGTCGCCGGGCAGGCCCGGCGCAAAGGCAGGATTGAGAGAAACGGGGCTTAAGTCAATGACCGGGCGGGCATTGCCTGTGCCCGGCCGGAAGCGACTTCCGCGTAAATCGACAGCATGCGGTCGGTAAAGGCCTGACGTGGAAAACGCGAGGTAACGAAGGCCCGGCCGCGCGCACCCATCGCCTGGCGGGCTGGTGCGCCCATGGCGAACGCCTTGAAGAGGACCTGTGCGAGTTCCGGCGCGTTGCCGGCGGGGTAGAGGAGGCCCGTTGCGCGGTCTTCGGGTGTCATCGGCGGCGCCAGCAGGATTTCGTCTCGTCCGCCCGCGTCCGATACGACCACAGGCTTCGCCATGGCCTGCGCCTCGAGCATCGCCCGTTGCGGCCCGCCCGGCGGCAGGACCGTCGATACCGCGAGATCGGCGACTGCGTAGGCAGCCGGCATGTCGCGGCAATGGCCTGCGATACGGATGACCTCGGCCAGGTCCGACTGATGCACGCGGTCCCAAAGTTCCGACGCATAGCGCGTGCCCGGCTGCTCTTCGCCGGCGATCACGCAGATGAAATTCTTGAGTCCGGCTTCCTGCAGGCGCTTCGCGGCGCCGACCAGAATTTCTGCGCCCTTGCGCCGGGTCAGCCGTCCCGGCAACAGCACGACACGATCGCCGGCCTTCACGCCCCATTGACGGCGCAACGCCTCGACGCGCTCTTCGCTCACAGAAGCCGGATCGAACTCCGCGAGATCGACCGTGCGGTCGATAACCGCGATCTTCTCGCGCGGCGTCCCGTAACGCTGTTCGATCATCTGTGCGAGCCCGTTGCCGAGTGCGACCACGCGCGTACCGCGCACCATCGCGCTGTTGTAGAGGCGCTTCAGCGGGTTCTGTTCGCGATAAAGATTGTCGCAAGTCGCGATGTAAGGCACCGCCGCGAGTCTTCCGGCGAGCAGACAGCTCCAGGCCGGCGCGCGGCTTTGCGCGTGCAGGAGATCCGCCTTTTCATCGCGCGCGAGCGCGGCGAGGCGGCGTCCGTTGGCGACGATCTGCGATGGGTTCTTCGAGGCGACAGGGAGGCGCACGAAGCTCGCGCCGATCCGCGCGATATCCGCTTCCATGCGTCCGCCTTCCGAGACGATGATCGCGCGATGACCGTGCGCCACGAGCGCTTCGGCGACCTGCACGACGCTCATCCCGGCGCCGCCCGCTTGCAGGTCGGGAATGACCTGCACGACGGTGAGCGGCCCGGAGGGCATGACGGGAATCGTTTGCACGGCGGCGTGTCTAGACATCACTTGCGGCGGCGGCAAGGCAGTTGCGCGCGGAGAACGCGCGTCGTAACTCGATGCAACAATGAGTGATGATCTTTCACAGGTCGAGGTCGGAAGAGGCGCAAACGCGCGCCGCATTGCCGTACGCAAGCAATCGGGTACCGCACCCGGTATCTTTTGGCTCGGCGGCTTCAAGTCCGACATGCGCGGCACCAAGGCGGAAGCGCTTGCGGCGCATGCGGCAAAGTCGGGCCGCGCCTGCGTGCGCTTCGACTATTCCGGTCATGGCGAATCGGGCGGACGTTTCGAGGACGGCACGATCTCATCGTGGCTCGAAGACGCGCTCGCCGTGTTCGAAACGCAGGCAAAAGGTCCGCAGATCGTCGTCGGCTCGTCGATGGGTGGCTGGATCGCGCTTTTGCTTGCCCGCGCTTTGTCCGGACATCCCGCCGCCGAAGCGAGTCTGGCGGGACTCGTATTGATCGCGCCCGCACCGGATTTCACCGAAGCGTTGATGTGGGCGGAATTCTCGCCGGAGGTGAAACGCGAGATCGAAGAGAAGGGCTTTTGGCAGCGGCCCTCGGCCTACGGCGAAGACCCGTATCCGATCACGCGCGCGCTCATCGAAGACGGCCGCAAGCATCTCTTGCTGAAGAAGCCGATCGAGCTGGGTTGTCCGGTGCGCATCCTGCAGGGCGTAAAGGACCCTGATGTCCCCTTCGGCCACGCCATGAAGCTCGTGTCGTGTCTGGCACAGGATGACGTGGTGCTGACGCTGATCAAGGACGGCGATCACCGCCTGTCGCGGTCAGAAGACCTCGACCGTCTCATGCGCACGGTCGATGAACTCGCCGCCGGTCTTTAGGCGGTCTTCCATTCCTCGACGACGTCGGCGTCAGCTTCCTCATGCTTCTGCTGTGCGGCGAGGGCCGCAAATTTCTCGCGCGGCAGAAGCCTTGAGAGCGCCCATACCGCTGCGCCGCGCACGAGCGGCGAGGGATCGGTGGAGAGCCGCTCGGCTTCGGGGACGAGCGAGGCGTCGCCGCTGTTGCCGATGGCGGTCAGGACATTTCTCATGAAGCGGTCGCGGCCCGTGCGTTTGATCGGACTCTTCGAGAATCGCGCGCGAAACGCGGCGTCATCGAGCCGCGCAAGCTCTGCGAGAGAAGGCGCGCGGTTCTCGTCGCGTGCCGCGAGCTTCGCCTCGCGGCCTTCCTGCGCAAACTTGTTCCACGGGCACACGGCGAGACAGTCGTCGCAGCCATAGATGCGGTTGCCGATCAGCGGGCGCAGCTCGCGGGGAATCGGTCCCTTGTGCTCGATGGTGAGGTACGAAATGCAGCGCCGTGCGTCGAGCTTATAAGGCGCAGGGAACGCACCGGTCGGACAGGCATCGAGGCACGCTCGGCATGAGCCGCAGTGATCGCCCTCGGCCGCGTCTTCCGGCAATTCGAGATTGGTGAACAGCGCGCCGAGAAAGAGCCACGAGCCGTGCGTGCGCGAGACGAGGTTCGTGTGCTTGCCCTGCCAGCCGAGACCGGCGGCTTCCGCGAGCGGCTTCTCCATCACGGGTGCTGTGTCGACAAAGACCTTGAGCTCGCTCTTGGTCTCGGCAACAAGCCACTGCGCGATCCGTTTCAGCTTTCCCTTGATGAGTTCGTGATAGTCGCTGCCGCGCGCATAGACGGAGATCGCGGCCTGCGAGTGCGCCTCCAGCAACGCCAGCGGATTTTCATCCGGCCCGTAATTCAGTCCGAGCACGACGACGCGCCTGACGTCAGGCCACAATACGCGCGGATCGGCCCGCCGCTCGCGCGTCGCCGCCATCCAGTCCATGTCGCCATGCGCGCCCGCTTCCAGCCAGTCGTGCAGATGCGGAGCCGCGTTCGCGATCGCGTCGGGAAGCGTGACGCCGAATGCGTCGAAGCCTTCCTCGCGGGCGCGCTCGGCGAGCGCGCGCTTGATCGCGTGCAGATCTAGAAATCGAGATTGGCGTAGCTTGGACTCGGCATCATGCCGGGCAGGCTCTCGCCGAGCAGCGGACGGAACGACGGCCGCGACTTGATCCGCGCGTACCAGTTCTTTGCGGTCTCGTTCTCGTGCCAAGGCACGTCACCCAGATAGTCGGCGGTGGACAAGTGTGCGGCTGCCGCGAGGTCGGCATAGCTCATCCGGTCGCCGGCGAGCCAGTTCCGCTCCTTCAGGAGCCAGCCGATATAGTCCAGATGATAACGGATATTCGAGCGGGCCGCCCGGATGGCGGTTGAATCCGGCGAGCCGCCGCCGTCGGCAATCGTCAGGTGCCGCTTGAACACTTTCTCCTGCACGAGATAGCCCGTCACCTCGTCGAAGAACTTGTCGTGGAACCAGCTCATGAGCCGGCGCACCTCGACGCGCGCGGCGATATCGATGGGCATCAGCCGCCCCGCTTCCTGCTCCGGCCCGAAGATTTCATCGACATATTCGGCGACGGCCGCCACGCCCGGCACGCTCAATTCCTTGTCGATCAGCACCGGCGTGACGCCCGCCGGGTTGAGCGCAAGAAAGGCTTCGCGCCGCTCCCATACCGGCTCATCCACCAGCTCCGTGGCGAGGCCGTATTCCGCCAGCACCAGCCGGACAAAACGGGAGTGCGGGCAAAGCGGATAATGAACCAGCTGCATTGCTGAATTGACTCGATAAGGCGGGAAGAACGATCACCGCGAAAAGCGGGCGATCCTAGGGCCAAGTGCCGCGTGAATCCAATTTGCGGCCCGTTCCGCGCCGGGCAAGGATCGGCGCCTGATTCGTGTTCCTGGATCGTCCATGACCCTTGGCGCCCTGCTCGAAGCGGTTCTTCTCGGTGTGATCGAGGGGCTGACCGAGTTTATTCCGGTCTCATCGACGGGGCATATTCTACTCGCGGGTCATTTTCTGGGTTTCAAGAATCCGGGTCGCACCTTCGAGGTGTTGATCCAGCTCGGCGCCATCCTCGCGATCATCGTCCTTTATTTCCAGAAGCTCTGGGGGGTCGCGCTCGCTCTGCCGAGTGATCCAAACGCGCGCCGCTTCGCGTTCGGCATCGTGATCGCGTTTCTGCCCGCGGCCATTCTCGGCGTGCTGCTGCACAGCTTCATCAAGACCGTCCTGTTCGAGACGCCGATGCTGATCTGCATCACGCTGATCCTCGGCGGGATCATTCTGCTGTTCGTGGACCGGATGCAGATCGAGCCGAAATATTTCGACGCGATGCAATTCCCGCCGCTCGTCGCGCTCAAGATCGGATTGTTTCAGGCGATTGCGCTCATCCCCGGCATGTCGCGTTCGGGCTCGACCATCGTCGGCGCGTTGCTGGTGGGCTGCGAGCGCCGTGCGGCGGCGGAGTTTTCGTTTTTCCTTGCCATGCCGACCATGCTCGGCGCCTTCACCTACGACCTGTTCAAGAACCGCGCGCTGCTCAGTCTCGACGACGGCTTGATCATTGCGCTCGGCTTCATCGCTGCCTTCTGCGCGGCACTCTTGGTCGTGCGCTGGGTGCTCGACTATGTCGCGCGCAACGGCTTCGCGGTCTTCGCGATCTGGCGGATTTTCGTGGGCGGCCTCGGTCTGATCGGGCTTTGGGTGTTCGGCTAGGCCGCCGCCGTTTTGCGCCAGTACTGCCCGGTGCGGCGGAAGCGCACGAGATAGGACGGCAGCACCGTCTCCATCGCGGTCGGCGTAACGCCAAGGCCAGGCAAGGTGCGCGCCTCGCGTTCCGCTTCATCGGAGACGACGTTATCCGTTTCGAGCTGGCGCACCTGGTCGCGCGTGAGCAAGGGCCCCGGCAGCCATTCAAGGAAGAACGCCTGGATGCGCGCGAGCGCGAAAGGGAGCGGAACGAGCAGCCGCTTGCGATCGATGATGCGCAGCATGAGCTTCATCAACGCCTCGAAGGTCCGCACTTCCGGACCGCCAAGTTCGTACGTCGTGCCGGGGCGTGCCTTCCCGGCGAGGATCGCGTCGACCGCCGCCGCGACGTCGCCCACAAAGACCGGCTGGAAGCGCGTCCCTCCGCCGCCGATCAGCGGCAGCACCGGCGAGATCCGCGCCATGCCGGCGAAGCGATTGAAGAAGGAATCCTCCGGCCCGAAGATGATCGAAGGCCGCACGATATTGGCGTCGGGCACGGCGGCGAGCACGGCCGCCTCGCCGGCAGCCTTGGTCCGCGCATAAGCCGATTTCGAGTTGGCGTCGGCGCCAATGGCCGAGAACTGCACGAGCTTCGCGTTGTGTGCCGCTGCCGCGCGCGCGACGGCCGCCGCGCCTTGCGCATGCACCGCGTCGAAACGCTGCTGTCCGCGCTGATAGAGAATGCCGACAAGGTTCACGACCGCGTCGGAACCCTCGACCGCGCGGTTGACCGAGTCCTGGTTGCGGACATTGGCCTGCACGGCGTGGATCTGCCCGACCCGGCCGAGCGGTTGAAGGTGGAAGGCGAGGTCGGGACGGCGCACGGCAACACGGATGCGCCAGCCGCTCTTCGCGAGCGCCCGTATCAGGTGCCGGCCGACAAAGCCCGATCCGCCGAATACCGTAACCAGACGATCGTCAGGAACCGCCGTCATCTCGCATCCCGTTCGGCCTGCCCCGCGCGGCCGGTCGAGCGATACTCGATGGCCCCGGAAGCGTAAAGCGCCTCGCGGCCGTGTGGTCCGATTGACAAGGCTCCGACAGGCACCCTACCTAGCGCCTGTGCCCAGATGGCGGAATTGGTAGACGCGCTGGTTTCAGGTACCAGTGGTTAACAGCCGTGGAGGTTCGAGTCCTCTTCTGGGCACCATCTTTTCGTCCGGCTACGATTCGTACATCCCTTTCCGTTAGGAACGCGGGCTGGACCGGCCGGTCCCGGGGTGATTTCAGCACATGACCATCCGCCTGCATCGCGGCGACCTTCCCGACATCTCGCGCTACGGCGACGTGATCGCGATCGACACCGAGACGCTCGGTCTCAATCCGGGCCGCGACCGGCTGTGCGTTGTCCAGTTGTCGCCGGGCGACGGCAGCGCCGACGTGGTGCAGATCGCGCGGGGGCAGACGAGCGCGCCGAACCTGCAGAAACTCTTCGGTGACCAGAACCGCATCAAGCTCTTTCACTTCGCGCGCTTCGATCTCGCCGTGCTCACCCACGCCTTCGGCGTGATGCCCGAACCCGTCTATTGCACCAAGATCGCGTCGCGGATCGCGCGCACCTACACCGACAAGCACGGCCTCAAGGACCTCGTGAAGGAAATCCTCGGCCAGGATCTCTCGAAGCAGCAGCAGAGTTCCGACTGGGGCGCGGACACGCTCTCCGAGGCGCAGGTCGCCTATGCCGCCTCCGACGTCCTTTATCTGCATGAGCTGAAGAAGCGCCTCGACGAAATGCTCTCCCGCGAAGGCCGCGGCGAACTGGCTCAGGCCTGCTTCCGCTTCCTGCCCGTGCGGGCGCGCCTCGACCTCGCGGGTTTCGCGGAACAGGACATTTTCGCCCATTCGTGACGGCGCTTGCGCGCGGGTTCCGCGCGTCACATCTTGAGCGTCGAATCACGCGGAATCCCGGGAAAGCCGCAATGTTCGGCTTCAAGGGGCTGGAATTGAGGAATTCCGAGCAACGAATGAGCCGCGCCGCTTCCATGCGCCGAGCCGCCGCGCCTGCATCCGACATGCGAGCGACGGACGACCACAACCGCGGGCACGAGTTCCGTTCGGCCAAGCGTCACAGTCGCCGCGTGCGCGCGCTGCGCTGGACCTTGCCGTCGGCCGCGCTGCTGGGGCTGGCGATCTTCCTGCTGTTCCTGTGGTTCGACCCGCTGCGCTTCTATCGCGGCTTGCCGGTTGAGTTCGGCCGCATCTCGATCACCGACAACAAGCTCACGATTGAGGCGCCGAAGCTCTCAGGCTTCACGCAGGATCGCCGCCCGTATCTGGTGACGGCGGAAAGCGCGGCGCAGGACCTCGGCTCGCCGAACCGCATCGAATTGTCCGGCATCACCGGGCAGGTCGAGTTGAGCAATCGCGGCGAGACGACGCTGAGCGCCAAGACCGGCCTTTACGACATGAAGGCGGGCATCCTTCAACTCGGCTCCGGCATCGAGATCGGCGCGAGCGGCGGTTACAAGATGCAACTGCGCGATGCGACCATGAATGTGCGCAAGGGCACGGTCGTCACACGACGTCCCGTGACTGCGTTGTTTCCCGATGGCTCGCTCCTCGCGAAGAATCTGGAAATTCATGAACACGGCGATTTCGTCAAGTTCGGCGGCGGCGTGACCATGTCTCTCAAGCTCCCGCGCGAAGACGCCGAAGCGAAGGGCGCCAAGACGGTGGACGTGAAATAATGACGGCCCGGATTTCTTTTCTTGCCGCGCTCGTTCTCGTCACGGCCTCCGTGCCGTTGCTGGCGCAGTCGCCCAAGGGAGCCGACAAGGGCGGCGAGAAGCTCCCGAACGCCTTCCAGGGGTTCTCGCGCGACACCGATCAGCCCGTTTCGATCGAGGCCGACTCCCTCGAAATTCACGACAAGGATCGCTACGCCGTCTTCCTCGGTAATGTCGTCGTGAAGCAGGGCGACTCCGTGATGCGCAGTCGCGAGCTGAAGGTCCATTATGAAGGCTCCATGCGCGGCAGCCAGAAGGATCAGCCGGCCGAGAAAGAGAAGGCGGCTGATTCCGCCAAGTCGCGATCGGGGCAGACGCTCGGCAACGACGCCGCCCAGCGCATCCGCCGCATCGAGGCGACCGGCGGCGTCATCGTCACAAACAAGGATCAGAAGGCGACCGGCGATCTCGGCGTCTTCGATATGCGCACGAACCTTGCGACCATCTCCGGCAATGTCGTGATCTCGCAGGGACCCAACGTCATGCGGGCCGAGAAGCTCGTGGTGGACATGAAAACCGGCTTCTCCAGGATGGAAGCGGGCAGCAAGGACGGCAACAAGCGCGTCCAGGGCCTGTTCCTGCCCTCCAGCGTCGACTCCAAGAAGTCCGAGTCGAAAAAATAGTCGTAATCCTGCAATAGCTTGCAGGGGCTGGCCCGGCGCGGCCCGCGTTAAGCGAGCCGCGAACCGCCGTTTGCCACGCGCCAAGGGACGGAATATAGCCGCAAGACAGAGATGCATCGCAGCAAGGACGCAGTTTCCAAGGTCCTCTCCTGGCTCCGCCCGAAAGGGCAGAGCGAGACGGGCGATGCGCCGTTCACCGACGCCTGGCGGCTGGATGAAGGCGGCGCGCCGCATTCGCTGGAGCGCTCACAGGCCCGTCCCTTGCGTCCCGTCGAAACGCCGCGCGAGCAGCCGCGCCAGCAGCGCCCCGCTGCCCAATCTCGTCCCGTTCAGGAATTACGCGTCGTGCCCGGCGCGCGTGCGCCGCGCGAGCCTCGCCCCGTGCCTGCACAGCCGGCACCGGCAAGAGCGGCGCGCCCGGTGGCCGAAGCGCGGACCGCGCCGCAGCGCTCCGTCGAGCAGCGTATCGCCGATCAGCTTCGCACCATCCAGGACCTTCGTCAGATCCACGCGCTCGAATCCGAATTGCACGAGCCGCTGCGCCAGACGCGCGAACCCGCGCCGTTGCCGCTCGCGGAAGAAGGCACGCTGACCGCTGTCGGTCTTGTGAAAACCTTCGGCGGCCGCCGCGTCGTGAACGACGTGACCATCGGCCTGCGCCGCGGCGAGGCCGTCGGCCTGCTTGGACCGAACGGTGCGGGCAAGACGACGGCTTTCTACATGATCGTCGGGTTGATCAAGGCCGACGCAGGCGCGATCGAGCTCGACGGGCATGACGTGACGGGCCTGCCGATGTATCGCCGCTCGCGTCTCGGCATCGGCTATCTGCCGCAGGAGCCCTCGATCTTCCGCGGCCTCACCGTGGAGAACAACATTCGTTCGGTGCTTGAAGCGGTCGAGCCCGACCGCGCCAAGCGCGAGGAAGAACTCGACCGGCTGCTCGACGAGTTCAGCATCCAGCGTATCCGCAAGTCGCCTGCAATCGCGCTCTCCGGCGGCGAACGCCGTCGCGTTGAAATCGCGCGCGCGCTCGCGACGCGCCCCTCCTTCATGTTGCTCGACGAGCCCTTCGCCGGCATCGACCCGATCGCGGTCGGCGACATCCAGGAACTCGTGCGCCACCTCACGCGGCGCGGCATCGGCGTACTGATTACGGACCACAATGTGCGTGAGACATTGGGTCTCGTCGACCGTGCCTATATTGTTCACTCGGGATCGATTCTGATGGAAGGCGATCCCGACGAGATCGTTCATAATGAGAAGGTGCGCCGCGTCTATCTCGGCGAAGAGTTCCGGCTCTGAGCCATAGGCCGGCGTCGTTTCGGCGTATGCAAGACATCGCACGCAAGCAAGAGCGGCGGGCAGCCTGATGGCGCTTTCGCAAAAATTGCAGCTCAAGCAGAGCCAGGCGCTCGTCATGACGCCGCAGCTCATGCAGGCGATCAAGCTGCTGCAGCTTTCGAGTCTCGATCTTGTTTCCTATGTGGAAGCCGAACTCGAACGCAATCCGCTGCTTGAGCGCGAAGAGCCGAAGGACGGCGCGGAAGCCGGAGCGTCATCCGAGCGCGGAGAATCAGCCGCTGAAGGTGGCGGCGAAGAGGGCGGCGACGATTGGGAAGGCCAGCAGATCGAGCCGACGCGCGGCGAGATCGAGGATCGTTTCGAAAGCAACTTCGAAAATGTTTATCCCGACGACCGCACCGAGACCGGCGCCGCGGCCGCGCCGCAGGAAGCGCCGGGCCCTTCCGAGTGGGCGAATGTAGGCAGCGGCGGAGGTTCGTCCGACGACTACAATCTCGAAGCATTCGTCTCCGTCGAGACGACGCTCGCCGATCATCTGGCGCGTCAGCTCACACTCGCCGTTACCGACCCGGTGGAGCGCATTGTCGGCCAGCATCTGATCGACCTCGTCGATGAAGCGGGTTACGTGCGCGGCGAACTCCCGGTTATTGCGGAAAAGCTCGGCGCGCCGCTCGATCAGGTGGAGCGGGTGCTCGGTGTGCTCCAGACCTTCGATCCGCCCGGCGTCTGCGCGCGCGATTTGTCCGAATGTCTCGCGATCCAGCTCCGTGAGCGCGACCGCTACGATCCCGCCATGCGCGCGCTGATCGAGCATCTCGATTTGCTCGCCAAGCGCGATTTCGCCGAGCTGAAGCGCATTTGCGGGGTGGACGAGGAAGACCTACGCGACATGGCCGGCGAGATCCGCCGGCTCAATCCGAAGCCCGGCCTCGCCTTCGGCGGCGGCGTTGTGCAGCCCATCGTCCCCGATGTCTTTGTCCGCGCCAATCCCGACGGCACATGGTCGGTCGAGCTGAATTCCGAAACGTTGCCGCGCGTGCTCGTCAATCAGACCTATTATTCAAAGGTTTCGAAAAACGCGATGAGCGACACGGAGCGTTCGTTCCTCGCAGATTGCCTGCAAACAGCGACCTGGCTCACCCGCGCGCTCGACCAGCGCGCTCGCACGATCCTGAAAGTGGCGACAGATATCGTGCGCCAGCAGGACGCGTTCCTGGCTTACGGCGTGCAGCACTTGCGGCCGCTCAATCTGCGCACGGTCGCCGATGCGATCGGAATGCACGAGTCGACCGTCTCGCGCGTCACCGCCAACAAGTACATGGCGACACCGCGCGGAATTTTCGAACTGAAGTATTTCTTCTCGTCGGCAATCGCCGCAACCGGTTTTGGGGAAGCGCATTCGTCGGAAGCCGTGCGTCATCGCATCAAGGAAATGATCGACGCGGAGAAGCCCGAAACGATTCTCTCCGACGACACCATCGTGCAGCGTTTGCGCGAAGCGGGCGTCGATATCGCACGCCGTACGGTCGCGAAATATCGCGAGTCGATGCGCATTCCGTCGTCGGTGCAGCGCCGGCGCGAGAAGCAGGGCGCGGACCCTGCAAATTAAACGCAGCGTCGAATCGTTACCGTAGCCATTGGGTTTATTGGCCGGTTCGACTCAATTTCGCGCCCTTTGCGGGGAAAACGGGCATTGACCTTGCCGGGGTCGGCTCTTATGGTCCCGCGCCCTCGAAGCCGCCAGCCGCGTAATCCGCCTCGGTTTCGCATTGGAATCAAATCATGCCGCTGAACGACCTTCTCGCCGCGCACGCGGTTTTGCCTGCGCTGAAAGCAAAGAACAAAAAACAGGTGTTGCAGGAACTCGCCGCGCGAGCGGGGGAATATTGCGGCGGCCATGAGCGTGAGATTTTTGAGACGCTCCTGCATCGCGAGCGGCTTGGTTCGACCGGCATCGGCCAGGGGGTCGCGATCCCGCATGGCAAGCTCGCCAGTCTCGGCCGCCTTGTCGGACTCTTCGCGCGTCTGGAGAAGCCGATCGATTTCGACGCCCTCGATGGCGAGCCGGTCGATCTGATCTTTCTGCTGCTTGCGCCGGAAGGCGCGGGCGCCGATCACCTGAAGGCACTCGCACGCATCGCTCGCTTGCTGCGCGACGAACAAACGGCGACGAAATTACGTTCGGCCCGCGACGAGTCGGCCCTGCGCTCGCTGCTCACCACGCCGGCAGCCGCAGCCTAGAAAGTCTCACGCTCAGACAAAAACAAAACGCCCCCGCTTTCGCAGGGGCGTTGTCATTCGCAAAACTTGCAGACGCTTAGTGCACGCTGACGGTGCTCAGCTCGTGCTCGCGAGCGTTCGCCTCCGCTGCCTCACGGCTGTCGGTCAGCATGATCGGCGTGCCGTCGGCCGCGTGCAGGGAGAACAGTTTCATGCCCGGCGCGAGCGAGGGCGCCTGCGGAAACAGCCTGGTGACCTCCTCGGAACGGATCGGCCGCACATAGGCGATCTCGCCGCCGCCAAGCACGGCAAACGCTTCGGGGGTGAGGCTGTTCTCGGTCTTTTCGTCGAAGGTATAGATCATGATGTACTCCTCGCTTCGACCGGCCTACTTCAACGCACCAGTCGAGATATTGATCCGACGCGGCGTTCGCGCCGTCTCTGGCCGCTCCAGGTCGACGGACAGGAGCCCGTCGTTGAGGTCGGCGCCCACGACCTCCATTCCGTCCGCCAGCACGAAGGTGCGCTGGAATTGTCGCGCGGCGATGCCACGATGCAGGAACTGCCTGCCAGGCTGCTGCTCCTCAGCCTGCTTGCCGCGAATGACGAGTTCGTTGTCTTCGACCGTGACGTCGAGTTGGCCGGCTGAGAAGCCCGCCACCGCGAGCGTGATGCGCAGCCGTTCTGCCCGTCCGTCCGAGCGCGTGATGCGCTCGATGTTGTACGGCGGATAGCCATCGGCGCTCTTCACAACGCGGTCGAGCGCCCGTTCGATCTCATCGAAGCCCAAAAGGAACGGGCTCGAGAGGTTAGGAATTCGAGACATCGCAAAGTCCTCGCCAAAGCGACTTTGCGGGGGCCCATTGAAGGCACCCCGGAGCCAGGACAGACCTCGTCCCGGCTCGTCCTAAATATGGTGATGGTTCGCGCCCTCACAAGGCGCGTAAAACCCGCTCAATCAATAGGTTGTCGGCGTCTCACGGCGAAGGCTGGTGGAGCCAGGCGGAGTCGAACCGCCGACCTCTTGAATGCCATTCAAGCGCTCTCCCAACTGAGCTATGGCCCCATTTAGACGCCGGGACGGCCTCGCGGCCGGATTGGGAAGGCGACCCGGTAAATTTAGGTCGCCTCAAGCGTTTGCCCAGACGGCCGGAGCCGGCAAGGCGAGTCGGTTCAAGCACAGCGCCGTAGGCGGCTCAAGTGCGCTCAGGCCTCGCGGTCGTCCTCGAGCTTTTCGCCGATGATGTCGGATACGTCGCCGGGCTCCTCTTCCTCCTCTTCGAGGAAGGTATCGTCCTCACCGTCGTCGGCCACTTCCACGTCGTCGCCGTCATCGACGTCCGCTTCGCCGGCCGCCGCCTTCTTCTTGCCGGTCGCTTCCGCGTCCGCTTCCTCGAGCGAGATGACTTCGGCGCCTGCCACCGGCAGATCGACTTCCTCGGCGGGAGCCGGAGCCGCTTCCGCCGAGGAAGTCGATCT
>Ga0307505_10000189_pt1 | contig 76086 bp, 71 predicted proteins | sample 23_S_MG_FD_202183 | JGI IMG/M metagenome (GOLD analysis project Ga0307505, IMG submission 202183) | Soil microbial communities from Populus trichocarpa stands in riparian zone in the Pacific Northwest, United States - 23_S | ecosystem: Environmental > Terrestrial > Soil > Riparian zone > Trees... | reverse complement strand
AAGAAAATTGGATAGGTTCATGACCCGATGCGACATCCGGGTCACCCCTCCAACTGGTTTAGCGTCGACATTCATTCAATGTGATCCGAATTCAGTAGCGAGATCCGTGCGCAGCAATCGTGTCGGTCTCAGCGCTGCATGCCCCATCTCCGCACCGTCCGCTGCTCGACCAGCCGGAAGATGACGCTTTCGACGATCAAGCCAACTGCCATTACGGTGATGAGCCCTGCGAACACATTGGCGGTATCGAGACTGTTGCGGTTTTCGAAGATGTACCAACCGAGCCCGCCCTGTCCGGACGACACTCCAAAAACCAACTCAGCCGCGATCAACGTGCGCCACGCGAAGGCCCATCCGATCTTTAGGCCCGCAAGAATTGCCGGCATGGCCGCAGGAATAAGAATTTTAACGACAAACTGAACGCCACGCAGGCCAAAAGTGCGACCAGCCATTCGCAACGTCTCCGGCACAGCGAGAAAACCCGAATGCATGTTAAGCGCGACCGCCCACAGCACAGAATGGATCATGATGAAGATCATGGAAGGTCGGCCGAGGCCGAACCAGAGTAAACCGAGCGGCAAGAGCGCGATGGCCGGCAGCGGCATGAGCATGGATGTTAACGTGGACAGGATGTCGGTGCCGATGCGCGAGGTCACGGCCAATGTGGCGAAAATTCCAGCCATTGCCACACCGATTGCATAACCGAAGATCAGAGTTTCCAGCGTAACCAACAAGCGAGACGGGATCTCACCGGAGATAAATCCGGTCCAGAGTGCAATTACGGTTTGAGAGAGTGCCGGAAACAACAGCGGATTCTGCAGCCATTGAGCGTATCCCTCCCACACAACCGCGATTACCAAGATAATGATGCCCCGCCGAACCGCCGTGTTATTGATAATTTTTTCAGCAATCGACAATGGACGCGCAACGTCACCAAGTGAGGTAGGCGCTGTCACTGTTCGCAACATTTCCGGGCGAACAGGCGGAGAGAGTTTAATGTCAATGTTGGTCATCGCTTCCTCATTCAGTCCTTCGGCAAATTTTCGAACAGCATCTGTGAAATGCGCCGAATGAGGGCTTGAAATTCAGCTCCGTCATGCTGTGACTGACTGAACTGGTGGCAATTTAACTCCGCCAACACTTGACCCGGATGGGGTGACAGCACAACGATTCTTGAGCCAACGATCACGGCTTCTTCGATGGAATGCGTCACGAACATCGTTGTGAAGCGCACCTCATCCCATAGCTGCAAAAACTCCGTCTGCATTTTTCTACGCGTCAGCGCGTCGAGGGCCGCGTAAGGCTCGTCCATCAACAATACTGCAGGCCGCATTGCCATCGCGCGCGCGATGGCGACTCTTTGCTTCATCCCGCCGGAAAGCATGTGGGGATACACGCCGACAAAGTTTGTCAAATTCACCTTTTCCAATGCGGCATGTGCGCGCCTGCGCGCTTCGCCCGCTGCAACACCACTGCAAGTCATGGGGAATACAACGTTTTCATGCACCGTCTTCCAGGGAAGGAGTTGATCGAACTCCTGAAAGACCATCATCCGGTCGGGCCCCGGCTCACGTATTGATTTGCCGTTCAGCTCGATACTTCCCTCCACCGGCTTCATGAAGCCGGCGATCGCTTTTAATAGCGTAGATTTTCCGCAACCTGACGGCCCCAAAAGAACCAGCCGATCCCCCGGATAGACGTCGAAGCTGACGCGATAGGTCGCGGTAACCAGATGGTCCGGTGTTTTATACTGAAGCGTAACGCCGCTCGCCCTGAGAATTGGCTCGTCGCGACCTTCAACCAGGTCGGGCGTTGCAGCGCTAAGCTTGAGGTTATGCTTCGCCTTCATCGTAAAACGCTCCCGGTCGAGCACGCATCGGCGTTGGTCAGGCCTTGAGTGTGTAGCGGCCGCAATTTGCCCGCCACTTTTCGCTCAACGGACTGCTCCAAACTTTCAATTGAGATGCGCCTCGGGCACCGTACGCCAAAATACGTCTTTCAAGTCGGCGGGCCCTTCCTTGATCAGACCCACTTTTTGCATGATGTCGGCCCAGACTCTCATGCCGCTAACCTCGGGGCCAAACTCCGGGCCGATCTGACGCAGGATGGCCTCGACTTGTTTGTGATCCAACGTCCTCGATGGCTCCATCGTGAGATAGATTTCCGCAGCCCGCTTCGGATCCTGCTTAATTAAATCCGTTGCCTCACGCATTGCTTTGACTGCGACTTCAGCAATAGCTGGATTCGCTTCCAGGTAACGTCGGGTGGCACTCAGGATCAGAAGCGAAGCCGGCCCCCCCATCATTTCGACCGACGTGGTGATGGTGCTTACCTTCCCGCTGTCCAACAGAATCTGCGTAAATGGAGGTGGGGCAAAGTATGCCTTCACCTCAGTCCCGCCCGATAGCATGGCGCTGACCGATTCTGAGTGGGGCAAAGCAACCAAGTTTGATTTCAGCTTGCTATGCTGACCGGCGCCAAATGTCTTTTCAGAAAACTGTTGAAGCATTAAGACTTGCGGAGCCGCAAGGCCGGTGACCGCGATCTTATCTGACGGCGTAAAATCGGCGATGGATTTCAAGTCCTTTTTATTAGTGACGAGGTGCACGGTCAGGGTTGTGATACCCGAGACACCGATGACCTGATGTGGCGAGTTTTTCGCTCTCGACCAAATCGTAATCAGGGCAGAAGCACCATACATGACAAAATCTACCGAACCGGACAGAATTGCGTCCTGGTTGGCCGAAGTGCCGCTGAACCGAGGATAATTTGCTTTGAGATCGAGCCCGGCGGCTTTTCCGTGCTTCTCGAGTAAGTCAAGATGATCCATGATCATCATTGGCAAGCCCGCAAAGCCAGCGCCTGCACCAAAGTTGACGACAGTTTCAGCCGCGACAGATGTGCTGAATGAAACCGCGACAAGGCAGGAGATCAGCGAGTAACGGTGTCTAACTTTCATTTTTTCCTCCCAGTCTGATCTTGGTTTTGAATTTATGTTCGTTGCAGACAGTCTAGCTAGCGGGATGCCCGATCCGGTTACGAAGAACACCCATTTTCGGCACGTCGATTTCTATAATGTCGCCGGGCTGTAGAAACTGCCCGATCTCGATTCCGGAACCATTGCCGACAGTTCCCAGACCGAAGAATTCGCCGGGATAAATCGTCTCGTCACGCGAGACATGAGCGATCAGCTTATCGATCTTGTGATAGTTTGTTTCGTACTTGCCGCGTGACCACTCTTTGCCGTTTACACGCGCGACCATCTCCAACCCGTATGGGTCCGGAATTTCGTCTCTCGTTACGAGCCAAGGGCCGAGAATATTCCCTGTGTCAAAGTCTTTACCCTTGGCCGGGCCAAGCTGACACGACATTTCGGCAAACTGAATATCTCGCGCCGTGATGTCGTTGAAAATGCAATAGCCAAAAATGTGATCAGCGGCGCGCTCGACACTAATGTCTCGCCCCTTCTTGCCAACGACGAAACCAAACCCGAGTTCGTAGTCTAGGTGCTTCTCACCGCGTGGCCATTGGATTTCATGGTCCGGACCGACAACATTAAAGCGGTTGGCCTTATAAAATGGCGGCTGTCGGTACCAGATGTCCGGCAGTTTCACGTCTTGAGGCGTGGTGTGTTCACCTGAAAAGCCGAGCACGAAGCCAAGGCGCCGCGCCTGCATAACCGCGTTGCGGACGTGAATTTCGGAACACTGAAAATCCCGAATCTGACGCGGCTCAGGGATGGGCGCGAGGAGCCGAACTTTATCTACGGCAATTACCTTGCTCCCTTTGACAAGCAGCCTCTGCGCCTGTTCGAGGGCAGCATCTCCCCCATCGACGAGCGCAAGCATGTCGACGAAGCAGGGCGCTGAGTCGCTAGCGGTGAAGTCGACGACTTCGCCTTCGCCTGGACGTAAAGCCCCGATGTGTCGCTCGCCTGAAGCGGTCTCAAACGTCACTAGTTTCATTTGCCCCCCAAAATATTTCATCGGTCCATATATTGGACCATCGCACCGATCTTTATTAGCAAGCATACTTGCTAATATTCAGCGCCAAAGACTAACATTGAAAGGAGGCAGGTCAAGCACGCAGTCTAATATGTGGACCATGTAAACAGCGTCGGCTTTGTTGGCCGGTCCGCCACAGCCAAGTTTGCTCGAGCGAAGAGGAATCCCATGCAACGAATTGCACCGGTCGCCAGACCCGATTTAGAGGGTCTTCCCAAGGAGATCGCGAGTTGGTCCGACGTGCTGCTAGGTCGGACGTCAAACTGCATGTCAGTTGTCGCTACTCACAGCCCATTGTTGGCACGCTGGTTCCTGGGCTTCATTGCCGCTGTCCGCCAACCAACCCTTGGTGCGACGACCGATGTTCGGATTCGTAACCTGGTCGGAATCAAAACATCCTTGGTTAACCAGTGCGAATACTGCACTTCGCATTCGTCTCTCTACGGAGTGGCTCTCGGCCTGACGGAGGCTGAACTGACGGCCCTAGAAGGCGATGCATATAAGTCGAGTCCGCTCTTCTCCGAACGTGAGAAAACGGCACTCAGCTGGGCGGAAGCGATGACGCGCAACACTGCACAACGAGATGTCGCCCTTTGGAGTTCAATGCGCGAATTATTTACCCCGACAGAGATCATAGAAATCTCATTGAATATTTGCCTCTTCAACATGGTCAACAGACTCAATGATTCCCTTTGGATGGAGATTGAGCCGGAAGAAGTAAATCGTCGACAAGGAACGGCGCTCAAGGTCTCGATCGAACAACTTGAGGAATTCGCAAGCACCTTCGCGAAGACGGGATCAGCGGAGCGCGCTCGCATGTCAACTGTTCAAAACAGCAATCTGCCGGAAACGAAAAATCGAGCAGCGCGCGCTTGAGGCCCTTTTTGGCAAAATTACGAGTCTTGCTCGCCGGTTGAATCTTCTGCTGGGCCGTCCAGAACGTCTTTCTAATCGCTGTATTCCGCCGCGCCGCGGACAAAAATGAGGTACCACCATGTCCGCGTGCATCGTCGGAGTTGCGCACACATCGTTCGGCAAACTTGAAGAGGAAAATCTTGAGAGCTTGATCGCACGCGTTGTTTCTGGCGCTCTCCGCGACGCCGGCATAGAAGCATCAGACGTCGACGAGATCATCCTGGGCCACTTTAACGGCGGTTTCAGCGCTCAAGATTTCACTGCCTCCCTGGTGCTCGAGGCCGATCCTAAATTCCGATTCAAGCCTGCAACTCGAGTTGAAAACGCGTGTGCGACCGGATCGGCTGCGGTTCACTACGCCTTAAAATCTATTGGCGCGCGTACCGCGCGCATCGTCCTCGTCGTCGGCGTCGAGCAAATGACGCGCACGCCTAGCAAGGAGATTGGCGGCATCCTTCTTAAAGCCTCCTATTTGCCAGAAGACGGACAGACGGCGGGAGGATTTGCGGGAGTTTTCGGCAAGATCGCCGAGCTCTATTTTCAGTGCTATGGCGACCAGTCCGATGCGCTGGCAAGGATCGCCGCAAAGAATCATAAGAACGGGGTCGCCAATCCATACGCGCAGTTGCAAAAGGATCTGGGCTACGAGTTTTGCCGCGCGGAAAGTGAAAGGAACCCGCGTGTCGCGGGCCCGCTCAAACGCACGGACTGTTCGCTCGTCTCCGATGGTGCCGCCGCGATTGTGATGACTGATCTCTCAACGGCACTCAAGCTAAGAAAGCCGATCGTCGCATTTCGGAGCGCCGCGCACGCCCAAGATTTCCTGCCTATGTCGAAGCGCGACATCTTGAAGTTTGAGGGCTGCGCCGCCGCTTGGCACCGTGCCCTTAATGACGCGGGTATCACCCTCGCAGACCTCTCGTTCGTCGAGACACACGACTGCTTCACGATTGCCGAATTGATTGAGTACGAGGCAATGGGGCTCGCTCAGCATGGTCAAGGAGCGCGCGTGACCGAAGAAGGCACGGCGGAGAAGACCGGTAGTCTTCCGATCAATCCGTCCGGCGGCCTCAAATCCAAGGGCCACCCGATCGGCGCGACCGGGGTATCCATGCATGCCCTAACAGCCATGCAGCTGCGTGGAGACGCCGGCGATATGCAGATAAAGAACGCGCGCCTCGGCGGTATCTTTAATATGGGCGGCGTGGCGGTAGCGAACTACGTGTCCATTCTCGAGCGGCTTCGCTGAGTTGTCGGCGAACGCAATGATTTCTGGCGCACATCCTTGCGTGTCGGTCTGCCCCAGCGAGCGCCCTCAATGGATGGCCATGGAAGCCGCCCTGAGTGCTACCGCGGCAAGTCTCTCGAACGAGCGCGAAGCTATATAAATTGTTTGAGCGGGACGCCCCATGCCGAAAGCAGCTAATCCAGTTGATGTTCACGTTGGTCTGCGTGTGCGTGCACGTCGGCTGGCCGTCAATATGAGCCAGCAAAGGTTAGCTGGCAGCCTCGGTATTACTTTTCAGCAGATACAAAAGTACGAAAAAGGCACGAACAGAATTGGCGCGGGCCGCCTACTGCACATTGCGCAAATATTAGAGGTAACACCTTCCTATTTCTTTGAGAGCGCTGGTCAGAATAGCCGAGGACCAACCAATGCGCCTCGCGATTTTGCCCTCGAACTCCTCAGCGATCCGATCGCCCGTGACTTGGCCAAGGCCTTCGTCAAAGTGCAGGTCCCTTCTCTTCGCAAACAGATCGTACGATTGGTCGAAGCAATGACGCGCGACGAATAGGCACTTCCGCTGCGGGCGTACGGGCGGCCCGTTCTGAAACGCATGCTGCTTTGCCATTTCGAGGCGATTAGGCCGGTCGCCCAACCATACTGAGGTCGTCGAAATTCCGGCCAGTGAGCAAGAAGATTGCTCAGATAAAGCTCGACTTCGTGCGCAAAGAGAGCGTCAGTCGAATGCCCCCGCCAGCGCTGAATAGCCTCCGCGGGGCTCCGGCAGTGACAGCACAAGCTGTCGTAACCGGAGAAATGACATGCCTAAGAATAAGCGCGCTCATAAGAAAACTGCTCGCCCTCAAGCGAAATCCAAAGCGACGAAAGGAGCTACTAGCCCGACTGCGTATCGTCGGGCAGCCCCGCATACCAAGCAGGAGAAAATCCTGACTTTGCTGCGAGCGCCCGGCGGAACGACCATCGCCGCCATCATGAAGGCTACCGACTGGCAGCAACACTCAGTCCGTGGGTTCTTTGCCGGCGTCGTGAGGAAGAAGCTCGGACTTACTTTGGAATCCAAGAAGACGGATGCCGGTCGCGTCTACCGAATTGTGTCGGACAAGCAGAAGGGCCGTAAATCGAAGACTGCCTCTGCGAATGAGAAGAACTCCTGATGACGGATCGGAGGCCATCTGATCCTACGATCGAGGCGGAACTAGAACAGCTTCGATCAATGCCGATCGTCGAACTTCGCGCGCGCTGGCGCGCGAAGTTCAAATCCGAACCGCCAAAAGCATTCGGACCCGACCTTCTCCGCCGGAGCATCGCCTACAAACTGCAAGAGGATGCTTATGGCGGACTGGATCGAGCAACCGGCCGGCTCCTGAAACAATTGATGGCTCAGTACGCAAAGATGCCGGGCAAGATCGTCGTCCCACGACAGATAATGCCCGGTGCCGTCTTAGTCCGAAAATGGAAGGGCCAACCTCACCGAGTCACAGTGCTGGAGGACGGATTTTTCTATGACGGAAAGTCGTACGAAAGCCTCTCTGAAATTGCCTGCCTGATCACCGGCACGCGCTGGAACGGACCGAGGTTCTTCGGGCTGCGAAAGCCCAAGGACGGGCCGCAATGACTCGCAAACCAAACAAAGAGCTCCGCTGCGCCATCTACACGCGCAAGTCTACCGAGCATGGTCTGGAACTAGAATTCAATTCACTCGATGCGCAGCGAGAAGCCTGTGAGGCGTATGTCAAGTCTCAAGCGTCGGAAGGCTGGCGCGCATTGACGAAGCGCTACGACGACCCAGCCTACTCGGGTGGCAATATGGACCGCCCTGCCCTTCAGAAGCTGCTCAAAGATATAGAGGCCGGCCAGGTCGATGTGATCGTTGTCTATAAGATCGACCGTCTCACTCGCTCGCTCGCAGACTTCGCGAAGCTCGTCGAGGTCTTCGACGCCAAGTCGGTTTCCTTCGTCGCCGTCACCCAGCAATTCAACACGACGACGTCGATGGGGCGGCTGACCCTCAACGTCCTTCTGTCCTTTGCGCAATTCGAGCGGGAGCTGGCGTCTGAGCGGGTTCGCGACAAGGTCGCGGCCTCCCGCAAGAAGGGGAAATGGACGGGAGGCAGCGTGCCACTCGGCTATGACACCAAGGACAAGAAGCTCGTCATCAATGACTCCGAAGCCAAGACTGTGCGCACGATCTTCACTCGCTATCTCGCGCTGAAATCGTTCGGGAAACTGGTCGAGGAACTCAATCGAAAAGGCATCCGAACGAAGACCCGTATCGTCAAAGGCAAGGCATCAGGCCGCGTGTCATTTACTTACGGTCCCCTCGCCTACCTCCTGAAGAACCGCACCTATCTTGGCGAGACTGGTCATGCCGGCTCATGGTTTGCCGGTGAGCATGAGCCAATTGTCGACCGAGACCTATTTGACAAGGTCCAGCAACTTCTCAAAGCGAATAGCGACGGCCGCACCGGACAACGCCACCAGAATGGCGCTTTACTTGCCGGCCTGATCTATGACGACCGCGGAAACCGCATGAGCCCGAGTTTTACGGTCAAGCAAGGCGTCCGATACCGATACTACGTCAGCTCCTCGCTCGTCCGAGGCCCGAAGATGAAGGCCGGAGCGAATTCGAGAATCTCCGCGCCTGCGATCGAGACAGAGATCGCGAAGCTGGTTCGAACCCGCTTCAATGACCCCGACGAAGAAGGCGATAGGCCGATCCGGGAGCTGGTCGAGAAGCTGGTCGAGCGCATCGTCGTTGGCAGGGAACGGATCGCTGTAAGAATGAAAGGTGTCGCTGATCCTATCGAAATTTCCTGGGCCTTGAGGGGCAACGACAAACTCGCTCGCGCCGAGCATGAAGCGACAGCCGATCCGTCCGGCTCACTCGATCCGAGACTGGTTCAAACCATCGTCCGCGCTCACATCTGGCTGAATGCACTCTCAGATGGCACATACGAAAGCGTCGAACAACTGGCGAAGGTTATCGACCTGCACCCGAAAGTGATCCGAAACAGAATTCGAATGGCGTTCTTGGCACCGGATCTCGTCCACCGACTTTTGAGCGGCTCTGTCGGAAAGCAACTTAGTTTGAACAATTTAGGGCACGGAACGCACGTTCGCTGGGCAGACCAAATCAAGGACTTACCGACAAGAGGTATGGAGCGGGTGTCAGACCGCAAATTCAAAACCAACACTGATTAGAACTGTGTGCTTCACAATGAGTTTGCGTCGAAGCTCTCCATTCACCGATGCGCGCGCGAGGCCCAGTCTCGCAACTTCGCCACTGAAATCATCTTGAGCGGACAGAGGAAGCCTATATCGAGGAGCGACAGGTGACGCGGACACCGATCCGAGCGCCCTCTTGTGCTTCCTCCTCAATTGTCCTTTCTTCGCGAATTTTAGCGCGAAGGAATCGTTACCGCGACTCTCCGAGCCAAACCGTTGCCGGAACGAAGAGAGCCCGGCCGGTCCACAGGCTGACGCCCGGGATGGCGGGAATTATGCAGCCTTAGGCAATCTGGCAGCGGCCAACGCACGGCCCAAGCTTTCAGACAGCAAGGGATCAAGTGACTTAAGACAGGTGAGAGTATCGTACAGATCAAAAGCTGCCTTTGGCTTGGCCAAGAACGAGACGCTTTCTAAGCGTCGACCCAACACTTCCACAGCCTTATTGCGGTCGGCATAAGCGCTAGAACATTCAACAAGGCGGCAAACAATTTCCAACGTCGATTCTGTATCCGGCAATTCCCGCACTTTCTCTATCGCAAATTGCGCAACGGAATCAGCAAGCGTCTCATCTTGGAATAGAACTGAGACAAAGGACAAGAGTCGCAAGGCAAACTGCGTGTCGTCAACCGACCAACGCGCGCCAGTTTCCTGCAGATGCGCTATAACGCCGTGGCATGCAGAAGATATCTCCGCTGGGGCTCCGACCGTATAAATTCCGGCTGCGCAGTTCGTTAGCGCCTCTATCGTCGGTTCGTCGCGCAGTTTTTCAAATGACTTGCGAAACCCGTATGTCTCTTCGAGGGAAGGTTGCTTACGCCGTGAGCTCTCGCCGATCGCTGGCAAGATACACAGAAGCTCACAGTGCTCTGCCGTTATCCACTTACGCGCCTCTTCAACCTGCACCACCCAATCCGCGGGACGCGACTTCTCCGGAATTTTATTCAAGGCTGCTTCAACACGGCCAAATGCATCCGCAACAAGATGCTTTACCGTCAGCCAGTCGGGCTTCCATCGAGGCTCCGAGAATTCTTCGAGAAGCGTTGACAATATGAATGGCTTGCCCGCGTGTTCCACAGCCCACTTGAAAAGCGCTTCAGCATCGTCTGCACCGCAAGCGCGCAAGACGAGGGAAGCATTCGCCGCTGCTGTGACCCTTCGCCAAGAGGACGGCTTTTCCTTCAGTTTTTGATGTTGCGCCAGACGCGCTAGCGTTAATACGAAGACGCCTGCGAAAAACGCGCAGCGGCTACTCAGCAGGTCTAAGTCACCTAAGAGCCGCTCAAGCAATTTCGAACCAGCGGGCTCGAAACGTGGGTCGGTTCCCAAACGGTTTGCGCAAATTTCAAACGCGCCCGTAACCGCAAAATGGTCAGGAAGGGACGACGCACGTTCGACTATCTCAAGAAGTTCGTCCAAGCTAAGCCCCTCAAACCGCTGCATAGGTACCATGGCGGGCGCGCAGTAGGATAGCGAGCCCGCGAGAAACGCCCGAAGCGGGTTATCGGCAAACGCGCGCGCTCTTTCGGCATCGGCCTCGTTAGTGAGGAACGACTCTAGGGAATTCGAGTTACGCCACGGCGCAATCAAATTGTCCCAATGCCGCTCGTCTTCCGGCAGTAGGTCGGCATTGGAAAGGTCGCGCACTGCGACTTTCGACCGTATGGATTGGACAAAACTTTCCGGCGAGGACGACAATATGCTTACGGCCAGAAGAAAGTCGTCATCTGTTAACGGACGGGCGCTGACCAGAGCACGGAGTTCATCGGCGTAGAGAGATGCCACACTCCTTTCGCTTAAGAACCGTTCAAGCAACGCGCGGCGCGCTTCGCGGTCTGTGGTAAGGAGTCCGACATATGCAAACGCGAAGCCTTTGCCGCTTACTACGATTTGTGCCGTGCCATTTTCTGCGATTGAAATTTTAATTTTGAGAAACTTGCCGTCTTCGTCGGTGATTGAGCTGATCCGCTTACCAGCCAGGTACTGCCTGAACGCAGTCAGCAGCACCTCTTGGTGAACCGCGATGCCCACTCCCAAATTCGCGGGCCTGTGCGTTGGAATGCTAAACTTTGCCGCGATTTTACCATCGGCGATAACATCCGAAGAAAGTTGCTTCCCCAATTTTCGAAGAGCAAGGAGCGCTCGGATACGCGGAAGATTCGGAACCTTCTTAACGGCGCTTTTCTTGGACCTTCCGCGTGAGCTTCGGCCTCGCACCGCGCCTCCGCTTCGGGGTTTGCGTTTTGATGGACTGGCGCCCCTCTTGCGTTTCTTCATTGCCGTCCCCAGCAGTTAATATGAATGAACGGACTTGATCTACGACAGCCCAGTAGCGGTCTGGCCAAAAAGCTCGCAACGGCTCGAGGTGACGTCGTTCAAACCAATCGTTGTAAGCGGCTTCATGTTTTGGGTCGTCAAGTTCGATGGGCAGCGCGAGCGTGAACATCACGACCCTATTGACCGCTTCCACCCACTCGGGCGGCGGTTCAGGCCCCCAGCGAGAGGCCCAATCTGCGGGCTTAGGCATCACGGCCATGACCATGTTTGAGAGCCGTCCTGCGAGCTCCGTACCGGGAACTGACTTCCAAATGAGAGGTATGGCCGCCTTCACTGCCATACTTGTGTTTGCAAACCAGTGCACTTCGCGCGGGAATGAAGGCACTTCAGAAATACGCGCTAGGTCAATACTTTCTTCAATCGCGCGAAGCTCGGCGGACATGGCTTTGTGACTGCGGTTAACGGCGTGAGTCACTTCGCTCGTCACAACAGGAACTATCGCGGCAGCGCCGATCCGGAGTCTGTGACGGGCCGAAAGCCATTCGGCTTCCGTCAGTGCCCCTCGTCCACGCAACTCCTCCAACACATCAAGCGTCGACAAACAAGGAATTCGCTTGCCTTTAGGATCCGCAGCGAAGTTTTCTTTATTGAGCGCGCGGTCATCACAAACGACCGCATCTACCGTCGTCAGATCCGACAGTAGATGGAGCGTGGACGGCGTTTCATCTTCCCTCTTGCCGCGTTCTTTGCGGCGGGGGCCGAAAGATATTTTCCCCGAAGCATTCCCGCGCCTGATTGCAGTTCTGATTTCGTCGATGACGTTTAGAACTTCCTCGACGTGCTGGTGGTGGTCGATGATTGCGAGAGCTTCGTCCTCCGAGCCGCCCTCGATGCGAACGTCCTTGAAGACCTTCAAAACTGGGGCGAGCAGGTCAGTATATTGCAGATAGACGAGCGCCAGATCATCAATGAAGATCGGCTTTGATGGGTCTGGCTCGCCGCAGCCCGGAAGCCCTTGGTCCTGAATGTTGAAGTAATTTTTTGCCGCTTCTTCGTTCGGCTGACTAATCGCGCCTCTTTCAACGAGAACTTTCAAAAGGGCATGCATATCGGACAGATACCCAAGCTGGGGCGTCACATTGGCAAGTTTTTGCTCGAGGCCCGGCTTGTGAATCGGTCCCGGCCGCAACACAATGCCACCCGCATCAGAAGCCATTCCGATGAGCCCGGCCAGTGACGGTCCGACTTCAGCCGAAAGGGAGTCACCAACTCGCTCGACAGGCCGGGCGAGCTTGATGCGATTTCGCAGTAAACATTGTTCTAGCTCTCGGGCGCGCTTGATGCGTGATTTCTGTACATGCTGAACGCGATGCCTGCCGTTGAAAAGCTCCGTGAGAACGGTCGCGGGAAGGGCGATGGTTGCGAAAGCATCAAAGACTTTCGGAAGCAGGCCAAGCCAGCCAAGAACGAGAAGCCCCGAGATATCGAGGCCGAGATTTGAAACACCGTCTCCGACACGCATCGGTGAGCGGTGTCCACTGAACAAGGGGATGACATACTTCTTCCGCGCGTCTTCCAGGCTCAAATTGCGGATAAGGTTGCGGAGCAAGATATCGACAACAGTCGTCCGCAATCCGGGCGCCGCGACTACCAAGGGCACCTCGGCCTTGTTGACGCGTTCGCTTATATCGGCGGTGCGTTTACTCCATTCCGCTTGTTGCGGGAGGAGGTCTTTGAGTTCGAAGCGCTGTACGGGACCTTTTTTTCCGGAAAGAGCGAGGGCTCGAGTAAACCATTCGTGAGCTTCGGGGATGCCATCTTCAAGGTTTTCTTCAAGCACCATAGTGTACGCACCCAGCCATACGTGAGGATTATCCCCCGCTTTGCCGACAGCCGCCCTAATCAAGTCCAAGAATGGTCCTTGTCCTGAAATCTGTGCGATGTGAGCGGCGCGTATGAGTGCAAGCCCCGAGAACTTCGAGACGTTGTCTAGGAACGCGGAAAGCGGCTTTGACAGCGACTCCCACTCTCCGGATTCTATTGCAATGACGATTTCCAGTTCCAAGTCCCGCTCGGCGAGCCGATCAGCGACTGTCTGTGCGTCTTTTAGGCGACCTCCACGGAACAGTTCCCACGCATAGTGATTCAGCAGGCGCGGTTCGCGTTCCCTCAAGAACGGATGAGCCTCCATAACGCGCATGAATTCTGGGCCGTCTCCGAGCAAGGCAAATGCTTGCGCCGCGCGCGCTATGTCGTGAGGATCTTCCGATTGCGCGTATAGCTCCTCTGAGTACTTGGCAGTCGCGCGGCGGTCCTTTTTTGCCGCCAAGGACATAACGAGTGTGCGCAAGGCTTCGACCGTGCGCGTTGACTCGTAAATTTTTAAATCCTCGGCGACCGGATCCTTTCCTTCGCATTTTGCAATTAGCGCTTCAAAGCCGGTGGTGCCTTCAGGCGTGAGGTCGTCGCGATGTTTATGCAGCAGCAATCGTGCCGAAGACGTATCGCCGGCAAGAGCCAATGCTTGAATCTCAATCGTGAAAATCGGCGGGTCTTTATAGGCGGTTTCGAACCTTGAGCGGTGTTCTGCGATAAGCGCAGCCACGCTTCCAGGATCATCGGAGTGGATACTAAAAATTAGCGCGGCCTTAAGGTCGTTATCGTCTAAACGCCCCAATTCCTCACGAGTCTTCAGATATTTCTTGATCGGTGTCGGGTCAAAATCGGAGTCAAAAGCAAAAGCCAATGACAACCTTTCCATCGCTGTGGGTAGGTCTTGCATCTCCGCTCTGAGATGTTCGAGCCCGGCGTCTTTTCGATGCGGGTGCAGCAGTTCGCACCAACGTATGTAAGATTCTGCCAATCTTTTGGCTTGCTGAAGCCCAAGTTCTGAAGCGACTGGCAAAAGAGCGGTCAGATCGCTTATAGCCAAATCTAACCGTGCAGCCGTTGTGGCGCCATCGCGTACGGAACGTGTACCGCGACGCGCGTCCATTTGAAAATTGCGAACGGCGAGCTCGCGGTCCGGAACCGGCAAAATCGAAGCGACGTTGACCATCGCCCGCAGAAATCTGAAGTAGGGTCCGTCTGCGAATTGTTGAGCTGAAATCCCGTCGAGTTGTGCTCGAAGGCCCTCGAAGTCATATGTCTGGAGATATGCCGCGCTGAACGATTGAAGGCCGTTAATGGTGAGACTGGCGACAGAGACCTTTTCATCCGTGAGCCATTGAAGAGCTGCGTTTTGACCCTCATGCCGCAGGATTAGATTGAGCACGGTTGACCGAGAGTCGGAATCCGTTTGACTGTTTACGAGCGCCTTCGCGCCGCGTATGTCACCCTGCCTCTCCAAAATTCGGGCGCGAGCTAGATGGTCGGAATCTGAGCCCGGTAGCCTTTGCGCCTCACGTAGAAATTCTTCCGCCTTCTCCAGCGAACCGCGCACGGAGGCACTACGAGACCCGCGCAACAGGATGCGGCGGCGGAGAGCGGAAGAAGTCGCCTTGTAAGACGAATCCATCGCTGTGTCGGCGACGCTGACATATTCATCTGATTCGAGGGTCTCTGGAAAAAATGAGCGCCGCGTCGCCCGTTCGTAACGAGCATTCAAATCCCGTTCCAAAGCCTCGGCGAGATTTGCGTCTACTTCAACAGGCTGCGTGGGTGCGCCCTGTGTCGCTAGTCCAGCAGCCCTCAATTGCTCGACTACAAGCCGCGCAGTTTCGTGAGGAATAGTTGTCTTTATTTCATCAAGGTTCGGCCCTTCTGGCAGATATCCATACGTCCTCAAAAGGTCCGTATGCTGTGCCAGCTTGCGCGTGATTTCGTCCCAACTGGCTACTGTGACCGAGAAGAGGCTCTTTTTTTTGTGGGCCTTGGTGATTGCTCGGGCGTGGGCTTGCGCGTTGCTGTCATTCGGGGCGGTCGTTGCAATGATGTAGTGCTTAAGGCTCGGCTTCCATGTCTTAGCCTTTGCAACCTCTTCGTCGATTTCTTCTGTAGTTAGCTGGGTCGGCGGCCAATTCCTTTTATTTTTGCATTGAACGCCTGTGTAGTTCTTGCCATCGGGACGACCGTACACGTCCACGCCGCCCTGCGGCTGGCCTTGACGTCCATGCTTCTGAGTGTCCGGGTCGCGCCAAACGCGCGCGTAAAGGTCCGCGCACAAATTCTCGAATTCTTCCCAGCTTTGGGGCGGTAGATACTGGGAGGTTACGGGTAAGGGCATCGGCGATACCGAACTAGTTTCAGGTTATTCAGCGCAAGCCCTGTCAAGTTGCCCTTACGAACGGACGACTTCCGGCCAAAGGGCGCTTAGGGGTCCAAATCCGGACCTGGAGCATCGCTGATGTGCGGCAATCGCCGACCGAATCTGCGTGAAGCATCTATGCTCGAAATTGCGGCTGTAGCTGTCAAGCAACTCCACTAATTATCACCGCCCACGAGAGGTCCGTCCTTGAGCCGCGGCAGCCTACTTACCATAAGCAGCCCGCCGGCTTGTCCATGGTCCGGTGCAGGACAGATCGGGCGCATAATGCCGGCGGTCGCGATGGCTCTCTCGGCTACGTCCTCAACAACACAGCCTGCCGAGCTGTGCCCGCCTGCATTGAGCGCAGTTACGGAAATGGGTTCAAACGTCACCACTTGGCTCCGGTCAGAGAACTTGACTGACAGCTAGGCTCGCCATTGCCCGCGAACGCAGTCTCCGATGGCTATCTCTGAAAAACGGGAATAATTTGGACTTTGCCGAGAGAATTTCGCGGTCAGTCATGTGCGCTGCGCAAATTGTGCCACGGGGAGACCTAGAACCCGACCCTTAAAACCCCGCCTTCCGCGAGCTTTCTCGCGATCTGGGGGCGACAGTCTCCACTGGCCGGAGTGGCTGGCTGGGGCGCCTGGATTCGAACCAGGGAATGCCGGAATCAAAATCCGGTGCCTTACCACTTGGCTACGCCCCAATCCGCGAGCGGACGGTTCCGCGCTGTCGCGGCGCGGCCGGTCACTGCATATAGACTTCATCTTAAAAAAGGTAGCCGCTGGGGGCATCGATCCGGGCGGGAAAACTGGTCGGAGCGGCAGGATTCGAACCTGCGACCCCCTGCTCCCGAAGCAGGTGCGCTACCGGGCTGCGCTACGCTCCGACTGGTTCGATCGAAGGCGTTGCTCTAGCAAACCGATCCCGTTGCTTCAAGCCGCCGTTCCGCCGCGATCGGCGGCCCGCGTTCCCAAGGCCAGCGCGCGGCCCCGGCGCTCGGCATATTCGCGGCCGAGCAGCAACGCGCCGATGGCAAACCCCGCGACATTGCAATAGACGGCGTATTCGAAGAGCGCGAGCGGGACCAGGAGGCCCGTGCCCGCGACGATATAGGCCGCGCGCAGGAGCCAGCCGAGCGGCTTCGTGCTGTAGCCGACAAAGCCCATCGATATCAGCCAGATGCCGGCCACCGCCGTCACGAAATCGACGGCGATATGGACCGGGTCGCCGACCATGATGAGCGTCGGCGAATAGACGAACAGGAACGGCACGATATAGGCGACCCAGCCGAAGCGCATGGACTCGAACGAGGCGCGGAAGGGGTCGGTCTTCGCGATGCTTGCGGCGGCAAAGGACGCGACCGCGACCGGCGGTGTCACGAACGACATCATGCCGAAATAGAGCACGAACATATGCGCGGCGATCGGGATGACGCCGGCCTCCGAGAGCGCGGGCGCAATCAGTGCGGCGAGCAGCACATAGACCGCGACGGTCGGCATGCCCATGCCGAGCACGATCGAGGCAATTGCCGCGAGCACGAGCAGCAGGAGCAAACTGTGCTTCGCGAAGCTGACGAGCGCGAGCGTGAGGCCGAACGCCAGGCCCGAAATCGCGAGCACGCCGACGACAAGCCCCGCGCCGCAGCAGATCATGATGATGTCGAGCACGCCGAAGCCTGTCTCGCGCACCGCGCCGACGATCGCCTTGAAACTCGGCCGCTTGCCGCGATAGCCGAACAAAACCGTCGTGACGATCAGCGTAAGGCAGGCGTAGAGCGCCGCCTCCTCCGCCTGCCGGTTCATCCAGAACAGGACATAGACCAGCACCGCGAAGGGAAGCATGAAGTGCCAGCCGTGCCGCATCACCAGCCATGTGCGCGGGATCAGCGACTCCTCGATGCGCGTGATGCCCGAGCGCGCCGCTTCAAGATCGGCCACGACAAACAGCACAACGAAATAGAGGATCGCGGGGATCGTCGCCGCGACCATGATCGCGCCGTAGGAGGTCTGGAGAAACTCGGCCATGACGAAGGCGGCAGCACCCATGACCGGCGGCATGATGCTGCCGCCTGTTGATGCGACGGCCTCGATCGCGGCGGCCTGATACTTCTTATAACCGGCGCGGATCATCATCGGGATGGTGACGATGCCGCCCGAAACGACATTGGCCACCGCGCTGCCCGAGATCGTGCCGAAGAGCGCCGAACTCACCACCGCGATCTTCGCAGACCCGCCCCGATAGCGGCCCATCAGGGCGATGGAAATGTCGTTGAAGAAATCGCCGCCGCCGGTCGCGTTGAGCAGATTGCCGAACAGGATGAAGGCGATCACGATCGTGACCGCTACCATGATCGGCGTCCCAAACAGCGCGTTGTTGTCGAAGCCGAGATAATAGATGAGCTGCAACGGCTCGGTGTGGCGCGCCGAGAGCATGTTGTTTGGGATGAGATGGCCGAGCAGGCCGTAGGCCACGAACACAAGAATGACGATGACGAGCGGCCAGCCGACCGTGCGGCGGATGCCTTCGAGCGACAGCAGGATCACGACTGACGCGGCAGCGAGCCCGTCGAGCGGATGGAAGAACATCTGCGTGCCGAGGTCGATGAAGCGGACGCCGATATAGGCGGACGCGACAAAGCCCGCGATGCCGGCAACAATGTCGTACCAGGGCGGCACCGCGCGCGGCTTGTCCCTGCTCGCGGGCACCGCGAAGAAGAGAAGCGGAAACGCGATGGCGAGGATGATCGTGATGTACTGTTCCATGAACAGCACAAGCCCGACCGGCCGATAAAGATCGGCGGCCCAGGCGACGGAGGCCGTCACGAGCAGGATCGCGAGCGTGGAATTGAGCGCACTAAAGAACCGGGCTCCCGCGGAGCCCGGTTCAGTGACTTCGACTGCGGTCATCGCGGCCTGCGTCTAACGCCCCGCGTCAGTTCGGCCAGAGGCCCTTCTCTTTGTAATACTTGATCGCGCCCGGATGGTATTGCGCGAGGTCGATCTTCTTCGCCATGGTTTTGGCGGAGAAGCCGCGGAACGTCGGCGAGCTCTTGTCCACTGCTTCCGCGTTCTCGTGTAGCGTCTTGGTCATTCGGTACACGAGCTCTTCGGGCGCATTCGCGTGCGTCACCATCACGGCGTCATAGGTCATGATCGTGGTCGGCGAGACGATGCCCGTCATGCCGGGGCCGGGATTGACGGTCGAGACGTAAGCCGGCGGGAAGTGTTTCGCGAACGCGGCCTTTGCCTTCGACTCCGGAATGGACAGCGCGCGCACGCCGCCAACCGAGGCATCCACCTCCGTCACCTTGGCCGAGCCGACGGCGAACAGGAACGCGTCGGCCTTGCCGGCCGCGAAATCGTCGGCGCCGCGCACGACCGCAGGCACAAGCACCGGCACAATGTCCTTCTCTTCGAGACCGGCGGCATCGAAATAAGACAAAAGCTGCTGCTTGATGGTGTTTTGCTGCACGTAGCCCCAGGTGATGCGCTGGCCCTTGAGGTCGGCGAGTTCCTTCACCGGCGAGTCCTTCTTGACGAAGATCGCCGAGCGCAACGGCGCGGTGATGGTCACGATGCGCAGGTTGTCGTTCTTCTTGCCCTTGAAGAAGTCGAGGCCGGCGACAGCAAGATAAATGTCATAGATATTGGCAAGACCGAACTCGATCTGTCCGGCGTTGATTGCGGGCAGGTGAATTTCCGGGCTGGTGAAGGGCTGAATGCGCAGCTCGATATTGCCCTTCTCCTTCAGCATCGGCGCGATGGCCGACCCTTGCGTGTGATAGAGCGAGCCGGCCGGGCTCGTCGCCATGCCGACGGTCTGCGCCGAGGCCGCGCCGGCTGCCAATGCGAGCGTCGCGCCGAGCGTGCATGCGAAAATCCGAAATTTCATCCTGTCCTCCCTGTGATCCGGCGGGTTGACCCCGCTCGATTTGGCGCAAAGTGAACAGCAATCGACCCAACGGCGCAACCACGGCACGGCAGCAATCGTGCAGTGGGCAAGACAAAATCATGCATCGCCCGCGATGAGATCGAGGACGGCGGGCAGTTCGTGGCGCGCGGCTGATGCCGCGCGTGGCCTCGGCGGATCAACCGGCCTTCAGGTTGCCGGCGGCGGTCTTGCCGCGATCGGTCGTGACGACGTCGTAGGAGACCTTCTGCCCCTCATTCAATGAGGACAGGCCGGCCTGTTCGACCGCGCTGATGTGAACGAAAACATCCTTGCCGCCGTCGGACGGTTGGATGAATCCGTAGCCCTTCTGCGCGTTGAACCACTTTACGGTACCGCTAGCCATCGATCTTTCCTTCGGGTATTGCGCGCGAACTCACGGCGCCCGCAAGAACGCGCAGCCTCAACACTTCAGACTTTCAGGAATCCGCCTTGCCAGTGACGCCATTGCAAGCGAGGCCATTCAGCACGCATCGGCCCCACCGTTGCCGCCGGCCGATGCACGGTTGCGACAAAAAATCAGACCCCAACCGCCCGCCGCCGTCAAGCGAACGACGCATTGCGGCGCGAAAGGCGGCACGCGATTTGGCTCAAAAGCCGAGCAATCACGGCGGGTTGAAGCGGAGCTTGCCAAGCGCCGCTTTGACGGCTTGAAGGGGCAACGGAAAGACCATGGCCGACGAACTCTCCTTCAATCGCGACTTCAAAGCCGTGCCCGGCCGGGCCGAGGAAGTCGCGCCCAGCGTGCGGCGCGTGCTCGCGCCAAACGCGAGCCCGTTCACCTTCACCGGGACCTGCACCTACATCGTCGGGCGCGGCCGCGTCGCTATCATCGATCCGGGCCCGAACGAGCCGTCGCATATCGAGGCACTGCTGGATGCCACGCGCGGCGAAACCGTCGCACAGATCGTGCTCACGCATACGCACCGCGATCACACAGCGGGCGTTGCTGCATTGAAGGAGCGAACGGGCGCACCGACCTTCGCGGAAGGGCCGCACCGCGCCGCGCGTCCGCTGCACGCGGGCGAGGCCGTGCCGCTCGATGCCGGCGGCGATTATGATTTCGTACCGGATGTGCGCGTCGGCGACGGTGCGCTGATCGAAGGGCCGGACTACGCGCTCGAAGCCGTGGCAACGCCGGGCCACACGGCGAACCATCTCGCCTTCGCGCTCAAGGCAAGCGCTGTTCTTTTTTCGGGCGATCACGTCATGGCGTGGTCGACCTCGATCGTCGCGCCGCCGGACGGCTCGATGCGCGACTATCTCGAGTCATTGCACAAGCTGAAGGCGCGGCCGGAGACCGTTTATTTTCCCGGTCACGGGCCGGAGGCGCGCGACGCGCACGACCTCGTCGAGCGCTACATCGCCCATCGTGGGGCTCGCGAGGCGGCAATCATCCGCAAGCTTGAACGTGGAGAGAGCGGGATCCCCGCGCTGGTGCAAGCGATCTATATCGGCCTCGATCCACGACTTCAGAAGGCAGCGGCCATGACGATGCTCGCGCATCTTGAACATCTGGCGGAGCAGAACGTCGTCATGACCGACGGCCCGCCGTCGCTGTCGGGCGTCTACCGGCTCGCACGCTAACGCTGACGGAGCATCGCGACGAAGTCGGCGAGGAAGGATTCGATCCGCCGCGCGTTGGCGCCAAAGTCGTGATCGCCGTAACGCGACGCCGAGCGCATGTCGATCTTCACCAGGCCGCCGGACGAGCGAATGCGGATCGATACATCCTCGCGAAAACCCATGATCGGGCTGAGCGCCACCGCCTCGATGCGCCCTTCGCGCTGACCGCCGCGCGGCGTCACGCTGTCGAGGACGCGCCAGCCGCGCTTTTCGACCATCCCCAGCGCAATGTTGAAGGCGGCATCCGGGTTGGCGTCGATTTCGAGCGGCTGCACGCCGGGATAGGCCACGCGCTGGCGCATGGCAGATTCTTCGCCGGGATAGGCGACCGGGTTCGCGCCGCTGGGCCGCGCAGAAGTGACGGCGATGAAGCGCGGCGGGTCGGATGGGTCGGTGGTGATGTCGGCAATCGCCGGTAGCGTCGAGCTCCGCACCACCTCGAACATCGGCCAGGCCAGCACCGCGATTCCGATGACAAAGGCCGCAATCGCGCGCCCGAGCCCCCGCAAGCCTTCATTCCAGATCACCACAAAGGCCGCGACCGCGACGAGCGCGGCGATGGCCGCCACGGCAATCCCGGCGGTCAGCGTCACATAGGCCACCTCGTACTCGACAAGGCCGAGCCGGTGCAGGGCAATGGACACGGCGATGACCGGCAATGCGAAAATCGCGAGCCGCCGCGCGAGCGTCGCAAGCCAGGTGATGCGGACTTCGGTGTAGAGATGGCGGCGGATCATTCGGCGGACACTATACAACAGGCAAAGCACGAAGACGCGCGGCGAAGCCGCGCGCCTTTCGGGCTTGCACGTTCATTCCGCCGCCGTAGGCAGACGGTAGTCGCGGAACTGGTTGCGCAACGTGGTCTTCTGGATCTTGCCGGTTGCCGTGTGCGGGATTTCGCTCACGAACACCACGTCGTCCGGCATCCACCACTTGGCGATCTTGCCCTGCATGAAGTTCAGGATGTCTTCCCTGGAAGGCGTCTTGTCCTTCTTCGGAATGATGATCAGGAGCGGGCGTTCATCCCATTTCGGATGCGCGATGCCGATCACGGCGGCCTCCGCCACGTCGGGATGGCCGACCGCGAGATTTTCGAGATCGATCGAGGAAATCCACTCGCCGCCCGACTTGATCACGTCCTTGGCGCGGTCGGTGATCTGCATGTAGCCATGCTGGTCCATGGTGGCGACGTCGCCGGTGTCGAAGAAGCCCGTCTCGTCGAGGATCTCGCCGCCCTCGCCCTTGAAATACTCGCGCGCCACCGCAGGCCCGCGAACTTTCAGGCGGCCGAAGGTCTTGCCGTCCCACGGCAGTTCCTTGTTGTTGTCGTCGGTGATCTTCATGTCGACGCCGAAGGGCGCGTGGCCCTGCTTCACCTGGATGTCGAGCTTTTCTTCGCCGACGAGGCCGGCGTATTCGGGCTTGATCGAGCCGAGCGTGCCGAGCGGGCTCATCTCGGTCATGCCCCAGGCGTGGATGACATGCGTGTCGTAGTCGTCCTGGAACGCCTTGGTCATGGCGCGCGGACAGGCCGAGCCGCCGATTACCACCTTGTTCAGGTGTGGCAGCTTGGCCTTGTTGGCTTCCAGATACTGCAACAGCATCAGCCACACGGTCGGCACGGCTGCGGTGAAGCTCACCTTGTAGTCGTTCAGCAATTCATAGACGGATGCGCCGTCAAGCTTCGCGCCGGGCATCACAAGTGCCGCGCCGAGCATCGGCGCGGTGAGTGCCAAGCCCCAGCAATTCGCGTGAAACATCGGGACGACGGGCATCACCAGGTCGCGCGAGGAAATGCCCATCGCGTCGGGGAGTGCGGCGATCATCGAATGGAGAACGTTCGAGCGGTGCGAATAGACGACGCCCTTCGGCCCGCCTGTCGTGCCGGAGGTGTAGCACATGCCGGCGGCGGTATTCTCGTCGAACTGCTTCCATGCGTAGTCGTCATCGGTGTCGCCGATCCAATCCTCGAAGGCCACCGCATTCTTCAACGAGGTCGCGGGCATGTGCGCGCCGTCGGTGAGGATGACGTACCGCTCGATGCTCGGCAGCTTGTCGGCGAGCTTTTCAAGGAGCGGCACGAAGGTGAGATCGGTGAGCATCACGCGGTCTTCGGCGTGGTTGACGATCTGCGCGATCTGCTCGGGGAAAAGGCGCGGGTTCACCGTGTGATAGACGCCGCCGGCCCCCATGATGCCATACCAGGCTTCGAGGTGACGCCAGGTGTTCCAGGCGAGCGTGCCGACGCGGTCGCCGATTTTGAGGCCGTCTTTCTCAAGGCGCTTTGCAATCCGCAGCGCGCGGCTTCGCACTTCGCGATAATTCGTCTTGTGGATCGGGCCTTCCACCGAACGGCTGATCACCGGCCGATCCGGATGATGGATCGCGGCGTGGTCGATGATGCGGTGGCAGAGCAGCGGCCATTGCTGCATGAGGCCTTGCATGGGTTCCCTCCCCGGACGAGCCGCGCTTTGCGCGCGTGATTAGCTTCTTCTTACGCACGATCTTATCCGAAAGCCGATACCCGCTTTTCGGGATCGTGCGCTAGGTTAGCCCCGCAGCGGCGGGGCGCAAATGGCGGTGTATAAGAGGCGCGTGCCGCAACGCCGCCGCTTTCCCGCCCCGCTTCGCCGCGATTTCTTGACGATGCGCGTCTTTCCGCTTCTCGCCGCCCTCCTGATCGCGACCGAAGCCATGGCCGCGCAGGTGCCGATGCCCGTGCCGCGCCCGGATCGCGCCAAGGCCGCGCCCAAACCTGTCGCCCGCACCGCGCCCGAGGCTCGTCCCGCGGAACGCGGCCCGCCACAGGCTTCCGGCCCCGCGCGCTCCGATCTCACGCCGGACAACGCCAATGAGGACGACGCGCCCTGCACCGACCTCCTCGCCTCCGGCATCGCCGAGGTGGAGCTGAACGCCGCGATCTCCGGCCGCTCGGGCAGCGCGCTCTGCGGCGACATTGCGCCGGTGCGCATCACCGCCGTCCTGCTCGAAGGCGGCGGCAAGGTGGAACTGCGGCCCGCCGCCGTCGCGCGTTGCGAGATGGCGCATGAATTCGCGAAATGGGTGCGCGAGGATCTGAGCCGCAGCATCGCGCCGATGAAGAGTGGCCTGAAACGGATCGAGATCGCCGCTTCGTATCATTGCCGCCCGCGCAACAACGTCTCGGGCGCGCGACTCTCGGAACATGGCTTGGCGAACGCCATCGATGTCGGCGCGCTGGTGCTCGACAACAACCAGCGCATCGCGATCGTCGATCCGAAGGCGCCGCAATATCTCTTCGCCGAGATGCGGCTATCGACCTGCAAGCGCTTCACGACCGTGCTTGGGCCGGGCTCCGACGCCGCGCACCACGATCATGTGCATCTGGATCTCGCGAAACGGCGCGGCGGCTACCGCATGTGCCAGTGGAGCCACGCCGAGTGGCTGATCCCGTGAGCACAAAAGAAAAGGGCGCGGCCCCCGCGCCGCGCCCTCTGCCCCCAACCCCTTGAGAGCGTAAACTCAGATGACGACCACCATCGCGCCGACCGGCACGCGGTTATAGAGGTCGATGACGTCCTCGTTCAGCATCCGGATGCAGCCCGACGAAATCGCGTGGCCGATATATTCCGGCTGGTTCGTGCCGTGGATGCGGAAGAGCGTGTCCTTGTTGCCTTCGAACAGATAGAGCGCGCGCGCGCCCATCGGATTGTGCGGGCCGGGGCTCACGTAAGCCGGGAGATCCGGGATGCGCTTGAGCGTGTCGGGCGTCGGGCGCCAGTCGGGCCACTCTGCCTTGCGGCCGACCTTCGCCTTGCCGCGCCAGTTCATGCCCTCTTCGCCGACGGTGACGCCGTAGCGATAAGCCTTGCCCTTATCGAGGACGAGGAAGAGGAACTTTTTCTCGGTGTCGATGACGACAGTGCCCGGCTTTTCCGGGCCGCCGTAGTCGACCTCGTGCCGCAGCCAGTCGCTCGCTGGCTTGTGCTGGAGATAGGACGCGCTCTTGATCAGCTTCTGATCGCGCGGCGACATCACCGATTCAGGAACCGGGTCCAACGTATCGTTGAGGATGCACCCGCCGAGCAGGAGCCCCATCACCGCAACCGCAACTATCCGCAACTGCATGGCCCGCTCTTTAATCCCGATGTCCGGAGTTTGCCGCTGACCGGACTTCTTCGCGTTGAGATGTTGGCGACCGTTCGTCTGCCGTTGCTGTCCAGATACCGGATCGCTTCTCCGCACCGCAAGGTACTACGTTCAACGGGCAGCGGCTTACCGCAACCCTGTTGCAGAAATGTCGCAAAGAACGCCACGCACCGGCCCATTTTGGGAACACTCACGCAAGCGTCAGACGCTATCGGCGGTCCCCTACGCCCCGTGATCCGCAGCACAGAAATCGTCGCGCCACCGTCCGACAAAGACCCTGCTTCCTGCCCAAATCAGCCGCACTGAAACACCAGGTGAGGTCTTTAGAGGCAGGCTAGGCCTGCCCGGGAGGATGAGATGCCAAATACAAAAGAAAACACCAGAGAACAGACCGAGCAGCGCAACAGTGACCTGCGCGGCCAGTATGGCCCGATCGGAATCGGCGCAGTGGCTGCCGCTATTTCTGCGACCCGCAAGCAGGAAGAACCGGCCGGCGCGGCCAACAGCAACGAGCGGAACAGCGAGCACGAATCGCTCGCCGCCTGAACGCGCGGCTGAAGATGACGGCCGCGTGACGCGCGCCCCGATGTGGTGAGCCGCGAGAAGATACTCGACGCCAGTGCAATGGACGCCGCCGCGATAGCGGGCTAGGGAACCTCCGACTCGCCGGAGATTCCATGCTCGTCGCTTTTGTTCCGCGCGGCACGGCACTGGAGCGCATCGAAGTGCGCGAAGGCGGCGGCGTGCCGCCGGGCGCAGTGTGGATCGATCTGCTCTCGCCAACAGCCGAGGAAGACCGCGCGGTGGAGGCCGCGGTTGGCGTCGCCGTGCCGACACGGGAAGAAATGGCGGAGATCGAACCGTCGAGCCGGCTCTATATCGAAAACGGCGCGCGCTACATGACCGCGACGCTCATCTGCGCCGCCGACACCGACATGGCGCGCACCACCGTCGTCACCTTCATACTCGGCAGTGGGCCGCTTGTTACCGTGCGCTACGACGATCCGCGCCCGTTTGCGATCTCCGCGAACCGCCTCGCCCGCTACTGCCAGCCGGGCGTGAACGGCGTGAGCATTCTCGTCGACCTGCTCGATGCGATCGTCGACCGCGCCGCCGACGTGCTCGAGCGCGTGGGGAGCGAGATCGACATCGTCTCGCAGCGCATCTTCGAGCGCGGTCAGGACGCGACCGAGGCATCGCGCAGCTACAAGGAAATTCTGAAGACCATCGGCCAGAAGGGAAACCTGAACTCGAAATTGCGCGAGAGCATGGTGTCCATTAACCGGCTTCTGCTGTTTCTCGCCAACGACGCTGAAGACATTCGCCTGCAAAAAGACCAACGCTCGCTCGTAAAAAGCATGGCCCGCGACGTCTCGTCGCTCACCGACCATGCAAGCTTCCTCGCCAACAAGATCACCTTCCTGCTCGACGCCATTCTCGGCATGGTGAATCTTGAGCAGAGCAACGTCATTAAAATCTTCTCGGTCGTCGCAGTGGTTTTCCTGCCGCCGACGATGATCGCCTCCATTTACGGCATGAATTTCGACATCATGCCGGAGTTGCACTGGACCTTCGGTTATCCTTTCGCACTTCTTCTCATGGTCGGGGCGGCTGTTCTTCCCTACGCATTCTTCCGCTGGAAGAAGTGGCTCTGACGCTGGGGCATTGCCGCGTCATTTCCGGTTCCAATTCAACATCCGCGTAAGGTTCACGCTTCCTTATCGCGCGCCGAAGTTTTGGCAAACGGATAGGCCCGATTTCGCGCAATCGGCTTAGGCCGAGCGCAAGAAAATCCTGCCAGTTTCCCGCCAACGACAATCAATCGAAGGCGCATGCAATGGCAGTCAACAAGGACGTTCAGGCAATCCTCGAGCGCGGCGCGATCACGGCCGAAGACGTCAAGCAATTGCGTCAGGGTGTGTTCTGGAAAGGCGTCGTGACGGACAAGGATGCCGAGTCTGCGTTCCTGCTGAGCGATCGCCTTGGCGCGGACGCCGATGCTTCGTGGGCGCCGTTCTTTGTCGAGGCGCTCGTCGACTACGTCGTGCAGCAAGCCGAGCCAGCCGGTTATGTCTCGCAGGCCAACGCCGACTGGCTGATCGACCACATCGCGCATTCGGGTCATGTAGACGGCGCGGCGGAGCTTGAGCTCCTCGTGAAGACACTCGAGACCGCGAAGCTTGCGCCGGTAAAACTCGTGCGCTTCGCGCTCGATCAGGTGCGGCTCGGCGTGCTCGAAGGCAAAGGAACGATCGGGCGCAACCGCGGTGCTTCGCGCGGCGCCGTGAACGAACAGGATGTCGAGCTGCTGCGCCGGATTCTTTATGCTTTCGGCGGTCAGGGCAACACCGCGATCACGCAGCAGGAAGCCGAGGTCCTGTTCGACATCAACGACGCGACGTCGGAGCTCGACAATCATCCGGCGTGGTCGGACCTGTTCGTGAAGGCGCTCGCCAATTTCATGATGGCTTCTTCGGGCTATCAGGTGCCCTCGCGGCGCGAGGCGCTGCGGCGTGAAGCGTGGCTCGACGCCCCGAATGGCGGCGTTGGCGGATTCATGAGCCAGATGCTGGTCGGCAGCCTCGAGGCGGTGTGGGCAAATTATCGGCGCGAGACGTTGAGCGAGCCGCGCCGCCCCGCCGACACGACCGGCGTGGTGATTGAATTCGGACCGCGCGTGACGGCCGAAGAAGCCAACTGGGCCGCCGGCCGGATCGGCAAGGATGGGCTGCGCGAAAACGAGATGGCGCTGATCAATTTTCTCAAGAGCCGGGGCGCGCATCTGCATCCGAAGCTCGCGCCGATCCTCAATCTCGCCGCGGCGTGACTCCATTTCATTGTCATCCCGGGCGCGGCGCAGCGCGCAGCGGTGCGCCGCAGACCCGGGATCCAGGAATACGAACGCTGATGTGCATGGATCCCGGCTCTCGCTTCGCTCGGCCGGGATGACAGGTTTTGCGGGCGCGCCGCGCGGCACTCCGTCCCCCTAACTCTCAAGACTCGGACGCCAGAGCGTCGCGAGAATGCGAACGGCTGTTTGAAAATCTGAAATCGAGCGAAGCGCTCTCTCGCTCGTCCCCGCGAAAGCGGGGACCCAGAACAGCGTTGCAGAGTTGCTGCTGGATTCCCGCTTGCGCGGGAATGAGCGGAGTAAATGAATGGCCGGGACAAGCCCGGCCATGACGAATAAAGAGAAGCTGTTTGACAATCGAATTAAACGTGCTGGCCGCCATTGATGTGGATTTCGGCGCCGTTCAGGTAGGACGAAGTCTCCGTGCAGAGCACATAAATGATCTTTGCCACTTCATCGGGCTGCCCGAGGCGGCGCAACGGGATTTGCTCGACGATCTTCTCGGTACCGGGCGACAGGATCGCCGTATCAATCTCGCCCGGCGCAATCGCATTGACGCGAATTCCGAGCGGGCCGAAGTCGGCGGCCATCTCGCGCGTGAGCGAAGCAAGCGCCGCTTTCGAGGTCGAGTAAGCCGCGCCCGCAAACGGATGCACGCGCGAGCCCGCGATCGAGGTGACATTTACCACTGCGCCATGCGCGCGCTTCAACTCCTCGACGAGGCCGCGTGCCAGCATGATCGGTGCGAGGAAATTGACCTGAAAGACATGCTGCCAGTCGGCGACCCCGGTCTCGAGCGTGCCGAGACGCTTGCCGTTTTCGCCCTTCGGTGAAATGCCCGCATTGTTCACGAGCGCATGCAGTTCGCCGCGCTCAAGCCGGCTCTTGATTTCACCGATTGCGGCTTCGGTCGCGACCGGATTGGCGAGATCGACCTGGATGTGATCCTCGGGACCCATTTCCCACGGGCATTCTTCGGGAAAGGCGTGGCGCGAACAGGTGATGACGCGCCAACCAGCGCTCGAAAAGCGCTTCACCGTCGCGTGGCCAATCCCGCGCGACGCGCCGGTCAGCAGCAAGGTGCGGCGGGGTTGATCGGATTTTGTCGCCATTCTTCGTTCCTCGCCGCGTCAGGGGTAGAGACGCGAGCGCGTCCAGAATTGATCGGGCGCCGCGCGCGAGAACACGACGCGGTCGTGCAGGCGAAAGGGCTGCTCCTGCCAGAACTCCACAGAGAGCGGCGCGATGCGATAGCCGATCCAGTGCGGCGGTCGCGGCACGTCCTTGTCTCCGTATTGCGCTTCAATGCGCGCCACGGCCGCCCGCAACTCGGCGCGGTCCTTGAGCGGGCGCGACTGCTGGCTTGCCCAGGCGCCGACGCGCGCGCCGCGCGGGCGGGTCGAAAAATAGGTGTCGGAATCGGCCGTCGTCACCGGCGACACCGGCCCGCGCACACGCACCTGCCGGCTCAACGACTTCCAGTAAATGACCAGCGCGGCCTTGCCCTGCCCTTCGAGCTCGCGGCCCTTCACGCTTTCGCGGTTCGTATAGAAGACAAAGCCTTCCGGTCCCCAGCCCTTGAGCAAGACCATGCGCACGTTCGGCATGCCGTCGGCATCGACGGTTGCGAGCGCGATCGCGTCGGGATCGCGCGGCTCGGAGGCCTTGGCTTCCGCCATCCACGCCTCAAACGGGCCGAACGGTTCAGCCGCGTCGGGGAAGTCACTGAACGTTAACTCGACGGGGTGTTTCATGGTGCAATCGTATTCACGCAGGAGCTCGAGCCGTGAGCCTTCCATACCACGGATCGGTCCGTCCGCGCCGCTCGCCTGCCTGGGCAAGTGCGGCGTTCGCGACGCTGCTCGCGCTGGGCTCGGGCGCCTGCTCCATGACGATGGAGCTCGGCTCCTTCCTCTCCGACAAGGACGAGAAGCCCGCGAAGGTGGCGCAGTCCGCCAAGGCCGACAACCGCGACGTGACCGGGTCGCTCGCCTTGCAATCGAAGAAGACCGAGCGCGCGAACGGCGGCCATCACACGATCGACTGGCAGTTCACCTCGGCGGCGCTCAAGGAAGCGCTCGGGCAGTCGGACGAAAGTGCGAGCATCCCGTGGCAGAACCCGAAGGCCGGAACGCGCGGCACGGTTACGCCGGTCGCGAGCGCCTACATCAAGGAAGGCTTCGCCTGCCGCAACTTCATCGCGAGCCATGTCGGCGGCGGCCACGAGAGCTGGTACGAGGGAACGGCCTGCCGCGTTCACCGCGGCGAGTGGGAAATCCGCTCGGCCCGGCCGCTGGAGAAGTCCTGACGGCGTTGCGGAACCGCCGCCCGATCACCACATTGAGAGCGCTGGGTCTGGGAAGTTCCCGGCCAAAGGAGTTTAGGCTTGCGCAACCCCTATGACGTGCTCGGCGTGAGCAAGGGGGCGGATCAGGCTGAGATCAAGAAGGCCTTCCGCCGGCTCGCGAAGAAGCTGCATCCGGACGCCAACAAGAGCGATCCGAAGACGGCTGCGCGTTTTGCCGAGCTGAATTCCGCCTACGAAATCCTCGGCGAAGAGGACAAGCGCAAAGCGTTCGACCGCGGCGAGATCGACGCCGAAGGCAAGCCGCGCTTTCAGGGCTTCGCGGGCGGCGGAGGATTCGGCGGCGCCGGCCAGCAGCATCCGGGCTTCGATGCTTCGACGATTTTTGAGACCTTCAACATGGGGCCGGGCGGATTTCGCCGCACAACGACGCGCGGCCCGGCCGGTGGCGGCGCGAGCGGCGGCAGTTTCGAAGACGTGCTGAGCAGCCTGTTCGGCGGCCGTGCTCAGGCGCAGTTCGAGGATCTTGACGCGGCCGAGATGCAGCGCGGCGCGAGCCGCGGACAAGATGCAGCGGCATCTCTATCTGTCTCACTCTCGGAGGCCGTGAGCGGCGCGAAGAAGCGCGTGCTCCTGCCGACCGGCAAGAATGTAGAAGTCAGCGTGCCGGCGGGCGTCACCGAGGGCCAGCAGATTCGTCTGCGCGGCCAGGGCTTCCACGCGCCGACCGGCATCGCGGGCGACGCGATCATCACGCTTCATGTGACACCGCATGCCGACCTGACGGTGGACGGCATGGATTTGCGCGCGGACATCGCGGTGCCTTTCGACGACGCGGTGCTGGGCGGCTCCGTGCGCGTGCCGACGATTGACGGCGCGGTGGAGCTGAAGATTCCGCCGCGCACGAACAGCGGGCGCACCTTCCGCCTCAAGGGCAAGGGCCTGCCGAAAAAAGGCGGCGGTGCGGGTGACCTGCTCGCGACCGCACGCATCGAGTTGCCGGAAGGCGTCGATACGGAGCTCGAAGCGCTCGCTAGGCAGGCGCGCGAGAAGCGCACCAAGTCCTGAGCTATTTCGCAGCCGTCTCGTAAGCGGCGTAAACGCTGCGCGCGATGCGGTCGAGCTTGTCGCGGTCGGCGGGTCCCGCGACGACAAAGCCGAGACCGGCATCGATCCAGGCGAGCGCGCCGATGTCCCCCATCTGCCGCCATTTGAAATTGCTGCGCTCGTTGCTCGCCGAACGCACGCAGGTGATCGTGACGCGCTCACCGCCTTGCCCTTCATACATGATGAGCGCCGCCGGTCCGCGCGAACCGGGCAGCAAGCGGCCGCCGAGCAGCTTGTAGCCCTCGTCGCCGAGGTCGGGCGCCTTCACCTGCGAGCCGACGCGGCGCGACAGCCATGGCAGGAGATGCGCTTCGTTGGCGCGCACCTCGATCGGATGGCGCACTTCGTTGATATACAGCCGATGCGCCTCGAGCGCGGCGTCGGCGAGCGCACGCGCCATCTGGTTCTGCGTCGGGATGTTGAAGTAGTCGTGCGCGAACCAGCCGCCGATTGCACCTGCGATCAACGCGATTGTTGCGGCCATCGCGATCTTGCGGCGCAGGCCGCTCGCACGTAGCGCAATATTCTCGATCTGCAAACGCTCAGGAACGGCCTCATCGGCGACAGGTCCGAAACGCTCGCGCAAGGTCGAGGTCTGCGCACGCCATTCGGCGACGCGGGCGGCTTCCGCCGGATTAGCGGCAAGCCATGCCTCGACCGCAGCCAAACGATCGGACGGGAGAAATCCGTCCGCGTAGGCATGCAGCTCATCTTCGCTGATCGTCGCCTCGGCCATTTCAGTCCTTCACGGCACGCTGCGCAGCTTCGGCAACTCGCCGTCGATATGCGTGCGCAACGTCGCGCGCGCGCGCGACAGGCGCGACATCACGGTGCCGATCGGCACGCCCTGCACGTCGGCCGCTTCGCGGTAGCTCATGCCTTCGAGCCCCACGAGCAGCAGCACCTCGCGCTGCTCCGCCGGCAGGAGCGAGAGTCCGCGCGTGATGTCTCGGCCGGTGCCGTCCGAGGTCGGTTCGGCCGGCGGGTCGGCATCCTCGATCACCGCAAGCACCGGCCGGCGCGACAGTCCGCGCCGGCGGTTGCGGTCGAGATTGAGCAGGATCGTGAACAGCCACGTTCGCAAGTCTCCGCCGTGAAACAGGTGCTCGGCACGGAGCGCGCGCACGAGCGTGTCCTGCACGAGATCGTCCGCGGTCTCCGCGTCACGCGACAAGGCTCTGGCGAAACGCCGGAGCGCTGGGATCATGGGCTCAAGGCCCCTTCGAACCGCCGTCATGGCCGGCTCCATCCTTGGACTCCGGTCATTCTGCGGCCTCCCCTAAGAGAACGCGAGTAGGGGCCCGCTTATTCCACTGCGCTTGAAGGGGCTTGGGGGCCATGCGATAGCTGGCCGCCTTCACGAGGAAGTGTCGGCGGGGGGCCGGAATGGCGGAAAACAGCGGCTTGATGCGGGGCAAGAACGGCCTCGTCTTCGGGGTTGCGAACAACCGCTCCATCGCCTGGGGGATCGGCAAGGCCTGCGCCATGGCCGGCGCCAATGTCGGGTTCACCTATCAGGGCGACGCGCTCAAGAAGCGGGTCGAGCCGCTCGCGGCCGAAATCGGCGGGAAGGTGGTCGGGCATTGCGACGTCACCGACCCGGCCACGATCGATGCCGTGTTCGAAGAAGCCGACCGCACAATCGGCCCACTCGACTTCGTCGTTCACGCGGTGGCGTTCTCCGACAAGAACGAGTTGGACGGACGCTATGTCGATACGACGGCCAACAACTTCACCAAGACGATGTTCATCTCCTGCTACTCCTTCACCGCCATCGCGCAGCGGGCGGAGAAGCGGATGCCGAAGGGCGGCTCGCTGCTGACGCTGACCTATTACGGCGCCGAGAAGTGGATGCCGCATTACAATGTCATGGGCGTCGCGAAGGCCGGGCTTGAGGCGAGCGTGCGTTATCTCGCGGCAGACCTCGGCGAGAAGAACATCCGTGTGAATGCAATCTCCGCCGGGCCGATCAAGACGCTCGCGGCGTCCGGCATCGGCGACTTCCGCTACATCCTGCGCTGGAATGAATATAACTCGCCGCTGCGCCGTACCGTGACGATCGACGAAGTGGGCGATGCGGCACTCTATTTCCTCTCCGATCTCGGGCGCGGTGTCACAGGTGAAATCCACCACGTCGATGCCGGCTACCATATTGTCGGCATGAAAAACCCGGATGCTCCCGACATGACGCCCGGCAAGGGCGAGGATCAGGGATAAAGGGGCCGAAATGAAAAAAACGATTGTTTCCGTTATCGCTTTGCTGGCCGCAGCTACAAGCGCGCAAGCGCAGGGCTTTTATCCGTACGACTGGTGGTGGGGCCGTTCGGGTCTGTTCTCGCGCGACTACATCACGCCGACCTTCGACGAACCGGGCTACGTTTACGGCAATTCGCGCAGCGCGCGCTCGACGCGCGCGGGCAAGCTGATCTTCGCAGCGGCAACGGTCGACGATTATTGCCAGCAGGACGGCTCGCCCCGCATCACCGTCCTCGACACTCCCGGCGGACGGATCTCGACCGACATCGGTTCGTTCGTGGCCGTCGCCAACGACGGCGGCTCGAAGCGCTGCATCGGACGCACCGTGCGCGGCACGCGCGTCTATTACAACGGGCGCGGCAACCGTGTCGTTCTGCGCGTCGCCTATCCGACCAAGGGGCTGATCTACGATCACGTGATTTCCGTCCGCTGAGGCGGGCGGCGGCTGGGGAGTGTCGCGTCCATGACCGTGTTGATCGCCGGCGCCGGCATGGGCGGCCTGACGCTTGCGCTCAGCCTTCATCAGATCGGTGTCCCCTGCCGCGTGTTCGAGTCGGTGCGCGAGATCAAGCCGCTCGGCGTCGGCATCAATATTCTTCCGCACGCCGGCCGCGAGCTGATGGAGCTTGGTCTCGAAGAGGCTATCGACGCGACGGCGATCCGCACCAAAGAGCTCGCCTACTTTTCCAAACACGGAAAGCAGATCTGGTCGGAACCGCGCGGGCTGGAGGCCGGCTATCGCTGGCCGCAGTTTTCAATCCATCGCGGCGAATTGCAGATGATCCTGCTCGATGCCGCGCGCGAGCGGCTCGGCGCCGAGAACATCCTCACCGGCCATCACCTCGCCGATTGGGAAGAGACGCCGAACGGTGCGCGCGTTCGTTTCATTGATAAGGAAACCGGCAAGGATCTCGGCACGCATGAAGGATCGATCCTGATCGCCGCCGACGGCATTCACTCGACCATCCGCGGCAAGCTGTTTCCGAATGAAGGGCCGCCAATCTGGAACGGCCGCATCCTCTGGCGCGGCGTCACCTACGGAGAGCCCTATCTCTCCGGCCGCACGATGATCATGGCCGGGTATCAGGCGCTGAAGTTCGTCTGCTATCCGATCTCGAAGCAGGCGTCCGCAAGCGGGCGGCCGATGATCAACTGGATCGCAGAGCGCGAGTTCGATCCGAGCTACCAGTGGCGGCGTGAGGACTACAATCGCCGCGCCAAGCTCGAGGAATTCCTGCCGTGGTTCGAGAACTGGCAATTCGACTGGCTCGACGTACCCGGTCTCATCCGCAATGCCGAATACGCATACGAATTTCCGTTAGTCGACCGCGACCCGCTCGACCGCTGGACCTTCGGCCGCGTAACACTCATCGGGGACGCGGCGCACCCCATGTATCCGATCGGCTCGAACGGGGCGTCACAGGCGATCCTCGACGCGCGTGTGCTTGCCCGCGAAATTCTCGCGCACGGCGCGACCGAAGCCGCGATGCTGGCCTACGAAGCCGAGCGCCGTCCGGCAACGACCGACCTCGTGCTGCTCAACCGCAAAAACGGTCCCGAGCAGGTGATGCAACTCGTCGAGGAGCGGACGCCGAACGGCTTCGGCGTCGTGACCGAGGTTCTTAGCCAGCAAGAGCTCGAGAGCGTCGCCAGTAACTACAAGCGCGTCGCGGGCTTCCAAGTCGAGGCGCTGAACGCCAAGCCGCCCATCGTTCCTGCGCCGCAGGTTGCGCCTTTTGTCCCGCGCGCACCCTTGCGCGCTGCGGAATAGCAGCGATTTTTCGCGGCTTCCTGCCCTTAATCGTTTACGCATGAAACTGCGGTAAGCAGTTTCCCCTCGGGCGGCCCTTGCTCTACAACGGCGGCCCGCACGGATCGCTCATGTCGCACAACACGTTCGGCCATCTCTTCCGCGTCACGACCTTTGGCGAAAGCCACGGGGTTGCGATCGGCTGCGTGGTCGACGGCTGCCCGCCGCGCATTCTACTGACGGCCGCCGACATCCAGCGCGAACTCGACCGCCGCCGGCCGGGACAGAGCAAATTCGTCACGCAGCGGCGCGAGCCGGACGAAGTGAAAATCATTTCCGGCGTGTTCACCGACCCGAAGAACGGCGAACAGGTCACGACCGGCACGCCGATTGGGTTGCTGATTGAGAATGTCGACGCGCGTTCGAAGGATTACGACGCGATCTCCGAGCTCTATCGCCCCGGACACGCCGACTATACCTACGACGTCAAATACGGCATCCGCGATCCGCGCGGCAGCGGCCGCGCCTCCGCGCGCGAGACTGCGATGCGCGTCGCCGCGGGCGCCGTCGCGCGTAAGGTGGTGCCGGGCATGATCGTGCGCGGCGCGCTGGTGCAGATGGGCGAGATCGATATCGACCGATCGCGCTGGGACTGGGACGAGGTCGCGCGCAATCCGTTCTTTTGCCCCGATGCCGAGGCGGCAAAGAAAATGGAAACCTATCTCGACGGCATCCGCAAGAACGGCTCGTCCGTCGGCGCGGTGATCGAAGTGGTCGCCGAGAACGTGCCGCCGGGTCTCGGCGCGCCGATCTATGGCAAGCTCGACGCAGAGATTGCGGCCGCGCTCATGAGCATCAATGCCGTGAAGGGCGTCGAGATTGGCACCGGCTTCGCGAGCGCGCGCCTGTCGGGCGAAGCGAACGCGGACGAAATGCGGCCGGACAACGCCGGACGGCCGGAGTTCAGCTCCAACAACGCGGGCGGCATCCTTGGCGGCATCTCGACCGGGGCGCCGGTTGTCGCGCGTTTCGCGGTGAAGCCCACCTCCTCCATTCTGAACCCGCGCCAGACGGTCAATCGGCAAGGCGCGGCGGCGGAAGTTTCAACCAAGGGCCGGCATGACCCCTGCGTCGGCATTCGCGCGGTGCCCGTCGGCGAGGCTATGCTAGCTTGCGTGCTCGCCGATCATTACCTGCGCCATCGCGGTCAGGTCGGCGAGACCACGAAGTGAATGTTTCCGCTGGCGAAGAAATCAGTGCAATATGAATGCGATGAATGACACGATCCGCAGCGTCGGACTGGCCATCGAGGCTTTCGCCCGCGGCGAAATCATCGTTGTCACCGACGACTATGACCGCGAGAACGAGGGCGACCTCTTCGTCGCCGCCTCGCTCTGCACGCCGGAGAAGATGGCGTTCATCGTGCGGCACACGAGCGGCATCGTCTGCGCGCCGCTCCCGGTCGAAGAAGCGCGGCGGTTGCGTCTCGATCCGATGGTCACCGCGAACGACGCGCCGCTCGGCACCGCGTTCACCGTCACCGTTGACGTTCGCCACGGCCTGACGACGGGCATCTCCGCCGAGGAACGTACGAACACGGTACGAGCGCTCGCGAACCCGAACATGGGCGCGGTCGATTTCGTGCGGCCCGGCCATGTCTTCCCGCTCGTCGCGCGCGAGGGCGGCGTCCTCATGCGCTCGGGCCACACCGAAGCCTGCGTCGATCTCTGCCGGCTTGCCGGGCTGCCGCTTGTCGGCGTGCTTGCCGAACTGGTGAACGACGACGGCACGGTCATGCGCGGGCCGGAAGTGGCGGCCTTCGCCAAGCAACACAAGCTGCAACAGATTTCGATTGCCGACCTGATTTCCTGGCGGCAGGCGCGCGAGAAACTGGTCGAGCGCGCCTCGACCTTCCCGGTGCAGAGCGAGATCGGCGAACTCACCGGCTACGCCTTCAAGACGCCGTTCGACGCCGTCTATCACATGGCCTTTGTGTTCGGCCGTATCGGCGACGGTATCGATATTCCGGTGCGACTGCATCGCGCCGATATCGTGCGCGATCTGTTCGGCGAGGCGAAGGCATTCCACGGCGCGCTCGCGCGCTTCAAGGCCGAGAGCCGTGGCGTGCTGGTGTTGTTGCGCGATGGCGCGGCGGGTGTTCCCGTCCTGAAGCCGGGCGAACCGAATGCGGAGGAAGTCCGCGACAAGCAGTGGCGCGAGATCGGCCTAGGTGCGCAGATCCTGCGCGATCTCGGCATCTCGTCGATCCGGCTCCTGTCGTCGAGCCACCTGAACTATGTCGGTCTTGGCGGCTTCGGCATCGAAATCACCGCCACCGAGCCGATCGAAGGCGGCTGACCGCCTAAAGAAGTTCCAAGTCGCGCCGCTTTTCCGTCCTTGGTGCCGCCCCGGAGCCATGGCAGCATTCCTGCCAGTCGATCCGGGGATGACGATGATTCGTTGTCTTAGGTCCTTGCTTCTTGCGGCAATGCTCCTGCCCGCGATGGCCGCGGATGCGGCTGAGGGCGAGCAGGTCGATGTCGAGCTCGTGCTCGCGGTCGACATTTCCTATTCCATGGATGCTGACGAACTCGCGCTTCAGCGCGAGGGCTACATCGCTGCGCTCGCATCGGAGCAATTTCTCGACGCCGTACGGCGTGGACCGATCGGCAAGATCGCGGTGGTCTATATCGAATGGGCGGGCTCCAGCGAACAGCAGGTCATCATCCCGTGGCAGGTGATTGATGGCCCGGCCAGCGCCGATGATTTCGCGCACAAGCTCCGGCAGGTTCCGATCCGCCGCGCATACCGGACGTCGATCGCGAATGCGCTCAAATTCTCCGCCGAGCAGTTCGGCACGAACTACAAGGGGCTTCGGCGCGTGATCGACGTCTCGGGCGACGGCACGAACAATCAGGGCGACCTGATCGTGCCGACACGCGACGACATCGTGCGCAAGGGCATCACCATCAACGGGCTGCCGATCATGCTGAAGGCGCCCGTCGCTTCGATGATCGACGTGCCCGATCTCGACCTTTACTACCAGGATTGCGTGATCGGCGGGCCGGGCGCGTTTCTCGTGCCGGTGCGCGAGCGGCATCAGTTCGCTGACGCGATCCGCAACAAGCTGCTGCTGGAAGTCGCCGGCGTGCGGCCGCAGCACATTCCGCTTCCGCAGGTGCATGTTATTCCGGCACAGGACAAGCCGCGCGTCTCCTGCACCATCGGCGAGCAGATGTGGCAGCGCCGCTGGGGCGGCGAAAGCTACCAGTAGTCAGCGCTCGAACGTCCCCACCAGCTCGACATGCGCCGAGTAACGGAACTGATCGACCGGTACGACGCGCGCCAGCTTGAACCCCGCACCGACCAGAATGGCCGCGTCGCGCGCGAAGCTCGCCGGGTTGCACGATACGTAGATGACGCGGTTGGCGCCGGAGTGACCGAGCTCGCGCGCCTGGCCTTCGGCGCCCTGCCGCGGGGGATCGAGCACGACGACCTTGCACGGCACGATCTCGCCCGCGGTGAGCGGGCTGCGGTAGAGATCGCGCGTCAGCGTTTCGACCGGGCGCAGGCCCGGCGCGCCTTTAGCTTTTTTCAATGCCGCGATCGCGTCCTCGTCGCTGTCGATTGCGAGCACCTGCGCGTTCTCCGCGAGACGAAGCGCGAAGGTTCCGATGCCGCAGAAAAGATCGGCGACGCGCTTGGCGTTGCCTACGGATTCCTGCACGAGACGCGCCAGCGTTTCCTCGCCGGCGACCGTGGGCTGAAGAAAGGCGCCTGCCGGCGGAACGACATTTGCCTTGCCGATCCTGATAAACGGCTCGCGCAACTGCGCCACCATCTCGCCGTGGCGGGTGACGCGCGCGAGCTTTTCTTGGCGTGCGATGTTTGCGACGGCTGCTGTCACATCGGGGCCGAGCGGGCCGGAGCCGCGGATATCCACGTCGAGACCGGCGTCGGTGGCGGTGAAATGCAGATCAAGCGGCTTGCCGCCCGGCTCCAGCGGCTCTGCAAGTTTCACTGCAACAGCGAGTGCATGATCGAGGGCAGGTGCAAAGATCGGGCAGCGGTCGATCGGCACGACGTGATGGGAGCGGCGGCCGGTGAAGCCAACCACAAGCGCCTGCTTCCCTCCCCGCCGCGCATGCAGCACCGCGCGGCGGCGGCCCTCGCCATGCGCGTCGATCAGGTCCTCAACCGGCGCGTCGACATGCGCCTGCGCGAGCGCCTCCACGACGAGGCCGCGCTTCCACGCGCGATACTTGTCCTCGCGCCAGTGCTGTACGGCGCAGCCGCCGCAGGTGCCGAAATGCGGGCACTCCGGTTCGATGCGATCGGGGCTCGGCTCGACAATCGAAAGGATCGTGGCGCGCTCGCCCTTGCGCTCGACATCGACCGTCTCGCCCGGCAACGAATACGGCACAAAGACCGGACCTTCCGCCCCCTGCACGATACCATCGCCGCGATGGCCGACGCGCTCGATGACCAGGCGTTCTTTTTGCGCTTTGACGTCGTCTTTCATTGAACAGGCAACTACCGGAATTGCGGCCGGGAATCGGCCGACTAGTGCGCAGCAGATCGCAACGGCGCACCAGTTCCGTCAAGACGCGTCGCGTCCTCGTGACCCTCAATCACCGGCAGGTAGCCGCTGGCAGTCAAGCGATGGAACCGCCACACCAGCAGCGAGGCGAAGACAAAGAGGCCCAGCGTCAGGCCGGCCCAGATGCCCTCCGCGCCATAGCCAAGCGGGAAGCCGAAGGCATAGGCGCCCGTGAAGCCGACGAGCCAGAAGCCGATCACGGCGAAGACGAGCGGCACGCGCGTGTCGTGCAGACCCCGCAGCGCGCCCGCGCCGATGGTCTGGATGCCGTCGAAGATAAAGAAGCACGCACCGAGCAGCAGGAGCTTCGCGGCGAGCGTCACGGTCGCGGCGGCGGTCACAGACTCGGCGCCGAGGAAAAGCGGCGGAATCCAGTCGCGCGTCAGCACCACGAGCAGCGTCATCGTTGCCATGAAGGTGGCGCCGATGCCGATCGCCGTGAAGCCCGCGACGCGGGTCGCAGGCGCGTCACCGCGGCCGACGGCCTGACCGACACGCACGGTCGCGGCCATCGAGATACCGAACGGCACCATGAACATGATCGCCGCGGTCTGGAGCGCGATCTGGTGCGCGGCCAGTTCGGTCGTGCCGATCAGGCCCATCAAGAGTGCGGCCGCGGCGAACACACCGTATTCGAGCAGGAACGCACCGGAGATCGGCGCGCCGATCACGATCAGCCGCCAGAACAGTGGCCAGTCGGGACGCCAGAAGCGCCCCATGACCTGAAATTTCTTGAACGGTCGCCGCGCATAACAGACCCAGATCGCGACGGCGCACATACCGATATTCACGACGGTCGTGGCGATGCCCGCGCCCATCATCTCGAGACGCGGGAAACCGTACTCGCCGAAGATCAGCGCATAGGCGAGCGCGAAGTTCACAGGAATGGCCGCAAGCATGATCCAGAGCGCGGGCTCCGGCCGGTTCACCGCACCCATGAAGTTGCGGATCGCGATGAACCACCAGCCGGGTATCAGGCTCCACGCGAGGCCGATGAGATACTGGTGCGCGAGCGCGGCGGCGTCCGGCGCCTGACCGAACGCGATCAGAAGAGCCTCGCCGTACAACTGAAGGGCAGTGAGCGGAACGCCGAGCATCAGGGACGCCCACAGACCGACGCGCAACGCGCGGCGCACGAGGCGCGGTTGACGCGCGCCGAAACCCTGGGCGGCGAGCGGCGCGACCGCGGATACAAGCCCCATTCCCAGAACGAACGCGGCGAACAGCACCGTCTGGGCGAGCGCCGAAGCCGCGAGCGCCTTGTCGCCAAGACGTCCGACGAGCGCGAGGTCCGTCGTCATCATGGCGATTTGGCCGAGTTGCGTCAGCGCAATCGGCCAGGCGAGCTTCAGCGTCTCGGCAAGCTCAAGGCGCCAAGGCGACGGAACGGCCGGTGTGCTTTGGCGCGCGGCGAGATCGGACGTCGGTTTCAGCATGGGCCGTGCAACATAGGGGCTCGCCGATGAAAGGGAAGCGCTGCATAGGTCAATTTTCTTGATCCGGATTGCGCAATTTCGCGGCGGGTCAATGTCAACGGCCGCGCGATCAGGAACCGACCGCATCGCGCGCCGCGCAAAGCAGGAATTCGCGGTTGCCGTCACCGCCGGGAATCGGCGACTCGGTCATGCCCCTCACCTTCCAGCCAATCCCGGCCGCCGCTGTTGCGACTTCCGCGCAAACGGCAGCGTGGATCGCGGTGTCGCGCACTACACCTTTTGAGACGGCCTTTCTGCCTGCTTCGAACTGCGGCTTGATCAAGGCGATCAGGACAGCGTGCGGAGCCGCGAGCGCGGTCACGGCAGGCAGGACAAGTTTTAGCGAAATGAAACTCACATCAATCGCAATCAATTCCGGCGGCGCCGAAAAATCACGCGGCGTGAGGTTTCGAATATCGGTGTTTTCCAACGACACGACGTCGTCGCGGTGCGCGAGCGATTCATGCAGTTGCTTCGTGCCGACATCGACGGCGTAGACCCGGTGCGCACCGCGCAGCAGCAGTACTTCGGTGAAACCGCCGGTAGAAGACCCGACGTCGAGGCAGACCTTGCCGCGCGGATCGACGGCAAAATGATCGAGCGCCGCGGCGAGCTTCACGCCGCCGCGCGAGACATAGGGATGCGCCGGCGTGGCCTCGATCTGTGCGCCCTGCGCGATGGTCTGCGACGCTTTCGTGACCCGCACGCCGTCCGCGGTAACGAGGCCCGCCTCGATCGCGGCCTGCGCGGCGGTACGGCTCACGAACAGGCCGCGCGCCACGAGCACCCGGTCGGCGCGGTCACCGGACACGGCGCGTCCTTTGTCCACAATTCAGCGGAACCAAATCGGCGCTCGGGCTTTTAGTAAGGTTCATCAACATCCTTAATACGCGACCGAATTGGACATCGGACGCGAGGGTGATAGGACCTTTTCTACACCCGACCCGAGGACGATTTTATGCGCCTTTCCCGCGCGGCCGCACTCCTTGCGCTGGCTTCCATCTTTGGCCTTGCGGCAGCGGATTTCGCCGAGGCGCAGAACCGCAACCGGACGCCGGCGAAGAAGGCCGTGGTGAAGCGCGAGACTGTCGCGGCGAAACCCGCCTGGCGATTCGTGCGGCCATCTTCGGTGCCGACGCTGATCTATGGCGCCGGCGTGGACGACTATCAGATCGCATTCTCCTGCCAGCCCGAATCCGGGCTGCTGCGCGTCATTGCGCAAATCGGCTCGCGCGGCGTGCAGCCGGGCGACAGCGCCGCGATCCGGTTGCACAGCGGCAAGCGCAAGTTCGAGGTGGCGGGCACCGCATTCACGACCGAAGCCCGCAAGGGCATCGACATCGGCGGCGCGACCCGGTTCGACCCTGACCTGTTCGTGCTGTTCAAGGGCAGCGAGACGCTGGTGATCGAAGTACCGGGCCGCAAAAAGTCGCTGCCGATCACGGACGTAGGCCCGAGTGCCGATGCATTTCAGCGCGCATGCTCGGCCATGGCCGGCACATCGCGGCCCTCAGCAAGCTGATATTTACGCGATCTGCCCGGTCGGGCGATCGGCCTTGCGGCCGAGCGCTTTCTGCACGGCCGCAACGATGCCGCGCGCATCGAGACCGGCATTCGCATACATCTTCGCCGGCGTGTCCTGCTCGATGAAGAGATCGGGCAGCACGAGCGAACGCACCTTCAGGCCCTTATCGAGCACGCCTTCGCGGGCGAGAAACTCCAGCACATGACTGCCGAAGCCGCCGACTGAACCTTCTTCGATGGTGACCAGCAGCTCATGGCCCCGCGCGAGGCGCAGGATGAGATCGGTGTCGAGCGGCTTCGCGAAGCGCGCGTCGGCCACGGTGCAGGCAATGCCCTGCGCTGCGAGGTCGTCCGCGGCCTTGAGGCATTCGCCCAACCGCGCACCGAATGACAGCAGCGCCACGGAACTGCCCTCGCGCAGCACGCGGCCGCGGCCGATCTCAAGCGGCCTGCCTTCGTCCGGCATCGGGACGCCGAGCCCGTCTCCGCGCGGATAGCGGAATGCGCTCGGACGGTCGTCGATGGCCGCCGCGGTCGCCACCATGTGCATGAGTTCGGCTTCGTCGGCCGCCGCCATCACGACAAAATCCGGCAGGCAGGCGAGATAGGCGACGTCGAAGCTGCCCGCATGCGTGGGGCCGTCGGCGCCAACGAGCCCCGCGCGGTCGATAGCAAAGCGTACGGGCAATTTCTGGATCGCCACATCGTGGACGACCTGGTCGTAGCCACGCTGCAGGAACGTCGAGTAGATCGCCGCAAAGGGCTTGCTGCCTTCGGCGGCAAGACCTGCCGCGAAAGTGACGGCATGCTGCTCGGCAATGCCGACATCGAAGAAGCGGTCTGGAAATTCACGCGCGAAGAGATCGAGGCCAGTGCCAGACGGCATCGCTGCCGTAACAGCGACGATCTTTTTATCCTTCTTCGCCTCCTGCACGAGGCTTTCGCCAAACACTTTCGTGTAGGACGGCGCGACCGCTTTCGACTTCGCCTGCGTGCCGGTCGCCACGTCGAATTTCACGACGCCATGATATTTGTCGAGCGACGCCTCAGCGGGCGGATAACCTTTACCCTTCTGCGTCACGACGTGAACGAGAACGGGGCCGCGCTCGTATTTCTTGACGTTATTGAGCACCGGCAAAAGGTGATCGAGGTTGTGGCCGTCGATCGGCCCGACATATTCGAAGCCAAGCTCTTCAAACAGCGTGCCGCCGGTGACGAAGCCGAGCGAATGTTCGTAAGCGCGGTGGATGGTTTTGGCCGTCCGGCGCGGCAGGCGCTCGGCGATGCGTTCCCACAGGTTGCGCATGCGCGAATAGGTGCGGCCCGAGATGCGGCGCGCGAGATAGGCGGACATGGCGCCGACCGGCGGCGCAATCGACATGTCGTTGTCGTTCAGAATGACAATGAGGCGCTTCTTCATCGCGCCGGCGTTGTTCATCGCTTCATAGGCCATGCCGGCCGACATCGCGCCGTCGCCGATCACGCAGACGACGTTGTAGTCCTCGCCCGCGAGATCGCGCGCGGTCGCCATGCCAAGTCCGGCGGAAATGGAAGTGGAAGCGTGCGCGGCGCCGAAGGGGTCGTATTCGCTTTCGGCGCGGCGCGTGAAACCGGAAAGCCCGCCGCCCTGACGCAGCGTGCGGATGCGGCCGCGGCGGCCGGTGAGGATTTTGTGCGGGTAGGCCTGGTGGCCGACGTCCCAGATCAGCTTGTCGTAGGGCGTATCGAAAACGTAATGCAGCGCCAATGTGAGTTCGATGACGCCCAAGCCCGCGCCGAGATGACCGCCGGTGACGGAAACGGCGTCGACGGTCTCGCGGCGGAGTTCGTCCGCAACCTGACGGAGGGATTCCGGCGGCAACTGCCGCAGGTCGCGCGGCAGGCGGATCATGTCGAGGAGCGGTGTCGCCGAATGGTCCGCCAAGGCTGGCTCCGGGAATTTGGCCGTATCAGAGGGTTATATCAGTCGTGCCGGCCGGGCAATCAAGGCAATGGCCGCAGACGATCGTCCACAATCAGGCGACGGTCGAAGGCTTGTCGGGCAGTGGAATGAACTCGATCTCGTCGCCCGGCACCTTGCCGAAATAGCCGCTTTTCCACTCTTCCTTCGCTTGCTCGATCCGCTCCCGGCGCGATGAGACGAAATTCCACCACACATGACGCGGCCCCTCGAGCGGCGCGCCGCCGACGATCGCGATGCGCGCCGACGTCAGCGCCTTCACGGTGATCGCGTCGCCCGGACGGAAGATCAGCATCTGGCCGGTCTCGAAGCGGTCGCCCGCCACGTCGATCTCGCCGGAACTGATATAGAGCGCGCGCTCCTCATATTCGGTCTCGATCGGCACGACCGCGCCGGCCTCAAGCGCGATGTCGGCGCAGACGGCGTCGATGTTGGTTTTGAGCGGCGACGCCGCGCCGAACATCTTGCCCGCAACGATGCGCGCGGACTTCCCCTCGCCGTTCACGACCGGCAGGTCGTCGCCGCCGTGATGCGAGAAGCCCGGATCGTTCTCTTCGTCCTTTGCCAGCATCGCGACCCAAAGCTGGAGCCCATGCAGCGGCTCGCCGTCGACACGATGATCGGGCGCGGTACGCTCCGAATGCACGATGCCGCGGCCCGCGGTCATCCAGTTTACTTCGCCCGGACGGATCGCGGCATTCATGCCGAGCGTGTCGCGATGGATGATCTCGCCGTCGTAGAGATAAGTGAGCGTCGAGAGGCCGATATGCGGATGCGGGCGCACATCGAGACCGCGCCCCGCCTTAAACTCCGCCGGACCAAAATGATCGAAGAACACAAACGGACCGACGGTGCGGCGCCTGGTGTGCGGCAGCGCGCGGCGCACGGCAAACTCGCCGAGATCGACGCTGCGTGGCACGATCACCATTTCGAGCGCGTTGCAGGTGAACGGATCGCCTGCTTCGGGGTCGTTGCCGGGAAAGAAACTCATGATCGGCCTCGCACTTCACTCGCGGTCGAGCGGCTCCGTGCCGGTCGCCTTGCCACTTGCGTCCCGCGTGATCTTCTCGACGCGCGCTTCCGCCTCGCGCAGGAGCGTCTCGCAGCGGCGCTTCAGCACCTCGCCGCGCTCATAGATCAGGATCGACTCCTCGAGCGCCACGTCGCCTTTTTCAAGCCGCTGCACGATCGTCTCGAGTTCGGCCAGCGCCTTCTCGAAGGGCAATTCCGCGACGTCGTTTTTCGATTCTTTTGACATGGCGCTTCCTAGCACAAGTCTCAGCCGCGCATCAGCGTCTTCACATGCGCGGCGACGGACTGCGACAGGCCCTGCAAATCGTAACCGCCTTCGAGGACCGAAACGAGGCGGCCCTGTGAATGCCGGTCGGCGGCTTCCATCAACTGCTGCGTCGCCCATGCGAAGTCGGATTCCGTGAGGCGCAGGCTGGCGAGCGGGTCACGCTCGTGGGCATCGAAGCCCGCCGACACCACGACGAGGTCGGGCTTGAACTCGTCAAGACGCGGCATGATGACGGCCGACATTGCCTCGCGGAATTCATCACCGCCGCTGCCGGAACGGAGCGGCGCGTTGACGATGTTGTTGTGCTCGCCGCGCTCGGTGCGCGCGCCGGTGCCCGGATAAAGCGGCATCTCGTGGGTCGAGCAATACATCACCGTCTTGTCAGCCCAGAAAATTTCCTGCGAGCCGTTGCCGTGATGAACGTCGAAATCGACGATCGCGACGCGCTCCGCACCGTAGTGAACCTGTGCGTGGCGGGCGGCGATGGCCGCGTTGTTCAGAAAGCAGAAGCCCATCGCGGTCGCCGTCTCGGCGTGATGGCCGGGCGGACGCATGGCGACGAAGGCGTTCTGCGCATCGCCCATCATCACCTCGTCGACCGCGAGGACGGCGCCGCCGGCCGCGCGCATGATCGGCTCCCAGCTACCTGCGGACAGCGTCGTGTCGGCGTCGATGCGCGCGTTGCCGTTGGCCGGCACTGCCGCGCGGAGCGCGTCCACATAGGGCGTCGGGTGGACGCGGGCGATGGCCAGCGGTTCCACCTCCGGCGCTTCCTCGCGGGCGAGCATGGCAAACTGCTCGTCCTCCAGGATGGCCTTGATCGCCCGGTAGCGGTCGGCCCGCTCCGGGTGGCCCGTCGGCGTTGCGTGGTTCAGGCTCGAATCGTGGCTGATCAGAAGCGTGGTCATGAATCCCGTCCGCCGGCAGGCTACGCGAGCGGCGGCTTAGGGCAAACCCCCGTTCCCCGGCCCTTTGCCGGCTTATTCCCGCCCCTATTCCGCCCGACCCGTCGGCTGAAAAGCGTCCGGCGCAATGTGCAAGCCTTCCTTAAGCATGTTGCGCCAGCCTCCGATCTGGAGGATGAGGTGGGTTCATGCGTTTGATACCGGCCGCCGTCGCAGCGCTTGCGCTGTGTCTCACCAGCCCGCTCGCCGCGGACCCGGTTCGCATTGTCGCTTACGGCGACAGCAACACGGCGGGCTTCGGCGTCGGCGCCGCCAACAAGTATCCGACCCAGCTCGAACGCGCGCTGAAGGATCGCGGGCACGAAGTCGAGGTGCTGAATGCGGGCGTGTCGGGCGACACGACGAGCGGCGCGCTGCGCCGGTTCGATGCCGCGTTCCCCGAAGGAACCGACATCGCCATCGTCTTCCTCGGCCGCAACGACATGCGGTTCGGCTTCAGCATGGATACGACGCGGCGCAATCTGAACGAGATCGTCGGCCGCCTGCGCGCACGCAATGTCGAAGTGATCCTCGCCGGCTTCTACTCGCGCGATTTCTCCGACATCGCGGAGAAGCACGGCGCGTTTTATTACCCCGACTTCTTCGACGGCGTGGCCGAGAACGGCGTCAAGAAAGCCGGCTACACGCTGATCTGGGACATCATCGGCCATCTCAACGCGCGCGGCTACCAGGAAGTGGTGACGCGCCTGTCGCCGGTCGTGGAGGCGCAAGTCCTGAAAGTGTTCTGCAGCCGACTGCACGAGGCCGTCATGTTCGCGCCGGCCTGCATGAACACCGACGCCTGGGCCGAGATCACCAGTTCAACCACCCGCCGCTAGCCCTGACCTGCAAGATCGCGACGCGCCGTCGTGAGCACGCTCACGCCCGCGGGCGGCTTGCTGTCCTCGGGCACGAAGAAATCCGGTGCGAGCGGCTGGGACGGATCGACGCGATATTGTTCGAAATCGGTCACGCCTTCGCCCGCGAGGAATGTGTCGTCGATCAGGAAATTTCCGGTGAATTCGCGCGACGGCTTCTGAAAAATCGCGTGGGCCGCGTCGGCCATGATGTCGGGCTTGCGGCTCATCTGCATGATGCGGTCGCCGCCGAGCAGATTCTGGATCGCGGCGGTCGCAATCGTTGTGCGCGGCCAGAGCGCGTTCGCCGCAATGCCTTTCGGTTTCAACTCGCCCGACAAGCCCAGCATCACGAGGCTCATGCCGAACTTCGCCATGGTGTAGGCGACGTGCGGCGCGAACCATTTTTCCCTGATGTCGAGCGGCGGGGAGATCGCAAGGATGTGCGGGTTCGCGGCCTTCTCCAGATAGGGAATCGCAAATTTCGAGGTAACGAAGGCGCCGCGCGTGTTGATCTGATGCATCAGATCGTAGCGGCGCATGTCGGTGTTGGGCGTATTGGTGAGCTGGATCGCGCTCGCGTTATTAACGACGATGTCGATGCCGCCGAATTGCCGCGCGGTCTTCTCCATCGCCTCCGCGACCTGCTTCTCGTCGCGCACGTCCACGACCAGCGCCAGCGCCTTGCCGCCCGCGTCCTCGACCTCTTTCGCGGCGGTGTGGATCGTGCCCTGCAGCTTCGGGTGCGGCTCGCTGGTCTTGGCCGCGATCGCGATATTCGCGCCGTCCCTTGCAGCGCGGAGCGCGATGGCGAGGCCGATACCGCGCGAGGCGCCGGTGATGAAGAGCGTCTTTCCCTTGAGCGACATCAGTCAGCCTCCGTGCCGACAAAGTACCGCTCGTCCCCGCGAAAGCGGGGACCCAGAGCGGCAAACAAGGTCTTTGATGTGACCCCTGGATTCCCGCTTACGCGGGAATGAGCGGAGTGGTCGCTGCTCATGTGAATCCGATCTACGCGACGAGCGCGGCCTCCGATTGCAGCACCGAGTCCGCGCCGGACATGACAGTGAGTTCCAGACCCGCGACGGCGGGGAGCAGGTTTTCCGCGAAGAAGCGCGCGGTGGAGATCCGCGCGTCGTGCGCGGGGTTGGTGTCGCCGCCGTGCTTCGCTTTATGCGCGGCGAGCGCGATCTCAGCGAGATAGGCCGCACCCGCGACGAGGCCGAAGATGCGCAAGTAAGGCGTCGCGCCCGCGAGCGCATCTTCCTGCTTCGCGGCGAGCAGGTGCTTCGAGGTTCGTTCGAGCACCTTTAGCGCGTCTTCAATCCGAAGCGCCATCGTCCCGAATGCCGGGTCTCTTAGCGCCGAGACCTTATCGGCCGTTTCACGGTAGCCCGCGATTACGCGCGACAAAGTTTCGCCGCCCGCGAGGCCAATCTTGCGGCCGACGAGGTCAATGGCCTGGATACCATTGGTGCCCTCGTAGATCGCCGTGATGCGCGAGTCCCGATAGTACTGCGCGGCACCTGTCTCCTCGATGAAGCCCATGCCGCCATGCACCTGCACGCCGAGCGAGGATACCTCGATGCCGGCGTCGGTGGAGAAGGCTTTGGCGACGGGCGTAAGCAGGTTGGCTTCGTCGGACGCCTTCTGGCGCTCGCCCGCATCAGCCGAGTGCCGCGAGCGGTCGATGGCGTCGGCTGTCTTCAGGCAAATCGCACGCGAGGCGTTCGTCAACGCGCGCATGGTGAGCAGCATGCGCTTCACGTCCGGGTGCGCGACGATCGGGCTCGACTCCTTGCCGTTCGCCTTGCCCTGCCTGCGCTCGTTCGCGTAGGCGAGCGCGTGCTGACAGGCCGCCTCGCCGACCGCGACGCCTTCGACGCCGACCGCAAGCCGCGCCAGATTCATCATCGTGAACATGCAGGCGAGGCCCTTGTTCTCCTCGCCGACGAGGTACGCGGTCGCGCCTTCGTTGTCGCCATAGACCATGACGCAGGTGGGCGAGGCATGGATGCCGAGCTTGTGCTCGACGGACGCGCAACGGAGATCGTTGCGGGACCCTAGCGTGCCGTCGTCCTTTAGCAGAAACTTCGGCACGAGGAAGAGCGAAATCCCTTTCGTGCCCGGCGGCGCATCGGGCAGGCGCGCGAGCACGAAGTGAATGATGTTCGGCGTCAGGTCGTGCTCGCCGTAGGTAATGAAAATCTTCTGGCCCTTGATACGATAGGTACCGTCGCCCTGCCGCTCGGCGCGCGTGCGCAGATGCGCGAGGTCGGAGCCGGCCTGCGGCTCGGTAAGCTGCATCGTGCCCATCCACTCGCCGGAGACGAGTTTGTGCAGATACTTCTCTTTCAACTCGTCGCTTGCGTGCGCGTGCATTGCCTCGACGCCGGCCTGCGTCAGCATCGGCCCAAGGCCGAAGGCCATAGCGCCCGAATGCCAGTATTCGACGCAGGCCATGTTGATCATCGAGGGCAGGCCCTGCCCGCCGTACTCGACCGGCGCGGGCAACGCATTCCAGCCCGCTTCCGCCCAGTCCTTGTAGGTTTCCTTCCAGCCTTTCGGCATGGTGACGACGCCGTTCTGGAACGGCGTGCCTTCCTTGTCGCCGAGGCGGTTGAGCGGCGCGATGCTCTCGCTCGCGAATTTGCCGGCCTCCTCCAGCACCTGCGCCACAAGCTCGGTCGACAACTCCGAGAGTTCGCCTTTGCCCGCCAGCATGGGGAGGCTCGTGCAGTGATCGAGGAAAAACACGGTTTCGCCGACCGGCGCGCGATAGGGCATGAACGTCTCCTCAACCATGCAGCGGGGTCGCTTGACCGCGGCGGCGCAAACTCCTACCGCCCACTCCATATTTTGTAACAGAGTGGCCGTGCCCATCCGGCCCGTCAATGCGACTGCCATGACGAGAGAACAACATCCAACCCATGTCATTCCCGCCGATGCCAATGGCATTCGCGAGGCGGCGCAGACGTTGCTCGCGGGCGGCCTTGTCGCCTTCCCGACCGAAACGGTTTACGGGCTCGGCGCGGACGCGACCAATCCGGAAGCGGTGGCGAAGCTTTACGATGCCAAGCAGCGCCCGTCGTTCAATCCGCTGATCGCACACGTCGCAGACATCGCTGCCGCACTCGAACTCGCTCGCTTCAACGACACGGCGCTGCGGCTTGCTGAAAAACTCTGGCCCGGCCCGCTGACGCTCGTGCTGCCCGCGCTGGCTGACTGCGCGGTGTGCGATCTTGCACGCGCGGGACTCGCAACGGTCGCGTTGCGCGTGCCGATGCATCCCGTCGCGCATCCGCTGCTTCGGGCCGTTGGCCGTCCGATCGTCGCGCCGAGCGCGAACCGTTCGGGTCACGTTTCGCCGACGACAGCGGATCATGTCACGAGCGACCTGCGCGGCAAGATCGACGCCGTGCTCGACGGCGGTCCGACGCCGCTCGGGCTTGAATCGACCATTGTCGATTGCACGGGCGAGTATCCGCGCTTGCTGCGTCCCGGCGTCATCCCGCGCACGGCATTGCAGGCGGTGATCGCCGCACAATTGCCGGACGCGCCCATGGACGAACACAAGCCGACCGCACCCGGCCAACTTGCCTCACATTACGCCACACGCGCGCAACTCCGGCTCGACGTCACCGAAGTGCAGCCCGGCGAGGCGCTGCTCGCCTTCGGTGCGCCGCAGCCGAGGGGCGCGGAGCGCGCCGCCTTCACGCTCGACCTCTCGCCCAAGGGCGATCTTGTGGAAGCCGCCGCCAACCTGTTCGCGCATCTGCGCGCGCTGGACGCGACGGAAGCGCACTCCATCGCCGTCGCCCCCATTCCCGCACATGGCCTTGGCGAGGCGATCCGCGACCGGCTGATGCGCGCGGCCGCGCCGCGAAGCTGATATAAGCGGCACATGAATAAGCCCGTCTCTTCACTCGAGCGTTTCGCCGGCATCGTCGGCGCGAAATATGTCCTGACCGATCCCGCCGACCTCGCGCCGCACCTCGTGGAGCCGCGCGACATCTATCAGGGCAAGGCGGCCGCGGTGCTGAAGCCCGGCTCGACGCAGGAAGTTTCCGAAATCCTCAAGCTCGCGAACGAGACCGGCACGCCGATCGTGCCGCAAGGCGGCGTCACTGGCATGTCCGGCGGACAGGTCCCATTCGACGAACGCGCGGTAGTCGTCTCGACCGCGCGGCTCGACAAGATCCGCGAGATCGATCTCGCTGCGAACGCCATGACCTGCGAGGCGGGCGTGGTCCTGCAACGCGCGCAGGAGACGGCGCGCCAAAACGACCGGCTCTTCCCGCTATCGCTCGGCGCGGAAGGCTCGTGCATGATCGGCGGCAATCTTTCGACGAACGCGGGCGGCACGAACGCGCTCGTTTACGGCATGGCGCGCGATCTCGTGCTTGGGGTCGAAGTGGTGCTCGCGGACGGCCGCATCTGGAATGGCTTGCGCAAACTCAAGAAAGACAACACGGGCTACGACCTGCGCGATCTCTTCATCGGCTCCGAAGGAACGCTCGGCATCATCACGGCGGCGGTGCTGAAACTTTTCCCGGCGCCGCGCTCGACGGAGACGGCCTTCATCGGCGTGCCCTCGCCGCAGGCCGCGCTCGATCTGCTGCGCATCGCCCAGTCGCGCGCGGGCAATGCCGTCACGAGCTTTGAGCTGATGCTGAAATTCGGCGTCGATCTCGCCGTGAAATTTCCGCCGGGCCACCGTCATCCGCTGGAAGGCGCGCATCCCTGGTATGTGCTGATGGAATTGACTTCCACTTCGCGCGAAGGTCTGCGCGAGACGATGGAGGAAATCCTCACCGCGGGCACGGAAACAGGCGTCGTGCAGGACGCGGTGCTTGCCGCGAGCCTCGAACAGGCGAAAGCCTTCTGGCATCTGCGCCTCATTCTGCCGGAGGCGCAGAAGAGCACCTCGGGCGCAGTCGCCCATGACGTGTCGGTGCCGGTGTCGGCCGTTCCGGTCTTCATCGAGGAAGCCAGCGCGGCGGTGCTGAAAGTCTTGCCGGGCGTGCGGCCGATGCCGTTCGGCCATCTCGGCGACGGCAACATGCATTTCGCGGTCTGCATCCCGGTCGGCATGGACCGCGGCGAATTCCGCTCGCACACCAAGTCGATCAATGACGCCGTCTATGGCGTCGTGGGAAAATACAACGGCTCTATTTCCGCCGAACACGGGATCGGCGCGCTCAAGCGCGACCGGCTGCCGAGCGTGAAGAGTGCGGTGGAGCTCGACCTCATGCGCTCGATCAAGCAATTGCTCGATCCGAAGGGCATCCTTAATCCCGGCAAAGTGCTTTAAGCCGCCGGCGCGAGATTGTCCGGGCTGTCGTTCTTCACGCTGTTCACGCGCGCGGAGATTTCGTAGGCGTCGAAGACATCGTTCGGCGCACGGCCGACCAAGGCGGCTGCTTGCCTCGCGTCGACACGATCACAGTCCAGCCACGCATCGAACAACTCCGGCGGCACCATCACCGGCATCCGGTCATGGATCGGCGCGAGCGTGCCGTTTGCCGAGGTGGTGACGATCGCGACGGTGTCGATCTCGCCGCCATCCCTGGTCCATGTCTCCCACAGCGCGGCAAAAGCGAAAGTCTTTTCATTTCGCTCGCGAACGAAATAAGGCCGCTTGTCTTTTCCTTCCCGCCGCCATTCGTAGAAACCGTCGGCCGGGACGATGCAGCGGCGATACTTCATCGCGCCGCGGAAAGACGGCTTCTCGTTCACACTCTCCAGCCGCGCGTTGATGAGTAGCGAGAACTGCTTCGGGTCCTTCACCCACGACGGAATGAGCCCCCAGCGCATCAGCCGGAAGCGCCGGACGCCATGCTCGGCAAAGATCACCGGCACGGCTTGCGTCGGCGCGATGTTGTAGCGCGGTGGGAAATTCGGCTGCTCGCCATAACCGAACAGCCGGCGGATTTCTTCGGGCGACGAGCGAAGCGCGAAGCGTCCGCACATCAATTTGTTTCCTTCGCAGGGAGGAGCTTCGCATCGGTGCTAGTGTTGGTTCCCATGACCGCCGATAGCATGAGTCGCCCCGTCCTCGCCGCAAGCTGCGCGTGTTTCCGCAACGGAAAATTGCTGCTCGCGCAGCGCGCGAGTCCGCCGCAGTACTGGACGCTGCCGGGCGGGCGTGTGGAGTTCGGCGAGGACGCCGCGAGCGCCGCCATCCGCGAACTGAAAGAAGAGACCGGCGTCGAGGCCGAGGTGCTCGGCTTCGCGGGTTTCCGCGAAGTGATCTCGCGGCGGGGCGGCAATCTGCATTTCGTGGTGCTCGCCTTCGCCGCGCGCTGGGTCGCAGGCGAAGCGGCGGTCACGCCCGAGACCGCGGCGGTCGAGTGGATCGATCCGGGCGATCTCGGACGTTTCCGTACCACCGACGGGCTCGCCGAAATCGTCGAGAACGCCCGGCGGATCGCAGACATCTGAGCCGCCTTGCCCGCGCCTTCGAAGGGGCGCATAGGAGCGCCCCGAAAGGCTCGCCGATGCATCGATTTACCGGCTTGATCGTTGCCACCGCCCTCGCCTGTTCCGCGGTTCCCGCCGCGGCGCAGGATTTCTGGCGCACGATCACGGTGCCGCGTCAGGTGATGCCTCCGCAGCCGCAACAGCCGCGCGCGGCGCCCGCTGCGATCAACCCGCAGGCAAAGCAGCAGCCGAAGGCGGTGCCCGAGACGCCGCCCGCCTATGAGGGCGAGATGGCACGGCTCGCGGAAATTCTCGGCGCGCTGCATTATCTGCGGCCGTTGTGCGGCACTGCCGACGGCAGCCGCTGGCGCAACGAGATGAGCAGCCTGGTCGAAGCCGAGCAGGCGCCGCCCGAGCGGCGCGACCGCATGGTCGCAAGCTTCAACCGCTCCTACGTCGCCTACGAGCAGAGCTATCGAAGTTGCACGCCGGCGGCTGAACTCGCGATCAGCCGCTACATCACCGAGGGCGCGAAGCTCTCGCGCGAAATCGCAACGCGATACGGCAATTAACCGGATTTCTGCCGGCGCGTTAACCTTCCTTAAACGTGGCACGCGACGGCGCACCGGCTTCACCCTAAGGTGACGCGATCAACGGCGCGTCCTGCGGCGGAACTGTTACCCGCTCGGGAATCCTGTGCCCGCTCTTGAGATTTCCCCGGAGGCCTTTCCCGTGCGCGCCATTCCCTTGCCGACTTCCTTGGCCGACTCGGTCTCCGCGGGCTCCGAGGACGAACGCCGCGCCGCGCTCGCCTATCTGTCCGAGGCCTGGGAAGAAGCGCTCATCGAGGGCATCGACGGCGACTGCCTCGCGCAGGTCGCCCTCTTCACGGCGCTGCATGAACTCGTCTCGACCTATGGCGAGGACGCCACCGCGCGCTTCGCCGAGGGCCTGAGCGAGCGTATCCGCAGCGGCGAGTTCTCGCTGCCGATGCGCCGGCAATAAGCGGCCACCCTCCCAAAATCCTGAGTCGATTCAATCGTCTGCACCTCGACGTGCAGGCGACGATCCGCTTTCGCGCGACTTGAGAAACCGATTCAAGAAGCAATCTTCGATTCCCTCATGCGCGGGCTTGACCCGCGCATTCCGTCGGCCGTGCCGCTGGCTCTGGATGGCCGGCTCTTCAGGCCACGAGGCAGGGTAAGCGGCGAAAAAGGAACCCAAAAAAATTCCAAGCCGTTGATTCCGCTCAACGAAAGATGATGAGAACGCGAAACGGCGCCGCCTCGCCTCTGCGCGCAGCGTCCGCTAGGCTCGGCCGGTTCATGTTTCTCGCGTGAGGCCGCCATGCGACGCCGGCTCTGGTCCGTCCTGCTTTTGCTGCTCGCGGCGCCCGCGCTTTCGGAAGCACGCGCGCCGCTTGAGATCGCGCCGGCCTTCGAACTCGCGCAGGCAAAGGGCGGAGCGCCGAAGGAAGCCGCGCCGCGCGCGGAGCCAACCAGCGATCTTTCGAAGCTCACCGACAAGGCGCGCCAGACGCGCCAGCGCATCCTCGACGCGGCCAAAACCGGCGACATCAGGAAGGTCGCCGCCGTCATGCAGCAGAACGAGATGATGCCGGTGTTCTCCTTCGGCGGCGACAAGGACCCGGTGCAATTCTGGCAGTCGAGCTATCCCGACAGCGACGGCGTCGAAGCGCTCTCGATCCTCATCGAGATTCTCGAAATGCCGTTCGTGCATGTGGACAAGGGCACGGCGCAGGAAATGTTCGTGTGGCCGTATTTTTACGCGCTGCCGCTGAAGTCGCTGACGCCCGAGCAGAAGGTCGAGCTTTTCCGTCTCGTTACCGGCACCGACTGGCGCGAGATGTCGGACTTCGGCGCCTATATCTTTTTCCGCGTCGGCATTTCGCCCGACGGCGTGTGGCATTTCTTCGTGGCGGGGGATTAAAGACGCTGTAATCTATAGTTGACAATCGAATTTTGTAAACTATAATTCACATGATTGAAATCAGGCAGACCGAGGCGTTTGCCAAATGGCTTCAACGTCTGAAGGACCGGAAGGCAAAAGGCCGGGTGCTCGTTCGCATCCGCCGGCTTGAGCTCGGCAATCCGGGCGACGTGAAGCCGGTCGGCGAAGGTGTGAGTGAATTGCGGATCGATTACGGGCCGGGTTATCGCGTTTACTTCAAGCAGAGCGGTCCGGCGCTCGTCATTCTCCTCGCCGGCGGAGACAAAGACAGCCAGCAGAAAGATATCGAGACGGCAAAAATATTGGCCAGAGAACTGGAGCGATGAACATGCCCGCGAAGACCACCAAGTTCGATATCGTCGAACATCTCGACGACCAGGAAGCTGTCGCGGCATATCTCGATGCCGCGCTGGAAGACGGCGACCCGGCGATGATCGCTGCCGCCCTGGGCGACGTCGCGCGCGCGCGAGGCATGACGAAAGTCGCGAGCGAAGCGGGCGTTACGCGCGAAGCCCTGTACAAGGCGCTCAGCGAGAACGGCGATCCGAGGCTCACGACCTTGCTCGGCGTAACGAAAGCGCTCGGCGTGCGCCTTTCGATCGTGCCGGGGGATTGATTTCTCATCCCTCCCCCTTGCGAGGGTGGCCGACATCCGCGAAGTGGATGGAGGCCGGTGGGGGCAACGCCGATGGCAAACGCGTTCGCGCGACAACTTCGCAAACGGATGACTCCACAGGAAGTGAAACTGTGGGTCCGCCTGCGCGAACTGAGAGCGGACGATCTGCATTTCTATATCGTCGACTTCGTCTGCTTTGGCTCGCGCGTCATCGTTGAGGTCGACGGCGGGCAGCACGCGCTCAGTAAAGAGGATCGCGCCCGCGACGAGCATTTCGAAAGAAATGGCTTTCGTATTTTGCGGTTCTGGAATTCTGAGGTCGATTCAAATCTTGACGGAGTGATCGAGACGATCCACCGAACATGCCGCCAAGCCCCCACCCCGGCGCGCTTCGCGCGCCGACCCTCCCCGCGAGGGGGAGGGATTGAGTGCAAATCAGCTAGCCGGCAGCGTCTCCAGAAACCGCACCGGCGCGCCGGTCGAAGGCGTGATCAGTTCGCCCTCCCACATCACCTGCAAGCCGCGGACAAAGGTGCCGACCGGCCAGCCCGTCACTGCCTTACTTTCGTAAGGCGTCCATTTGGACTTCGAGGCGATCCAGTTGTTGGTGATGGTCTGGCGGCGCTTGAGATCGACCACGGTCAGGTCGGCGTCGTAGCCGACCGCAATGCGGCCCTTGCACGCGATGTTGAACAACCGCGCCGGCCCCGTGCTTGAAAGATCGACAAAGCGCTCGAGCGTCAGGCGGCCCGCGTTCACATGGTCGAGCATGAGCGGCACGAGCGTCTGCACGCCGGTCATGCCGGACGGGCTCGCCGGATAAGGCTTGGCCTTCTCCTCCAGCGTATGCGGCGCGTGGTCAGAGCCGAGGATGTCCACGACGCCCGCCGCCAGCCCGCGCCAGAGCGCGTCGCGATGGCGCGCGTCGCGCACCGGCGGGTTCATCTGCGCGCGCGTGCCGAGTTGCTCGTAACAGTCGGGCGCAACCATTGTCAGGTGATGCGGCGTCACCTCGACACTCGCGACATCCTTGTGCTGGCTAAGAAACTCGATCTCCTCCTGCGAGGTGATGTGCAGCACATGGATGCGCTTGCCGGTCTCGTGCGCCAGCGCCACGAGCCGTTGGGTTGAGCGGAGTGCGGCCACTTCATCGCGCCAGACCGGATGCGAGCGCGGATCGTTCTCGACGCGCAGGCCTTTGCGTTCTTCCAGCCGATACTCGTCCTCGGAATGAAACGACGCGCGGCGGCGAATGGCTTTCAGGATGGCGCGGATGCCGTCGTCGTCCGGCACCAAGAGCTTGCCGGTCGAGGAGCCGATGAAAACCTTGACGCCGGCCGCGCCCGGCAGCCGCTCAAGCTCGGGCAGGTCTTTGACGTTCTCGTGCGTGCCGCCGACGAAAAACGCAAAGTCGCAATGCATCCGCGTCGTGCCGCGCCTGACCTTGTCGGCGAGCGTTTCGGCGCTCACGGTCAGCGGGTCGGTGTTCGGCATCTCGAACACGGCCGTGACGCCGCCCATGACGGCCGCGCGCGAGCCCGACTCCAAGTCTTCCTTGTGCGTGTTGCCCGGCTCGCGGAAATGCACCTGGGTGTCGATCACGCCGGGCAGGATATGGAGGCCCTTGGCATCGACCGTCTCGCCCGCCGACGAGCGCGACAGGTCGCCGATCGCGGCGATCGTCCCTGCCCTGATTCCGAGGTCGCGCGCCGCCACGCCGTCCTGGTTCGCGACGGTGCCGCCCTTCAGGATCAGGTCGTAAGTCTCGGCCATGCTCGATGATTCCGGCGGCGCGGGCCGCTTTTAAGTGCCCGCGCCGGACCCATAGCTCGCCGAACGGCGAGCGTTCGCTCGCCTATGCCGGCTCCCCGGCACTTGCTTCGCTCGGCCGGCGCGCGCGGCTTCGGGGGCGCGGGCTTGCCCCGCGCCGAAAGCGGCCTTACGTCTCCGCGCAAGCTTTGGCAAGTCAAGTGCAATCCGAGGGACCATGCGCGCCATCCTGTTTCCCGACCGCGCCGTCCTGCGCGTAACCGGCGAAGAAGCGCCGAAATTCCTGAACGGCATCGTGACGAACGCAGTGGAGACGCTTGCGCCGGGCGCGGCCGTGTTCGCGGCGCTCCTGACCCCGCAGGGCAAGATTGTCGTGGATTTCTTCGTGGTGGCGGCGGATGCCGATGAAGGCGGGGGCTTTGTGATCGATGCGCCGGCGGCGCTCGCGGGCGAGCTCGCGAAGAAGCTCGCCTTCTACAAGCTGCGCGCGAAGGTCGACATTGCCGAGCGGCCCGATCTTGCGGTCGCGGTCGTCTTCGACAAGGAGCCGCCGGAGGATCTCGGCCTCGTATTCGCCGATCAGCGTCAGCTTGGCCTCGGCTGGCGCGTCGTGCTGCCGCGCGAGGGCGCGGAGGCCGCGCTCAGGGCCGCGGGCGCCAATGTCGTCGAGCTTGCCTACTGGACCGGCCGCCGCATCTCGCTCGGCATTCCCGAAGGCGGCAAGGATTTCATCTACGGCGACACCTTCCCGCACGAGGCGGACATGGACTGCATCGGCGGCGTCGATTTCAGGAAGGGCTGCTTCATCGGCCAGGAAGTCGTGTCACGCGTCGAGCGGCGCGACGTGGCGCGGAAGCGCGTGGTGCCCGTCTCATTCGAAGACGGTGCGCCGGAAGCGGGCGCCGAAGTGAAGGCAGGCGAGCGCGCGCTCGGCTTCATGGGCTCTTCGGCAGGGCGGCTCGGGCTCGCAATGCTGCGGCTCGACCGCGCAGACGAGGCGATCAGGGAAGGTGCGCCGCTGAAAGCGGGCGGTGTTGAGCTTAGGCTCGTGAAGCCCGATTGGGCCGATTTCACGTTTCCCGGTGAGACCGAGACCGCTGCCTAAGTTTTTATCCCCTCATGCGCGGCCCACGGGTACGGCCTTCGGCCGTCCCGAGGACAAGGCTTGACCCGCGCATCCAGTGTGCGGATCAATTTGCCGCGAAGCCGGCTGGATTGCCGGGTCAAGCCCGGCAATGAGGAAATAAGAGATGACGGCAATCAAACACACAGACGGCATCAAGCGCTGCCCATGGTGCGGCACCGATCCGCTCTATGTCGAATATCACGACACCGAATGGGGCGTGCCGGAGCGCGACGACCAAGCATTGTTTGAAAAATTATTGCTTGACGGATTCCAGGCCGGACTGTCGTGGATCACCATTCTGCGCAAGCGCGACAATTTCCGCCGCGCCTTCGACAGTTTCGATCCCGACAAAATCGCGCGCTACGACGCGAAGAAGCGCGCGGCGCTAATGAAGGACGCGGGCATCATTCGCAACCGCATGAAGATCGACGGCGCGGTGGCCTCGGCGCGCGTCTATCTCGACATCATGGAGAAGGGACCGGGCTTCTCGAGCTATTTGTGGGATTTCGTGGACGGCAAGCCGCTCGACGGCAAGCGCAAGACGATCAAACAGATTCCCGCCGAGACCGAACTGTCGCGAAAAATTTCAAAAGACCTGAAGGCGCGCGGATTCAAATTCTGCGGGCCGACGATCGTCTATGCCTTCATGCAGGCGGTCGGCATGGTCAATGACCACCTGACGACCTGCCACCGGCACAAAACGGCCGGCGAGAAAAAGCGCAAGCGCTAACGACTGCGCCGCGCAGGCGGCTGCTCGTCCAACTCTTCCGAGAAAATTGCCATCTCGAAATAAAACGTGCGGCCTTCCTTCTGGTCGTCGGGATAGACGATGCCCATGAAGTGATCGCCGAGATAAACCTCGGCATCCGGCGGCGCCGCGTTGATCCGCAGGTGTGGCGTGTTGAAGACCTGCCGCATGTAGGCTTCGATCTTTTTCACTTCGGCCTGCGTCAGCGGCTTCGCGGTCGGCTCATAGACCCGCGGTGCGCTCGTCCCCACCGCCCAGGCGCTGAGCGGGACGCTCCAGTTGACGATGAGTGTCGCGGCCACGACGAATGTCGCAGCCACTACGATTGCCCTGCGTGTCATCTGCCCCTCCACGGGGAGCCGGCTTGCGGTCCCCGTCCCGCGGGCAGTGTAGCCAAATTCCGCGCGCGACGCGTGCGGAACTTTTCAGCGGCTGCAAACTGTGACAAAGGAACCGCCTAACCTTCGAGATTTCATGCCCTTGAGCGAAAAATCCCCCCGTGCGTGGCAACGGATGCTGTCCGGGCGGCGGCTCGACCTGCTCGACCCCTCGCCGCTCGACGTCGAGATCGAGGACATCGCCCATGGGCTGGCGCGGGTGGCGCGTTGGAACGGGCAGACGGAGGGCACGCACATCTTCTCGGTGGCGCAGCATTCGCTGCTTGTGGATGCGATTTCACGTAAGCAGGAGCCGGGCGTGGACGCGAGCTGGCGGCGGGCCGTGCTGCTGCATGACGCGCCCGAGTATGTGATCGGGGACCTCATCAGCCCGTTCAAGGCGATTCTGAGGGAAGACTACAAGAAGGTGGAGGCGCGGCTCCTGCACGCCGTCAACCTGCGCTTCGGCCTGCCGGCGCGCTGGCCCGCGGCACTCGAAAAGATGGTGAAGGCGGCGGACCGTTCGGCGGCGTATCTGGAGGCGACGAAACTCGCGGGCTTTTCCGAGAGTGAAGCGCGGCGCTTTTTTGGAAAGCCGCCGTCCCTTAACAGCGCGGCGATGAAGTATTATCTCACACCCTGGAGCGCGGACACGGCCAAGCGCCGTTTTCTGCGCCGCTTCAACGAACTCGACGTGAGGTCATGATCCGCATCTGCTCGCTCGCGCGCCTGAACGACACCGTCAGCGGTTGCCGCGCGCAATACGTGGTGACGCTCGTACGCGACGAGGCGCGCGTCTTCCGGCCCGAGGGCGTCAACCCGGACAATCATCTGTGGCTCCAGATGGACGACATCGCCGACCCGATCGACGGCATGATCGCGCCGAGCGAAATGCATGTGGCGAAGCTCGTGGATTTTTCGAAGCGCTGGGACCGCGCGGCGCCGCTCGTCATCCACTGCTTTGCGGGAATCTCACGTTCGACGGCGGCGGCGTTCATCTCGGCTTGCGCGCTCTCGCCCGAGCGCGACGAAGAAGAACTGGCGCGGCGCATTCGCGAGGCATCGCCGACCGCTTCGCCCAATCCGCGGCTTGTCGCTCTCGGCGACGCGTATCTCAAGCGGCAGGGCCGCATGGTGCGCGCCGTGTCGCGCATGGGTCCGGGTGTTGCGGCTTACGAGGCCGAACCGTTCGACCTGAACTGGGACTGAGCCCGCCGCGCCGCGCGCGCCATGTGCTAGCTTGCTTGCATGACTCCCCGCTCCGCCAATCCGGTTGAAATCGGCCTGACCGCCGCCGTCGTCGCGATGCAGGGCGATGTGCCGCAGATTCTCGCGGCGGGCGACGGCCTGCCGGCGGGGCCGTTCGATCCGCTCAAGCACCGCACGTTTGAACTCGCGCTCCGCACCTTCGTGGCCGAACAGACCGCGCTCGACGTGGGCTATGTCGAACAGCTTTACACCTTCGGCGACCGCGGGCGGCACGCGCGCAAGGGCGACACCGGCCCGCATGTGGTTTCGGTCGGCTATCTCGCGCTCACGCGGCTGCCGGACGACGACAAGAAGCTTGCGCAGGCCGGCGCGCGCTTCGAGCCCTGGTACAAATTTTTCCCGTGGGAAGACTGGCGCACCGCGCGGCCTGCGCTCCTCGACAAGACGATCCTGCCCGCGCTGCGCGACTGGGCGAAAAGCGCGCCCGCGGAGGCGGGCAAGCCCGGCGCGCGCGAGCGATTGCGCTTCGCCTTCGGCACCGACAGGGGCGGCTGGGACGAAGAAAAAGTCCTCGAACGTTACGAATTGCTTTACTCCGCCGGGCTTGTGGAAGAAGCGCGGCGCGACGGACGTGAGACGGCGCTTGCGCGCACGAAGCTCGCGCCGCTCGGCGAGCCGATGCCATTCGATCACCGGCGGATTCTCGCGACCGCCATCGCGCGGCTGCGCGCCAAGATGAAATACCGGCCGGTGGTATTCGAGCTGATGCCGGCCGAATTCACTCTGACGGATTTGCAGCGCACGGTCGAAGCCATCGCCGGGCGGCATCTGCACAAGCAGAATTTCCGGCGGCTGGTCGAGGCCACGCAGCTTGTCGAGCCCACCGGCGAAACGTCAAGCGCGACCGGCGGGCGGCCGGCGGCGCTCTACCGCTTTCGGCGTGACGTGCTGGCGGAGCGGCCGGTAGCGGGGCTCAGGTTCGGCGGACGCTAGAGTTCGATATCGAGGCCGAGATCGAGCGCGGGCGCGGAATGCGTCAGCGCGCCGACGGAGATCATGTCGACGCCCGTTTCGGCAATCGCGGCGACGGTGTCGAGATTGACACCGCCGGAGGCTTCGAGCGCGAGCCTGCCCGACGCAATTTCCACGGCGCGCTTGAGCGTCGCGGTGTCCATGTTATCGAGGAGCGCCACGTCGGCGCCACCGTCATGGAGCACCTCGGCAAGTTCGTCGAGATTCTCGACCTCGATCTCGACCTTCACCAGATGACCGGCCGACGCGCGCGCCGCCTTCAGCGCGGCGGAGACGCTACCCGCGACCGCGATGTGGTTGTCCTTGATCAGGATCGCGTCGTCGAGGCCGAAGCGGTGGTTCATGCCGCCGCCGCACCGCACGGCGTATTTTTCGAGCGCGCGCAGGCCTGGGATGGTTTTGCGCGTGCAGACGATCTTCGCTTTCGTGTGCTTCACCTTCGCGACGAAGGCCGCCGTCAGCGTCGCAATGCCGGAAAGATGCGTCGCGAAATTCAACGCGGTGCGTTCGGCCGACAGGATCGCGCGGGCATTGCCGGAAATTTCCGCAGCGACGTCGCCGGCCTTGAGCTTATCGCCGTCACGCTTCTTCGCAATGAATTCGAGTGCCGGATCGAGTTGCGCGAAAGCCTCCGCCGCGCAGGCGAGACCCGAGAGTACGCCGGGCTTGCGCGCGGCGAGCTTTGCTGTGGCCGTCTTCTTTTCGGGGATCGTCGCCGCCGAGGTGATGTCACCGGCGCGGCCAAGATCTTCTGCCAGCGCGCGACGGACGGCCTCCGCGATCGCAAGCGGATTGAGAAAGGCACCGGGCGCAAGCAGATCGGAACGCACACTCATTCTACTCTCCCTCATGCCCGGGCATCCAGAGCGATCCGCACCTTCGGACAATGCTTCCTGGATCGCCGGGTCAAGCCCGGCGATGAGGAAGAAAGAAGGATATGCATCATCACGCCGCCTTTGCATTGGCGCGGGCGGCGATCTTGCGCGCACCGGCAAGCGTGATGAACGAGCGGTGCGCCTGCGCCGCGTCGCTCTTCGGGAAGTCCGAGCGGAAATGCCCGCCGCGGCTTTCGGTGCGGGCGCAGGCGGACGCCGCGATCAGGAGCGCGGCCGTCGCCATGTTACGAAGGTCGCCGGTCTGTGTGCGTTCGATCCCGGCCAATTCGCCCAGCGCATGCGCCAGGCCGCCCGCGTTGCGGATCACGCCGACATGCTCCTGCATCAGCGCACGAAGCCCGGCCTCGCCGGAGGCCGACTTCTCCGCCGCGAACAGATCGGGCTCCATCTCCGGCAGCGCGGCCGACGACGGCTGCGGCAGCAGGCTCTTGATGTCCGCGGCGACGCGCGCGGCGAACACGACCGCTTCAAGAAGGGAATTGGACGCCAGGCGGTTGGCGCCGTGCGCGCCCGTCGCCGCCACCTCGCCCGCGGCCCAGAGCCCGTCGAGGGAGGCGCGGCCGTTGGCGTCGGTCAGCACACCGCCCATGTGATAATGCGCCGCGGGCGCAATCGGCATCGGCTGCCTCAAAGGGTCGATGTTGGCGGCCGTGGCCGCCGCATAGACGGTGGGGAATCGCTCGGCAAATTTCTCAACCTTGCGACCGTCGAGAAACGCGCCACGACCGGCGGCGACCTCGGCGAAGACGCCGCGCGCGACGATGTCGCGCGGTGCAAGCTCTGCGTCCGGGTGGAGCGAGAGCATGAAGCGTTCGCCCTTTTTGTTCACGAGGGTCGCGCCCTCGCCGCGCAGCGCTTCGGTCGCGAGCGGCGCCGGATCGCGGCCGACATCGAGCGCGGTTGGATGGAATTGCACGAACTCGGCGTCGGCGATGAGCGCGCCCGCGCGCGCAGCCGCCGCGAGACCGTTGCCGCGCGCCTCGCGCGGATTGGTCGTCACCGCATAGAGCCCGCCCACGCCGCCGGTCGCGAGCACGACGGCACGCGCCGGAAATTCGAGCGGCACGCCGTTCGAGGCGCGCACGCGCAGGCCGGTGATCTTGCGGCCGTCGGTGATCAGATCGTCGAGCTTGAGCCCTTCGAGCAGGCGGATCGACGGCGTCTCGCGCACGGTCGCGATCAGCGCCTGCATGATCGCCGCGCCGGCGCGGTCGCCTTTCACATGGACGATGCGCCGCGCGGAATGGGCCGCTTCGCGCGACAGGAGGTAGTGGCCTTCGAGATCGCGGTCGAAAGGCACGCCGTAACGGAGCAAGTCTGCGATGCGGGCCGACGCCTCACCCGCCATGAGGCGCGCGACGTTCTCGTCAACGAGTCCCGCGCCCGCCTTCAGCGTATCGGCGACATGGCTCTCGATGCTGTCGCCCTCGCCCACGGCGGCCGCGATGCCGCCCTGCGCCCAAGCGCTTGAGGCGCCCTCGCCGATGGGTGCCGCGGTGATCACCGTAACCGGACGGGGGCTGAGCTTCAGCGCGCAGAACAAGCCGGCGAGTCCGCCGCCGACGATGACGACATCGTCGATGGCGGTCGAGGATTGCGGAGAAAGGCCGGACATCTGCGTTCTCTTTGATGTCATCCCGGAAGCCGCGCGGCAGCGCGGCTATCCGGGATCCAAACCTCAGGCACCGTGTTCCCGGGTCCCGGCTCTCGCCGCTTCGTGGCGCGGCCGGGATGTCAGGAGGGTTCAGTTCTTCAGCGCGATCATGCGCTCGACCGCGCGGCGGGCGCGGCCGGCGATGGCCGGGTCGATCTCCACTTCCTCGCGAAGATAGACGAGGCTGTCGAGAATCTTCGGCAGCGTGATGCGCTTCATGTGCGGGCAGAGATTGCACGGGCGGATGAACTCCGTGTTCGGCGCTTCCGCCGCCACGTTGTCCGCCATCGAGCACTCGGTGACCATCACCACCTTCTTCGGCTGCTTCGTCTTCACGAAATCGATCAGCGCCGAGGTCGAGCCGGTGAAATCCGCCTCGCCGATCACATCGGGCGGGCATTCGGGGTGCGCGAGGATCTGCACGCCGGGATTGGCGTCGCGATAGTTGCGCAGCTCCGCCGCCGTGAAGCGCTCATGCACTTCGCAGTGGCCCTTCCATGCGATGATCTTGACCTTGGTCTGCGTCGCGACCCAGCGGGCGAGGAATTCGTCCGGAATGCAGATGACGCGGTCGACGCCGAAGCTCTCGACCACCTGCACCGCGTTCGAGGACGTGCAGCAGATGTCGCTCTCGGCTTTCACGTCGGCCGAGGTGTTGACATAGGTGACGACCGGCACGCCGGGATAGCGCTGGCGCAGGAGCCGCACGTCGGCGCCCGTGATCGAGCTTGCCAACGAGCAGCCGGCCTTGATGTCCGGGATCAGTACCGTCTTGTCCGGATTCAGGAGCTTTGACGTTTCCGCCATGAAGTGCACGCCGCCCTGCACGATGATGCCGGCGTCGGTCTGCGAGGCTTCCCTGGCGAGCTGGAGCGAGTCGCCGACAAAGTCGGCAACGCAATTGTAAATCTCGGGCGTCTGATAGTTGTGCGCGAGCAGCACCGCGTTGCGCTCTTTCTTCAGCTCATTGATCGCCTTCACGTATGGCGCGAAGAACGGCCACTCGACCGGCGGCACGACCTTTTTCACGCGCTCATAGAGATGCGCGGTTTCTTTCTCGACCTGCGCGTTCCACTCAAGCGATGGCATCGGCAGGACGCCGAGACGGCGCGCGGCCTTGCCCTCGCCCGGACGCGGCGCGGCCGCGGGCGGATTCGGACTCTTCGGCTGAAACAGCTCGAAATTGGGAGTGGCCATGAAAGCCTCCTCTCACAATGCCGCCTTTTTGCTCTATTTGAGCATAAATGGCGGCGCAAAATGTCGGCTTGCGCCGACTGCCCCACTCCGGCTCGCACCGGGCTCCGGGTTATCCTCACTCGGAGCAAAAGCGAATATAATACAAAAGTCGCGCCGCTGCCAGAGGCAGGAACCGGATTTTTGCAGCGTGGGCAGCGTTCGGCCTGCAAATGCCCGCCCCGGACGCCGATCCATGCAGAAGTCCGATGGCTCCCTTCAGCAATATTCGTTGGAGGCATAGGCTCGCCGCCGCTAGATTCCCGCGGACTCAGATCACACCCCGCCCGGCCACGGCGCGCGCCGCGCAAGGACTCCGCTCATGTCGCAACAGACCTCGACCCTCGCCTCGCCGCGCTCGCAAATCATTCTGGTGATTTTGATTGCCGGTTGCTCCGTCGCCGCGCTCAGCTTCGGGCCGCGCGCCGCACTCGGCCTGTTCCTGTCGCCGATGTCGGAGGCAAATGGCTGGGGCCGCGATGTGTTCGCGCTCGCGCTCGCCATCCAGGTGCTGCTCTGGGGCGCGGCGCAGCCGGTCGCCGGCGCGATGGCCGACCGCTTCGGCCCGGTGCGCGTGCTGATGGCGGGCGGCGTTCTCTACGCCATCGGCCTGTGGCTGATGGCCTATTCGACCACGCCCATGATGCTGAACCTCTCGGCGGGCGTGCTGATGGGCTTCGGCATCGCGGGCAGCTCTTTCACCATCGTAATCGGCGCGTTCGGCAAGCTCATTCCGCAGGAGTGGCGCTCGCTGGCCTTCGGCGCGGGGACGGCTGCGGGATCGTTCGGCCAGTTCCTGTTCTCGCCGCTCGCCATCGGCCTGACGCACGCGTTCGACTGGCAAATGGCGCTCGTCCTGTTCGGCTTCATCGTGCTCCTGATCATTCCGCTGTCGCTCGTGCTTGCGACACCGAAGGACGCAGTGACGCCCGGAGTCGCGAGGCAGTCGTTGCGCGCGGCGCTTTCGGAAGCCCTCGGCCATCGCTCGTACGTTCTCTTGGTGATCGGCTTCTTCACCTGCGGCTTCCAGTTGCTGTTCATCACCGTCCACTTGCCCGCTTATGTCGTGGACCGCGGCCTGTCGGTCGATATCGGCGCGTGGACAATCGGCGTGATCGGCCTTTTCAATATCGTCGGGTCGCTGGCGGCCGGCTGGCTCGGCGACAAGATGCCGAAGCGCTACCTGCTCGCGATCATCTATTTCCTGCGCTCGGCGGCCGTGCTCGCCTTCATCTCCTTCCCCGTCACGGCGGCGTCCTCGATCGTATTCGGCGCGGCGATGGGTCTGCTGTGGCTCTCCACCGTGCCGCCGACATCGTCGCTGGTCGCGCTCATGTTCGGCACGCGCTGGCTCGCGACTCTTTTCGGCGTCGCCTTCTTTTCGCATCAGGTTGGCGGCTTTCTCGGCGTGCTGCTCGGCGGCGTATTGTACGAGCAGTTCGGCTCCTACGATCCGATCTGGTGGGGCTCGATCGCGCTCGGCATCGCATCGGCGCTTATTCACCTGCCGATCGTCGAGAAGCCGGTCGTGCGCGCAGAACCTGTAGCCGCCTGACGTGCCCTCGCCTTCGACGCTCGCCGCCTTCGCGCTCGTGGCGTTCGGCCTCGTGCTGACGCCGGGGCCGAACATGATCTATCTGATCTCGCGCTCCATCGCGCAGGGTCCGGTGGCGGGCCTGATTTCGCTCGGCGGCGTCGCACTCGGCTTCGTCTTCTACATGCTGTGCGCGGCCTTCGGCATCACCGCGCTCCTGTTCGCCGTACCTTACGCCTATGACGCGCTGCGCTTCGCGGGCGCGGCATATCTCTTATGGCTCGCGTGGCAGGCGGTGCGGCCGGGCGGGCAGTCGCCGTTCCGCGTGCAGGTGTTGCCGGTTGACGGGCCGGCACGGCTGTTCGCGATGGGGTTCTTCACGAACCTGCTCAATCCGAAAATCGCGATGCTCTATCTCTCGCTGCTGCCGCAGTTCATCGACCCGGCGGCGGGCAGCGTGCTCATGCAGTCGCTCGCGCTCGGCTTCACGCAGATCGCGGTGAGCGTCGTGGGCAACACGCTGATCGCGCTCGCGGCGGGCTCGATCGCCGCCTTCCTCGCGGCGCGGCCGTTGTGGCTCGTGGTGCAGCGCTGGCTGATGGGCGGCGTGCTGGCCGGCCTCGCGATCCGCATGGCGCTCGACGAGCGGCGCTAGAGCGCTCACACCCGAAAACTGAGCCGGTCGATGCCGCAGCGGACGCGGCCCGTGAGTTCGTACGATGCCCGTTTCGCGGAAACATGGTGCGTGAGGCAGCTCGCCTCGCGCATCAGACGTTGCATGACTCCGGAGCGGTCGATCGCGCTCGCGCCGGCCACGTCATAGGCCGTGCGGACGATCTCGGCACCCATGTCCGTGGCGGTGACCGCGGCGACACGCGCCGTCAAGCGCATCTCCATCGACGGCGGCTCGCCGCGCATCGCGGCCTCCCATATTTCCGTCAACGCCCCGCGCATGCCCGCGCGGCACGCGAACCAGAGCCCCTCGGCCGCCTCAAGCCTTTGTTGTGTCGCATCGTTGTCGAGCAGAACCCGGTTGGTGTAGCGGTCGGTCTTGCCGCGCAATCCATTTCGCGCCTCGTCGAGCGCACGCCGCGCGAGGCCGAGATGCGTCGCGGCGGCACCCATCGCGATGAACCACGCGCCGGGCACAAAGGCCGCTGCGGGATAGGGCGCTTTCGGACGGCCGGCAGGCCACACAAAGGTTCGGCGCCAGGGCACGAACACATCGTCAAAATGCACGTCGTGACTGCCCGTTCCGGCAAGACCGACAGGGTCCCAGGTTTCCTCAATCGTCGCTTCGCCTATCGGCGCGAGCGCGGCGACCACGCGCGGCCGGCCGTCGGCGTCGGGCGCGAGCGTTACCATGCCGCCGACAAAGGTGGACGCCGTGCAGCCGGACTCAAAGCCCCAACTGCCGGTAATTCGAATTCCATCCGCCAGTTCGACCGCCTGAATTCGCGGCAGGCTGCTCCAGGCCGCGCAAGCGCCGGGATCCGCGAAGAACTCTTCGACAAAGGCCGGATCGGCCGAGGCATAGATCAGGCCCGAGCAGATGTTGGCGTGGGAGAAGACCCAGGCCGTGGACGCGTCGGCCTCGCCGAGCGTCATCGCCATCTCCAGCCACTCGGGTAACGATCCACCGACGCCTCCGGCGTCAGCCGGGACCAGCACCTTGAATGCGCCCGAACGTTTGAGCTTGTCGGTGAAGTCGGCCGGCAGTTTGCGCAGCGACTCGAATTCGAGCGACCGTGCCTTCGCTTCGGCGGCAAGCTCGGGGAGCGCGGCCCTCAGATCGCGGATCGTGGAAGAGCGTCGGTCAAGCATGGCTTGCCTCGATTAGAATGGTTTGGCCCGGCAAGGGCATTGCCGGGCCATTACTCACTTCTTGCGCGGATCGTCCTTGGGATCGACGTAGACGACATCGAACGGGCCGGTGCCGTTGATCTGCACGATCGTCTCTTCGCTGGTGAAGGCGAAGTGCGGCATGCCGGCCGGCAGATGGACGAAGCCGGACGCCTTGAGACCTTTCGCATTGCGGTCGACGGTCTCGCCCGCCGTGACGTGGAAGCTCCCCGAGATCACGGTGACGAATTCGTCCTTCGAGTGGCGGTGCGGCGGGATGACAAATCCCTTTGGAAACTTGAGCCGCAGGACGAACGGCCCCTCCTTGGCCGGGCTGCCGAGCAATGCCGAGCCTTGAGCGCCGGGCGGGAGTGAAGCCGGAGCCGCGCCCCATTTAATCTCGTCGGCGTGAACGAGCGTGTGGTGCGGGTGTTGCGCGTTCACCTGCGTCGCGACACCGAGGATGACGGCAGCGCCGAGCGAAAGCGCGGCCCAGTTCGATATGCGTTTCATGGTCAGGTCTTTTCTGTGTGTTTGAGATTGCGGGACATGCGCGGCTTCAGTTCCGCGTGATGACGATTTCGAGATATTCGCTCGGTACGACCATGGTGCTGTCGCCCGAACGGTTGAACTGCGCGATGAGCGTCTTGAGGTCGTTTTCGAGCGCCGCTTGCGCCGGCGGTTGAAGCGCGGCGAAGGTCTTGAGCACGGGGCCGTAGTAGGTCTTGAAAATTTCCAGCCAGTGCTCCGGCGAGCGATAACGGAATACGAAGTTGCGCTGCGCCGACTTGATCGAGGCCGCGTGCGGCTCGAACATCTCGGCGATGCGCGCCCGTGTGCCCCACAGCGCCGGCGACCTGGCGCCCGGAGGCGGCGGCAAATGCTTGCCGATGGTCTTGAAGAGCTGGCCGATGAAGCCTTCCGGCGTCCAGTTGGCCATGCCGATCTTGCCGCCGCGCTTCGTCACGCGGAGGAATTCGGCTGCGGCGCGGTCGTGATCAGCCGTAAACATCACGCCGAAGGTCGAGACGACGACATCGAAATGGCCGTCATTGAACGGCAGCGCCTCGGCATCCGCTTCGCGAAATTCGATGGACAGCCGCTCGGCCTCGGCGCGCTCGCGTGCGCGATCGAGCAGCGCGGGCACATAGTCGGTGGCGACGACGTTGCAGAACCGACGCGCCGCGGCGAGCGACACGTTGCCGTTGCCGGCGGCGACATCCAGCACTTTCTGTCCCGAGCGAACGTCGAGCGCTTCACAGAGTTCTTCGCCGACGATCTGGAGCGTGGTGCCGACGACGGCATAGTCGCCGGACGACCAGGATGCCTGCTGGCGGGTTTTGAGTGCTGCGAGATCGGATGCGGCAGGCGCTGCTTGTGCTTTGGCAAGTACGGCTTGAGTCATGGTTGTCTCCTGATTTTTCCTTTGATTGCTGAAAATTTGAGTCAGGGCGTCGCAGTGCTTGAAGCCGACGTAGTCCCCTCGCATGGGGACGAGCGTGGTTGGGGGCGTGGAAATGAGCGTGGAATCGTTGCGGGCAGCCGCCACCGCACTTGTTCCGTGGCCGCTATTGCGGCTTGTCCCTTGGGGCACGAAGGCGATGAGGCGAGAAAGCGAAGATGGCCAAGCAGGCCCTGCCCGGACACCCGGATTCATCCCGAGAGACAATCCTGCTATTCTCGGATTCCGTCGGGATCGCCGTCCGGGAGAGGATCAGCGTCAAACCGAAGCCGTCATCATATGCGGAAATGCCGGCTGCGAAGGCACGCGGCCGGCGTTCAGGTGTGTCCGTGAAGATGAAACCGCAGCCCGGTCCCTCTCCATCCCTCGAGATCCGCCTTCTGGGACCGTTCTCCGTTGAGCGGGACGGAAAGGCGCTCGCGCTCCCGGCATCGCGCAAGGTGCGCGCGCTGCTGGCCTATCTTTCGCTTGCGACCCACGCGCCGACGCGCGGTCAGTTGTGCGAACTGCTGTGGGACGTACCCAACGATCCCCGCGGCGAACTCCGCTGGTGCCTCAGCAAAATTCGCACGCTCATCGACGAGCCGGATCGAAAGCGGGTCAATACGAACGACGACGTGGTTCGGATCGATCTAACGGATTGCCAGGTCGATGCGACCGAGATTGCTCATGCCATGCAAGGCGGCATCGGCGCGTTGAGCACGGAGCGCCTGAAGGCGGTCTCCGCACTTTTCGCGGGGGATTTTCTGCAAGGCCTTGAGATCGATCGCTCCCCATCCTTCAACGCATGGGTGACAGCGCAGCGCCGGCGCTTCCGCGCATTCCAGGCAGCGCTGCTCGAGCATCTCGCCCAGACGGCGCCTGACGAAGAGGCGCTGGAATATCTGGAGCAATGGCTCGCGCTCTCGCCGTTCGATCAGCGAGTTCACGAACTTCTCCTCGCCGCGCTGGCGCGGCGCGGTGCCATGCGCGACGGACAAGAGCACCTCGAGGCCGCGATCCGTTCGTTCGAAGCTGAAGGACTCGATCCCGCCCCTCTTCGCAACGCATGGCAGACGGCACGGGACATGGTCCGCGTGGCGGCACGCCCGATATCGGCCGCCACATTGATTACACCGGCCGACGCAAGCCGAACGCCCATCGCGGAAGCGCGCCGTGCATCAATCGCGGTGATGCCGTTCCACGAAACGGGTTCGCCGATGGCGGTGCGCGGCGGCCCCGCCGATGCGTTCGCTCATGACATCATCACACGGCTCGCGAAGTTGCGGGCGCTCTTTGTGATCGCTCAGGGCACCGTCTTCACTCTTCACGAGCGGAACATCGGTCCCGAGGAAGCCGGGCGAACCCTGAACGTCGACTACACCGTCGGCGGATCGCTGCGCCGGCAGGATAAACGCCTCACTGTTTCCGTGGAGCTGACCGAGACGCGCACGGCGCGAGTCGTGTGGGCGGAGGTATTCACGCAATCGCAAGACGACACGTTCCTCGTGCTCGACGAGATCGGTAACCGTATCGTCGCCTCCATCGCAAATGAAATCGAGACGATCGAAAGGAACCGCGCCATTCTGCGGCCCCCGAGTTCACTCGATGCGTGGGAGGCCCATCATCGCGGCTTATGGCATATGTACCGGTTCACACGCGCCGACAATGAAGAAGCGCAGCGCCTGTTCAAGACCGCCGTGCGCCTCGATCCCACCTTTGCGCGGGCATATGCCGGCTTGTCATTCACGCATTTCCAGAACGTGTTCCAAAATTGGGAGCAGAACGGATCGGAGTCCGACAAGGCACTGGAGTATGCCGGTCAAAGCATCATGGCCGATGACCGAGATCCGACCGCTCACTGGGCCATGGGCCGGGCACTCTGGTTACGCGGGTCGCACGCCCAATCGCTTGTCGAACTGAAGACGGCGGTCGACCTCAGTCCCAATTTCGCAGTCGGACACTACACGCTTGCTTTCGTGAATTCGCACGGCGGCGATCCGCAGCAGGCAATCGACGCCGCCGACTACTCCCGTCATCTCAGTCCTTTCGATCCGTTTCTGTTCGGTATGTTCGGCGCGCGTTCGATGGCGCTGGTGCGTCTCGGACGCTTCGACGAAGCAGCGGAATGGGGGATTAAGGCCGCGGCCCGACCGAACGCATTTCAGCACATTCAGGCGATCGCCGGATATGCCCTCGCCCTGGCGGGGCGCCGGGACGAAGCGCGCGTCTATATCGATAATATTCACAAATCCCTTCCCGGCTACGGTGTCGAAGACTTTCTGAAAGCGATGCAATTCGAACCTGCGGGGGCTGCGTTGTACCGAGAGGCGGCAAAACGAATCGGGGGAAAATAGCTCACCTTGACCTTTCCTCGGTCGCGCGTTCTTGTTCAGCATGTCCAGTTTCAAAGCGATACTCATCGAGAAGAACGGTGACGCGCAGAGCGTCGCCATGAAAGAAATCGGCGACGGCGACCTGATGGACGGCGATGTCACCGTCCGTGTCGAATATTCGTGCATCAACTACAAGGACGGACTCGCCGTCACGGGTCTCGCGCCCGTCGTGCGGCGCTGGCCGATGATCCCCGGCATCGACTTCGCGGGCACCGTCGAGCAATCGTCGCACAAGGAATGGAAACCCGGCGACAAGGTCGTGCTGAACGGCTTCGGTCTCGGCGAAGTGCATCTCGGCGGCTGGGCCGAGAAGGCGCGCGTGAAGGGCGACTGGCTCGTGCCGTTGCCGCAAGGCATGAGTTCGCTAGAGGCGATGGCGATCGGCACTGCGGGCTACACGGCGATGCTGGCCGTGATCGCGCTCGAACGGCATGGCGTGAAACCTGAATACGGCGCGGTCGCCGTAACCGGCGCGGTTGGTGGGCTCGGCTCTGTCGCGGTCGCCCTCCTCGCGAAGCTCGGCTACACGGTCGCGGCCACGACGGGCCGCACGGGTGAAGCGGACTACCTGAAGTCGCTCGGTGCCTCGGAAGTGATCGACCGCGCGGAACTGTCGGGAAAAGTGAAGGCGCTGGCGAAGGAGCGCTTTGCCGCCGGGATCGACTCGGTCGGCTCGACGACGCTCGCCAATCTCCTCTCCATGACGCGCTACGGCGGCGCGGTCGCGGCCTGCGGGCTCGCAGGCGGCATGGATCTGCCGACAACCGTCGCGCCCTTCATCCTGCGGAGCGTGTCGCTGCTCGGCATCGATTCCGTCTTTTGCCCGCGGGAACTGCGGCGCGAGGCATGGCGGCGGCTGGCGCTCGACCTCGACCGCAGCAAGCTCAAGGCCATGACCAGCGTGGTTCCCTTCGACCAGGCGATTGAAACCGCGCGCACCATTGTGGACGGCAAGTTGCGCGGACGCCACGCCATCGAGGTCACGGCCGGTTAGGGTTAACCGAGCCTTGACAAATCGGTGCGCAATCTGGGCACCCTAGCCCCCAGTACGGGGTGGAGTGCCGATGTTTCGTAAACGCTCGCTCGTGTTCGCGCTGGCGCTGGCCGCAACGCCTGCAACCGCGCAGGAAGTGATGAACGCCTCGACCGCGCAGAAATTCGTGGCCGGGAAGCATTTCAGCTACTCGTGCTTCGACGGCACCGAGGGCGCGGGCCGCATCTTCAGCGACGGCTCGGCGAGTGGCACTATCCGTCCCGGCGGATCGGGG